>ERZ1027160.123-NODE-123-length-43159-cov-9.452881_pt1 | contig 43159 bp, 37 predicted proteins | sample MGYA00519275_ERZ1027160 | MGnify/ENA primary metagenome ERZ1027160 (study PRJEB26926, sample SAMN06164707) | human gut metagenome | biome: ENVO:00009003; feature: ENVO:2100002; material: ENVO:00002003 | host: Homo sapiens | place: USA | collected 2012 ...
ATTCCCCTGTGGCTGGTAACGCTGCTGGGTTGCCTGGTCATTACAGTGCTGGCGTTTTTGATGATCCTCACCGTGTATGGCCGGTTTTTTAAGCTCTATTTATATGCCGCGCTGTCGCCGGTGGCGCTGGCGTCCTTTGCGGGAGAAGGCACGTCCCAAATGGGACGTGCCTTTCTGAAAAGCTATATGGGCGTGTGCCTGGAGGGCGCGGTGATCGTGCTGGCCTGTATCGTGTTCTCGGCCTTCGCCGCCAGCGACACGGTAGTGCTGGGCGGCGGCTCGGTAGTCACGCAGGTGTGGGGCTATCTGGGCGAGGTGATCTTCAATATGCTGGTGCTGGCAGGGCTGGTGAAGGGTGCCGACCGCGTGGTGCGGGAGATGTTTGGAATGTGAGAAAATATCGCCCTATACTTTCTTGCTAATTTCTGCCTTGGTATTAGCAGGAAAGGCGCCGTATCTTTGGGTTGCAAACGATTCTGCTGAGTAGTACAATTAGAAAAAAGCAAATTGATATACGAAAGGGCTTGTCATCGTGTTAATCAGATGTGCGGAGGAAAAAGATTTTCGGGAACTACGGCAGTTTTATGACCGTATGTGTGAGGTTCTGGGAGAAAAGGACTTTCTGCCGGAAGGCGATAAGGGAGGCTTTCCCTCGGACGAAATGGTCAAAAATGCGATTGCAGAGAAGGATCAGTTTATCGGCATAGAAGATGGCCAAATCGTTGCCGCGTATATCATGAATCATGACTGCGACGAGGCTTACCACACAGTTCGATGGCTGACAGATGCGGAAGACAAAGAGATGGTCGTTCTCCATGCTCTGCGAGTGCTTCCCGAATATGGCGGTCGCGGGTATTCCAAGCAATTGGTGCAGCACGCAATCGATACCGCAAGAGAAAGAGGGCTGAAATCCATTCGCCTTGACTGCATAGAGGGAAATGATATTCCACAGAAAATGTATATGTCGTTTGGATTTGCCTATGTAGATACTGTCGAAATCACATATGTGGACATCGGAATACCGAGGAAATTCCTTTTATATGAGTTTGCACTCTGACAACATCTTACTCATTAAGGTAATAACGAAGAAAAGCATCGGTTTCCGGTGCTTTTCTTTTGCCCAAAAGGAGGAAACACATGGAAATCAAAATCAACAAAGAAATACGCAGCTACAAGGAAACCGTCTACTTTGGCCTGACAGCGCGGCAGCTTATTTGTTCGCTGCTGGCGGTGGGTACGGCGGTGGGGCTGTACTTCGCCCTGCGGGGCGTATTAGACCGCGAGACGCTGGGTTGGCTGTGCATCGTGGGCGCTGCGCCTATGGCGGCAGCAGGCTTCTTCCACTACAACGGCCTGACGCTGGAGCAATTCCTGTGGGCGTGGTGCAAGACCAATTTCCTGCTGGCCGGTCGGCGGCTGTGGCACAGCGAGAATTACCTATATGACCTTTGGGAGAAGGAGGACAAGAAGTGAGAAAACTATTCAAGGAACGCAGCACAGAACGGGACGCTTTCCGCATTCCCCGCAGCGTGCAGCAGTCCATCCCCATCAAGCGCATTTATAAGGACGGTATCTTTCGTGTAAGCGGCAGGTTTTCCAAGACCTGGCGCTTTTTTGACATCAATTACGCCGTGGCCTCGCCAGAAAAGCAAATGGAGCTGTTTCTGGGCTACTGCGGCGTTCTCAACAGCCTGCCCATCGACGCGGGCATAAAGCTGACGCTGGTAAACCGGCAGCTGAACCGGCAGGAGTTCAGCCGGAATCTCCTGATGGCCTACCGGCAGGATGGTCGCGACTATATGCGCCGCGAGTACAACGACCTTCTGCTGGACAAGGCCAGCGGCAGCAACAATCTGGTGCAGGAGAAGTACATCACCGTGTCCGTTGCCAAGCGCAGCATCGAGGAGGCTCGCACCTTCTTCGCCCGCGTGGGAACTGACCTGACCGCTGGCCTCGGTCGTATAGATTCCGGCATACGGGAAATCACCCTCAACGAGCGTCTGCGCCTGTTTCATGACTTCTTCCGCGTGGGGCAGGAATCTGCCTTCGCTTTCGACCTGCAAACCGCCCAGCGGCGCGGCCACGACTTCCGCGATGCCATCGCGCCGGAGACGCTGCAATTCTTCCACGACCACTACGCCGTGGACGAGCGTGTAGGCCGCACCCTGTTCCTGCGGGAGTACGCCAGCTTCATCAAGGACACTATGATTACCGAGCTGATGGACTACCCCCGAAACATGATGCTGTCCATCGACATTGTGCCGGTGGCTACCGACGAGGCCGTGTCGGAGATGCACCGGCGCATCATGGCGGTGGAGAGCGACATCACCCGCTGGCAGCAGCGGCAGAACCACCACAACAATTTCTCCGCCAATATCCCCTATGATCTGGAGCAAATGCGGAAGGAGACACGGGAGTTCTTAGACGACCTGACCGCCCGTGACCAGCGGATGATGTACGCGCTGGTGACGTTGACTCACCTTGCCGACAACGAGGAACAGTTGGAGCAGGACACGGAGGCCCTGTCCGCCATTGGCCGTTCCCACGGCTGTCAGTTTGCCACTATGAAGCACCAGCAGGAGGACGCGCTGAACACGGTGCTGCCCTACGGCCTGCGGCGTATCGACGCCATGCGGACGCTGACCACGGAGAGCACCGCCGTGCTGCTGCCCTTCAAGACGCAGGAGATCATGGACACCGGCGGCCTGTACTACGGCGTCAACGCCGTGTCCCGCAACCTTATCATCTGCAACCGCGACGCGATGCTCAACGGACACGGCCTTTATATGGGCGTATCCGGCAGCGGCAAATCTATGATGGCCAAGCAGGAGATTGGCTTTGTGGCACTGAACACCAACCACGATATTATTGTGGTAGACCCCGAGCGGGAGTACGGCCCGCTGATCCGCGCCTTGGGCGGCGAGGTCATCACCATCTCCGCCTCCAACGGCAGCTATGTCAACGCACTGGACATCTCCAAGGAGTACGGTGACGGGCGCAACCCGTTGGTATTGAAAAGCGAGTTCATCATGTCTCTGTGTGAACAGCTCATGGGCGCGGGCGAGATCGGCGCAAAGGAGAAGTCCATCATCGACCGCTGTACCGCCAACATCTACCGCAAGTACATCCGTAAATACGAGGGTGAACCGCCCACGCTGAAAAACCTCTATGACGACCTCATGCGGCAGAAGGAGCCTGCTGCCCATGAAATTGCGCTGGCACTGGAGCTGTTTACTACCGGCAGCCTCAACGTGTTTGCCCATCAGACCAATATCGACACCCGCAACCGTATCATCTGCTACGACATTCAGGACTTGGGTGAAAACCTCAAGCCCATCGGCCTGCTGGTGATGCTGGACAGCATCCTCAACCGCGTCATTCGCAACCGGCAGCAGGGGCGGTACACCCACGTCTACATTGACGAGATCTATCTGTTCTTCGCCAGTCCCGGCGTGGGCGGCAAGAGCGCCATCAATAACTATTCCAGTGAGTTCCTGTATAAATGCTGGAAGCGGTTCCGTAAATACTACGCCACCCTCACCGGCATTACGCAGAATGTGGAGGAGTGTCTGCTATCCGACACGGCGCGGCTGATGTTCGCCAACAGCGAGTTCTTGGTACTGCTGAACCAGGCACCTACCGACCGTGCGGAGCTGGCCAAGCTGCTGGATGCCAGCGACGCGCAGATGGATTACGTCAGCGACGCCCCGGCAGGTCACGGGCTGATCAAGGTGGGCTCTTGCCTTGTGCCTTTCATCAATGAGCTGCCCCGCGACACGGAGCTGTACCGTCTGATGACCACCAAGCCGGGGGAGCAAAATGCGTGATGTCAAGACCCGTGCCGCCATGGAACAGCCGAAAACGCGGCAGCAAAACACCATACCCCGCACGGCGGTGCGTATCTTGCAGCGGCACTACGCCCAGCAGAAGCAGGGACGGCAGACCCAGCACCAGCGTCAGCCGGTGGAATACGCCACGGAGCAGGCACAGCAGGGCGCGGCGGACGCTGCCCGTCTGACTTTCCGCGCTACGCAGCAGCTTCAGCGGAAGTACGTCCTGCACAAATACCGTGCGCAAAAGGTGCGGCAGCGGCAGGAGACAACGGCGACGCAGGTGCGACAGCGGGATATGTGGCACTCAACAGAGAGGACTACCACAGCCCAGCACACTGCCACAGTGCCGCGCCAACCGGCACAAAAACCGCCTACGGCTGCTATGACCGCCGCCCAGCAGCGGGCAAAGCAGCAAACCCAACGCGCCGCCCAGCGGCAGATGCTCCAGCAGACGAAAGCCGCCGCCCGCAAAGCGGGACAGCGGCTGGAGCAGATGGCACAGGCGGCAGGCAAAGCCATTCGCGCCGGTATTGAGGCGATAGCCGCAGCGGGCGGTGGTGTGGTGCTGTTTCTGCTGCTGGCGTTGCCGGTAATCGCGGTGGCGGCGGCACTGTCTCCGGCAGGCGTCCTTGCGGGCAGTCACACCATGGAACCCACCGGCGAAGCCATGGAGGTATGGGAGCGCCTGCCGGATGACCTCTCCATGGAACGGCGCATGGTAGTGACTTATGCGCTGGCGCTGGTGGACAAGGTGGACTACTTTTGGGGCGGCAAATCGCTGGTGCTGGGCTGGGACGACCGCTGGGGCGAACTGACGGAGGTCACAGCCGAGGGCAGCGCCACCACCGGCACGGAGCAACCCTACGGTCTTGACTGTTCCGGCTTCGTGGATTGGGCGTTTTACAACGCCAGCGGCGGCGAGTATGTGATCGGGCAGGGCGGCGGGGCTATGGAGCAACACGCCAACTGCGTGGATATTGAGTGGGACGAAGTACAGCCGGGGGACTTACTGTTCTATCCGGAGGATGAACACGTCGGCATCGCCGCAGGTCACGACTGGCTGGGCCGCCTTCTGGTGGTGCATTGCGCTTCCAGCACAGACGGCGTGGCGATCTCCCACCGAACCGGCTTCGAGACAGCCGCAAGGCCGGTATGGTATGGGGATGAATAGAGGGCAGAGGAAATTCCTCTGCCCTCTATTTGCTATAAATGGTACTGAGACACTTGCGGTTGATTGAATAGGGGAAATAAATGTGATATAGTTAGTACATGAATAGGCTCCAAGCACTAAAGATAGGGAGGTTGGGTATGTTCAGTACAGATAAGCCGATTACCAATGCGAGTGAGGATAAATTGGGGCGCAGCGGATTTGCAGAGCGTTTAGCAAAGGCGATTATCAATTTTGATACAGCAGATAGTTATGCAATAGCTTTACAGGGATCATGGGGATGCGGGAAAACGTCGGTACTGAACATGGCGATTCAAAAAATTGAGGAAACTACTGATAAAAAGACGGTTATTATCAGGTTTAATCCGTGGAACTTTACGACTACGGGGCAATTGATTGATCAGTTTTTTGCAACTATGTCAAGCAAACTGAAACTTTCCAAGAGTAATGAGAGACTACAAAAGGTTGGGGAATTGGTTGAAAAATATTCGTCTATTTTGGAATATACGCAGTATATACCGGGCGTGGGCTCGTATATGAATGCGCTTCCTAAAGTAGCAAAAGCCTTTGGCGGGAGGATGAGGAAAAATGCAGGTGAGAAGTTGAAAGATGCAGTATATCAGAAAAAAGAAATTGAAAAAGAACTGCTGCTAATCGATTCTCGCATTTTAGTGGTGATCGATGATATTGATCGGCTACCAAATGACCAAATACGTTTGATTTTTCAGTTGGTAAACTCTGTGGCGGGTTTTCCCCATATGGTCTATTTACTGTCCTACGATAAGGACATTGTTGCCCGTGCGTTGGATGATGTACAGGGGTACCGTGGAGCAGAATACCTTGAGAAGATTATTCAAGTGCCTTTTGATTTGCCCCCTATTGATAAATATCGCGTCCGGTCTATCTTGAAAGATGAATTGGAAAAAATACGCAATATTCCGAACTCCGTCGAGGTTGATTCGGCGCATTGGGAACAAATTTTCGGCTATTGTATTGCTCCTATCGTAACATCCTTGAGAGACGTCAAGCGATTTTGCAACGTACTATCTTTTTCCTATGCTGCAGTAAAACCAGAAGTGGACTTCTCCGATATGGCAGGCATAACGGCTATAAAGGTATTTGCACCGACTATTTATGAATGGATATATGCAAACAGAATGTCTCTTGCGGGAGGCTATCGTGGAGGCGCTATAGCATTAAGCGGGGTTAAAGATTATCGGGCAGAAATGAAACGCATTGCAGAACGCATATATCCTGATGACCCAGAGTATATGCTCGATGCTTTGGCATGTTTGTTTCCTTCCTTTGGAAATCGTATTACTTATGAAAGTGATTTCCAAACGCCAGCAGAATTGCATCAAGCCCTGCGGATTGCGAGTGAATCTAAATTCGATTTGTATTTTTCGCTTTCTTTAGAAAATGTGAAAATACCAAAAATAGAGTTGGACAACAGTTTGTTCGAAATGGACACAGATACTCTACGGCAGTATGTAGCAAAGTTGGAGAAACAAGAAAACTTCCATGCTTACTTGATTGAAGTTGAGCAACACCTATCAAAAATACCTTTGGATCGAGTGCCGGTGTTGATTGAGGGACTGGCATTTGGGGGTGGATATATCGGAAAAGAGAAGTCCTTAACTGGGGCAAACAGAGCTTTTTTTAGGTCTAAGTGCTTTCTTGAATTATTGATGAGAATTGAAGAAGACCAAGAGCGATATAGAATTATTGAAACAATTCTATGCTACACGGATATAGCATCATTTGATGAGATAACAGCGCTTATGGTTTCGGTTGAAAGAAACTATAAGAATACATGTGAGAACACGGGAGAACGATTAGTTGACGAGAACGAGATTGATGTCCTTCGGACAATGCATCTCCAGAGAATTAGGGAATTTACAGAGAATACTTTTCTGTTGAACTCCCCAATGGCTCAAGAGGCGACCATGTTGTGGCGGAAAATAGACTGCGCAAATTATAAGAAATATATAGGCAGAATTTGTCAGGATGATATTTGCGCAGTCAGAGTTTTAGCAACTTTTGTTGGCGAATGGCATAACAATGGAAAAGTGGGCACGTTTGAACTCTCTGGGGATTCCTACGCGGAAGTAATGAATCAAGAGAAAGCGATTGATGTCATAGGACGTGCCCGGACGGAGGGCGGTTTTTGGGATCTGCAACAAGATGATATAATTCGTATTGCCGCGTTTTCGCTATTAGTTGAGAAAAATGCGGGAGATAAGAAAATGGCGGAAATTGATGAGGTTAATAAGCGAGTTGCTGAGTGGAAAGAAGAATACGAAGCGCAGCAATAATAGCGGGCAGGGGAAACTCCCCTGCCCTGCTTTTTTCATGCCCTCAAACGATACTTGCATCGTTTGCCGCCGCGCTGTTGGCTCTAGCGCCTGCAAAAGCCGTCGAAACCCGTCTCAATTTGAGACGGGTTTCTGCTATTCCTTCGATGCTTCCAATGCGCTGCGAATCATGGAGGTCATCATGTTCAACTGCTTCGGCGTGGCGGTTTGCAGAAGCTCCAGCAGCGCATCCATGTCCTGATTGCCCTGCTGGGGCAGCACCTCCACCAACAGATATGTCGGAGAGACATTCAACGCCGCGCACAGCGAGACGAACACCGGCAGGCTGGGAACTTTTGAGCCCGCCTCGATCTGCCGCAGGTAGGTGGCATTGATGCTGCATGCTTCCGCCAGCCGTTCCCCTGTCCAGCCCCGCTCCTTGCGCGCCATATTGATCCTCTTGCCAAGCAGCTTCTTATCCATGTGTCGCCTCCGTCTGTATGCCTAAAGCGTTTTATTTATACGCTTATAGCTTACATTTTCCTTGACGCGAAAAATAGAGACTGATAGAATATCAAATATAAGCTGATAGACTACAAAGCGGGTGAGACGATGGACAAGCCGGTGCGCTGTGCGGTCATGGGGCAGCATCCTATGCGCTTTCCGTGGGGCTTCGATGAAGAAGATGAGTCCTGCGGCAAAATGAAGATGGAACTGGCGCAGCAGATCATGGTGCTGCGCCAGAATGGTGTATCGCAGTTCCTTGTGGCCTGTGACTGCGGTGTGGGACTGTACGCCGCTGAGATCGTCAACGGTCTGCGGGCAACGACCGACCATGACCTGATGCTCATTTGCTACACGCCCCATGAGGAGCAGGCGACAAAATGGGCGCCCTATTTGCGGGAACGGTACTTCGATATGCTGACCGCCTGCACCTACCTGTCTGCTGTGTGCGAAGCTGGCGCACCGGGCGCGCAGCTCCAAGCCTACAAGAAGATCATCGACCTCGCCGATGTGGTGCTGTGCGTCTACGATACGGACATACCGGCCACAAGCAGTGCGGAGGATAGAGCGTTGGTCTACGCAGAGGGGCAGCACAAGTCGCTGGTGCTGCTGCATCCGACAGAACTGACCACAAAACAGATCTCCGCTGCCCATGACGCGAGATGACAAAGATCATGCCGTGTGCTATACTGTCGGCATCGAGCCGAGGAGGTGTTTGAGATGGCGTTCCAATACCATGTCCGCGAAATGACGGCGGAGACAAGCGCAGAAGAATTCGTGACACGCTTTGTCCGTGTGGAAAAGTTCTTGCCTTTCTGCCAGCGGTGCGGCAGCTACAATACCCGCTGGACGTGCCCGCCTTTCGATTTTGACCCCATGACCATTTGGCGGAGCTACAGGGGACTACGGCTGTATGCCCGCATCTTACAGGCGGATGTGCCGGAGCAGCCGTTGGATGAAGCGTTGGCGGCACTGAAGCAGGAAAAGCGCCTGTACCGGCAAGAGCTTCAGCGGTGGGAGCGGGAAACGCCGGGGAGCCAGATGCTGCTGGCGGGCACCTGCGACCAGTGCGAGACGTGCGAAAAGGTACAGGGACATCCCTGCGGCAGACCGGAGCTGCTGCGCTACTCCATCGAGGCGCTGGGCGGCGATGTGGAGGGCTGTTTGCAGCACTACTTCCATCTGCCTATGCTGTGGGGCAGGGATGGCAAAGCGCCGGACTACTTTGCACTGGTGGGTGGTCTGCTCACCAAGTGACAACGAAAAATGACGGGTGTATCGGTCGATACATCCGTCATTTTTTCTCATTCTTCTTTGCGGCATTGGCGGCGGCACGGGTCTTGTCGCGGTTCTTGCGCTGGGCGACGAGATCGGCCTTGGCCTGCCGTTTCGCTTTTCGTTCCTGCAAGAGCTGCACCTCCTGCCGCTGGTACTCCTGCTCGTAGCGGGGATAGTGATGCTCCCGCGGCGGCTTGTACTGTGAAGGCAGCTCTGCGGCCTTCAGCGCAGCGGACCAATTGCCGAAGCGCTGGGCGATGTATGCGCCGCCGACTACCTCGCAGGGTGCGGGCGTATAGGACACATCGACGCACTGACGTACATAGGCGATGAGGTCGGCGTCGCTGGCGGTTTCATATTCTATCGCAAAAGCCTCGTCCTGCGCTTGCAGGGCCTCGATGGTGCGCTTGACGATCTGCTGATGCAGCAGGTTATCACCGTTGACCTGTGGCATTTTTGTGTCCCTCCTGGGCATAATAGACTCAGCCAGATGGAGCGGCATCCTTCGTAAATCATCATCATTCAGGAAAGCACTTTTCGCCACCGGCTATGGTAAAACGATAGCATTTGCGGGGCGGGAAGTCAAGTATGGCATCGGTGTCAGGGCGAAAACAGTCGCTGGAGACCGAAACGGGAGGTATATCCGCCGAGCCTTTCCGCGATGATGGATGATAAAAAGGGTGTTCGCCGTCAAAAATCGCGTCAGGAGGAGTACGAAATGGCACGCAGAGGGGAGAACATCTATAAACGCGGAGATGGCCGTTGGGAGGGCCGCTATATCCGAGGTCGGACGCCGGAGGGACGGGCGCAGTACGGCTACGTCTATGCCGCCACTTACAGCGCTTGCCGGGAAAAGCGGCGACAGTGCCTGCGGGAGCTGCCCCGCGAGATCACGCCCAGCAATAACATGACATTGCCGGAGGCTGTGGATCTGTTTTTCGCGGAACGAGAGCGAACGCTGAAGAAGTCCACTGTCAGCCGGTATCGGTATGTGGTGCGGCAGTATATCCAGCCGCAGCTGGGCGCTGCGCCGCTGTATGCGCTGACGGAGCAGCGGGTAGCGGATTTTTACTGGAAGCTCCAGGAGCAGGGCCTGTCGGCCAAAAGTACACGGGATGTTGGCGTACTGCTGCGAGCCATTCTGCGGATGGCGGCCAAACGGGGGTGCTTCTGCACGGGCCTGAACGCCGAACTGCCGGCGTACAGGAAGCGGCAGGTGGAGATATTCACCGAGCCGGAGATCCTGCGGCTGGCGCATCATATCGTAAACGAGCCTGACCTGACCGGTCTTGGCGTTCTACTGACGCTGAACAGCGGCCTTCGTCTGGGAGAGTTGTGTGCGCTGCGATGGTCGGATATCGACCTCCATGCAGGCTTTCTACGTGTAGAACACGAGGTTCAGCGGCTCTATGAAAAAGGACACACGAGGCTTGTCATACAGCCGCCCAAGAGCGAGTCTTCCTGCCGCAGGATACCGCTTCCAGCAGATATGCTGTCCCTGCTGGCAGCGCACAGACCCGAGAACGCGGGCAGCGTCCGCCTGCTGACAAGCTCCGGCGATCCGCTGGAACCGCGTACTATGCAGAACCGATATAGGTCGCTGTTGAAACGAGCGGGCGTCCCGTATCGAAATTTCCATGCCCTGCGGCACACCTACGCCACACGCTGCATCGAGCAGAATGTGGATGTCAAAAGCGTCAGCGAGATGCTGGGCCACAGCGACGTGCGGATCACGCTGCAAACCTATGTCCATGTCTCCCTGCGGCATAAGCAGCAGGCGGTGCAGAGCATCTGCTTCCTGCCTATCTGCGGAAACGCAGACCTTGCGCCGTCAGAAATCCCGTCAGGCACAGCAAAAGCCGCCGCACGACATGGCGCGGCGGCGCAGGTTTCCTAAATGATGATGATTTACGAAAAAAGCTGTGCCGTCTGCGCAACAGAATACCCAAAAAACGGCAGGTGTGCAATCCGCGCACCTGCCGCTTTTCGATCGCGTGACAAATTTCATACACTGTGCTATACTACCCACATCACCACCAAGGAGGACGTATCATGCGTATCAACTGGTTCAAGGACGAAAATCACCTGGTCTATATCAACGGCGCGACACAGCTGGCAGAGCTGGAACGGACGCTGCACTTCCCCGGACTGGAGGAAGCGGCCAACGAGCTGCGGCAGCACCCCACAGCGGAGGGCTTTACCATCAAGGGGCCCAAGCGCACCAGCGGACGGCTGTTCGTGCCTGATCTGACCTTCGGCGAGCACATCGAGATGGGCGAAAACATCTTCTTCTATATGGGTGAGATGCAGGAATGCTACGTCATCTACTGGCTGGACGCGCCGGTGGCAAAGTGAGGCGGCATCGCACATGACTTTCCTTCAAAAGCATCACGGGCAGATGTCCGATTCCATGCTGACAGCCTTTTTCATCATCCTATCCGGCGGCCTGCAGGACGCCTATACCTACTGCTGCCGGGGCAAGGTGTTCGCCAACGCCCAGACCGGCAATATCGTGCTGCTGAGTACGCATCTATTCGAGGGAGACTGGGGACAGGCGCTGCGATACTTAGTCCCCGTGCTGGCGTTCCTGCTGGGTATCTACATCGCGGAGTGCGTCCACCGGCACTTCAAGCGGATGGAGAAGGTACACTGGCGGCAGCTTATCATTCTGGCGGAGATCGTGCTGCTGGCGGCGGTGGGCTTCCTGCCGGAGACGCTGAACACCACCGCCAACGCCGTGGTGTCCTTCGTGTGCGCCATGCAGGTGCAGACCTTCCGCAAGGTGCGGGGCCACGCCTACGCCAGCACCATGTGCATTGGCAATATGCGCAGCGGAACGGAGGCGCTGTGCGCCTACTTCCATACGGGGGATAAGGAAATACTCCACAAGGCGCTGACGTATTTCGGCGTGGTGCTGCTGTTCGCGCTGGGCGCGGGCATCGGCAGCGTGGCCACCCTCCACTGGGGCACGGGGACGATCTGGCTGTCCTGCGGCCTGCTGACGATCAGCTTCCTCATCATGTTCATCCACGACGAGGAACAAAAACTGTCCGAATAAAAAACAACACCGGCGGCGTTACCCACACGCTGCCGGTGTTATTTTGAGGTAAACCCTCATGGAAAAGAAAAGAAAAAGTATGGTTGGCTGAACCATAGCCTTATCATAGCAGGTCGAATAGTGTTTGTGAAGCGCATCTTTGTTCTTGAAAACATGAGGACTTGTATAGTATAATGTTCCTCGAAATGAGGTGCGCCATGAGTATTTCCAAATATCAGGTCTTTCTGAAAACTGTTTCTTGCGGCAGCTTCTCCAAGGCAGCGGAGGCTATGAACTTCACCCAGTCCGGCATCAGCCACGCCATCAACTCGCTGGAAAACGAGCTGGGCGTGAAGCTGTTGAGCCGCAACCGCGGCGGCGTGGTGCTGACGGCGGATGGCCGTGCTGTGCTGCCCAAGATCGAAAAGCTGTGCGCCGCCCACCATTCTCTCATGCAGACGGTGGAGGGGCTGAAGGACATGGACAGCGGCCTTGTGAAGATCGCCACGTTCTCCAGCGTGTCCGCCCAGTGGCTGCCCCGCATCCTCAAGAGCTTCGGCAAGGTGTACCCCAACATAGAGTTTGAGGTAGTCACCGGCGACTTCTACGATCAGATCGAGGGCTGGATCGTCAACGGAACAGTGGACTGCGGCTTTCTGCGTCTGCCGTCGGTGAAGCGCTTGCAGACCTACGCTCTGCACCGTGATGAATTGCAGGTCATCGTCCCCTGCGACCACCCCTACGCCGACCGTGACCCGTTCCCCGTGTCCGCGCTGGCGGAGGAGCCGTTCATCCAGCTGGAGGAGGGCGACGACTACGAGATCATGGCGGCGTTTGACGAGATGGGCATCCGCCCCAACGTGAAGTACATCGCCCGGGAGGATCGGACCATCCTCGCCATGGTGTCGGAGGGGCTGGGCATCAGCCTGCTGCCGGAGCTGATGGTGCGGCACAGTCCTACGCCCATCAAGGTCTGTCATGCGCCCCTGCACTTCTACCGCACTATCGGCATCGGCGTCAAGGACAAGAAGGCTCTTTCCAACTCCACCCGTCTGTTCGTGGACTATGTGCGGACGTGGGTAGCGGAAAATGGGAATACATAAACGTTCAACTTTCGCTAAAAAAGCATGAGAACACGTCATGTAATACAGACAAGAACGCAGTTCCCATACGGCTTTGCGGGAACGAACAAACGACGCCGCAAAAATGTATCCTTCCGCGAAACAAATACCCTCTTGCAAAACGGCGGGGTGTTCATCATAATAGCACCCGTAGCCCCCGAAAAGTGAATAGGCTTACCGGTCTGAAACGCTGCGGCGTTTCGGTGAAAGTTGGAATGTGGGTCAAAGTCCCCGCGAACAGGTCACTGTGAGGCTCCTCTGAGGCAGGAGATAAGTCAGGTCGCGCCGGTAAGCGTCACAATGCACACGCCTGAAACCGAGCTGCATGAACGGGGGCTTCGCGCCCGTTTACACGAGAGAAGCGTCGGCATTTGCCGGCGCTTTTTGCATGAAGTCAGGGCACCTATGGGGGACGGAAAGGGGCTTGAAAAAATGGGAGAACGCAGGAAATACGTCCGCAGGGACGCCACGGTGGAACGGCTATCCGCTATCTTTTTAGAGGATATGGTTGGGAGCGTAAAGCCATCCACGCTGGCGTGCTACCGCCGCAACATCCAATGCCACATCCTGCCGGCGCTGGGCGAGTGCGTGGCAGCGGAACTGACGGCGGCGGAGATCAACGACTACATCCAGCAGTTACAGGAGGACTATTCGCCCAAGCTGGTGCGAGAAATCGGTGGCCTTCTGCTGCGGATCGTGGGCATGGCCGGTGTGGGCTACGGCGAGGATGTGACGCTGCCGAAGGTGCGGCAGAAGGCCGTGGAGGTGTTCACCGAGCCGGAGCTGAAGCAGATGGGGCAGGTCATCCTGCGCCGCCCAGACAGGACGGGACTGGGGGTGCTGCTGACAGCTTACACCGGGTTGCGGCTGGGAGAACTGTGCGGCCTGCAATGGCAGGACGTGGACGTCGGCGCGGGACTGCTGCACATCCAGCGGACGGTGGAGCGCATCGCGCAGATAGGCGGCGGGACGTGCCTGACGGTGCAGCCGCCGAAAACGGAAAATTCCGAACGCTGGATACCCATTCCGAAAGAGATGCTGCGGATGCTGAAGCCAAAGACAAAGCAGCCGGACAGCTACCTGCTGACCGGCGGGGAGATCGTACCCGACCCGCGGGCGATGCAGTACCGCTATAAGGTGTTGTTGGAGCGCTGCGGTGTACGGTATCGGAATTTTCATTGCCTGCGGCACAGCTACGCCACACGCTGCGTGGAGCGGGGGGTGGACGTGAAAAGCGTCAGCGAACTGCTGGGCCACGCCGACGTCCGCACTACCCTGCGGCTGTACGTCCACTCGTCCATGGACTACAAGCGCAGAGCCGTGGAGGGGATTGGCTTCCTCAAAGGAATAACGTAAAAAGGACGCCGTTCGGCGTCCTTTTTCCTATCCAAAAAATGGCACAAAAATTTTCGCAAAGTAACATACTTTGCGAAAACTTTCCAATTTCAACTGAATAACAGTATATACCAGCCGTTTTTCCGTGTCAACAACGAGTTCTAATTTTCGACTTTTTCTGGCATAAATCCGGAATGCCTTGCAGCACAAGGCGTCCCGCGCTTTTTCGCAAAGTATGTTACTTTGCGAAAAAATCGAGGCCAAAAACTGAATAAAAGGTCTTGCGAAGTCGTGTGGCTGTCGCTGTAAAGGCGGTATATCATTACCGTCAGGTGGCAGTTTTGAAGGAATGGGGTGATGCCCCCTGCGGACGGCGCTGTTGACGTAAGGAATGGACCAAAGCGGCAGAAATGCCGTGTGGCGAATAGCAGCCATTGGAGCGAACGCTCTGAGAAGGTAGGTTCAGGTACGAGAAGGACAAACGTCCTTCGTGACGTTAGGGCAGAAGAATTGCACGATGGAGGATCAGTGTTGGACAGCGGGCGATCTCTCCCTGACGGCATAGGCGGGAGTGCGCGCTGGCGAGATTCGTCAGCGCATTTTCATTTCTGCCGGATCACCGCTGGTTTTCTTTGGAAAACCGGCGTTTTTTTGTAAGGGAGGATCACGTCTATGTCCAACAGGAATCCCCGCGAGAGATTTGACTACAAGAGTTGGTTTGAGCGTAATGTGGCCAAGCGTACCGTGGCGGCGCTGGAAGCGCGGGACGCGGAGTTTGCCGAAAAGCACGCGGATACGCCGCTGGCGCATTTGGCGCAATACGTCGGCAATCGTGCTGAACTGCTGCGGCACACGCCCAGTCCCTGCGAGATAGACGGCGGCACGTTTATCGAGGAGCGCTTCGGCGGTTGGGCCGCAGTATTGGAGATGGCACGTCTGCGGCCACCGGCGAAAGAGCCCAAGTTGAAAGACACCGCACGCTACAAGCGGGAAAAAGCCGTGCAGGAGCCGCTGTTCTACGAGGAATCCGAGCGCAAGAAGAAGGCGAAACGCGCCAAGGCCGCAGCCAGTCATGCGGCGCAGCAATCACGGCTGAAAGAGAAAAAGCGGCTGGAGCAGGAAAAGAAAGAGGCTCGCGATGCCGCTGCCCGTCAGCGCGAAATTGAGAAAGCGGCGGAAGCCGTAGAGCAGGAGGTGTCCTGCTGAGTTACCCTTGTCAAGCCATGACGGTCTGAACGGAGACTGTCAGCTTTCCATAAGGGTGGGAGGGGAAAGCCGCCCCTCCCACCTCCTCTCTTTGTTGAACGGCGAAATCAAAACCACATACAAAACATAAAGATATGCCCCACCTGCGGGGCGAGAAACAGGAAGAATAGGAGCAAACACACATGATCTCTTTGAGTGAAATACTGCATACCATCGCCCAGGCGCTGATGATCCCCTGCCTCATCATTCTGCTGGTCCTTATGGCCGGCGCGGTCTGGCAAATCGGCGACATCGTGGTGGAGTACATCGCGGAACGCCGCAAGCACAAGTGCGACGTGCCCCAACTGCTGCGTGACGTACACACGGCGGGTGCGGACGGCCTTGCGGAGTTGATCGAAAACAGCGGCTTGCTGCGGCGGCAGAAGAAGGCCCTGCTGGAGCTGGCGGAGAGCCGTGGGCTTCCCAAGGACACCCTGACGGCGCTGGCGGAGCGCCTGCTGGCCACAGAGGAAGCGCGGAACGCCCGCACCACCTCCGTCACCGATATGATCGCCAAGCTGGGCCCCATGTTCGGCCTGCTGGGCACGCTGATACCCCTGGGCCCCGGCATCGTGGCGCTGGGACAGGGCGACACGGTGACGCTGTCGGAGTCCATGAACGTGGCATTCGACACCACCATCGCCGGCGTCATCAGCGCGGCGGTGGCCAGCGTCATCTCCCACATCCGCAAGCGGTGGTACAACGACGACATGGTGTCGCTGGAAACGCTGATGGAGGCAGTTTTGGAGGAGGTCACGAGCGATGTTGAAGGGTAAGTTTTCCTCCCGCCGCCGGGTGACGGAGGAGGTGGACGCCATGTCCGGGCTGGCGAACCTGTCGGACGTGATGCTGGTGTTCGCCTGCGGGCTGATGGCGGCGGTCATACTGAACTGGAACGTGGATCTGAGCAAGACCCGCGTTGAGATCCTCCAGCGGGAGCAGATGCAGGAGCTGGACAACGCCGAGGAGCTGGAGCAGGATATCCAGTCCTCCAGCAGCTTCGAGCAGAAGGGCACGGTGTACGAAGACCCCGAGACCGGCCAGTTGTATGTGGTGATGCCGAAGGGCGGTAACTAAATAGTTTTTACATAGATACGTTCAACAATGAGAGGAGCAAATCACATGAAGAAACGGACAAGCAATGTGTCCCGGCGCATCGTGAGCCTGCTGATGAGCATGGTGCTCACGCTGACGCTGGTGACCCCCGCGGCCTTTGCCACGGAGGTGGTGGGCGGCAGCGGTACGGCCATCATCGAGGGCAACGCGAACCCGGCTGATCCCGCCCCCGGCGAGGACAGCGAGAACAATGAGGACAAGAACACCGAGGACGGCAAGGACGAACAGCCTACCAACCCCGGTGATGAGGACAAGAACCCCGGTGAGGGCGACGGCGACGACGCCAACAAGCCCGCCGAGGATAACAAGGGCGAGGAAAATCCCGATGGGGATAAGAAGGACGAGGAAAACAAGGACGAGCAGCCCACCGAGGAGCCGACCGATGAGATCGACACGCTGGAGGTCGAAGGTACTACTCCTGTAGCTGCCGAGCCGAATATCGAGTGGTATACGAAAGATAAAGCTGCCAAGAAGTTCACCATTAGCAACGAGACAGAGCTGCTCGGCCTGGCACAGTTGGTGAACGGTGAGGCGAAGGAAACGGCAGAGGATGGTACGACGAAGGATATCGGGGCCATAAACTTTTCGGACTGTGAAATCGTGCTGGCAAACGACATTGATCTGTCCGCTGTGTGTCATCCTGCGGATGAAAGCGGTGCCGCTGAGGTAAACTGGACCCCCATCGGTAACGATGCAAGCCATGCTTTTGCCGGTACATTTGATGGTAATGGTCATACTATTGAAGGCTTGTATATCAACGAAACAGGTAAGTGGAGCAATAATGCCATTTTGTATAAAGGGTTGTTTGGCAACAGTTCTGGCGTGATAAAAAACGTTGCGGTAACAGGCAATATCGTAGTCGATAATGAGGAACTGGGCAGAACGAATACAAGAGCGCTGACTATCAAAGGTGTTGGCGGGATTGTAGGTACCCATAACGAGACAGTGCTCAACTGCGGTTTTTCTGGCACAGTAAAGGTGCAGGGGAAAACTAAAAATGGCAACACCGGGTATATGACAGCTAACAATGGCGGAGTAGTTGGTATTGGTCCCGCCACCAACTGCTGGTACTATACGACTTGGTCTGATAGCAACAATAAGCTGGGGGTATGCGGGGGCACGCCCACCAACTGCTACCACAACGTTCCTAAGCATACCGGCAAAAAGGGTACACTCATCGAGAGTAAAAGCTTTGTCGACTTTGCCGCGGCGGCGGCAGATGAGCTGAATGCCTACGCATTCGAGTACAAGCTGCCGATGTGGAGCGCATCCGAATCGGCTCTTGTCATCGATATGAATCTGAAATATGATGCGGTGGTAAAATTGGCTGCCGGTGTTGAGGGTTCCGTTGTGGCCGGGAAAGTCGGTTTTGGAGACAGTTTGGCGCAGAGCAAACTGGGGAAGAACAATGAGCCACTTACACTGACGGCGGCAGAGGGGACCGACAAAGTTTGTTATACGCTCAAAAAACCGACTGAGGGCGTTGCGATCACGAAAGATGATTTGGTGGAGCTTTCGGCGGGGTACACTGTGAACGCGGAAAATGCGGATGAAAAGGGCGTCATTACCCTGTACTACGGCACCGAAGATGAACTTATGGCTGATCTGACGGAGAGCGGCTGGTATTACAAAAATACGGCAGGAAACTATTATAACATCAGCACTTCAAAGGAACTACGCTTCCTGGCCACGCTGGTCAACGACAAGCACATCAACTTTTTCGGGAAAACGATCAATCTTACGAAGACCATTGATCTAAGCGATATCGAAGACTGGACTCCCATCGGCAAGGATACTGACCATCCTTTTGCCGGAAAGTTTAACGGAGCGGGGTCGAACTATTCCATCTCCGGCCTGAACGGCGACCTGTTCGGCGTGGTAAAGGGCTCCATCGAGTCCGTGAACATCAGCGGCGGCAAAGGCCGGCTCGTGGGGACGCTGGAGTCCGGCGGCACGGTGAAAAACTGCATGTCCACCGCCAAGGCAGAGGGCAGCGATGAAAATGCCGCAGTCGGCGGACTGGTGGGCACGGCCGTGGAAGGCGCGACGGTGTCCAGCAGCTATTACTATAACAAAGACAGCATGGGCACCCGCGTTGTGGGCAGCGGCAAGGCGACCAACTGCTTCTATCTGGCGGAAACGTCAACCTTTGGTGATGCCGAAGATAACGGCGCGCGGACAGCGGAGGAGTTCGCCGCCGGCCGCGTAACATGGGAGCTGAACGGCAAGGCCAACGGTTTTAAGGGGAGGGGTACTTACCTTTCCTGGGGCATGTCGGATAATGAACCTAAAGTGCCTAAGCTGGCGCGTATCAAAGTAGGGGCTCCCGGCTGTGTTTATGAGCTGACGCTGACAAAGGTGTACGCCCCACCGGCCAAGGACATCCGTCTGGAGGGCGGCGAAGATGTGACCGTGTTCCAAAACGGCGACACATGGTACGCCTACTGTGTCTGGGCCAGTAACAAAACATTTTCTGTGGAGGTGGATACGACCTCGCTTGAAAGCGGCGACATGGTAAGCTACGGCACCAAGGGAGAGCCGACGAAGATTACTCGCATTGAAGCGTCCGCTGAAGCCGCAAAGAACGCATATTTTTACACCATCGGCGGCAAAATCGAAGCGGACATCGATTGGTATGTGGGGCATGAGAACGAAGATACATACATACTGAAAAATGCAGCGGAGATGTTCGGCTTTGCCGCGCTGGTGAACGGCACGGCGAAGGATAAAGACGGCAAGGAAATCCCCTCTAAGGGTTTCGATGGCAAGACTGTTGAGCTGGCCAATGATATCGACCTTTCCAACTGCCCATGGACGCCCATCGGCTTTACCGATAGCATTGTCTTTCAAGGAACGTTCAATGGCGGCGGTCATCGGGTCAAGGGCCTGCTCGTAGCTGCCAACATAAGGTATGCCGGCTTATTTGGACGCCTCAAGGGTGCGGGTACGGTGCGGAATGTACAGGTCGAGGGCAGCGTTGATGCCACTTATACCAGCGGAGGCACCTTCTATGTCGGCGGCATTGTAGGACAATTAGCCGGCTCCGGCACTGTGAGCAACTGCCTGAGCAAAGTGGATGTGACAGCTACATCATCAAATAATGCCGTCAGCGCCGGCGGTGTGGTCGGCGACGCTGTTAGCGGCAGTAAGATAAACCTCTGCTGGAACGAAGGCAGCGTGCAGGTAACCGGCGTAGTGGTCGGCTCTGCTGTCGGCGGTGTGGTCGGAAGTGCGGCCACGGCAACCAACTGCGCCAACTTTGGCGCGGTCACAAGCAACTGCGCCACGGGCGGTATCGCCGGCAGTATCAACGAAGCGAGCAACTGCTACAACCTCGGCACGGTGACCGGCGCAGAGGGAAAGACCCACAACATCAGCAACGGCACGGTGGTCAACAGCTACTATGCTGATATTGCCGGGAAAACCGGTATCTACGTCAATAACGGCAGCGATACTACCAAGGCGGACACGACCGAAATTACCATAACCGAAGAGGAGAACGGCAAGCTGACCTACAAGGTCACCATGGACAGTGCTGCGTCCGACTTGGTGGAGGTGCTGAACGATAACACCCCTACCGCTGCCAATATAGAGAAGTGGATCAACAAGCTGAGCACGCCCTACAACCCTGTACACATGACCCGCTGGGATGGCAATCCTGAGCCCGGTGCACAGGAGGGCGTTGTGTCCATCACCTACGACCCCGGCACCGCAACCGTGGGTACAGCGGTATCGGATAGCAAGCTGCTCAAGGAAGAGGAAGCGTCTTGGACATTTACCCTAAAAACAGCCGATGATCTTGGCTTCAAGCACGAAAACGGCACGTTCCTCGGTTGGAGTACACAGTCGGACGCCGCAGTGCCGGAGTATACCTTTGGTGGTGAGGCCCCGACAATTACGGTGACCAAAGAGCAAAAGAACGTTATCCTCTACGCGGTGTGGAAAAATATCTGGAGCGGTGACGGCAGCAAGGACAGTCCGTATCAGATCTCCAATGCCGAAAAGCTGACTGCTCTGCAAACGCAGGTCAATGACGAAGGCTTCAACTACAAGGGCAAGTACTTTGCGATCACGGGCACTATTGACCTTGGTAACGAAAGCTGGACGCCCATCGGCAATGGGAAAGCCTCTTTCGCCGGCAGCATTGAAGGCAACGGCAATACCATCACCGGCTTGTATGTCACCGAGGAGACCCGTGCGGGCCTGTTCGAGATTCTCGGTGTGGACGGCACGAGTACATATATCAGGAACCTGACCATATGCGGGCAGGTAACGGTGGATCATGGTCATGCCGGCGGTTTAACGGCTGTCATGGGACACGGTACTATTACGCTGGAGAAGATCACTACGGATGTGACCGTAAGAGTGGAAAATCTCAATTACTATGCCAGTCCTCTCGGTTCCGCCGGCGGCTTGATCGGATATAATGTCGCAAACGCCGGCGCTACCTACAATGTCGTCAAGGTCATCAAATGCATCAACAAGGGGAGTATATACGGTGTAACAGCAGGCGGTATCGCCGGCGCCAATAATTCTTCTAACGCGGCAAACCAATACACCTTGGAGGATTGTACAAACGAAGGCACCGTTACCGGCCTGCTCTATGCCGGCGGTATATTGGGCGGCAGCACTAATAGCACAGCCACCAGGTGTGAAAATAGTGGCACGGTTAAAGCTACAGAAACCACAGGAACGCGCGGCTACGCCGGAGGTATATGCGCGACTAATTTGCGGTGGGCAGAGCGCTGCGTGAATACCGGGAATGTCAGCGGCAAGTATGCGGGGGGCATTGCATACGGACTGAGCTCAACATATGGCGGCGAAGCGAAATACTGCCTCAACAAAGGTAATATTACCGGCACGCGTATAGCCGCGGGAATCGCCGTATACGGCAAAAAGGCAGATATCAGTGGAATTGGCGGTGTCTCCTTCTCGTACAACCTCGGTGAGATCAAGGGCTCTACCGATGCCTACAGCTACGGCATTGCCCAAGGTGGTACCATTAAAAACTGCTTTACCTACAATGAGGCAAAGCACGTTGCCATCAGTGCATCCAATGAGCTTGTCACAAACTCTTACTACCTCGCTGATAGCGCGGGCGAGTTTTCTACCGCATATGGCGGCACTTGGGCCAGTGCAGACGACTTCACCAGCGGCAAGGTAGCTTGGGGCGTGGACGGTGGCACCGGCGATCACGCCGGTTGGTGGACGCAGGATACCACAAAGGGCTATCCCAAACTGCTGCCCGCAGTGGACAAGGCTCAAAGCTATTATCGCGCACAGGCGACCTGCGGCACTGGCGGTACGGTAACGCTTGATAGTAGTCTGGGCTATACCAGCACCAAGGATGCGGATAATGCGGTCTACGGCCCCAAGGATACCAGCGTGACCATCAAGGCCACGCCCAAGGACAACACCTTCGGCCTGAAGTCCCTGACATGGACGCATAACGGCCAGACCGATGTCCTGCCTACTAAGGGCACGACGAACATTGTCATGCCCGCAGAGAGCAATGTTACTATCCACGCCGAATTTGCCAGCGTTGGCCCCGGCGGTAACGGCGGTTACTACTACGGCGGGACCGGTGACGGTACCGGCACTGGCGACCAGGATGACGAGGGCCTGCAGGACGGCCTGAACATGGATGTGGAGTACGACATCAAGGGCCTTGTGCTGGGTGCCTACGCCGAGTGGGGCTCCAACGGCGGGAACAAGTCCTTCCAGAAGTGGCTGGAAGAGAACCCCAACGTGGTCCGCGCTCTGCTGACCAACAGTCTGGACAACATGGCCACCGCGGCCGTGGGCAAGAAGACCGATGAGGCCAAGGATCTGGCGGCGCTGCTGCTGGCCAGCTTGAACGAGCACACCGGCGTGGACAGTAAGGACGGTGACACCATCGCCAAGGCGCTGCAGAAGTACATCGACTCCGGCAGCGAGGAGGTGTTCAGCGCGTGGCTGACCGGTGGCGGCGGCATGGCCAGCGGCACCTACGAGAGTATCTACGGCCAGTACGCCAGCAGCCTTGCGGCACTGGCAGACCGTCTGTACAGCAAGTGGGAGGCCAGCGGTACGTCCATGACCTTCCCTGTGTGGCTGGATTCCCAGCAGGTGAGCATGGACAGCCTGTCCGAGAACGCGGACGAGCCGGACACCGACAACACCAACGATCCCCAGACCTCCGACGCCCCGGATGATGTGCCGGATGGACAGGATACCGAGGGCGGCGCCAGCGGCAACTCCGTGTGGGAGATCATCGGCACGGTGGTGCGGGAGAACCCCATCATCGTCTGGAGCATCGTAGCCGTCATCGCGGCGCTGATCATCGTGGGCGCGGTGCGCCGTTACCACAAGGTGAAGCGCGACGAGCGTGACGAGAAATAATTAAACCTGATTGCGCCGAGGGCGTAGTCTGTCGATTCGCGTGGGCGGAAATTCCGTCCACGCGAATACGGCTATATAAACGGAAGTAGGAGGGATGCCTCTGTGAGAAGAAAAGTGCGGAATTGGGCGGCGTTTCTGCTGGCGCTGGTGCTGGTATGGGGTATGATACCGGCGGCCTATGCAGCGGGATACAGCATCACCGTCAACGCCCCAACGGGGAACGACCTGCCCTATTGGGTGTTCGAGAAAGCGGGCGTAGACAGCGCGGATGTGCTGAACCTGACGGCCAACGAGGGGCATACTCTGCCCACAAGCAAAGTCGCCCGTGTGTCGTTGGCCGTGGGTAAGAACAAGGAGGATGAAGTGGCCTGTGGCATCTCTATCAACGGGATGTACTATGTGCAGTCCGTGACGCTGGACCACCCGGACTTCTTCACCGGCACGGTGGAGATACAGGTGGGTAAGGATGCCCAGTGGACCGAGGAAACATGGGGCAGCATCACACCGGTGGAGAGTTCCAATATCATTGGCCGGGTGCAGTTCAAGAACGGCACATTCACTGGGGATGTGAGCATCACCGTCAGTCCTATGACGGCAGCACAGGCGGAAGCGGCGCAGAAGCTAAACCAGCGCCAAGTTGTGCCGCAGGGCAAATACACAGTGGCACAGATCTCCGAGGCTATTCAGGGCATCATGGAACAGAAGCGTTCTGCGCTGGGCTTGGAAGATGGCGACTATCTCCTCTCCGGGGACGAGCTGACCTACGCCGGCAGCTCCGCCACGGACTGGCTGCCCATCGGTCTGAGCCGCTGCGGTGTGGAGGACGACTACGACGCCTACCTCGCGGCCTTGCAGACCTACGTCGAGCAGAAGTACCGTGAGCCGGACAAGCTGGATCGGGTGAAGGCCACCGAGTGGCATAGAATTTCTCTCGCTGTGCTGGCCTGCGGCGGCGACCCCACCCATTTCGGCAAGGATGAAAACGGCAGCGACATCAACCTCATCGCGGACGGTGTATATGACCGCGGCAAGACCGTGGACATCGGCGCGCAGGGGCTCAACGGCTGGCTGTGGGGGCTTATCACGCTGGACAGCATGAAGTACAACATCCCCGCAGGCTCGTCTTACACCCGCACGGAGATGATCAAGAAAATACTGTCCTTCCAGCTCCCCGACGATGGCTTCAACCTGCGGTTTGCACAGGGCAGCACCGCCGACCCGGACATCACCGCCATGGCGATACAGGCGCTTGCACCGTACTATCGAAACGCCACCTTCAACGTGAAAGACCCCGTGGACAAGGCGCTGGACTGCCTGTCCAAATTGCAGCTGGATACCGGCGACTTCCGCAGCTGGGGCACACGGAACTCCGAGTCCGTATCGCAGATCATCGTGTCGCTGTGCTCCATCGGCGTTGATCCGCAGAACGACCCGCGGTTCATCAAGAACGGCATCAATCTGCTGGACGCGCTGTTCTACTACCAGCAGGAGGACGGGGGCTTTGCCCACTCCTATGAGTCCGACCCCGGCAATCCCGCCGCTGTTGCAGGCGAGAGCAACAGCATCGCCACCGACCAAGCTCTGCTGGCGCTGGTAGCCGTGTGGCGGCAGGCGCAGGGCATGAGCATCCTGTACGATTTCCGTCCCGGCAGCGTGTCCGCCAAGATACTGACGCCGGAGGAGAGCGAGGTGTCCTTTGCGGGGAGCTATGAGTTCACCGAAGCAGACCAACAGCAGGCGGACGCCCTGCCCCAAAAGCTGACCACGGAGAACGATGCCGAGGTGACAGCCCTGCTGAATAAGCTGAAAATGAGCCGTGACTTCGACGGCTACGACACCTACATGACCAAGCTGACGCAGGCCAAGAGCGACATAGACGCGCTGTACGCGGAGATAGAGAGCCTCAACGCGGACATCCAGGAGCAGATCATCTCCATGACCGAGCCGGGACTGGGCGAGAAGTCCACGGTGGATAGGCTGGTGAAGCGGTACAAGGCACTGTCCGACCATGACAAGGACCTCGTCCAGAACTGGGACGCTGTGCTTGCGGTAAAGGCGCAGACAGACGCGGCGCAGAGAAACCTGTTCCTTATCATTGGCGGCGCGGTGGTCGTCATGGTGGCCGCAACAGTGGTCATCCGCCGTAGGAGGGAGAGCAAATGAGAAAGCATTTCACAAGATTACTCACCACACTGCTGGCGCTGGTGATACTTTTGCCCATCGTAGCACAAGCTGCTCCCACGGACGGCTGGACAGATGAGGCGGAGCAGGCATATCAGACAGTGACGCAGCTGGTCATCCAGCGCGTCACCGAGAGCAAGGACTACCTTGCCACCGCTACGCAGGAGGAGAACACCAAGGCGGTCTATGCCCTGTGGACCTCCGGCGCAGCTGTCCCCAGCGGCTTCTATGACGAATACCTGCAAGCGCTGGCTGACTGGCTGGATCTCGCGGTCAAGCGGGGCAAAACGGCCTATATCCCCGGCGCGATCCGCACGGTGGCGGCTATGAGGCTGGACGTGACTGACTTTGCCGGACACGATCTGATGGATGCCCTGCGGAAGCCGGAGCTGGTGGAGGCGGACGAGGATCGGCTGGATATGCTGATGGACTTGGACGCCGCCGGTGACGCCGGCAAGACCGACGAGTTCAACGCGCTGCGGGAGCAGCTTCTGACGGAAGCCCTTGCCCGCCAGCAGAGCAGCGGCGAGTTCCGCTACACCTCCAAGTGGCCCGCGGAGTTGAAGCAAAAGGGCGTGGACGGTGAGCCTGACCGCTTCGACTATATCCTGCTGACCGCCAAGTCCGTACAGGCCCTCGCACCTTATCAGGATCGCAAGGACGTATCCGCAGCCATTGACAAGGCGTTGGATTATCTATCTGAGCAGCAGCTCCCCAGCGGCGGTTTCGTCAAGTACGGCGATGAGGACGTGGAGGAAGACGCGGCGGTGCTGGAGATGCTGGCCGCGCTGGATATTTCCCTCACGGACGAGCGCTTTACCAAGGACGGTCACACCGTGCTGGACGGCATGATGGGGTGGTATCAGGATTTCTATTTTGAGGAAGCAGAGAATGCGCCGAATCAAGGGTTTTACCGTCATTATATAAGCTGGGATTATAACGCTCTTTGGGGCGGCTGGTATCATAGTACAGCGAAGGTGATGCCGAAACCGCCAAGTATATCGCTAGATGAAGAGACATTTGATATGGTGGTCACCACTGTATTAAGACGGAGGTATATTAATCCTGTGGCATATACAGGCTTGTGCAGTATTAGGCCGGTCGCGAAAGCGGCAAGTGTTGCTGTCAACGCGCCTACCCCATCCGCGTCCGCGTCCGAAAATGTGTCCGCTATAGATTTTTCCAAATTGCTGGATGAACAGAAGGCGCTCTTTGAGCAGGGGGTATCCGATGGAAGCCTCTGGAACGAGGATACATGGATGGTGACAGAGAGTGACATATCTTCTTTTGCGAGGGAAGTCTTGGCGTTCGAAAAGGCGAATGGTGGGCTTTCCCAAAACGAAAAAGATCAACTCTCAGAGACGATGAGAAAGCTCATTACAACCAGCAGTGAGTATTATATGGGGAACAAAGGCGCAACATTTTCGAAAGAGGCAGTTAGGGCTCTCGCCGTACTGGGAATGAATCCCGCTGATGTGGATGGGCTGGACTACCTCGCTCCATTGACGTCGCTCGATGGTAAGGAGTTTCGGGAGTTCAGTGACAGCTTGATGGATATTGATGCAGTTGATCCAAGTGTTTGGCGTGCACGAGGTGTCGATGTAAATGTACTTGTGGATGAGTACGCGGCAGCTATGATCGAATACCAAATGCCAAACGGAAAGTTTGACGATCACTATAAATATGTTCTTGAAAAGGGCGATGATTGGCAGACAAGTAAGTTTACAAACAGGGATGAGGTAAAGTTAAACGCCAATATTGTTGAAGCTTTGGCTGCACATCAAGACAAGGAGTATATTGCCAAAGCGGTAGAGAATGCTATCGAATATCTTTCTTCCGTACAGTTTGCAGACGGCAGTTTCCCGGGCAGAGATGGCCAACCTGATGGGGAAGCTACTCTCGCTGTGCTGGATATGATGAATGCGGCAGGCATCTCTTTGGACGATGAGCGCTTTGTGAAGAACGGCAACACTGTGGCAGACGGACTGAGAACGTTCTACATTGATGGGCTTGGGTTTGTCTCCAAAACAGAGGTAGAGGCTGATGCGGAAAGCCTGACCGAGTTACCTTCTTACGAAAGCAATGTTATGGACTTTTCCTCCACCGTATCTGCCCTCACCTACCTCCAAGCCGCAGAGAACGGCAAATTCGGCCCGGACGGCAAGGGCAACAGCGTGTTCGAAATCGTTGGCTCTGCCTTAACGGAAACGCCGCTGGGTGCTATCCTGCTGGCTGTCATCGTGGCGGCACTACTGGCCTTCGGCATGGTGCGCCGTTACCGCCGCATCAAAAAGGAGCAGTAAGATGAAAGCAAAAATAGAGCATATCATCACCCTGCTTCTGACAATTCTTTTGCTGCTGTTCTGCTCTGCCTGCGGACAGACGCAGACTGAGCAGCCGGAGGATACCGGCGATAAAGACCTGTATATGACCGAGCCTGTCCCGGAGGGCAAGCCCGACCCAGTAGAGCCGCAGGATACGGCGGTGGATACCACCACAACTCACACCTGCACGTTTTCCATCTCTTGCGAGACCATTCTGGACAACATGGACAAGTGCGTGGAGAACAAGAAGTTCCTCGTGCCGGAGGACGGCATTGTTTTTCCCGCCACGGAGGTGGAGTTCAGCGAGGGCGAGAGCGTATTCGATGTCCTTCAGCGCGTCTGTCAGGACAACGCCATCCACATGGAGTCAAACTGGACGCCCATGTACAACAGCGCGTATGTAGAGGGTATCAACAACCTCTATGAGTTTGATGTGGGAAGCCTGTCCGGGTGGATGTACAGCGTCAACGGATGGTTCCCCAACTACGGCTGTTCCCGCTATGCCCTGCAAAACGGCGATGTGGTGAACTGGGTTTACACCTGCGATCTGGGCTATGATGTAGGCGGAGGCTACTCCACCGGAAGCTGATGCCACATCGCACAGCATAGGGAAGTAAGGCTTAAACAAAAGAACTGTATAGAAACACCGCCAGCAAAGCGGCAATCACGCTGCTTTGCTGGCGGTGCCTTTTGCTGCAAAAAACTGGGATTATCGACAATTCCATACAAAATCCGTCACATATGCGTAGACCATTGTAGAATGAAACTATGACACAAACGGCCATAAATCGTGTAAAATTAGCATATCAAGAACAAAACGGCGTGTGTCCACCGGCAAGAGGCCCGCCGCAGTTTAATAAGTGTTGGCTTTCAAAATACACAGGACAGGAGGGAACATCAGTGCCTTTAGTTTGCTACGTTTCGGAACTGGAAAAGAACGTTTCTTTGGACGCTGAACGTTTGCTGCGTCTTCTGGGTGTATCCGGAAAGCTATCTGGGTTTCACTTTGCCGTGTATATGTTGGAACAGGTGCAGGAGAAGCCGGAGTATGTCCTGCTGATCACGAAAAGGCTCTATAACCAAACGGCACAGTATTTTCATACTACTACCAACTGCGTGGAAAGGAATCTCCGAACCCTTGTGCAAGCGTGTTGGAGACAGCCTAACCACAGCTTACTTGAGCGCATTGCAGGCCACCCGTTGTCGCAGCCACCGACGAACGCGCAGTTCATTGATATGGTAGCCGCTTTCCTCCGCAAGTAAGCTCTACACGGTTTAGCCCCCTCCGTCCACAGCGGCGGCGTATCCCCCTTGCGCTGCCGCTGTGGGTTTTATATAGACTGGCAGCTGCTGTCAAGAGTATTGACCTCGGCTGCGGGCCTATATGCCCATGCTCTTTGAAAAACGCACTTCGCGTGTCATAAAGCAGACAGGTACGTTCGTGCCGGTGTGAGCTATAGGACAGCGCTCGCCATGATCTTCCCATGGGGAGGGAGCGAAACAGGCGTTGTTCAGAAACAGAGCGGCACTCTGTTGGCCACGACCACCGGCGCCCTTAAAGATACTCCCGCATTGGACGCCCTCAAAGCATCGTGCGGCGCACCCATCAGCATGGGCCGGGGTGAGATTCCCGTGAGGCTGGCAGCCACCAGCCGCCTGTTTTGCTTGAGATTTTTCCTTAGATGAATTTGAAATAGATGCATCTAAAGATGTATCGGCAGAGGAAGCCCCCATCCATTGTTAAGGATAGGAGCTTCCTCTGCTGATATAATTCCATATCAATTTTTTGCGCGTATCACAGCACCATGTTACAATTCCTTTGAAGCATGGTGCTGTGGCCACAGAAGGGAGGCTGCTATGAGTATTGACCACGGAGACACCAACAAAAGCCTTGGCGGAAAGCGGACATACACCGTTGAGGAAATCGCAAAAATTCTTGGTATCGGGAGAACTGCTGCATACAACCTTGTCCACTCCGGCGTGTTCAAGATGGTGCGGATCGGTTCTTCCATCAGAGTTTCCAAAGTGTCCTTTGATGATTGGCTGGATAAACAGACGCTGTAGGAGGTTTATTATGGCATCTATCAAAAGACGTAGAGGCAAATATCATGTCGTATATTACTACTTAAATGAATGCGGAGAAAAGAAACAGAAATGGGAGTCCTTCAATACGGAAGCGGAAGCAAAACACCGCAAGGCAGAGATCGAATATAAACAGGGTAACCGCACCTTTATATCACCCAATAAGACGACCGTTTCCGCCTTTCTCGATGACTTTGTGAGCTTGTATGGGGTGAAAAAATGGAGCCCCAGCACCTATGAAGCCAATACGGGGCTGATCCGCAACTATATTGCCCCGCTGCTTGGCGACACACTGATGCAGGACGTAACTACCATCGCAGCGGATCGGTTTATTACAATACTGCAAAGGACGAAATGCCCTGTTTTTAAGAACCGATACAGCAAAACGGAGTACATGACACCTGCCAATATTGAGCGTATCAATAAACTTCTTCGATGTGCTTTCAAACAGGCTGTACGCTGGGACATCGTCGCAAAGAACCCGTTTGATAACACAACTCTGCCAAAGGTCAAGCGCAAACCCCGTGAGATCTGGGATGCGGCAACGATTCGAAAAGCGTTGGATGAATGTAAAGATGGGCGTCTTTATGTTGCTATCAACCTGTCGTTTGCCTGCTCGCTGCGAATCGGAGAGATCGTTGGCCTGACTTGGGACAACATTCACATTTCCGACGCGGATATTGCCAACGACAACGCCTATCTGTGTGTGGAGAAAGAGCTGGCTCGTGTGAAGGAATCCTCGCTTGCTGTTTTGGGCGAAGAAGAAATCATCAAAAAATTCCCTCGAACCATGTACTTGGAAAATGCCAGCACGGTGATCGTGCTGAAAACGCCTAAAACGGAAAGCAGTGTTCGTAAGGTGTGGATGCCCAAAACAGTGGCTTACATTTTGCGGGAGTGGAAGGATTCGCAGGATAAGCAAAAAGAGTTTCTGGGTGATGAATACCTCGACTACAATCTCGTTGTAGCACTGCCAAATGGACGCCCCTGCGAGGAAACAGTTATTTCCAATGCTTTCCGGAGATTGAAGCGGGATGCTAAGCTCCCTAATGTGGTGTTTCATTCTCTCCGTCATTCCAGCACGACTTATAAGCTGAAACTTAATCACGGCGACATCAAAGCCACACAGGGCGACACAGGGCATTCACAGGCCGATATGGTCACAAAGGTCTATGCGCACATTCTTGATGAAGACCGCAAGGTCAATGCCCAGAAGTTTGAAAGTGCGTTTTACGCAAACCCAGATCTGCGCAGTGTGAAAGCGCCTGATGAACCACAGACTGCATTGGACGTGCAGAGTATCATCGTACAGCTCCAGCAGTCCCCCGAACTCTTAAGTGCGCTCACATCGCTCATATCGAACCAGGGTTGCAAATGACTGATTTGTGCCATGGTGCCAAGGTGGTGCCAAACGGCGAAAAATACAAAAACCGGTTCGATATGAAAAAGGGGTGCCAAAAAGATGCAGCGGCTGAATTTCGGGTGCTGCCGCTGTCATTGAAACAACGCACTCAAAAGCGAAAAAACGCCGCGATCCGTTGAGATCACAGCGTTTTTGGTACGCCTGCCCGGGCTCGAACCGGGGGCCTCGGGCTTAGGAGGCTCGCGCTCTATCCAACTGAGCTACAGACGCATATTGTGAAGTTGTAGGGGAATTGGTGCCATTGGTAATTGATGTCCCTGTCCTTAGGAGGCGGTCGCTCTATACAACTGAGCTACGGAGGCGTGTGCAACTGGTATTGTACCGTAGGCGGCGGCATTTGTCAACGGCGCCGCGGCGAAAAAGTTGACGAAAGGGCTTGCAATCGGTCCTTTGCAGGCATATAATACAAAGGTTAGTGAATTTACCCGAGAGAAAGGGGTTTTTACCTTTGCAGAACGAAAAACTGAGAAACGTGGCCATTATCGCCCACGTCGACCACGGCAAGACCACGCTGGTGGACCAGATGCTCAAGCAGGGCGGCGTGTACCGCGAGAACCAGGAGACGGTGGAGCGCGTCATGGACTCCAACGACCTGGAGCGTGAGCGCGGCATCACCATTCTGGCCAAGAACACCGCCATCCAGTACGGCGACACCAAGATCAACATCGTGGATACCCCGGGCCACGCCGACTTCGGCGGCGAAGTGGAGCGTATCCTGAAGATGGTCAACGGCGTCATCCTGCTGGTGGACGCCGCCGAGGGCCCTATGCCCCAGACCCGTTTCGTGCTCAGCCGCGCGCTGGAGCTTGGCCATCGTGTTATTGTGGTTATCAACAAGATCGACCGTCCCGACCAGCGTATCCACGAGGTCATCGACGAGGTGCTGGAGCTGTTGCTGGACCTGGATGCCACCGACGAGCAGTTGGACAGCCCTATGCTGTTCTGCTCCGCCCGCAACGGTACCGCCAGCTATTCCCCCGACGTGGTGGGCACGGACCTGAAGCCGCTGTTCGATACCATTCTGGACTACATCCCCGCGCCGGAGGCCGACCTGGACCAGCCCTTCCAGATGCTGGTCAGCTCCATCGACTATAACGAGTTTGTGGGCCGTATCGCCATCGGCCGTATCGAGCGCGGCGTGCTGAAGCAGAACCAGGAGATCGCCGTGTGCAACTACCACGACCCGGACGCCCCGGCCAAGAAGGCCAAGGCGGTCAGTATGTACGAGTTCGCCGGTCTGGGCAAGGTGCCCATCACTGAAGCGACGGCGGGCAATATCATCGCCCTCAGCGGCATCGGCGATATCACCATCGGCGATACCATCTGCGCGCCCGACTGCGTGGAGCCGCTGCCCTTTGTGAAGATCAGCGCCCCCACGGTGGAGATGACCTTCTCCGTCAACGACAGTCCCTTCGCCGGGCGCGAGGGCAAGTTCGTCACCAGCCGCCAGCTGCGCGACCGCCTGTTCCGCGAGACGCTGAAGGACGTGTCCCTCCGCGTCAGCGAGATCGAGGGCGTTATGGACGCCTTCAACGTGGCGGGCCGCGGCGAGATGAGCCTGTCCATCCTCATCGAGACCATGCGCCGCGAGGGTTACGAGTTCCAGGTGTCGCCCCCCCGTGTACTGTACCAGACCATCGACGGCAAGAAGTGCGAGCCTATCGAGCGCCTGGTGGTGGACGTGCCCGCCGAGAGTGTGGGCGCGGTCATCGAGAAGCTGGGCGCCCGCAAGGCGGATATGCAGGAAATGACCCCCATCGGCAGCCGCATGAAGGTGGAGTTTCTGGTGCCCAGCCGCGGTCTGTTCGGCTACCGCAACGAGTTCCTGACGGATACCCGGGGCGAGGGTATTATGGCCAGCGTGTTTGACAGCTACGCCCCCTATAAGGGTGAGCTGACCCGCCGCAATACCGGCTCTCTGGTGGCCAGCGAGACCGGTGAGTCCATCACCTACGGTCTGTTCAACGCGCAGGAGCGCGGTGTGCTGTTCATCGGCCCCAACGTGGGCGTGTACGAGGGCATGGTAGTGGGCATCAGCCCCAAGCAGGAGGACATCGTGGTCAACGTCTGCAAGAAGAAACAACTGACCAACACCCGTGCCGCCGGCAGCGATGACGCCCTGCGTCTGGTGCCGCCCCGGAAGATGAGCCTGGAGCAGTGCCTGGAATTCCTGGCGGATGACGAGCTGCTGGAGGTCACCCCCAAGAACCTCCGCATCCGCAAGACCATCCTGAACCACGAGCGGCGCATGAAGGCGCAGCACGGGAAGAAAAACTAAATTATGTAAACCAAAAGACCGGCGTGAGCTGGTCTTTTGGTTTATGTGGGGGAGATGTAACGTTTGGTTGCGGTGATTGTAAGCAGTGCTGTATGACCCGGTGCGGAAATTCTGGTACGGTAAGGTCGTGGACACAGAGAATAGGTTAACATAATAAAAACGTTATGTGCCAAACCCATTGACATTTCCCGGCGGGTGTGGTAAAAGAATAAAGACGCGTAGCGCACAGAAGTGCCTGCGAAGCGTATCGCCCTCGGGCGGTGCGCTTTTTATTTTTATGGAGGAAACTGCAATGCCAAAGAACAAAACACAGGGGATCATTTTCGGTATCATCATGTCGTACAGCATGGCTGTCGGCATGGAGATATACAACAACGCTATCCAGCAGGGGGTACATTTGCAGCCGGGAGGGTTTACCAACCTGACCTACGGTATCGTGGGCAAGGCGCTGGTGGAGGCGCTGTTCATGGGGCTCATCGTCATCATCGTGTCGGAGCTGTGGGGCAACCGGCTGGGCGCCCGCTTTGCCGCCAAAGTCAGCGACCCGCAGCGGGATAACCCCTATTTCTGTCGGTTGATGCGGCAGGCGGGCACTGTGTCCGTTATGTGCCCCACCATGAGTCTGGCGGCCACCATTATTTTCAGCATGATCTTAGGCGGTGCGCCGGTGTGGCAGCTGCCCGCCATCTGGGCGGGGACGCTTATCAAGAACTTCCCCATGGCGTTTTTCTGGAATATGTTTGCCGCCGCACCCTTTACCAACTGGGCCTGCGGAAAGCTGTTCGAATAAAAGAGCGCTCCCCCGCCGGGGGAGCGCTCTTGCTTACATTACCGGCACGAACTCCACGTTCAGGTCCACGATCTCGTTGACGCCGTCCAGCCGTGCGCCGTGGTCATACTGCCACACATCGAAGCGGTAGTAGAAGTCCGGATAGTCGCCGGGATCAGCGATCCACAGGGCGATGTTCCCCATAGAGGGCAGATCATAGCGGTAGTAGCCCTGCTGGCGGTTCATGTACACCCCGGCCTCATAGCCGCCCTGTTCGATCAAGGCACAGAAAGTCCGGGCCTGGGAGGTCAGCAGGAATTCGTTGTTGTGCAGTGTGCGGGAGTCCTCCTGCTGTACCGGCTCCCAGTCGTAGTACACCGGCAGGTCCAGGTCGCGGCCATCCAGCAGCTGCAGGGCGTACAGGGCCTCCTGGGCGGCCTCCTGCACGGTGGCGGCCTGGGAGAAGAAATACACGCCCACGTCGATGCCGGCGGCCCTGGCCCCGCTGTAATAGCTGTCGAAGGACCGGTCCGGGTACAGAGAGCCCTTCTCGCCGTAGCCCCGCAGACCCAGGCGCAGATAGGCAAAGTCGATGCCCTGCCGCTTCAGCGCCGCCCAGTCGATGGTGCCCTGGTGGTTAGATACGTCCACGCCCCAGCGGGTGGCGTATTCCGCGCCCAGATAGCGGACGCGGACGCCGTCGCTGCCGTCGTCGTTGGTGTCCCGGCGGAAGTCCTCCTGCGCCAGGCCGCTGGCGGGGATACCCTCATGGGGCGTCATCCACACCATGTTAAATCCGTCGTTGATATATACCTGCCCCGCGTGGGGATCGGCCTCCGGCTCCTGCCGGGCGCTGCCGCCCCGCAGGGACAGAACGACCGCCGTCAGCAGTGCGCCCACCACCAGCACCGCCGCGATCAGCAGTAGCACCGGCAGCAGACGCCGCCGCGGCCGGCGGCGGGGCGGGGAAATTCGATCCATAGTTACCTCTCCTTTTCGAAAACGTGTATGTCAAAGGCGATGCGGCAGTCCAGCTGCGTGAGTTTACATAATTTTTCAACGCCGGCCTTCGGCGTTTTCCAGCAGTAGGGCGTCATGCCGAACAGCGCCTGTATGTCCGCAGGGTCCTCCAGATGGATAACGTCCGTTATGTGCCGAATACTCACATACCGGAAGCCCTCATAGGGTGTCTCCTTCACCTCATTGACATAGGGGTGGTCATAGAGCACCTGCTTCATCTCCCACAGGTGCATTTCTCCGGGTACCACATAGATAAAGTGCCCGCCGGGCCGCAGCACGCGGCGGAATTCCTCGATGGCCAGCGGTGAGAAGCAGTTGATGAGCAGGTCTACGGACCCGTCTGCCGCCGGCAGGCGGTAGGAGGAGGCCACAGCGAACTGCACATTTTTCTCCCGCTTAGCCGCCAGACGCAGTATGGGCTTGGAGATATCGATCCCGGCCATCACCGGCGTCTTCCCGGCCTCACACAGGGCACGATAGATGCCCGCGGTGTAGTAGCCCTCGCCGCAGCCGTTGTCCAGCACCGCCGGGGCATCGCCGGTCAACTCCACAGCGAGTTGACATAATTCTTCGCATAGTGGGGCGTAGTAGCCCTTTTCCAGAAAGGCGTGCCGCGCTGCGGCCATAGCCTTGTCGTCGCCGGGGGTTTTGGAGTGCTTCCGGTTCACCGGCAGCAGATAGGTATAGCCCTCCCTGGCGATGTCGAAGCAGTGGCCGGAAGGGCAGAGATAGCTGCCCTCCCGCCGCGTCAGCGCGCCGCCGCACAGGGGGCAGACGAACAGACTGTTCATCGCTCACCCTCCGGCAGTGTCACGTCGTGTATCCATTTGCGGGACCGGATGCGCCACAGGCAGATGGGACACTTGATAAAGCTCTCCGCCTGTATGGCCAGCGACACGAACCAGGGATCCGCGTCCAGCACCAGCGCCAGCAGGGCCGTCAGCGGCAGCGCCACCAGCCACTGGGGTGCCAGATCCAGCGCCGTGGACCAGAACACATCGCCGCCTGCCCGCAGGATACCGGTGACGGCGGAGATGGAGTAGGCGTGGAAGGGGATGCAGGCGAAGCCCGTCACCGCCAGCGTGGTGGCCAGATGGGCACTGAGATCGTACAGCTTGAACAGCGGGAAGATCACCGGCTGGAACAGCAGCGGCACCAGCGCCAGGGCGATGACAGCCAGTACGGCGCCCACCAGTATCGTCACCCAGGACAGCGTCCTGGACAGGTCCATCAGCTCATCGTGGCTCTGTCCCTCACCGATGGCCTTGCCGATCATCACGGCGGTGGCGGCGCCCAGACCAAAGCACACCACCAGGAACAGGCGGTTCAGGTTGCCCATGACGGCGTTGGCCGCCAGAAACTCTACCGAGATGGTCATGTGTCCCAGAATGACGGTGAGCAGGCTGTTGCCCAGCCCCCAGAACAGCTCGTTGGCCATCACCGGCGAGGCGTATTTCACGAACCGGCGCAGCATCTCCCAGCCCGGACGGAAGAGCGCATTCAAGTCCAGGGGGATGACCCGGCTCCGCAGGGCGCAGAACAGGCACACGGCGAACTCCGCCACGCGGGAGAGCAGTGTGGCGATGGCCGCGCCCTCCACGCCCAGCATGGGAAAGCCGCACTTGCCGAAGATCAGCAGGTAGTTCATGCCGGTATTCAGCACCGTGGACATACCAAACAGCTTCATGCCGAAGCTGGCGTTCTCCACGCTGCGCTGCGCGCTGACGTAGATAGACGAGAGCATATTGAACACATAGGAGAAGCCGATGACCCGCAGATACGGCGCGCCCAGCAGGGACAGATGATGCTTGTTGCTCATCAGGTCCATGATCTGCACCGGCCACAGGAACAGCGCCAGCGCGATGACCAGCGCCAGAGCCACGCCCAGCCCCGCCGCCACGCCGATGGCACGGCTGATGCTGGGCAGGTCCTTTTTGCCCCAGTACTGGCTGATCAGGATGCCTACGCCGGACTGGACGCCGAACACGATGGAGATCAGCAGGAACACCGGCACGTTGGCGGCCGTCACCGCCGCCATCTCATTGTTGCCCAGCTGGCTGACCATCAGCGTGTCAATAAGACCCAGCGAGAACGTGATCAGATTTTGCAGGGCGATAGGGCCGGTCAACCGGAGCAGATACCCGTAAAAGGCCCTGTCGCGCTTAAGAGCTTTGAACATAGTCCACCTCAAAATATCGTTGTGCCCGCGCCGCGGGCGTATATCACAGCATGGGGAAGCGGGAGTCCCGGTGGGACTTCAGTGCGCGGCAAAGCGCGTCCACGTCCTCCCGTGTATTGTCGGGGGAGAAGGAGATGCGGATCACGCCGGCGGCAGTCTTTTTGTCCAGCCCCAGAGCGGAGACCACATGGCTCGCCTTCCCCTGATGGCAGGCGGAGCCGGCGGAGATGCAGATGCCCTGCGCACCCAGGTCCGTTACGATGTTGGCGCTGGGATACCCTACCAGCGACACCGCCAGAATGTGGGGGGCCGTACCCTCGCCCACGGGGACCACGCCGCCCATGGCCAGCAGCTTCTCCCGGCAATAGGCCTTCAGCCCGGCCATGTGGGCCAGCTTGGCGTCATAATCGGCCAGCCGCAGCTCCACCGCCTTGGCAAAGCCGGCGATCTGGGCCGTGGCCTCGGTGCCGGAGCGCGCGCCGCGCTCCTGTCCGCCGCCGGGCAGCAGGGGGCGGGGGTTCCGCACCCGGGGACCGATGTACAGCGCGCCCACGCCCTTGGGCCCGCCGACCTTGTGACCGGACAGGCTCATCAGGTCTACGCCCCAGCCCTCCGGGTCGCAGGGGACCTTCAAAAAGCCCTGCACCGCGTCGCAGTGCAGCAGGGCAGGGGAGCCCTTCTCCCGCAGCAGGGCAGCGATGTCCGCCGCGGGAAATACGCAGCCCGTCTCGTTGTTCACCAGCATCACAGACACCAGGGCGGTGTCCTCCCGCAGGGCATCCGCCACCTGTTCGGCGGTGACATTGCCGTCCCGCCCTGGCTTCAGATAGGTGACCTCATACCCCTGCTGGGCCAGCAGCTTGCAGGGCTCCAGAACGGCGCTGTGCTCCACGGCGGTGGTGATGATGTGTCTGCCCCTGTGCCGGTTCTGCCACAGGGCGGCCTGTATGGCCCAGTTGTCGCTCTCCGTGCCGCAGGAGGTGAAGTACAGGCGCTCCGCGGGGCAGCCCAGCGCCCCGGCGATGACGGCCCGCCAGCCCTCCACGGCTTTTTTCATCTCCACCCCTATGGGGTATTGGGAGGAGGGATTGCCAAAGTGCGCCGTCAGCACCTCGTACATGGCGTCGGCCACGGCTTTGGGCACCGGCGTGGTGGCGGCGTTATCAAAATAGACCATAGAGAGCCTCCTGTTTCACGAACGGGTCTTGAAAGACACGGTAAAATACAGTATAATAAACCGATCAAAAAGCGGGAGTGAAAAACACCTTCACCCGTGAAACCTTATTATACGATAGAATAGGGGAAAGTGCAAGATGCGTGTTGCCATCTATACCTTAGGCTGCAAGGTGAATCAATACGAGACACAGGCCATGGAGCAGGAGCTGCTGCGCCGCGGTCATACGCTGGTGCCCGCCGAGACAGAGGCCGACGGCTATATCGTCAACACCTGCTCCGTCACCGCCATCAGTGACAAGAAATCCCGGCAGATGATCCGCCGGTGTCATAAGCTGAACCCCAACGCGGTGGTGGCCGCCTGCGGCTGTTATGTGCAGACCCACCCGGAGGTGGTGGCGGCACTGGACGTGGACCTGCTGGCCGGTACCGGTGACCGCATGGCGTTTCTGGACCTGTTCGAGCAGGCAGCCCACGAAAAGGAGCCGGTGAGACTGTTGGACGACGCCCTGCGCCGCAGGGAATTCGAGGTGCTGCCCGCCGGCGGCATGGCCGAGCGCACCCGGGCCATGCTGAAGGTAGAGGACGGCTGTGTGAATTTCTGCACCTACTGCATCATCCCCTACGCCCGCGGCCCGGTGCGCTCCCTGCCGCTGGCGACGGCCGTAGCCCAGACGGAGCAGCTGCGGCGCGAGGGCTACCGTGAGCTGGTGCTCACCGGTATCGAGATATCCTCCTGGGGCCACGATCTGAAAAACGGCCAAAGCCTCATCGACCTGCTGGAGGCGGTATCCGCCGCCGCAGGGGATATGCGTCTGCGGCTGGGGAGCCTGGAGCCCCGTACCATCACCGAGGACTTCTGCCGCCGGGCGTCGAAGCTGCCCAACCTGTGCCCCCACTTCCACCTGTCCCTGCAGTCCGGCTGTGACGAGACGCTGCGCCGCATGAACCGGAAGTACGACACGGCACGGTTTTACGAGTCCGTCACACTGCTGCGGCAGTATTTCCACCGGCCCGCCGTCACCACCGACCTGATCTGCGGCTTCCCCGACGAGACGAACCGGGAATTCGAGCAGACCATGGCCTTTATCGAAAAGTGCGCCTTCGCGGATATGCACGTCTTTCCCTATTCCATCCGTCCCGGCACCAAGGCGGCGGAGCTGGTGCAGTTCAGCGCCGCGGTAAAGGAGGAACGGACCCGCCGCGCCGTGGCCGTGGCCCGGACCATGCACCGCGCCTATCTGGAGGGCTGCGTGGGGCAGACCTACCCGGTGCTCTATGAGCAGGAGAAGGACGGCCTCTACACCGGCCACACCCCCAACTACTGTGAGGTGTGCGTCCGCGCCGAAGATTTACATAATAAAATTATCAATACAAAAATAGTCGGTATAGATGGTGATGTACTGATAGGAGAGTTGACATAACATGAACCACTTTTTCGCCTATATCAACCGTATGCGCTTCATCCAGCGCTGGTCGCTCATGCGGAACAGCTACACGGAGAATATCCAGGAGCACAGCCACCAGACAGCGGTGCTGGCCCACGCGCTGGCGGTGCTGCGGAATGAGCGCTTCGGCGGCCAGGTGGACGTCGGCGCTGTGGCCGTGGCGGCGCTGTACCACGACGCCGGCGAGATCCTCACCGGCGATATGCCCACCCCCATCAAGTATTACAATCCCGGCATCCGTGAGGCCTACAAGGCCGTGGAGCAGGTGGCGGAGGACAAGCTCCTCTCCATGCTGCCGGAGGACCTGCGTCCCGCCTACGAGGACGCCCTCCGTCCTGCCGACCCGGAGATCGAGCAGCTGGTCAAGGCGGCGGATAAGCTCTCCGCCCACATCAAGTGCATCGAGGAGCTGAAGGCCGGCAACACCGAGTTCCGTCAGGCCGCCGCCCAGACCGCCGCCGCCATGGACGCCATGGCCCTGCCGGAGCTGGACTATTTCCGTGAGCATTTCCTGCCCAGCTATTCGCTGACACTGGACGAACTGGAATAGCAAACCGCGCCTCCCGCGCCCTGTCCTCGTCAAGCCTCCTCGACGTATACCCGATACGCCGTCGTCGGCCTGCCATCGACAGGACGCAGGATCCATCGGTTTGCTGCAAACCGCGTCTCCCGCGCCCTGTCCTCGTCAAGCCTCCTCGCCGTATACCCGATACGCCGTCGTCGCCCTGCCATCGACAGGACGCAGGATCCATCAGTTTTCGGCAAACCGCGCCTCCAGCGCCAAAACAAAAACCATCCGAAAGGAGTATATAGTTATGAAAGCGATCGTTACCGTTGTGGGTAAGGACCAGGTGGGCATCATCGCCGGTGTGTGCAACACCCTGGCGGCCAGCCGCATCAACGTCCTGGATATTAGCCAGACCATCATGGAGGGCTACTTCACCATGATGATGGTGGTGGACCTGACCGAGTGTCAGGCGCCCTTCGACGCCCTGCGCGCCGATCTGAAGGCCTACGGCGAGGGCCGCGGCCTGTCCATCCGCATCCAGCGGGAGGACATCTTCGACGCCATGCACAAGCTGTAAGAGGTGGGGAATATGCTGAGTCTGCAAAACATCTTTGACACCATCGCCATGGTGGACAAGCAGCACCTGGACATCCGCACCATCACCATGGGCATCTCCCTGCTGGACTGCGCCGACGAGGACATGGGCCGCTGCTGCGACAAGATCTACGACAAGATCTGCTCCCGCGCCGAAAAGCTGGTCCAAACCGGCTGCGATATCGAGAGCGAGTTCGGTATCCCCATCGTCAACAAGCGCATCTCCGTCACGCCCATCGCCATTGCCGGCGCGGCCTGCAAAAGCGAGGACTTCGTCCCCCTGGCCCTGACGCTGGACCGCGCCGCCAAGACCTGCGGCGTCAACTTCATCGGCGGCTACTCCGCCCTGGTGCAGAAGGGCTTTACCTCCGGCGACCGGCGGCTCATCGCCTCCATTCCCGAGGCGCTGGCCCGCACAGAGCTGGTCTGCTCCAGCGTCAACGTGGGCAGCACCAAGGCCGGCATCAACATGGACGCCGTGGCCCAGATGGGCCGCGTCATCAAGGAGACGGCCCACCTGACCCGCGACCGTGACGGCCTGGGCTGCGCCAAGCTGGTGGTGTTCTGCAACGCCGTGGAGGACAACCCCTTCATGGCCGGTGCCTTCCACGGCGTGGGTGAGGCCGACACCGTCATCAACGTGGGCGTGTCCGGCCCCGGCGTGGTGTACCACGCCCTGCAGGGCTGCAAGGGCCAGCCCTTCGACGTGGTGGCCGAGACTATCAAAAAGACCGCCTTCCAGATCACCCGCATGGGCCAGATGGTGGCCGCCGAGGCCAGCCGCCGTCTGGACGTGCCCTTCGGCATCGTGGACCTGTCCCTGGCTCCCACCCCGGCGGTGGGCGACAGTGTGGCCCGCATCCTGGAGGAGATGGGCCTGTCCGTCTGCGGCACCCACGGCACCACCGCCGCCCTGGCCCTGCTGAACGACGCCGTGAAGAAGGGCGGCGTCATGGCCAGCGGCCATGTGGGCGGCCTGTCCGGCGCCTTTATCCCCGTCTCCGAGGACGAGGGCATGATCGCCGCGGCCCTGGACGGCACCCTGACCATCGACAAGCTGGAGGCCATGACCTGCGTGTGCTCCGTGGGCCTGGACATGATCGCCGTGCCCGGCAGTACCACGGCGGAGACGATCTCCGCCATCATCGCCGACGAGGCCGCCGTGGGCATGGTCAACAGCAAGACCACCGCCGTCCGCATCATCCCCGTGGAGGGCGCGGACGTGGGCGACACCGTGGAGATGGGCGGCCTGCTGGGCAGCGCGCCCCTGATGCCCGTCCACGAGGCCTCCAGCGCCGACTTCATCGCCCGCGGCGGCCGTATCCCCGCCCCGCTGCAAAGCCTGAAAAACTGATATGATCCGACCTGCGACAAGCTTCGACATTCCCCGCGCCCTGACAATCTACCACAGCGCCCGGCAGTTCATGCGCCGCAGCGGCAACACCGTCCAGTGGGTCAACGGCTACCCCTCCGAGGCCCTGCTCCGGTCGGACGTGGCCGCCGGCCGGCTGTTCGTCATGGAGGACGCGGGCGGCGTGTACGCCGTGTTTGCCTTCATCATCGGCGACGACCCCACCTATCAGGTCATCGACGGCGCGTGGCTGGATGACGAGACGCCATACGGCACCCTCCACCGCCTGGGCAGCGACGGTACCCATACCGGCGTGCTGGCCGAGGCCGTGGCCTGGGCGTGGACGCGGTGTCCCCATCTGCGGGCGGACACCCATGAGGATAACCACCCTATGCGCCGCTGCCTGGAACGCGCCGGCTTCGCGTACACCGGCACCATCCACGTCGCCGACGGCACCCCCCGCCGCGCCTATGAGCTGTCTCTTATACACATCTGACGCTGCCGACGAAGCTAGAAG
>ERZ1027160.143-NODE-143-length-39120-cov-10.658313_pt1 | contig 39120 bp, 36 predicted proteins | sample MGYA00519275_ERZ1027160 | MGnify/ENA primary metagenome ERZ1027160 (study PRJEB26926, sample SAMN06164707) | human gut metagenome | biome: ENVO:00009003; feature: ENVO:2100002; material: ENVO:00002003 | host: Homo sapiens | place: USA | collected 2012 ...
AGGCATCGTAACCCGCATACGCACCCGAGACACCGCCATCCGCGCTCGCATAGCTGTACCCGCGAGAGACCACACGGCCTGTGGCTGTGCTTATCCAGTACATGTCCGAATAGTATGTGCTCGACGAGCCATTCATCGAGCCTACTGGCACTACCGCCATCAGCCTTCCATGAGCCACTGCCGTTATCCAGTTACCGCTATTCGTCGTACCCTTTATCATGATCGTGCTGCCGTCAGGCATCCAAATGCGCCACTTGCCCTCATTGCCGCTCGTGTTCGGCAAGTCCACACCGTCCATCATGTCATACTTGTGTCCGTAGATGTCCTCATAGCCCAGGCAGCAGATATTGTTCACCTGCGTCACCTTTGCAGCACCATACTCGTCCTTGTCCACATACCAGGCATATTGGTGCACTCTGTTCTCATCCACCAGACTGTTTGTCACATTCGGGTTGATTGTCTTTGCTCCCTCATAGCCTATGGTGTCCTGCATGCCTCTTGACATCGTACCGCCAGTCGTGCGCATATTCGTATGCGAGCCAGCACCACACTGCTCCTGCATGTTTCTCCTGCCATACTTCGCGTATGCAAGGTTCGCAATGCGGAAGTGCATCAGAGCGTCAATCTGCTGCATACCTCGCTGCACGCTGTAATAGTGGAAGTCCGTCCATGTCATGCTTGCAGTAGTGCTGCCGCCCGTTATGCAGGCACGCAGCTTGCTGCCAACTACAGAACTGCCCACAACAGCGCACAGATGCTCATCGTTGGCAAACCATTCTGGCTCCATATCCTCTATCTTGCTGCTGTTGGACAGCACCACCTTGTCAAACTCGGCTGTGTTCAATATAGAGAAGTACAAAGTCTTGGCTCCCTCCGGCACATCGCTGATGAGATACATGCCAGCCTCAAATCTGTTTCCCAGCGTTGGCACCACGATGCTCTTCACCACATTGCCGTTCACGTCGGCAAATGCGCTGCCCACAAGGTTCGTGCCTGGCACACTCGGCCAACGGACACGCTTGTGCTTCGACACATCCACCACGCACACCGAATAAGAGCTGTCCGTACTCATGGCATTTGTTATGGTGTCCCTGCCACTCATCACTTTCCTGCCTTTAGTGTAACCGCCCTGCACCGCCTTGATGTCATCAAGCGTCAATACGTCCACATTCGGCACAGCCGGCATGTGATCCTTGTCCTTCGAGCTGTAGCAGCTGTAGTTCTTGCTATTCAAGAAGTCATTCACACCCTTGCTCCAGAAGAAAGGCTCGTGCATCATCAGGTCACCCTCGCTGCCATCAAGTTTGGCAGGGGTTCCGTCGGCATACTTGGTGCTGTCCTTATCGTCAAGTTCCAAGTAAGTCATCTCGCCGTCCAGATTGTTCACCACGGTATCGACATTCGCTATGTTCACGTTCCTCGTGGTCGCCTTCTTTGTCACCTTCGCCAGTACTCTGTGGCGGTTCTTCAGTATAGCAGCCACATGGCCGCTTGGCTTGTAGTTGTTGCCGTACTTATAGCCCGTGCCGTTATCCAAGTTCGAGAGATTTGCATCGTCTGCCACGCTCTCGTCGCTCTCCAGCATTGTATATTCAGGCTGCTCAATGTTCAACTCCGGGTAGTGCTCGATGTATGCAGCATAGGTCTCATCATCAACGTAACGAGTCAGCCGGTATGTGCCTACCAGTCGGCAGCTCTCCACATTGCCGCCATTCTCGTCCACACCGCCCGTCTGCATCAGTGAGGCCAGCAGGCTGCCGTCTCCTTCCATGTCGATGCCGGTCACACGCAGATACTTCACGTTTCCGCACCTTGCGTGCAGCGTCTGCCAGTCCACACCAGGGCAATTGTCAACCACAAGTCTGTTGATGTTGCTTGTGCCCTCAAGCGTCAGACCGCTGGTCGTCAGTTTGCCCAGATAGCGCAGTTCCAGTGTCTGCAACGTTGCCGGGAGCGTTACGCTCGTCAGCGGAGCACCCTGTGCGAAGTTCACGCCGGTCAGGGCTGTCTTGCCTGCCTTCAGTGTCTCCAGCTTCGTGTTGTTGCTCAAGTCTATGCCAGTGAAGCTGCCTGACTTCAAGCCGGTCATATTCAGTGTACGCAGGTTTCGGCAGCCGTTCACCAGCAATGCGTTCAGCGTTGTCTGTGTCTGGCCGCAGCTCACGTCAAGCGTCCTCAAAGCGGAGCAGTTGTTCAAGTTCAGAGTCTGGAGTATGGCATGGCTAACGTCCGTCAGGTCAAGCCCCATGATGCGGCTCGCACCGTAGATGTATTGCGGGTCATTCACGATGAGGTCCGTGTCAAGCGTCAGTTCCACCTGACTTCCCGTGTCCTCCGCAAGCACTGCGCTTTCATGCGGAGTACCGCTCGTGTAGCCGTACCCGAAGAAATACCGCTCGCTCGCCGTGATCCTTATCTTCCGGTTGTCACTTCCGAACTTATAGCCGAAGTAGGCCGCGAAACTGTCCTTTCTGTATGTTCCGCACACATACTGGCTGTCCAGCAATGCAAACCGGTTCTGGATGGTATAGGTGCGGTGCGCATATCGGCTGCCCTGGAGTGCATAGAGATAGTCATAGTGACTCGTAGTGCCGTCGGCCGTCGTCACACCCTCCGTCAGCGGTTTGATGTACTTGTAGATGCCGTCCTTGTTGTAGATGCGCTCACACCAGTTGCCCATCATCTCCTCATTGAACACCTTCAGCACATACTCCAGCGACATCGTGCTTCGCAGCTTGTCTGCCACCTCCCTCAGTTTGTCCGGGCAGCCTCTCACAAGTTCCCACAGCACGGAGTCGTGTCCTGCAAACGCATACGAGCCGATGCTCTCGTCCATCGTCTCCCACGTTATCGTGTAGTCGTATTTCAGAACCGAGTCGTTGCGCTCACCGAACACCGTGTCCATGTCGTATGGGATGAAATACCATATCTTGCCGTCCCACGTCACGAGCATCATGTTCTTCGCGCGGTTGTCCACAGCCATGAAGTAGTCCGTTATCAGATACCATGCAAATGGCGAGTCGTTGCCGAAGTATTCCGCATATTCGTTCAGGAATTTCGTCGGGTTGCCCTTGCAAGAGTATATCCACTCCCAAAGGCGCTTCACTGCCGCCTTGTCGTCCTCATGCGCCGTCGCCCATGTATCGTCGGCCTTGAAGCGGAACTCCAGAGCGTCGTCAAACGTGTCCATGTTGCTCGTACCGAACAGGCACAATGTCTCCGAGTTGTTCAGGAACTCCAGGCAGATACACTTGTTGCGCCCGCCCTTCAGTGCAGCCTCGTCATTGAAGCCCTCGATACCCTCAAAGCCGTAGATGATGCCGCTGCCGCTCTTCTCGTTGTTGAAGTTGTACTTGCCAAGATACACGTTCTCACCCGTGCCGTTGTTGTCGTAGAACAAATCTATCGGGAAACCGTCCACGCCGATTCTCACATCATAGTTGCCCTTGTAGGCCATTTGTGGCGGAGTCAGCCAGCCGCATCTCTTCCAGATGTCGTTCACCACTCTCACCGCACCCGTGTTATGCGTAGAAGAAGAGTCCGAGAAGTCCGCCTTCAGACAGAATATGTCTATCGGTCTTGCACCTGGTTTGAACGAATATTTGAAGTCCGCTACCTCCACACCGTTCACATACAGCTTCGTGCCGTACTTCGTCGAGCGGCTGAAGTAGATGCGGTAGTTCTTTCTCGGGTAGGTCGTCGATGAGGTGCCTTGTATCCTCAGTCCGCACTGGTAGATGATGAAGTCATACTCCTTACCGTAGGCAGAGTAGAAGTAGATGTCCACCGGAACCTCAAACTTCTTGTTGTTCGTCTGGTTCACCAGGTTCACGTCGCCCACGATCCTCATCACACTCTTGCCCATCGCACGCAGTTTGTCTATATCGACATCAGTGCCCTCGTCGTCCATCACCTGGTTCTTCTCGAACAGCACCACCATCTCGTCGCTCGTCGGGCGGTCCACCATGTAGTTCGCCAGTTCCTCATCATCGCCCAAGGCACGGTTATACACGCGCAGGTTCCGCACCTCCACGTCCGCGCTCTCGCTCGTGATCCTGATGTTCGTCGGTTCTGCCTGGAGCAGCGAATCCGTCGAGGCATACTGCTTCGCACCGCATAGGATGCCGTTCACATACAGCGTCATCAGTCTGGCCGCCTTCTTCTCCTGCACCACGAAGGCTATCTTCAGTGTCATACCGCTTGCGAACTTAGTGCCTACTTCCGAACCTGCGCCCGTCCGCATCAGAGCCTCCTGCGTCGTCAGTCTGAAGCCCACGCCGCCGGCCATGCAGTCCACGACCGTACCCCTGCGGTCGGTCACGTTCGTACATGTCAGCTCCATCTCGTAGGTTGCGCCCGTGGTGGTCGCGTCGTTGCCGAAAGGCTTGTACCCGATTTCAACATTCGCGCCGTTCGTCAGCTTCAAGGCATCTCCCGTCCAGCCGTTGCTCTGCCAGTCAAAGCCTTCAAACGCCGTTTGAACGTCGTTATAACGCCATTCAGCAGGCTCGCTCTCGGCATTGCTTCTGCCGGCTGCCGTCAGTTTCAGCACAAGTCCGGCAGTCGCCTCGCTCAGGTCAATGCCACTCTCCGTCACCTTCACGTTCAGCTTGTATTCCGTAGTGCCGCACTTCAGCACCATGGCCACATCGCCCTGCTCCAGAAAACGGTTTGTATATACCTGCGTCGTCCTCGGGACGCTCACCGTCTGCGTATGAATGCCGTCTCGCCACACACCCACGGTCGCCGGGGTCGTTGTCGGGTCATACGCCACAAAGTCAAATCTCACCTGCTCATACTGTCCGGTTTCAATAGTCGGGGTCAGATGGTCGTCCGCAAAAATGCGTCCGTCACCGAAGGTCAGCTTCGTGCCGATATACGGGGCGTTATGTCCGGCCTTCAGAATGTCAAAGTAGATGCTCTCACTCTTCAGCGTCAGCTCCGCGCTCGCCTCCATCTCGGCGACGATCTGCACCGTGTGCCGGCCGATGCTCACTCCCGACATCGACAAGGAGAAACTGCCGTTCGTCGTGCCGCTTCTTTTCACCGTCTGCGAGTCCCACTGGTGTCCGTCCAGATACAGCGTCACGGTTTTGTCGCCGCTTCCGCTCACCGCAAAGGGGATGCTCACCGCCTCGCTCACACCGTAGCCGCCCTTGGCGACACACTCGGCTATGTTGAAGCTGCTGCTCAGCGCAAGGGTCACAGCCTTCACGCTCACATAGCTCTGCCTCGTCTGTGTCTTGCCGGTGGTCGGGTCGGTTGTGGTAGCCCTCACATAGATGTCTGTCGTTCCGAGCAGCAGGTATTTCGTCAGATCCAGGGTATAGGTTCCCTTGCTCACATCATGCTGCGTGTCTGCATACATCACGGTCGCGCCCCTCTTCATCTCAATGCTGATTGTTGCCTTCTGGCCCGTGGATGTGCCTTTCTCGTCACCGCTGCTGTACTGGTGGTCATACGTCCATGTCAGCATCGCGCTGTCACCTTCCTTTATGATGGTCTTGCTGACGGCTGCATCCAGCACGATTTTCGTGGTCGAAGCGTCACCGCCTCCACCGCCGCTTCCTGCCGGAATGTCCGCAGCCGCTATCTCTGCACCGCTCTTGTTGGTCAGTGCCAGGCGCACGCTGCTGCCGTCGTCACTCAGTTCGGCGTTCATGCCCAAGACGGTGCTCGCCTCTATCTCCATCAGCTTGGCCGCCACCGCTGCGTTCTGCACCGGGTTCGTCGAACTTGCGTTCAGGCTCTCGTCCACCTCAGTCTCGCTGATGGTGATGGCGACGTTGCCGTCCTCGCCAGGCTCCAGCTTCTTGCCGTTCAGCGTCACGCTCTTCACCGTGCCGTCGCCGCCAAAGTCCTCCCAACTCGCCGCCTGCTCCCAGCTCTCGATGTTCGTGCCCTTGAACTGCTTGGTCTCCCATTTGCCCTGTGCCGTCTCGTAGGTGATGCAGCGTCCCTTCGCACGTGCCTTTCCTTCCACGGCTGCTATGGCGGTCTCAAGCGTATAGTATCCGCTCTCCAGCGGAACCTGCTCCGTCACGTTATAGGTGTTGCCACCGCCGCTTCCGCTTATCTCCACCAGGTTCTCTTCCTCATCGCTCCACACATACACCACGCCACCGCACACATACGCCTTGTCCTTCAGTACTTCCGTGCGCACATCGTTCATGTACATGTCTGCGCCAGGCCAGTTATTGCAGTATATGTTACCATTCTTCCCGCAGAAGGATTTGTTCACCGTGTCATAGTACACACCGTCTATCTGGGGGTATGATACAAGTCGTATCTCCACGCCTTCCACCAGCCCGTCAAACCGCGCTGTCGCGCCGTTCCTTGCAGCCAGTGCCGTGTCCTTGTACTCCGCTTCCACGTTCTCTGCCTTTGCCACAGCGGCGTTGGTCTTCTGGGCGGCATCAGTGGCCTTGCTTGCTGCATCATTGGCAGTTTGGGCCGCAGACTCCGCTGTTGCTGCTGCCGTATCTGCTTTCTTTGCCGATGCGTCAGCCACAGCAGCAGAAGCCTTGGCGACAGCTGCTGCATCTTCCGCAGGTTTCGACAGCAGTTTCAACGGGGCGCTCACCACCGTCTCGCCTCTCATGGCAGGGAGGCTCACCACACCGTCCAGTGTGCTCACAGCTTCCAGCTCGTCCACACTCTGGCTGTCAGTCTTTATCTGGTTCACCACATCCTGGACCAGTTCCTTTTTCTCTTCTTCTGTCAGTGCCATAGTCATTCGGTTTTGTTGTTATTGCCTATTTGTTCGTTCAATCCGTCAATGAAACCGGGCACGCACAGTTGTTCTGCAACCATGCGTATCAACCGCACCTCTTCATCAGTATATTCCGACTCGCCATCGCTGTTGTAAATATTCAGTGCGAGGGCATGAGCCTTGATTCCGTTCACGTTGTTGTACACCATATCCGCGAAAGACTCGCGTACATCCATTGTCCGTGCAGATTTGTGATTCACTGCCATGTAAACATTGAAATGCTGAAAATCTATCTTCATATTATGATACATTAGTTATTATTCCGTTCTCTACCGTCACAGTTTTACCCTTGAATCTTCCAGACCAGCCGTTCTGTGGCAGCATTCTGTCCGCCTGGATAGCACCGCCCTTTACAATTATATTGCCTGCGTTGACAAGTATGTCTCCGTCAAAATATCCAGCACACATCGTGTCGCTGTCAGGGAAAGTTGGAGTGCTCCTACAACTACCATAAATTCCGCTGCCACCCATAGGAGCAAGCCCTGCGATGGCATTGCTGAACATATCCGCCTTTATATACACACATGTATGCCTAATCCATGATGAATCATATCCAAGCCTAATCTCCGCCTGACTGTCATTCCATTTCATGCAACCATTATGAATATCAAAGCCCCCTACTTTTCCGCCATCATCAACGTACACCTTACCATATATTGTTGCATTTTGCGTGACAATACTTCCGTCCTCCAAAATTTTGAAGTTTTCGTTAGCGGTTACAAGTCCTTCAAGCTGTATATTTGATGCCTTTATCTTCACACCGTCTTGACCAGCACCGACAAAGGATTTTAGGTTGCCGTCCACATCGATTGCATACAGCCCCGACACCTTGGAGGTAACGATTAAACCAGTCTCTTCCAATGCCCGCTCATCCTTGTCATACACGGCTGCCGATATTTTCACCAGTCGCTCCGACTGCTCAAACAGCGTTTTGTACTTGTACGTCAGCGCCTCAATCTTGTCAGTGCTCAGCACAAGCATATACAGATAGATGTCGCCGTCAAACTCCAGCTTGAAGTCGCCCGTGCCGTTCCACAGTCCGTTGCAGGTGTATTGCACATAGCCGCCGGTAGCAGCGATTTCCTCGCTTACCTCCATACTGTTGAAGTCCGCAAACCCCGTCTTGTCAACATTCTCAAAACCTATCTTCAGCGTGCCTGCCTTTGCGCAGCGATAAAAGAAACTCAGATACACTGGCAAGGCTTCCTTCTTCCCGTCGCTGTTTGCCGGAAAGGTCGGCACAAAGCGTAGATTCTCATGCTTCTGTCGGATATACTTGTTGCGTATCCGCACCACCTTGCGTCCCATGTCTGTCACCACGCTCGCACCGTCACCCTTCTTCGATAGCGCTGCACCGTTGGCCCATATCCATTTGTTGCCGACGAGGAAGAACACCGTCTCATTCTCCGAGTTCCACTTCTCCAGTCCCGATGCAAACGTCGGGTTGTTCAGATAGCCCTTCTCGCTTAGGAAATCGTTCCTCACGCTGTCGATTGCGCTCTGCACTTTGCCATCCGTAATCTCAAACCGAGTCTTCACGTCCTCGCCTGTCTCCAGCACGAAGGTTCCCTTCATATAGGCGTTGTCTGCATACAGCCCGTTGCCCCGTGGTTGGCGGTCTGCCGGAAACTTGTCGTCCTTAATGCCGTCCAGGTTGCCGAGCCTTGCACGCAAAGCGTTGTCAAAGGTCTTGCCACTCACACCGTCCATCACATCAACTCTCGGCTGACCGTCCTCGGTGGCCGATATGAGCACCATATTCTGGCGGTCGGAGTTCGCAGTGTTGCCCATCAGCACACACTCATCACCCTCCTTCGGTTCCACGCCCTCGAACTCCTCCTTCACCACCACGATGCCAGTCTCCGTAACATCGGTCACTTCCACCCAGTAGCTCCGCATATCCTTGCCCGTGAACGTCTGGCAGCGCACCAGGTCGTGCTGTACAAACATATTCTCCTGCTCAAAGGTGATAAGATAGTGCTCGCCCGATTCCTCCACGGTCTTGATGCGTCCGTTGGCCGCGCTCACGCATATCTGACCGCCCACGCTCCTCACCTTCTCGATGAGCAGCTCCAACACGGCCATCGTCTGCCTCACCGTCAGTTTATCCACCGTCAGGTAGGTGCGCCCATCCTCACCTTTCCACAGTTGAAACCCTGCGCCCAGCAGTCCGTCCACAAACTGCCCAGCACTCCTTATGCTGTCCGAGGTAACGGAGTCAAAGGTCACACCATCAGTCTTTCTCACTGGCTGATTCAGATAATCATCAAACTCATGGTAATCCCACTTGTCTGCATTGTCTGCTTCCTTGGCGTGGTCCGCCTCCAGTGCATGTTTCGACTCATCTGCGTTCACAGCATGGTCTGCCTCCTTTGAGTGGTCTGCTTCCACCGCATGATCGCTGTCCGTGGCATGGACAGCTTCCTTCGCCAGTTCTGCGATGTCTGCCTTGGCCGCATGCGCAGCCTCCTTCACAGCCATGCCGCCGTAAGCGGTGCCGCTCGTTCTCAGTGCCGACGTACTGCCCTCGTTCTTTGGTTTCTTTATTACCTTGATGTCTATCATTGCTCAATCTCCTTAAGTGTCATTTCTGCATATCCTTCCTCAAGGTTGCGACTGATGCCCTGCACGAAGAAGGTTTTATCCATCATGGGATGGCGATAGTGAGCGAACAAACTCACGATGCCACCATCTGTATCCGTCAACTTCTGCGTCATAACAACCCTTGGTGCATGCCACTCTTTATAATAGTAGTCCACATACCACTGCTCAGGCTTAGCGCTCATACCCCTCGAATAGTCATATACCGCCAACAATCCCTCTCCTGTCAGCGTGTTCAATGGGGTGCTCATCTTCACGCTGTCCGTCACGTCCAAAGCCTGGCACTCCGCTGCTGTCAGTGCTGAGTTTATCTTCATTTCGATGTCATCCTTCACGTTCACAAAACTCTCCTTTGTGTCGCTCATGTAAACGAGGTCGTTATCACCAGTGTTGTTCACCAGTCCGTTGTCGCTATATATCTTCACTTCAAACTGCTCTACCATGATGCTGCTCACGTGTGCCAGCAGTGGTATCGTTGTACTGTTCCATTTCGTGTGTCTAAACCACGTCTTGTGCCGTCTCGTCACCACGTCCCACAATGCGTTCACTGGTCCCAGGATCATAAACTTAACCCTACCGCTCACTTTATCTGCCTTCTTGATTGGTATCGCTATACCCTCTGCATCGATGCCGAGCTCATAGTTCACGTTGTTTTGCAAATCGAACTTGGTACCAACTATCTTGTCACCGATTTTCGGGTCAAAACCTATCGTAAAACACTGCTGGTAGTATTCGTCCTCATTGGAACACTCCTCCAGCGTCTTGTACTTCCGCCACTCGAAGTCCGTCACCTGTCCTTCTGTGCCTTTTTCCACCACACACTTATCCCCTATTATCAGCATACATGCCAGTACACCCACCTTTGATATATGGTCGCTGCCGTCTCCGATGGCACTATACTTGAACTCATACAACTGAGGCCCGGTATCCGTAAACGGAACAAAGCCGTGCGCCGTTTCCATATCCCATGCCACTGTCTCATTAGGCAATGCTGCCTTCCACCACTGCTGCGTGTAGTATCGCCCGTCACCGTTGTTTCGGCTCGGTACCGTCATGTCCAACCATTTTTTGATACCTGAAAACAGTGGGTTGTTTCCCCATATTCCACCGTCATAGTTGTATATCGCTTTGTAGGTGTCCGTCAATGCCATCACAGGGTTCAGCACCAGTTTTCCGCTCAACACGATGTAGTTCGTCGTGCCCTCGTCTGTAGGCGAAAAGACACCACCAGTCATGCTACCGTTATACACTGCCCTCGGTATGCCTGCCTTTAGCGAGTTGGTATTAGGATAGGTAGTTGCCTCCTTGTCATCACAGTTGCCGTTCACACTCACTACCAGGTAGTTCGTCATTTCCACTTTCGATGTCGGGGAGTTGTCCTTTCCGTCCGTTTTCTTCTCCACCTTACCAAGTGCCATGATGGCAGCACCCTGGTTCTTCGCCAACCAGTTCGGCAGTATATGTTGGTTTCGCCCCTCACTACAGTATTCCTCCATCAGGTTACCGCTCCCGCTCTTTGGGAACAGCCACTGACTGTTGTTCATCATCTGCACATACCAGTCAGTTACACAACCACCACTATAGGAGGTTTCCTGTCCGTGAGTCATTGCGTCAAAGGCATTTATTGCTTTCGAACCCTCACCATCACTGCTGTATTCCGTCATGTACTTCTGCTTGTTGCTGAAGGGACTTTTCAGAAGATCGTTGTCAAGCGGACTCTCTATCACACTCTCCATACTCTCCACCTTGGCAGTCAGCATAATTTTATTGTACACCTCCCCTACGCTTATCGTCGTATCCGTGTCTGTCACCAAACCTGTCACGATGTCCGTTGTCTGCCGGGCCGTCGTCACGCTTGCGCCAGTCAGCAAATCTCGCCAGTATATGCGTTCGTCGCCCTTCACGCTCTCCCAGGAGAACAGATAAAACGTGAACCCATCCTGCACGATGTGGAGGTTCAGGTACTTCAGTATCTCCTCCAACACCTCATCCTGCTGCCATACATCATCCTCCTCATCACCAAGAAAAAGCAACTCGCTCACCGTCAGCTGCCCGAATATCGCATAATGGTTACCAGCCAAATCATCCACAGCCTTACTTCCATCGTATAGGTAGCGCATGGCATTACCACCCACAATGTCAAGCTCAGCCGTCACTCCGCCCAATATCTCTTTCAGCATCGCCAAGAATGTGCGCTGTTCCGCCTCCGCCTTTACTACATTATACAGTACACCGAGCGAGCCGACATCACGATATTTAGCATACTGCAATGCTGTCAGCGCATCGATGCAGCTCAACTCTATCTCGTCAAACTCCTCGTTGTAGCCCTGCGAATAGCTCTGCGGTTCGATAAATCCGGCAAAGAGACATTCCCCCTCACGGTAGATGTTCACCACAGCGTCACGGCATGAGGCACAAAAGAAGTCCGGCACGAAGTTCCGCGCCAGAAGGCGTACAGTAGCCTGCTGGCAGAGCAAGTGGTCAAACGTATCGTTCACTTGACTCGTCAGTTCCACTGGATCATCAGTAAACGACAGTTCCCCATTCTTCTCACCAATGACAGTTTCCTTAGTACGGTCACCACCAGTCAATATATGCACCTCGATGCGCTCTTCCCTTTGGTTGTAAAAATGTCCGTGCAGATACATGCTCCTTATATTTTGATGTTTGTTCCTTTTCTATTTATTCTCGTCTCGTTGGCAAGCACCGCCACAAGGTCTCTGCCTTTAACCTTCAGCTCGTACACACCGCCACCTCCGCCGCCATTATTACCGATAAGCGACTTCAATTTGTTCAGCGGTGCTATCACCTCCGGGTTGCTTTTCGCTCCAGCATACTCGCCCATCAGCGCCAAGGTCGGGCCATACACAATACCGCCGTTGGCGAATGGTGTCACGGCAACCGAAGCAACAAGCCCTTGCATCATGGCTATAAATCCAGCTGCGATGCCAGCACCAGCAAACGGAATGTAAGCGTGTGCAGCCATAAACTCTGAAGCTGCAAGTTCGCGGTACGCCATTGCCTCAGCCTTTACTGCCGCCATCGTAGCTATCGATGCCGCCACCTCTGCAGGGGCTGCCGCTACTTTTGCCGTGGCAGCTGTGGTCGCTGCCACTCCACTTGCAGCGGTCACAGTGTTGGAGACACCTGTTACGGCGGTCAAGGCCTGAATAATTGAAATGATGCCGTTGATGCCCTCATATATCTGAATGGCAGCATCGACAACGCCAGTAATCGTGGACCATGCGTCACGGTTGCCTTGCAGCGCATCGGTGAGCGAGGTGACACCATTGCCCACACCCTTGACCGTGCTCCACGACTTACCTAACGTGACATTGCTTTTGCGGATGCGCTTCTCGTAATCCTCATAACTGCCGATGAGCTTCTGTATGGAGGCTCGCTGCGACTCGTCCATAGGACTTTTCGTGTCAGCCAACATATCCTGGAGTTCCTTGATGCGTTTCTTTACACCATCAAGCCCAATGGTTTTCAGTTCGAGGGTCAGCGTCTTGCCCTCCATACTGTCGAGCTTCGCCACTTCTTCCTCCATTTCGGGAATGCGCGTGAGTTGCTTCATGGCATCGCGTTTCTTCTCCAGTTCCAACACCGTGCGCTGTATGTCGTCAATCTCCGATGCGCTGGCGTTCTTCTGCTTGGTCTGGTAGTAGCTGATGGCATCATCCAGCGAACGGATGGTGTTCAGTCGGGAGATGTCCTCCGGCTTCTTCAGTTCATCAAGAGTATCGTCCCATTTCTTCTTCAGGTCGTTAAGGGCATTTATCTGCTTCTGTATCTCGATGCGCTCTGTCTCTGTAGCGGTTTTCAACAAGTCTGTATAATACTGCAGCTCTTTTTCAAGCTGGCGGTATGTCTGTATCTTGTCTAAACCGACATCAACATGCGAACTGCGTTCAAACGCCGTTTTAAGGTCATTCAAACGCTGTATTTCAGCATCGATTACTGCAAGTTCATCGGCAGAGGCTTTCTCCCTCAATCCCTGTTGATAAGTGATTTCTGCATCGATGTCCTTCAGGGTTTTCAGTTCGGTGGGACGGCTTGCTGCATCCTGCAACTGCGTTATCGCATCCTGCTGCTTTTGCAAGGCTGTGATTTTCTTTGCATAAAGCGCAATGGTCTTGGTGTCCGTTCCGTTGGCAGTTTCCAGTTTGTTCTGGTAGTACTGGATGTTGTTGCCAAGTTCCTTGTAACTCGTGGCATTGGCGATAAGCTTCTTTCCGCTGTATTTGTCCTGGTTCCCCGATTTACCACTGCCGTTTCCGCTGTCTGTTGAGGGGGCGTTCTGTTTCTTATTGTTCTTCAAGGCGGTCTGGGCGTTCGCAGCCTTTGCCTTGGTGTTCGCTTGCGTGGCCTTTGTGTTTTTCTCCAAATCTGCCGTCTGCCTTGCTGTGGTCTCGTCCTTTATGCCGAAGAACTTCTTCACCCATTCCCATGCCTTCTTTATCACGGCACTCGCTTTTTCGAATGCCTTGACAAGAAAGTCCCATACGGCTGATGCAATTTTCTTCACCGCTGCCCATACAGCATCACAGATATTGCGAAAGGTCTCACAGTTATTGTACGCCGCTATCAATGCACCCACAAGTGCCGCTATAGCCATAACGACAATACCGATGGGGTTGGCACTGAGCACAAAGTTCAGGGCAATCTGTGCCACCTTCCAAATGTTGGATGCGACAGCCACTACCTTTGCTGCAGCTGCTTGCGCAAGCGTAGCCACCTTCACAGCTTTCAGTCCTGCCACCACAGTTTTGATGCCGCCGCTGAGCTGCACCATACTCATGAGGGCGATGCCGCTATTAGCTATCCATTCCACATAAGGTGCGGAAGTACTGGCTATTGAGCCTGCCCAATCCATCATGGCGTGCATCTGGTTAGCGAGCGTCTGACGTAGGCTCTCTCCAGTCGATGCCATATTGTCGAAGGCTGCGTCTATCTCTCCTGCGGAGTTTGCCATCGCTCCAATGTTCTGCGAAAACTTTTCCTTTTGTTCGCCAGTCAGCGAACCGAGTAGTCGCATTGCGTCTGCACTACCGAACAACTGTCCATAAATGGTTTGACTCAACTGTCCTGTCTTTGCCGAATACTCCTGTATGCTTGCATCCAAACCGAGCAGGAAGTTCTCTAAACCACCAGCAGCCTGAATACTGGCTGCATTAAAACCGATGCCCATCTCGTTGGCCGCTTTCGTAGCTTCCGCAGATGGCTTGATGAGTGAGTTGAGCACGGCAGCCAACTGAGTGGATACTTCCGCCGTGTCACCAGTCACACCCGTTGTAGTGGCGAACACTGCCATCAGTTCGTCCATGGAGACACCAAGCTGAGATGCACTACCACTCACACGGGGCAATGCCTGCGCCAACTGCTCAAAGCTGGTCACACCGTTCTTGGCCGTCATCTGTATCTTGTCTTGGATGTTTCCTGCTTGATCCCATTCCAGACCATAGTTCTTGATGAGCGTGGAAGTAACGGTCACCGTCTCTCCCAAGTCCGCAATACCACCAACCGCACTACGGCTTGATTTGTTGAGGAACTCTATCCAGTTATCCTCGGGCACGCCATTGGATATAACCTGGTATAAGCCGTTGGCAAGTTCCTCACGCGCAAGCGGTATGTTCTTGCTCAGTTCCGTTATCTGACCAGTCAGTGCTTCAAACTCGTCCCCACTCTTTCCTGCCATGGTGTTGGCACTGCGCATGGCGGTCTCAAAACTGTCGAAAGGCTCGGCAAGTCCGCCCACCATGTCGCTGAGGTCGCGGATCGAGCGGACGGCTGTATCGACCACGAGGCTCTTGTCTGCCATCTCGCGCAGTCTGTTGCCAGTGGCCACAGCGGTATTCCCCACCTCGGAGAGTATGTCGTCAAGACCGTCGGCTTCCACTGTCAGACGTTTCAGGACACCGCCGTCCTCGCTCTTGATGTTGATTCTAAATTCTACTGCTTTTGCCATTGTCTTTTCTTATTTCAGTCCGTAACGTTTCTTGGCTGCCTCAAAGCGTGCGTTGAACTCGTCCTTGCTCACTTCCTCACGCTTTTCTTCCTGCTTTTCATCCCAAGGGAACGGCAGAACGTCATGCGCTTGGAGATTGCTTTTTGCATAGGGCTGGATGGCAAAAAGCGCCAGCACCCTTGTGCGTTCCCACTCGTTGCGCTCCGCATCGCGCTTGGCTTCCGCCCATCGCTCCCATGCCTTATAAAACTCAAAAGGGGTACATCGTTCAAAGTCTTCTCTGCTCATCCCGATGCACCCCAATGCCATACCCAACAGTTCCTCGACGCTTACTTCTTTTCCGCCTGGTTGGTCGTTTTTTTTTCTTCACCGCCCATATCCTCGTAGAAGGAGTTCGCTGCGTCGGGCTCCATAAGGTCAGCAAAGCTCTGGAAGTCGTAGTCAAACTCCACCTTGTCAGCATTGCACGCACTTTTCACGCAGCAGTAAACAAACAGTACCAGCTCGGAGATATTGGTTTTCTCCAACTTGCTCACGTCCTTACCGCTCTCATTCTTGAAGCGCACCATTGCGCCCATGGTCACACGGCAAGGGAACTCCTTGTCGCCAACCTTGATTTTTGTCTTTTTCATACGCGATGTTGTTATTCAGTCGGCTGAGTGGTGTCTGTGATACCCGTACCCACTTTATCCACCTTGCCGCAGTTCTGAAGCGTGATTGAATACTTGGCATCGTCACCAGCCTGTGCGTCAAGGTCAAGAGAGGTAATCAGATACTTGCCTTTATATCCGCCAGTGGCTTTACCTGTGCGTTTGTCTCCTTCACGCAGATTGTACGCTGCCTCCACTGGCTCACCCTTAAGCATTGCGTCCTTCATCTGGTCATACGAAGGCACCTCATCCGTGCCGTCAGTAAGTACAACACCATCGGCGGTAATCTGTTCGGAGAAACTCTTGATGTAAGACTCCTTCCACTTGCCACCAGAAGCCTCTTTAGTCACACGTTCACCGGTCTCCGCTGATGTGGACACCTTACAACCGGTGGAAAAGCCGAGGGCATTGGTACCCATGGAAAGGATAAGGTCAGTTCCGTCTAAAACACTTTTTGCCATATCTTTCTTGTTATGATTGTTAATACTGTGCCGGTCGCCACTCCGACAATAAAGGCGATGAGAAGCATCTTCCACGGATTTGAACTGCGTTCCTTATCCGTTCTGGCTTCATTCTTCTGCTGCTCCAATGCTTTCTTGTAGCTCGCCATCTGGCGTTCATAGTACTCGCACTGGCGTTGCAGACTGTCGCAAGTGGCATACACCACGATGATGCCACCTTTGTTCTGCACGGTTGCGCTGGCTCGTCCGTTCTTGGCTCGGTACTCTGCCTTTTCGGGCAGGTTAGTCAGTTCCGCCAGAGGTATCTCCAACTTGGCTTCCTCCTGTGGTACTGTCTCCGTCCATGTCTGACGCACCTCGCTCTGGAGGGTGTCCGCGGATACTTGTTTCACGCTTTCCTCCGTGGCCACGCTCGCTTTTCGGCTTGTCGCGCAGCCCGACAAGAACAGGGCAGTCATCATGATGCTTGCAACTGTTCGCAGTGTCGATAGCCTTCCGAAGACGCGCCATCTCGCGTTTCGAGGCTTCGAGGTATCTTCTTGTCTCATTGAGTTCTTCCTTCAATGGTTTCACGATGTTCTCTACCAAGATACGGGTGGCATGCTCGGCGTTGTCCATACGCACCGTCTCGGCATCGGCTTCCGCCTTCATCGATTCCGCTTTCGCTTTCCTTATGGTAGCCCGTAGCGTGCATATTGCAACAATGGTAGCCACCAGACCTCCGCCAAGGAGGACGTTCAGGACTTCGCTGATATTCATGCCATCCATATTTTTACTGTTGGTATATTCCTATTGACTTGAGCCACTTGGCTACATCGAAGGCTGGGCAGGCTTTATTTACGCCCGGAAGGTCGCAATGACCTACAATCTTGATCTGCGGAAAACGCTGATGGAAGTTCCGCACATAGTCGGTCATCGCCTTCAGCTGCGCAGGGGTGCGCGTATCCTTGGGATGCTTCATATCCTTGGTGCAGCCACCGGCATACACCACATGACGGCTCACACTGTTGTAGCCCTTGGCACCGTTGGTCACTTCCCACGGATCGACCTCCGCATCTTCGTTGTTATCGACAAGGCGTTCCACCTTGCCGTCCAAGTGTATCAGGTCGGTATAGCCTACCTGCTTCCAGCCACGACCACCCTTGCTTACCGGGTCAGTGTGCCAGTGGCGTATCTCATTCGAAGTTACCTCACGACCTTCAGGGGTGGCTGTGCAGTGTAGGACTAAATACTTCATTCTCGCCATTACGCTTCAGCTTTATATCCGCTGGTCATTACGACACCTGCGTCTGCCTTCTTGAACATGCAGATGAAGTAGTGGCGGAAGTTCACCTTGTTGCGCTGGTACTCAGGGTCGTTCTCGGCAGGACTCCAGTACATCTTGGTGGAGCCAGTAGCCTTGAACACACGCTGTGTATAGAATGCAAATGAGCAGTGGAAATCACCTGCGGTATCTCCCTTGTCGCCGACTGCCTTCTTCACTCCATTGGATGTGTAATAAGGGGTATTGGCAAATTCATAAATGTCAAAGCCGTAGAGTTTACCCACCTTGCCGGTGTTGCGGTCGATGTTGTACTGCTCCTTAAAACGCTGATCGGTCTCCAAGAGGTCGTTCACATGGTCGGTACACAATACGAGGCGACGGTTGGTGGTCGGAACGCCCAACTTGTCGAGGGCTGCCTTCATCGCAAGCAGGTCCTTGACGGTCATTTTGAGACGACCAGTAGCAGCATCACGTTCGCCGGTGGTGGTCAGCACTGGGGTCTTGGCTGTATTCTTCTGGGCGCAGAGCGCATGTGCTGCCTTGGCGAACTTGGCATCGTTGATGGCGTTTGAATGACTCTCCTTCACTCGGGCAATCTTGTCGTAGCTGATGGCGTACAACTCATCATCGGTGATAGGGGTCACCTTGGTCTGGAACTTGTCAAGCTTAATGGCGATGTCCTTGTCATCAAGTGCCTGCAAGGGGATTGGGTAGGTGGTGTTGTTGACAAGCACGTCAGGGTCAACGCCAACCTCCACCAAGTGAATCACATCATTGTCAACGATGCTTGAACTGTCGGGGATTCCATCAAGCCAAGTTCCTGCGAGAAACTCACGCAAGGACTTAACCAACTCTCCAGTCCAAATCTCCTTAAGCACGTCCTCGCGTGCCACGCCCACTGGCATTGCACCGCTCACGGCTAATGCGATGGCATTGGCACCTACTGCACCTGCCACGGGCGACACGCCCAAAGTCATACCGAACACGGCTCCTGTAAACGCATTGAACAGCAAAGCCGTAATCATGGTCAAAATTGTTTTCATTCTTTTTGTATTATTGGTTTGTACTAAAGTTCACACTCCATGCCGTACTCCTCCTTATAGAGTCGCTTATACTCCTCGGGCTGCTCTTTGCGGAGTGTGAGGAGTTCAGCAGACGGCACATCGCTCAGTTTCTTGTATGTGGCAGGCTGCTGGGTTGGAGCTCCACCCTGGTGGCCGATAACGGCACTGAGCTTCATCTGTGGCGACATGGCAGAGATGATGCGCTCCAACTTCTCCTGGCCAATTTCCTTGCCGAGGTTGATGAACTCGTCTTTCTTGTCTGTGGCGATACGCTTCTCGCCGACTGCTTTCTCCACGACGGCAGTGATACTGGCAAGCGTAAGGGTCTCCTTCTCCTTCTGGAGTCTCTCGTTCTCTTGCTTAGCGGCATTCAGCTCGCTGAGCTTGGCGGTGATCTCCGCATCAGTCGCCGTTTCCGGCAAGCCCAACTGCAGGGCATACTGTTTCTGTTCCATTTGTTTTTGATTATTATTGTTCAACATTGGCAAGGGACACTCGCTGTCCTTGCCGAGAGTAATCTTCTTGCCGTCCTTCTGCAGCACGATGGCATCATCATTGGCTCCAATGTCCACCAAGCTAACCTCAAACAGTTTGCTCTTGGTGACGGTAGGACTGGTCTGACCCTGCACAAGCAGTTCGGGGTCCTCACTTGTCTCCAGAATGTCAAGCCCTGCGCTCACCATCTTCAGACTGCCGAACTCATACTGCTTCTTACAGCGTGTGGATAGTTCGGATGCTTCGTCAAACATCAATTCGCCGGTCACTTCACCATCCTCCACCTTCAGGTCTTTCACATAGCCTATCACATTACCACGCTCGTGCATATACAGCAGGACGGGGTTGCGCTGATACTGCTCCACGTTCATGCCAGCTGTCAGCACTCTTGTGCCGTAGCTGTTCAGGCTATCGTTGGTTATTCTTACGCGTTTTCCTTTACTCATATCATTGTCGTTTTCTGGGCTGCATTGCCCGATTCGCAGTGCAATATTACGAGGTAATTGTCTGTCCGCCAAAAAAGTGTGCAATGGTTGCACACTTCTATGAAACCATTGCACACTTTTTTGGAGAGCCACCGAAATCGTGGCACTTTTGCAGAAGGAATCGGGGCGTGGTATGCCCTGATGTGAACAAAAACCTTATCAACATGACAAAGGCAGATATTGAAAAAAAGAAATCGCTGGCACGCACGCTCTATCTTTCGGGCATGGAGCAGCAGGAGATTGCGGAGAAGGTGGACGTGTCGCGCGTCACCGTATCCAAATGGTGCTCAGCCGAGGGGTGGAAAGAGGCTCGTGCCGCCAAGAACATCACACGCCCTGAACTGGTGAACAAACTGTTGCTCACCATCGACACACTCATTACACAAGTGAATGGTTCTGACGACCCTGCACTCATTGCAGGACTTGGCGACAAGCTGGCTAAACTCTCGTCGGTCATTGAGAAGCTCGACAAGAAGGCTAATGTGGTGGATGCCATCGAGGTGTTCATGGCGTTCTCCAAGTGGCTGGAGTACCGCTCGCAGACAGACCCAGAGGTGACTCCCGAACTGATGCGTGTAATCAACAAGTTCCAGGACATGTACATCACAGAACAGATGGGCATAAAATAGTGGAGGCAGCCTATGGCAACAGCAGCGGAAAAGAAAAAGGCATACGAGGAGTGGAAAGAGCGATGCCGGCAAGTGCAAGCCATTACGGACACGTCACTCCTGAAAAGCGAAACGCCAGTAGAAAGGGACATGCGTATCAAACGCTTGCTCAACAACTACGCAGCGTTCTGCGAGTATTACTTTCCCCACTTCTTGCAATTGCGTGACAAGACGACCGGTGAGGTCATACGCACCATTCACAACGCTCCGTTCCACAACGAAGCTGCACGCAAGGTCCGAAACACGCCCGACTTGAAGGCTGTATTCATGTGGCCACGCGGTCACGCCAAATCGACCCACCTTGATGTATTCACGCCGCTCTGGTTGATGTTCCAACCGAAGCGGCTTATCAACTTTATGGTGGTTGTCGGAAAGTCGGAGGACAATGCCGACCGACTGCTTGGAGATATTCAAGCGGAACTGGAATACAACCAGCGTCTCATTGCCGACTTCGGACAGCAGAAGAACGACGGCGGATGGCAGGAGGGCGAGTTCAAGACAAAGAGCGGTGTGAAGTTCCTTGCCTGCGGTCGTGGACAGTCGCCTCGTGGTCTGCGTGACCGTGAATCCCGTCCTGACTACATCGTCATTGATGACCTTGACGACGATCAGCTTTGCAAGAACGACAAACTCGTACACGACCTCACCGACTGGGTGAAGGAGGCTCTCTTCGGTGCGCTTGATGTGGGCCGTGGACGCTTCATTATGGTGGGCAACCTCATCAGCAAGAACTCTGTGCTCTACAATCTCTCACGTACAAAGGGAGTGTTCCTTTCTAAAATCGTAGCGGTCGATCGTAACGGAGAACCGGTATGGAAAGAGAAATGGACCAAAGAGGAGGCGCAGGCTTACCGCGACTTCGTGGGCTATCGGGCCTGGGAGAAGGAGATGATGCACAACCCTATCGTGGACGGTACGATCTTCCGTGCGGATTGGATTCGATACAAGCGTTTGCCAAAGCTCGAAAAGTACGACATGATTGTGTGCTATACCGACCCGTCGTTCAAATCGACAACCTCCAACGACTACAAGGCGAGCCGCGTTTGGGGAAAGATTGGCTCGGAACTGCATCTCATAGACAGTTTCGTGCGCCAGGCAACAGTCAGCGAGATGGTTCGATGGCTATACGACCTCTACGAGCGTACACGCGACACGGTGGCTATTCAGTTCTTCATGGAAGCGAACTTCATGCAGGATGTGATTTTGGACGAGTTTGCCGTGGAAGGTGAGCTGCGTGGCTACCAGCTACCCATCATGCCCGACAAGCGAAAGAAGCCAGACAAAATCCAGCGTATCGAGGCGGTCAGTCCTCTTTGGGAACGTGGCTTTGTCTGGTACAACGAGCGCAAGAAGGAAGACCCCGATATGCAGGTGGGCATAGAACAGACGTTGGCGTTGGAGCGTGGCAGCCGTGTGCATGACGATGCGCCTGACGCTGATGAAGGCGCAATATGGATACTCCAGCGCAATACAAGACAGGAAAGTTTCAAACCGGTGTTCGGCAAAAGACCGACCGCCAAAAACATTTGGTAACAATGATACAAGTAATAAAGGACATTATCTGGGGATGGCAGTGCAAGCGTGCCATCAAGAAAGCCAACAAGCTCTCAAAGCTGCTTGGCATGAAGTATTATGTGATTTACATGAACGGATCGCTGAAGGTCGTACCGAAACGCACCATCCGCGAACTGGTTGCCAAGCACCGCTTCCGTAAGGGTGTAAAGGTTGCCGACATCGAGCGTCGTGCCATTTATGTGACGCATTAGGAAGGAGGCTTACTATGTTTATCACGGAAGAGGACTACAGAGTGGTCATAGGCGAAAATGCGCTGAAGGTCGTGTCGCAGGCATCGCAGGAGATACGTGACAATGCGGAGCTGGAGGCTTGCGAGGAGATTGCCGGCTACCTCAGACCAAAATACGACACGGAAGCGGTGTTCTCGGCTGAAGGCGAAAACCGCAACCGTTTGGTGGTAATGTATGCCGCCGACATTGCGCTCTATCACATGATTGCCGCTATGCCCCAAAAGATGGGCAGCGAAATACGCAAGGAGCGCTACGAGCGTGCCATAAAGTGGCTGGAAGGCGTGCAAGCCGGAAAAATCATCCCCGACCTGCCGCTCAACACCGACGAGGACGGCACACCGACTGGCGACTTGCTCATATTCGGTTCACAGAAACAATTACGACATAACTGGTAACGCTATGGATATAAAGAACTTTTTCAGCGGTATGTTCGGAGGTGGCAGTCAAAATATACTGCACACGCCAAACGGGGACTTCAACCTTGCGAAGTCGTCTGACCGCAAGCGCATAAAGAAGATGGTCATCGAACTGCAACGCACCACCGATGCGCTTACACGCAGGGACATTGCCGACTGGCGCAACGCCTGGCAGATGGCTATAAATGTGGACAGCCCGAACCGCCAACGTCTCTACGACATATACCGCGATGTGGATATTGACCTTCACCTATCGGGCTGTGTTCGCCAGCGTGTAGGATTCGTCATGGCGAAGTCCTTCAAACTGGTCGATGCAAAAGGTAATGAGAACGAGGAGGCACACCACTATTTCGACCAGGCTTGGTTCAAGCAAATGCTCGAATACGCACTTGCCGCCAATCTTTGGGGACACTCGCTCATCGAACTTGGCGACCTCACCACCGATGGCGATGGATGTCCTTGCTATACGGATGTGAAGCTCATTCCACGGAAGCATGTCATTCCTGAATACGGCCGTGTGATTCAACAGCTCGGGCAGGACTGGACTACGGGCATAGACTACCACTCAGCCCCATTCTCTGACTGGCTCATAGAAGCCGGACGGCCTGACGATCTCGGACTGTATCTGAAGGCTGCCACGCAGACCATTCCTAAGAAAAACATGTTGGCATTCTGGGATTCCTTCGGCGAGATTTTCGGTATGCCGATGCGTATTGCACGCACCACCTCACGCGACCCCAAGGAAATGGGACGACTTGAACAGATGCTCAAGGGTGCCGGAGCAAGCCAGTACATGGTGGCAGGGCAGGACACCGAGATTGAATTCGTCGAAAGTGGAAAGGGCGATGCCTTCAACGTCTATGACAAACGCATCGATCGAGCCAACTCGGAACTGTCAAAGCTCATCATCGGGCAGACGATGACCATCGAGGACGGCAGCAGCCTCTCACAATCAGAAACACACCTTGAGGTGTTCGAGAACCTGGTGGAAAGCGACTGCACCATGCTGCGCGACATCGTGAACAACCAGCTTATCCCACGCATGATAAAGCACGGCTTCCCGATAAAGGGACTGCGCTTCAAATGGGATGATGCCGTCGATTACACACCGGAGCAGCAGGTGGCATACGAAACCATGGTTGCCGACCGCTACGAAGTGGACCCATCCTACTTTGCAGAGAAATACAGTATGCCTGTAGGCGAACGACGCAATGCTCAGCCCATGCTACCCGGTGGCAGTGACGATGATGGCGACGAGGGCAACAATGAGCCACAAGACGATGACGACAAGAAGAAAAAGCAGCTGCAAAACGCACACGGCTCTTTTTTCGATTAAGCCCCAGCGATTACCTGGGGCTGCACCAACGCTATGCCGAAATATTAGGCAATGATATTTCTGTTTCTTCGTTATGCCTTAGTAAAAAGGAAGAGGAAATTGATACCATTGCTAAAAAATGGGCAAGTGTCATCAGTAATAAGTATGCAAGAGAAGATGCAGAAGAGGCTGCAAGAATTGTGCTAAGAAGTGGGATTGTAACAGAACTACCAGAGTTGCGGGAGGCGGATTTAGGAGGAAAAAAACGTTATTTTGGACTAACAAGGGCACAATTCCACGCTGCTATATGCGAAGGAGACACTGGTTTTATCAAAGTGAACAAACGGGCTTATAAAACATGGGAAAAGGATTCTGACGATGCTATACGGGGAGGATGGCATGCACAAAGAAACACAATCCTGCACGAATTGGGGCATTATATCGACTTTTGTAATGATCCCGATTTTTTTCGATCGGTGGAACACGAATGGAGCTTGGATAACGTAGATAAGAAACTTGTCAAAAAGCAACTGTCCGAGTATTCACTTACCAACCGTGCCGAGTTCGAAGCGGAACTGAACTCAGCAATACTTAGTGGAAAGGTTTTCTCTGAGGATATACTTTCGCTATCACACATGAAACAAACAAAAACTTCTATTGCCAAGCAATTACTTGACTACGGCTCTGGAAAGAATGTGTGTCTTCCGAGTGAAGAGGTTAGCAAGGGCTTCAAGGATGCGATGAAAGTTGTATTCAACCAAAAGGGTGGTTCTTTCTCTATTGACATCATGGCAGATAGCAAAGTTCAAAAGCTGATAGAGGCTCATGCTGATGTTCTCAACAGAAATATACAACGAGTGGAAATGTCTGAAACCATGCGCAAGCGACTCACACGCTCCAACTATATCTTCTCGGGCATGAAGACGTTCCACGAACTCAACGAGGCGTTCCCATCATTGCTGGATTCTAACGGCAATAGAAAGACATTCGAAGCCTTTTTGAATGATGTTCGGAAGATAGACAACACCTACAACTCCAACTACCTTCGTGCGGAGTACAACTTCGTACAATCGTCTGCGGAGATGGCTGCCAAGTGGGAACAGTTCTCGGAGGACGGAGACCGCTACAACCTCCAGTACCGCACGGCAAACGATGGCAAGGTGCGTCCGGAACACGCGGCGTTAAATGGCGTGACGCTTCCACCGTCAGACCCATTCTGGGAGGAATACTATCCACCCAACGGATGGAACTGCCGTTGCACCGTAGTGCAGGTGCGCAAGTCCAAATATCCTGCCACACCCCACGATGAGGCAATGGCACTGGGCGAGGAAGCGCTGCAACGTGACACAAAGGGTATCTTCCATTTCAATCCAGGAAAGGAAAACAAGACCGTACCCGACTACAACCCCTACACTATTCGTCGGTGCCGTGACTGCGACATAGCAAAGGGTAAAATCAAGTTGGCGAAGTTCATTCCCGAAAATGAGTTGTGCGCTGCGTGCAAATGTTTACATTCTTGTTACGAGGCAAGTCAATACACCATTGACAATACTTATGGCGAGCGATTAAAAATCAGTGTACAAGCAGATCAAACAGAAGTGGAAGAGAATACACGGGCAGCTCATTCTCTTTTGTCATCATTTCCAAAAATGAATATGCAAATAAGGAAACACGTATATGAAGCAGGAGTGAAAAATCCCGAATATCTTATCAATGATAATATCGCAGATAGAAAAGGTATTGAATCACCCAACGGAGTCGCTTCTGGATTCAATAAAGCCATCAAGCAAGGTTGCTCAGTTGTAGTCCTTGATTTGGATATGCATCCAGATAAATTCAAGCAACTTCCAAGTATCAAGTTAGCATCTGCAATAAACAACCGTCACTTTGATTTCGAGAATGGTATCATAAGCGAGTGCTATATAATATACAATGGCAAGGCTGTTAAAATTACGACTGATTTCTTCTCTGGCGACAAGAGACAAACAAAAGAAAGAATAAGGACTGAATTAGAAAAAATAAAAGGTGACCGAAGTCACCTTTGAAAGTGTGAAAGGAAAGCTTGAAGTTATCGCGCCGTATCTTCGACATTCACACGCCACAAAGGTAATAACAAATTTTCAAAACACAACAAGTTATGAACAAAATTTTCTCATTTCTAAAGAAAAGCAACCGCTACAAGCATCTTGTCGGCGGTTTATTGGTCGGTCTGTGCGCATTGTCGCCATGGGCAGCCATCTATTCTGCCATCATTGCAGCCTCATGTCTCGAACTCAAAGACAAGCTTCACGGCTGTCCTTGGGACTGGATTGACTGGGCTTGCACAGTGCTCGGAGGCTTCATCGCAATGTTATTTTGGCTCATTGTGTAATATTCATTCATCTTTTGCACAGAGAATGAGTAACTTTGCAAACTGGTAGAGTTTCCCATAGGCCGTGTGGTCTATCGCGGGTACAACAATGCGAACGCGAATGGCGGTGTCTCGAATGCGAATGCGAATAACGATGCCTCGAATGCGAATGCGAATGTCGGCTCGCGCCTGGAAATCTAACTAATCGGCGTACAACGATGGGGACGTGTCCCTAATGTGGAGCCGAGGGAAACGAGCCACAGCAAAAGCACCGATATAAAGGTGGAAAGCTGAAACATCAAGTGTCGGGCAATAGAGTTTGGTAGGTCGGTAACGATTCGAAGAAGTTTGGCCCGGGGAAAGGAAGGCCCTTATCTTCCATCATAAAAAGAAGACCATGCACAGAGAAGGCTATATCATGCAAGAGATAACGTCCTACGGCAATATGTCGGAGGCGTTTGACCGTGTACTGCGTGGGAAGAAGCGTAAGAAATGCCGTCAAGGACGCTATCTGCTCGCACACCGCGAGGAGGTGATTGCAGAACTGACTGCAAAACTTGCCGACGGTTCCTTTCGACTCGGCAATTATCATGAACGCATCATCTGTGAGAATGGCAAAGTAAGACACCTGCAGATTATTTCCATGTACGACCGCATCGCAGTGTATGCCGTGATGAACGTGGTGGACCAGCATCTGCATAAGCGTTTTATCAGAACGACTGGGGCAAGTATCAAGAAGCGTGGCACACATGATCTCCGCAAGTGCATGCAATTGGACATGGAACGTGACCCCGAAGGCACACGCTACTGCTACGAGTTCGACATTAAGCATTTCTATGACAATACTAAGCCTGAGTTTGTCATGTGGTGCTACCGCAGAGTATTCAAAGACAAAATCCTGCTGTCGCTCCTGGATCATTTTCTTCATCTTCTGCCGGAGGGTATCAGCTTCGGGTTGCGAAGCTCACAGGCTTCTGGCAACCTCTTGTTGTCCGTGTTCCTCGACCATTATCTGAAGGACAAATACGGCATCCGCCATTTCTACCGTTATTGCGATGACGGTAGAGTGCTCTGTGGCAACAAGCAAGAAAATTGGCTGGCACACGGCATTGTACATGAGCAAGTCGAAAAAATTGACCTTGAAATCAAGAAGAACGAAAGGGTATTCCCATCAGCGCAAGGAATCGACTTCTTGGGGTATGTGACATTCAACGGATCATACTCACTACTGCGCAAGCGCGTCAAGAAGAAGTATGCAAGGAAACTACACAAAGTCAAGTCAAGAAAGAGACGGCGAGAACTGATTGCGTCATTCTACGGAATGGCCAAGCACGCTTGCTGCCGAAATTTGTTTTATAAATTAACAGGCAAAAAAATGAAATCATTTAAGGATTTGAATGTCGCTTACAAGCCGGAAGACGGCAAGAAGCGATTTGCGGGTGCGGTGGTAAGCATCCGCGAGTTGGTGAACCTGCCCATCGTGGTAAAAGACTTCGAGGTCGGGGTCAAAACCAGCCAGGGCGAAGACCGCTGTGTCGTGTCCATCGAGCAGAACGGCGAGCCGAAGAAGTTCTTCACCAACAGCGAGGAGATGAAAAACATTCTCCAGCAAGTGAGTGAAATGCCAGACGGCTTCCCATTCGAGACCACCATCAAGGCGGAAACCTTCGGCAAAGGTAGAACAAAGTACATTTTCACATGATGAACAGAGTAAACGGAGCACAAGGGGTAAAGCTGCTTGAATGCACCAACCCCGTCAAAGGAAAATGGCGCGTCCGCTGGGACGTGCATAACAACGAGGATGGATCTGCCGACTATATGGAGGCTGAGTTCAACGGAAAGCCATCTGAGGATACCATCAAGACCATGGTGTCGGAATGGTTCAACGACCGCACGAACGAGACCATACTTTCTGGCTTCGTGTGGAACGGCATGAGCGTGTGGCTCTCTAACGAGAACCAGTTCAACTACAAGGTGGCATACGACTTGGCTGTGCAGTCTGACGGCAAGACATTGCCGGTCACGTTCAAGTTCGGAACAGACGATGAGCCATGCTATCACACGTTCAGCACCATCGAAGAACTGACGGACTTCTATACCAAAGCCATGCAGCATATCCAGGACACACTGGCTGATGGATGGAAGAGCAAGGATAATTTCAATTTGGAGTTATACCGAGACTAAGAACAATCCCTTCGGGGGAGGGTAATAAAAAAGCCCCCGGCCTGTTTAAATAGTCGTCTCACTTACCATTTGAACACAAAGCACCTGTCATAGGCACGACCGGGGGCGTAGACCCTCGCTCGCCCATGACAGGCTTTTTTGTGTGCGCTATATGCGCCAATAGTAAGTGAGACGCTGCAAAAGTACTAAAAATTTCTGAAAATGAAACTAATAGAGATACTGAATTTGAACAGGGAACTGCTGATTAACCTCCAAAAGGCAGGAATCAGGCTGGACGATGTGCAATATATCGACCTATTTAAGGAATACCGCACACTTTCCGCACAAGGCGAGAAGGTGTCATATATCGTGGCAAGGCTCGCCACAGAATATGCCATAAGCGAGCGCAAGGTGTACAACCTTATACGGCGTTTCAAAACTGACTGCAATCTACTTGCAGTGTAACGTTTGCGTATGGTCATTGTCGAGGGGACACGCGTTGTTACCTTTGCACCGTTTTCAAATTCAAAACGGTTATGAACAAATACCATCAAATTTTACAGAAGGTACTTACTCATGGCAAGTACCAGACCAACAAGAAGGGAAGCATACGCTATCTTCTCAACGAGCAGTTGGTGCTTTCCCCTGCTGACCTGCTCGACATATTCGAGGGGCACGGTATCGCACGAAAGAAGTTAAAGAACGAGCTGCAGCTTTTCATGCAGGGTGAACGCAATGTGAAGAAGTATCGCGAGGTGGGCATCAACTGGTGGGACTACTGCGGCGCCATTCTCGTAAACTCCTACCCTACCTTCTTTGAGAAGCTGCCGCCACTCATCGCCAAAATCAACCGAGAGAAGCGCAACAGCAAGAACTATGTGCTGTTCCTCGGCTCCACCGATGCGGAGACAAACCAGGCACCGTGTCTGTCACTCGTTCAGTTCCAGATTGAGAACGACGAATTAGTGGTGTCTGCTTACCAGCGCAGCTCGGATGCGAACCTCGGCTTGCCAGCCGACATCTACCACCTCTACCTCATGGCCCGGCAGATTGACCTCCCTTTGAAGTCCATCACGCTGAACCTTGCGAATGTGCATATCTACGAAAACAACATCGAACACACACGACAGTTGCTCAACGGAAACGAGAACGTGAAATTTGAACTGAACGTGTAAGGCATGAGAAAACAGTATCTATCGGCACCGCTCCCTTTCGTGGGGCAGAAGCGCATGTTCGCGCGTGAGTTTATCAAGGTTCTAAAACAATATCCAGAGGACACGGTATTCGTGGATTTGTTCGGCGGTTCGGGTCTGCTGTCGCACATCACCAAGTGCCAGAAGCCAAATGCCACAGTCATATACAACGACTTCGACGGCTACCGCAACCGCCTACAACACATCCCGCAGACCAACCACCTTTTGGCTGACCTGCGCAAAATGGTGGAGACGGAAGGCATACCCAAGCACAGCTGCATCCGTGGTGAACTGCGCGACCGCATATTCGCTCGTTTGGAGCAAGAGGAACGAGAGGTCGGGTACATTGACTTCATCACCATTTCTTCCGGACTGATGTTCTCCATGAAATACAAATTGAGCATCCCCGAAATGAAGAAGGAGGCTCTATACAACAATCTCCGCAAGTCAGACTATCCTACTTGTGAGGACTATCTTGAAGGTATCACAGTAGTATCATGCGACTACAAAGAGGTGTTCGCCCGATACAAAGACATGCCGAATGTTGTGTTCCTTGTTGATCCGCCCTATCTATCCACCGACGTTGGCACATATAATATGTACTGGAAACTTTCCGACTACCTCGATGTGCTGACCATTCTTGCCGGACATCACTTTATATATTTCACTTCCAACAAGTCATCCATTATTGAGCTTTGTGAATGGATGGGCAAGAACCCGACCGTGGGCAACCCATTCAAGAACTGCCACAAGGTGGAGTTCAACGCAACAGTGAACTACAGCTCGCACTACACAGACATGATGTTGTTCACCGATGCCGCCTAACGGCGTTATAATTCAATTCTAACGGCATTAAAAAGCCCCGGCGGTAAATTATCCGTCGGGGCTAAATCGTTGCGACATGGGCGGTTTATCGCAATAGGTAACGCACCGCATAACAGTCGATGCTTTCAAGTATCTCTTCGTGGTTGTGGTTGGTGTTCGTCTCAACAAGCGCCATGCCGTTAAAATTATCACCACTCAATCCGTCAAGGGCTGTATGCACCTGGTGGCAAAGGTCGAAAGCTTCATCATGGCCACCGTCAGCCCAGTCTGTCACAAGGTGAATAGTAACAAGTCCCTTGCCACGCTGACTGCCGCCTTGAAATGGCGACCACTCTATCTTTCCAAACTCCACAAAGACGGCTGGACGCGCCCATCCTTCTTCCTGCTCTACAAACTCCACATTGTGGTTCCACAAATCGATGTGCTGCACTTCAGGCACATCGCTCGCCAGTTTTGCTTTAATGGCGTTGAATAATTCCTTTCTCATTTCAATTTATATTCGTGTTCAAAATACTCTGCAAGGTTCTCCTCGATGATGTCCTTGACCGCTTGCTCCACTTCTGGCGATGCTCCAAGAAATCTGCGGCGCGGTATCTTGATGCTCTTGCCTTCTTTCATCAGAGCCATGTGCTTCCAGAACTCCGCCTCGGTGCTCAGTTGTACGGTGCGCTTGTCGTTGCGTCTCTCACCATTCTTCTTGCGTCCGAATGAGCCTGTCGCCTCATGGTACTTGTGCCAGAAGAATCGCTTCATCCTCGCCGTCACCTTTATCTCGCCTCCATCGTTGTGTATTGCTGCATAAGGCAGTGTCGAGCAGAACGTGATACTGCTGTCTGTGGTTCGGCTGCTGATGCTCTGCCGCAACTTGCCGGTGTCTATCAGTATGGAACCGCCAGGACGTGTGGGGCTGCTTCTGCGTTGCCACGCCTCGTTGAAGAATGCCTGCCGTTCAAAGTTGCGGTCAAACTCATCACTCAACTCCACCCTAACGTCGTTTAGGATATTGCGGATAATTTTCTGTATGTCCTGGTTCATCGTCAAAGTCGAATTTTAGAAACGTCTGTGCCTCTTGTGGCACTTCGTTCTTAGGGTCACAAGAGGCATTGAGGAGGTTGTAGAAGGTACGCTCACATATACCATAAACAGGATACACGTACCTTCGCCATATCTCGCGGTTGCTGATTCCGCTTTTGGCATGTTGGTCGTATATCCTATTTATGTCTGTGACACGTTTCTGATAGCTTGCTCCTCGCCTCTTGCTCATAAAATGTTTTAGTGTCTGTCTCTTGGTTTATAGGGACGGATGTCATAGCTCATCTTTGCGCTGACGGTTACTCTGCCCGTTCCCTCACATTGGTCACATGTGCTTTCTTTGCCAGTCTCCTTGTCGTGGAGACGACCTGTGCCGTAACATTTACGGCACAAGGCCACTTTCGGTTTCTTCTCTACTTCCAGTATCATGTCTCTTCGCTTTTAGGATTCTGTCATTCCGAGCGGTATTGACTTCCACATTCCGTTCTCGTTCTTTATCTCAGCCCTGATGAACTGCTTGCTCACCTCCGGCTGGTAGCTTTCCTCGATGATGCGCACGCCTTCAAGGAAACGCTCATCGCCGGTGTCCTGCGCCACCTTGCGGAGTTGCACGATGCGGCTTGCCTTCAGCGTGCCCTTGGCATCGCGTGCCAGCAGGCGAAACACCATGTTCACCAACGCCTGTGTCTTGTCGTCATTGGCAAGGCCGGCGATGTACTCCTTCACGATGGCGATGCCATCCTCTACGGTGTCACGGTAGCCGTCGGTCACATACACACCGAGCGTAATGCGCTTGTTGCCCTCGGAGTTGGTGAACGTGTGGCTGCGCTGGTCGTCCTTGACCTTGGTCTTGAACAGGTCAGACTTCATCTCCAGTATGGTCTTGAAGTTGTCCATCACCTTTTGCTTGCTGTCCTTGATTTGCTCGCTGATGCCGAGAAGCACGGGGATGGAATGCTCTATTTCCTCGTCCACGAGCTGTTTGTACTCTTCACGCTCGGCCTTGGCTTTCGCCTCTGCCTCTTTCTTGGCTTTCGCCTTTTGGAATGCCCGGTACTCGGCCATCTCCTCCGCCGTCATTTCAACGGTCTGCTTGTTGTCTTCTTTCATTGTCGTAAACTTTTTGTTGATTATTATTTTGATTGTTTATCACTCGTCGTCTTCAGGTTCTGGCCAGTCTCCTTCTTCCAGTTCCTTGTCTATCTCGTATTCAATACACTCAAGAAATTCGATGTACTGGTCACCTTGGAGTTCTCTGTATGCGATGCCATGAATGTATTCCATCACACGCTTCACTTTCTCATTCATGCCTCACCTCCATTTCCAATTGGTACCATCATGTATTCCACCTGTGGCTGTGCTGGAGGTGTCGGTTCTTTCTTAGGTTTCAGACCTCCCTTGCGCTGGATGGAGCGGAGCTTTACCGATAGCTGCTCCAATTCCTCATTATTTAGTTGGGAGAACACCTTGCCGGCAATACGCTGATCCTGGCAAAATGCGTTGATGCGTGTCCAGTCTGTTGTATCGATGCCGAGCTTCTGCATCAACCTCAAGCACTGGCTTCGATGCTTGCGCTGCTCGTCCTTGGCGGTGCGTATCAATTTGGCTGTAACACCTTCGAGCTTGTCGCACATCATGTCGTACTCCTTACGGGTCATTTCCCTAAGAGAAGTGGTACGTCCATTAGTGAATTGACTCACCACTCCTTCCTTGAACTCATCGCCCAGCTCCTTGGTGGCAAACTTGTAGCTCTTTTTGAGTATGCCATAGAAGCGTGCGAAATTGGTTACTTCCTGTGCCATATCTATTTCAATTTTGACAACCTTATTCTTTCACTTAATACTCTCAAATTACATTCAGGACAACACTCCCCCTCATCTTTCAATGGATGAGGATTGTTTCCATAGCCGATTTGGGGCTTACCGCAAAGGCAGCAGGTGTATTCACGAACATTGTTCTCATGACCTTCAAACATCACTTTAATGCCGCACGAACTGGCAACATCAAGTTCCAGCTTCGCACCCTTGCTCAATTCCCAGCCCTGCAGCATGTAGATGCAGTCGCATTCCAAAAGCAGGGCGATGTCCCTTCTCATGTGTTCCATCCAGTGCGCGTCCTGCGATACGCCATTTTCAAATGGGTTCACCGGCTCGTAACCTTTTATGGAGAGATAGCGTGCCGCATGGTCAAAGGTTGCCATACGCTCTTTAAGGTCGTAGTGGGCTATCGCTCCGCTGATATAAACTTTCTTCTTCATCTCTGTTATGTTTTAGTTGTTAGACTTGTCGTTGTAAACCTCTACCGCTTTCTCCTCCCAGATGGTGTAGTATTCGCTCACGTTGCCGGAATACCGCCCCTGGCAGTAGGCTCTGAAGCCTTGCGTCCTCACCTTCACCCCGGCTGCGTATTTCAGCCTGATGGCTGGTTTGCCGATGGGCTTGCCTTTGTCCTCTTGGCTGATGAAGATGAATGTCTTGCGCTTGAAGCGCTCTATCAGTGCCTTGGTCAGCGAATATTCCCACCCTGCCTCGTATGCGTACTGGTAACTGTCCACGATGATGAACTTGGCGCTCTTGGGCTTTGCCAGCCGTTCCTCCAATGCCTTGATGTCACCATCGGTAATGATGCGGAACGAGCCTTGAACGTCACTCATCTTGAATTGGGCAAGCCGTCGTTGCATCGACAGACCAACGCCCTCTTCCAAGGACACATACAACACGCTGCCTATACCGCAGAGCATCTTGGCAAACTGCATAACGAAGGAACTCTTGCCACTGGCACTGGGGCCACTGATGAACCATGTGTCGCCCTCTTCAGGCTGACCGAACACGTCTTTCCATTGTCCTTCAAATGGTAGTGCCTTGCACTTGATATTCGCCACATCCTTGGGGCTATATGCTCGCTTTGCCATATCACTTCTCTGTTTCGATAAGTTCTGATACAACTGCGTCCGCTATCTTGACTGCATATTTGGCAATGAGTTCGGCTGTCATTTCTTCACGATCATGGTGAAGGACTGGAGCCACAAACAATGCAGCCTTGGCCAATTCATAGCGACGTTGCTCCCAGTCCACCTCGTTATTTCGTTGTCGGCGGTTTATTTGTATAACCGCGTCCATATATTGCATTTCTATTTTCGTCATCATGCCTGCACTCTTTTTAGTTTTTCTATTTCCGTGTAAACTCGTCTCAAGCCACCACCCGACTTGCGCACCAGGGTAGCAATATCCGCACCTTCAGGGGCGTTCACCTTTGCCACGACGCTCGCCTGGTCTTTCAGGAACTTCTCACGCTCCTTGCAGTCGTCGGGCGTTACCTTCGAGTAGCGGTCACCGTATCGGCTGAGCATCTCGGTATAGCCCACTTTCTTGCACTCAATGGAGCGATTGATTTTGGCTTTCAGTCCGTCCGCACCCATCATATACCAGGCGCAGCATCTTTCTGTAGCGTTCCACAAGGCTTTGAGTTCCAGGAATGCCTCATACTGCAAGTCGCCAGCCTCGTCCAGAATGATGAGTGGGGTGTCGATTGAGCGCAAATAATAAACCAAATCCTCGTACACGTCGCTGTATCTTCCATTGCTGCCAACACCAAACTCAGTGGCTATCTTGCGCACCAGCTTCAGTTTAGTCTTCACTTGTGAGCAATCCACATAGATGGCATTGCGGTGGCACTGCACATAATAGCGTGCCGTGAATGTCTTGCCGATGTTGGGTATATCACAAAGTATCGCACTCAGTCCGCTCTGTTGGCTGAACTCCAGCTGCTTGGTGATATATTCGAAGGTGGCGGTGCGTGCTGGCTTCCATTCAATGCCTCCTCTGAGGTTCACACCCAGTCTTCGGGCGATGGTTATCCAGTTGGCTTCGCTCAGTGCCTTGTCTGTCTGACCATTCTTGATGGCACTATATACCGAGGTGCTGATGCCCAATGAAGCAGCGTGCTTGGCATCGCTCGGATAGTTCGTGCGGTTGGTGGCTATAGCCTCCAATATCCGCTTCTTGTTCTCATTCGTTATCATGTCTCACGTTATTTTAATTGTATTCTAATATCATTCTATAAATCTGCCAACGGGTCAGAAATGTGGTAGGTCACTTCCATGTCCTGCTCGCTTTCCATCGGTGGAAGTTCAAGCGGTGGCGGTGGTGCAGCCTCTTCTGAGTGTTCCGACTTGGATATGCCAACACTTGCAATGGCGTTCTTCTTCACGTATGCGTTGAATGCAGCTATCTTCTTCTGCTGGTTCACGAATATCTCCTTGTCCTTGTCAGTCTGCTCTGCATCGGCAGTGTTGAACGTGCCCACGTCCTCGAGCTTGTCGATAAGTCGGTCGTTCTGGAAGATATAAACGTCGGTCGCGTTGCCGTCCTCATCGGTCAAATAGTAGGCATCCACCTTGTAGTTGTTCGGATCGAGACGTTCCATCACCTCAGTCTTGCTCAACCACCAGTCCTTATACGCCACTCTGCAGTAGCTGTTCCTGCGTATGGAGGTCTCTGTGTGCTCGCCGATAAAGCGTGCCCACACCGATTTGTCCATTGGCTGAAGCGTTGGGTTCATATTGGCTTCAAGCACTTGCCAGCGTGTCATGCCGGGGTATTTCTTTTGGTTCGGGTGGAGGGTATTGTTGAACTCCTTGATGTCACGGATGTCATCAGCAATCAGTTCTTCCCATGTGTAGTACTGTTTGTCCTCATAGGTGTCATTCTTCTCATCAAACACCTTCTTGGCCTCCGTGCGGTAGTGTCTGTCTTTGGCATAGAAGCGTCCGATGCCGAGATGGTTTCTATGCTCCACACGGCGTTTCTTGGCACCGTTCATCGGCTCAGCGTATTTCTCTTGGGAGTTCATCGGGGCGCAGAAGCGCACAAATGGGAACAATACTCCTGCCTTCAGGAAACTCTCTTTCCACTGACTCATCAAGTGGTTCTCCACTTCAACCTGTGCCGGGCAACCCCAGCCCTTGCTTTCTATCAGTCGGAACATCGAGCGGAAGCAGTCGGCAACCAAGTCCACGTTCTTGTTGCGGTTGTAGGCGTAGCCCACCACGCACTGGCTTGTGACATCGTAGGCGTAGTATGCCTTCGGCCTTGCCTTGGTATCCTTCAGTTTGCGTGGGAGGTCGCGGTCATCGAATGAAATCTTTGAGAACGAGAACTCAGGCGCATGGCGGTGAACGTGTGGCATCTGCTCGTGCATGAATGTGGTGTAAGAGTCAAGCGAGTGCTCAATAAACAGTCGGTTCTTCGGTTTGTTCAGATAGTTGGTGATGGTGCTTTCGCTCAGCGACTTCGGGTCACCGTTCTTGTCGGTCCACTCGCTTGCGTCGAAAAGCTCACCGGTCTCTGGGTCATACACGTCCAGCTCACCGCACACAAACGAGTTGTACAATTCCCAAACATTGGTATTGAACGGCTTGTTGGGTAACACGGCTATCGACAGAATCAAACGCTCGGTACGGTAATCCACCTTACGACTTGTCTGATTACCGAACTTTCGGCTGATGAGACACTGGTATCCGTCACGCTGATACTCGTTCACCTTCTTGCGGAAGCGCAACATACTTGCAGGCAATGTGTGCCCGGTCTTCATACGGTAGCCCTCCACAGCTTGCGACATCATGCTCCAGTCATACTTCTGGCCCATCGTCTTCTGTATCGCCTTGGCGTTGTTGTAGAGCTTGATACAAGCATTCAGCACGCTGGCGTTGGTCACATACTCCTTCACATGAGCATCGGTAGCGTGGTCGTGTCCGCACTGGTTGCGCCAGTCGTTGAAATAAGCGACAGCTGCCTGGTCCACCTCGTAGTTGGCATCAAGCCAGGCAAGCAGCACCTCAAGCGACGGGTCCGGATAAATCTCCTTGAGTTTGTCTTGATAAGCATCGGGCAGACTGCATACGGCAATAAGCGCGTAGTTCTTGGAAGAGCCTCCACCACGACGCACTACATCAATGCGACCGCGTGCGGAGAGCTGCTTGTAGTTTGATACGGTCATCACACCGCCATCCACAAGTTCCCGCATCGAGATGCAAAGTCTGTTATCGTGGTACTCCATACTTACTCCTCCTTATCTCAATGTTGCAGCCCAGTTCTGAATGCCTTTAAGGTCTCTTACAAACACGTTTTCATAGTGCTTGACACTTTCACCTTTGAAAATCACATCCACATCACCATTGCTCTTGTTTACCTCCAGCAAAACACCATTCGGGAAATACTGGCGCATATAGTTGTCATGGTCATGGAACGTTTCCACTGCTGGCAACTCGTTCATCAATATACCAAAGTTCTCAAAGGCAGCCTTGCGTATCTTGTTGGCAAGGACACTCTCACTCTCAAAAGTCAAAGCCTTCCATACCATTACAGCGGAAACACTGAAGATTTTCATCAGGTGCTCACGAACCTCTTTTGTTACATGAATGTACTTTTTCATATCTCACTTGTTTTTACGTTATACTTATTGTGGAGTGTGGGGAGTCGAACCCCATGGCTGTCCTACGCTCTTCGCTTTCGCTTATTCCAACATTCCGGCCACTGCAACCGTGCCACCCCTGCGGTCTTTCCCGCCGTCATCCGAGGCTGGCCCTGCCGACTATCCAGTACATCACCCTGGGCTTCCGTGTTATCCTGCAATCATTTTACCTCGTTTATCTTTGGTCTTACGCTACATCCGTAGCAGGACATCAGCCGTCTTATCAATCTCGCCACATAACATTCTGGTGCTGTAAATACGATGCCGTCCTCTTCTGTGTAGCTGAAACTAACACCATCCATTATCAGAACCATTGCCACCTTGTGCTTCACGCTCTGCGTCTGCCACTCCTTTAATTCGTTGTCGTTCATATTCTTTAATTGCAAAAATTCGTTATTCTCGGTCATTTTTCGTACCTTTGACCGCGCGTTAAATAATTAACACGCTGCAAAGATAGTGATTTCTCACGAATTACAAAAGAAAATCGGGATTTATTTCGATTAAATTTAGAATTATGGCACATAACGGGACAATTCACGAAAGAATCAAGCACCTCGTTGATATTAAAGCAGGTGGAAAGAATACAGTATTCGCCCAGAAATTAGGCGTTAGTGAAGCTAATATAAGAGGTTATATAAAGGGAGTCATACCCAAAGCTGACGTCTTAGAAAAAATCGTGATTTCTTACGATGTAAACGCAATGTGGCTTCTCACTGGCTTAGGGAGTGACACCTTACCTAATTCTGAGCCAGGAAACCCTATTCTTGCAACGACAGAGACAAGCATTGCCACATTCTTTGGTCAATTAGAACCATACATACAAAGCAAAGATGCTAAAATCATACAACAAGCAGAGGAAATAGGACGTCTCAAAGAAACCATAAAGCAATTGTCTATCGAAAAAGAAAAGCATGTATCGGATGCCGACACTTCAAATATTGCAAGTGCAGGGTAAACCCATTTCATGTTATCATAGGTGGCAAGCCGTAACATCAAACGTATGCCCCTCCACCCCATTATAACCCCGTTTGGAGGGGTGTACCCCCTCTTTCGAGGCTCATTCCATGTAAGCTGTCTCTTATACACATCTGACGCTGCCGACGAAGCTAGAAGTGTAGATCT
>ERZ1027160.170-NODE-170-length-35433-cov-7.928091_pt1 | contig 35433 bp, 33 predicted proteins | sample MGYA00519275_ERZ1027160 | MGnify/ENA primary metagenome ERZ1027160 (study PRJEB26926, sample SAMN06164707) | human gut metagenome | biome: ENVO:00009003; feature: ENVO:2100002; material: ENVO:00002003 | host: Homo sapiens | place: USA | collected 2012 ...
AGCGTCAGATGTGTATAAGAGACAGCTTCTTTTGCTTCAAGAGCCTCTGTCTTTTTATCGAGAGACTCCTCTTTTTGAATTATTCTGCGTTCCTGCCGCTGAACCTCCGCTCTGCGCTCTCTGTTTTCCTTTTCAGCCTCGGATCTCAACGAATGGATTTCGTCCTTTGCTTCCAAAATCGCTTCTCTCTTTTTATTTTCCGCTGTCTGAACAGCCTGATTTACGATTCTGGTAGCTTCCTCCGTAGCTGAGCCTATGGCAGACTCCGCCACCTTTTTACGGTGTACCTCGCCGAGTACAAATCCGACGACTCCGAAAACAACTGCAGCTGCGACTGCGGCTATTATAGCTATCGTTACAGGATTCAAAAAGTTCTGCACCTCCTTTTGGTTTTTAGTTTTCCGATTATCATGCTTGAAAATAAGAAAATTTATTGGTTTTTGACAGTGTAACGGTATCATTTGTAATACTGTTCGCATTTTAATACACTATCTAAGATATTTTATATCTTTTTATATAATAAGTCAAGAAAAAGCGGACCGTTAGGCACAAAAACTGTCGATATATAAGATACAAAAGACGCGCCGCAAAGGCTCACAGCCGTTGCGACGCGCCAAACACGATTTAAAATTTTTAACGTATAGCCGAAACCGAATTACGCGAGCTTGAGATCCTCCCAAAGCTTTGAAAGAAGATCAAGCGTATCCTGGTCAAGATTGTGGAAGAACTGCGTTTTCACTTCCTGCTTGGGGTAGAGCACCTCGTTATCCTTATACTCATACCTGTCATCGCTGAGAACAGCCGTAACGGGGCAGAGATAGCCGAGATAATTGGCGTTGTGGAGTGCTACCTCGGGCTCGCACATATAATTTATAAACAGCTCAGCAGCCTTTTTGTTTTCAGAGCTTGACGGGATGCACATTACGTCAACAAATTTATTTGTTCCCTCCTTGGGGTAAACAAATGCAAGATCGTCATTTTCCTGCTTCATTGTGAGATAATCCCCTGCGTAATACGGAGCCATGGCGGCTTCGCCCGCCTCCATCTTATTAAATACCTCATCCATAACATACGACTGAATCAGCGGCTTTTGCTCCTTGAGCTTTTCCTCCGCAGCGCGCCACTCATCGGGATTCGTCGAGTTTACATCGTAGCCGAGTAGATACTGCGCCACACCGAATGCGTCGCGTGAATTGTTGAATGTGAGAATTTCGCCGGAATATTTCGGATCCCACATAGCGCTCCAGCTGTCGGGCGTTTCGGAAACCATGGTCGTATTATAGATAAGTCCGACCATACCGCCCGTGTAAGCTACGGTATACTCGTTGTTTTCGTCAAAGAAAAGGTTTTTGTATTCGTCGCCGATACCCTCGTAATTGGTTATCACCGAATAGTCAAGCTTCTGTAAGAGTCCCTCGTTCTTTAAACGCTCTGCCATATAATCCGACGGAATTATAACGTCGTAATTTACTCCGCCGCTCTTGAGCTTTGCATAAAGGTCCTCGTTACTGTCATACATATTATAGTTGACCTTTATTCCCGTAAGCTTTTCAAATTCGGAGATGACGTCAACGCTTCCGCCCTCGCCGTCGGAAATGTACTCACCCCAGTTATATACATTTATTTCGGTCCCTTTGAGCTCCTCGATATTATAATTTCCGAGAAGAGCGGCCGTATCAAGCTTTTCGGTTTTAAGCGAGCAGCCCGAAAGCATAAGTATTCCCGCAAGCAAGGTCAATGTTAATACAACAGAAATTATCTTTTTCATTTTTCACGTTCCTTTCTCAACCCTCTGAGCCTTTGGCTCTTTTACGTTCCTTCTTTTCGCTGCGCGCCTGAAGCACATTCATAAGAATCATAAGCACAAGCACCGATACAAATATCAGCGTCGATAACGCATACATATCTGGCTTTACCTTCTTCTTTGTCATTGAGAAAATGACTATCGGAAGAGTCTGGAATTTTGCGCCGCTTACAAAATAGCTGATTATGAAGTCGTCCAGCGAAAGCGTAAAGGCCATTATAAAGCCGGTTATTATACCGGACTTGATATTGGGAAGCACAACCTTGAAAAACGCGGAGGTCGGTGTGCAGCCGAGATCCTGCGCCGCCTCCGAGAGATGGCGGTCGGTCTGTCGAAGCTTCGGCAATACGGAAAGTATGACATAAGGCAAATTAAACGTGACGTGAGCTATTAAAAGCGTGGGGAAGCCCAAAACGCTGCTCGACGACACTATTTTGCCGGCAAATACAAAAAGGAGCATCATCGAAACACCCGTAACTATTTCCGGATTCATCATAGGTACGTTTGTAACGGTCATAACGGCACTTCTCAGCCACCGTTTTTTCATTGCATTTATTCCGACTGCCGCCGCCGTTCCGATAATAATCGAAATAAGAGCGGAGGTAACGGCTAAAACAAGTGTGTTACGAAGAGCCGTAAGAGCCGTGGCGTTACGGAACATTTCGACATACCATTTCAGCGAAAAACCCGACATAACGCTTGTGCTGTTTGAGGCGTTAAACGAGAACACCACCATAACGAGCATCGGGGCATAAAGAAATAACATTATAAGAGCGATGTATATTTTTTTGAGAGCTTTCATATTATCATCGCCCCCTCTTCATTATCGGCAAAGCGATTCATAATAAGCATACATACTATTATGAGAAGCATCAGCACAAGTGAGAGCGACGCTCCGAGATTGTAGTTGTACGCTGACTGGAACTGCATTTCAATTGAGTCTCCGATAAGCAGAAATTTTCCGCCGCCGAGCTTTTGGCTGATATAAAATGTACTTACCGACGGGACGAACACCATTGTTATACCGGAGACAACGCCTGGCAGGCTTAGCGGAAAGATGACCTTTTTAAGCACCTGAAGCTTACCCGCTCCGAGATCCTGTGCCGCTTCAACAAGGCTTTTATCAAGTTTTGACATAACTGAATATATCGGCAGCACCATATACGGCAAAAAGTTATATACCATTCCGAGGATTACCGCGCCCGGAGTGTTGATAAGCTGTGCCGTGGGCAGCCCCACAGCCTTTAAAAGCGAATTTATAAGGCCTGTATTTGAGAGAATCGTTATCCACGAATATGTGCGGATAAGGAAATTCATCCACATGGGGAGCATTATGAGCATCATTATGGTTCGCTGAGTGTTAGCACGGCTCTTTGCCATAATATACGCGAGCGGATATGCAAGAATAAGGCAAATGACCGTAGCCAAAACCGCATACCACGCAGATCTGCCGAAGATAGCTCCGTAGGATGAGAGCGCCTTGATATTGTCAAGGGTAAATGCGCCGCTGCGGTCGGTAAAAGCGTAGTAGATTACCATTATAAGCGGAGCCAAGATAAAAAGCACCGCCCATATCATATACGGAGCGTTTATAAGCTTTAAGGTGAGAGAAGACTTTTTCATGGCTTACTCTCCAATCTCGGAGACTTCGTCTTCATCCGTAAGCTCTGCATTGGGGTCGGAAAGCTCGTCAAATTCTTCGCTGAACGAGCTGTAATCGCCGTAAAGACCCGAATATTCGCTCTTTTTCATTATCTGAATTTCATCCGGCTTTATCGAAATACCTATACGGTCGCCGACTTCGGCTTTTTCGGTGGTCTGTATCATCCACTTAAAGCCTTTAATGTCAACGATTATTTCATAGTGAACGCCCTTAAACGTAACAGAGGTAACCTCGCCGGATAGCATACCCTCCCCGGGCGGCACCATATCTATATCCTCCGGTCGCACAACTACATCTACGGGTTCGTTAAGGCCGAAGCCCTTATCGACGCAGCGGCAGCGCATACCCTGGAATTCGACGTTGTAGTCGGAGAGCATAACACCGTCCACAATATTGCTTTCGCCTATGAAATCCGCAACAAAAGCGTTCTGCGGTTCATTGTAAATATCGGTGGGCGAGCCTATCTGCTGAATAACGCCGCCGTCCATAACCACTATGGTATCGGACATGGAGAGTGCTTCCTCCTGGTCGTGCGTTACATATATAAACGTTATGCCGAGCCGCTGCTGTATGGCTTTGAGCTCGCTTTGCATATCCTTGCGAAGCTTTAAGTCAAGTGCTCCGAGCGGTTCGTCGAGAAGCAATACGCGCGGTTTAACGGCAAGGGCGCGCGCAATTGCGACGCGCTGCTGCTGACCTCCGGAAAGCGAAGAAACATTGCGTTTTTCAAATCCCTTGAGGTTTACGAGCGAGAGCATCTCTTCAACGATTTTTTTAATTTCACTTTTTGACTTCTTCTGAAGCTTTAAACCGAAGGCGATATTGTCCGCAACGTTAAGGTTAGGGAACAGTGCATAACGCTGAAAAATGGTGTTCACCTGTCGTTTATGAGCAGGAACACCATTTATTTTTTTACCTTCGAAAATGACATCGCCGCTGTCCGGAGAGAGAAACCCGGCTATTATACGAAGTGTCGTCGTTTTACCGCAGCCCGAGGGTCCGAGCAAGGTGACGAATTCGCCGTCGTGTATCTCGAGACTCACATCTTTTAGTATAGGCTGGTCGTCAAAGCTTATTGAAATGTTCTTAAGGTCAATTATTACTGCTTTGTTTTCCAATTATGCAGCCCCTTTCCAACCGATAGATATTGTTGGGAAGTACAAAAGTATGCACTCCCTAATTGGTATGAGATAAATATAATTTGAAAATCATAAAAAGTCAATGTTTTTATCGAAAAACGGCGGAATATATTTTCCCGACGATACCGCCGAAGCCGAAACGAGCAAAAATGTGTGCTTCGCCGCATTTTCGGGGCATAAAAAAGTAAGCGGGGAAAATATCCTCGCTTACCTTTATTTCTTTAAATTATTCCTGTGCGGGAGCGCCTACCGGGCATGTATCTGCACAAGTACCACAGTCAATGCACTTATCTGCATCTATTTCATACTTGCCGTCGCCTTCGCTGATAGCCTCAACCGGACACTCAGCAGCACAAGCGCCGCATGAAATGCAGTCATCCGAAATCTTATATGCCATTTTACATGACCTCCTTTATTATGTTTAAACACATTGTAACATATATTTTTTGAATTTCAATACCATATTTGATAATGTAAAAAATTTTTTATCAGTCTTTGCTTTTTGCAAAAACGGCTTTGAGATTTGCGCCCTTTAAAATGAATATTTCGCGGAAAAGCATAACCGAGAGAAAAGAAATAGTACCGCCCATAAGCACGTCGCTGAAGAAGTGAGCGCCGACAACTATTCTGCTTACGGCAACAATTCCCGTGAACAATATCGGGCATATCCAAAGGGCGGCTCTTTTGCCCTTACTCTTTATACCGAGAGAATCCGCGAGCATTATAAGCCCGTAGCTCATTCCCGCGGCGCAGGTGTGACCGCTCGGGAAAGACTTGCACGCGTCTGTCGTGCCGAAGAGCGTCATCATTTGCGCCTTATCCATCTGACCGTTTCTCACATACCATCTTGTGAAATTCGCAAATCCGCCTATTGAAGCACCGCCGGCGGTATTCATAGCGCGGTAACGCATACGGCCGAACGGGATTTTAACTATCGCAACCACGGCATTTGCGAGTATTACGGTGCAAATCATTGCAAACGCAAAGTTTATAAGTTTTTTTATGGATTCATCGGAGAAATTCTTTACGGCAAGGGTTCCGAACAGCATAAAAAGCGCCGCCAAAAACAGCGCAATCCCCGACAAAAAAGCCGAGCCCTTGTAGCTCTCCGCATTCAGGTGTTGTAAAAGATAGCCCACGGTCTCACTTAAAAATGCGTAATATGCCGCAGTACCCGCTATTACGCCTATAACTTCAACAATATCCTTTATCGGGCGTTTTTTCCAAAATCTGCGAACACCCCAAAAGAGTATCTGTATACTGAATGCAAGCATAAAATAAACAGGCGCGCTGCCGACGCTCTCAAATGTGGCACCGAACGGGTCGTTAGTGTAATACGAATGTGACGCCAAAGCATGCCGCGTCAGGATATCGCTCACCTGCAAATCGGTAAACGTAGCGGTTAAAAGAAGTCCACCGAACAAAACTACAAACAGCAATATTGAAATCAGGGTTTTGGATTTTTTTGTCATTTCATGTACCCCTTTCGGATAGATATTTTACATAAATTTTACCATAAATCAACATTCAAGGCAATTAAAATTTTTATCCTGCCGTATGGTTTGACAATGCATTTTGCGTATGCTAAACTCTTCCTAAAAAATTAACGGAGAGATAAATGAAAACACTTTACATATCGGATATGGACGGAACGCTCCTGAATGACGGCGGGAAAGTAAGCCGCCGCAGCGTCGAAATAATAAATGAGCTTATAAAAAACGGTATGCTGTTTACCGTTGCTACCGCAAGAAGCGCAATGTCTGCCGCAGAGCTTTTGAAGGATATTGACATATCCGTGCCGGCGGTGCTTATGAACGGTGTGTTTCTGTTTGATTTAAAGAACAAAAAAGCGGTTACCTACCACGAGATACCGAAGGACGCCTTTTTTGCGATAACGGAAATATTTGTGCGAAGGAACAAATCGCCGTTTGTCTTTTTCTACGGTGACGACGGAAAATTCACAATAGAATACACTGATTTCAAATTGCCCATTCACCGTGATTTTTACGAAAAAAGGAAGGGTAAATTCTTCGGCGAATTTAAAAAAGTCTCCGAATACGAGATTTTAGACGATATGCACCCCGTTTTTATAAGTCTTTCCGACGGATATGACGAACTGAAGCCCATCTATGACGCGGCGCAAAAAACAAACGGTGTTACCTGTTCTTTTTACGCCGACACATACACCCCATACTGGTTTCTCGAAATATACAGCAGTAAGGCGAGTAAGGCTAACGGCGCACAGGAGGTTATGGCTCTGGTCGGCGCGGACAAAATCGCGGCGTTCGGCGACAACAGAAACGATATACTTCTGTTTTCGCTGGCGGACAGAAAATACGCCGTCAAAAATGCTGTCCCGGAGCTTCGGCAGATTGCCGATGAAGTCATAGGGGAAAACAATGATGACGGCGTAGCTGAATTTTTGAAAAAGGATTTTAAGGCATAATATGTTTTAAAATCGGTATTTTTTTGATGACGAACGACAGTACGGCGCATATAATATATGCTATAAACGGCATAAACACCGAATAATACACGGGATGCTCCGCAAAAACAGTCACCTTGTCAAATGCATACAAAACGAGCATATGCGTAACATATATTCCGAGGCTGAGCGACGACAGGGCTCTTATGAATTTTTCCGGAATAACCCTGAAAAGCCGCTCCCATTTGATATATTTCGCTGCCGTAAACACGGCGGCGGACATAGGCAGGCAGGCTATCGACGTATAGTCCATAAACAAAGTGTCGGTTTCCCCGCTTTTTTTGCTGACAATATATGTTCCGAAAAACATCAGGGCGGCTCCGAAAATACCCGACATATAAATAAGTATACGCGCCTTTTTGGTATAATCCTTGTTTTTTATAAGCCATCCCATAAAGACAAATACCACATAGCCCGTTACTATAACCGGAGTCAGTCCACCGTATACGGGAATTACAAATCTGTTGACGAGCGGCAAGACCGAATTGAACACAAAGCCGAGAATGCACACATACTCTATGGTTTTGATGTTTTTCTTATCCGCGGCGAGCGAAAACAGCGGCAGGCACATATATACGGCAAAAATGCAATAGAAAAACCAAAATACATAATTTGCCTCGTTATTGAATATCGCAAGAAAAAGCCCCTTTGCGCTCATGGGCGCGGTTGCCTGCTTTAACACAAACGGGCGTACCCAGTAAAGCAGCGACCAAAAAAGAAACGGTGCAAGTGTTCTTGCGGCACGTTTTTTAAAGAACGTCTTTGTATCGTATTTTTTGCGGTAATCAAGTAAATTTGCACCGGTTATCATAAAAAACACGGGCACGGCAAAATGAGCTACGGTCTGCAAAAACATATATATGAACCAAAGGCGTGTTTTCTGATAATAAAAAACTCCGCCGGAGCAATGCAGCACCACAACGGCAAAACAAGACAGAATATTGAGAATATCGATATAATAAAGCCTTTTTGGGCTGTTTGTTCCATCGGCAGGCAATTTACCGCTCCCCATTTTATCAACTCCTTTTGATGTTTATATCATAAGTTACTTTGACCGTTTTGTCAATTACGCGCGCATAAAAAGGGTTTGACAACAACGCCGCTAAATGGTATTATAAACAGCGGAAATTAAAAATCTATACTTTATCGCTTCTCGGTAATACGAGGCTTTGATTTTTAATATCATATGTTTTGTGCGGCAAATCGGCAGATACTGTGTCCGATAATGCGCCCACGCCGAAAACGTTAAAATCGCAGAAATGCGTTTTTATATTTGCGGAACAAGCCGAAAGTAAGATTTATCTGAAAGTAAGCTCCGCCTCGGATGTCCTCGCCGTGTAAAATTCAGAGGACAAAACTTAATATGCGGGTATGGCGGAATTGGCAGACGCGCAAGATTCAGGTTCTTGTGGAGGCAACTCTGTACAGGTTCAAGTCCTGCTACCCGCACCACGTCGGAGCAAAGCAAACTTTGCTCCGCTTTTATTTGTATAAAAAATATCCGCTTACAAACTGCTGACGTCTTTATACCATTTCGCGAAAGATTATATTTTATTCGTCGTAACATTGCCATAAGAAATGACAACATAATCTTTTTATAGACAAAACTCGCATTCTTATGTATAATCTTATCGTTGCATTCTCTGTAAGGTTCGCCTTGCCGATGTCAAGTTAAATCAAAATTGCGGCAAAACGGTGCCTGCAAGCATCCGATGCCCGAAAGGTGATGAATTTCAAAATGAAAAATTCAAAAGAAATCGAACCTCTCTCACAATATACGGAGAGCTCCAATACTGCGGTCGTTCCCGAAAATCGTCTTGCAGGTACGGTAGGTGCGCTCCTTTTTTCACTTGCGGGAGGAATAGTGTATTTTCTGCTGTACCAAGTAGGCTATATTGCCGCAATAAGCGGACTGATAGGAGTTATATGTGCGTTTAAAGGATATGAGGTTTTCGCTAAAAAGCTCAGCAAATTCGGCTGCATAATTTCCGTGGTTATGGCTTTGCTTGTGATAATTCTCGCTTGGTACTGCTGTCTTGCAAAGGATGTTTACAGTGCATATCAGTCGTGGTTTGCCGACGGCGAGATAGATTTTACGCTCACCTTTGCCGAGTCGTTGAGAAATGCTTACAGATTTCTCAGTGAGCCCGAAATCTCCAAATCATATGTGACCGACCTGATAATCGGCATATTACTGTGTGCACTCGGCGCAGTCAGGCCTATTATAAATATTGTAAAAGGCAATAAAAACAAAGTTGCCGAGGACAAAAACGAGCCCGCTTTTCAGGCTGAAAAATACAACGCTCCGGAAGAAAAGTCAAATGCGTATATGCCTCAAAGTATGCGTGCGGCAAGTCCCGAGAAGCCGCAGGATAAAAACGGCGATATGTAACCCTCGAAGCATTTAAAATTATATATTACGAATACGAAAAGCCGAAACGCAGCAGTAAATTTTACTTCTCAGTTTCGGCTTTTGTTTTTGTCAAAGGACGTTTCTTGAAACCGTCTTAATAACATTCTCTTTGTTTTGCTCATTATTCTTTAAGTTCTGTTGTTAAACCGGGATTTTTAACACATAAACTCGGTCTTGACTATCCTACTAAATCGGTAGTATAATAGGGATATATTTTGAAACGGAGGATATGTTATGATTTCAACAAAAGGGCGCTACGCTTTGCGCGTTATGATAGATATAGGTCGCCACCAAAATGCCGCACCGGTCTCTGTTAAAGATATATCCTCAAGGCAGGATATATCGGTGAAATATCTTGAACAGGTGGTTTCAATTCTGAGTAAGGCCGGCCTTATACGCAGCTTTCGCGGCAATGCCGGCGGATACAAGCTCAATGTTGACCCCGAAAAATGCACGGCGGGAGACATTCTCAGAGTCTGCGAGGGTTCGCTGTCGCCCGTTGCCTGTTTACAGAACGAAAACAACTATTGCGAGCGCAGCTCATACTGTGAGACACTTGATTTTTGGCGCGGCTTTTACGATGTTATCAACAAATATGCCGACAGCGTCACTATTCAGGATTTAATCGACAAGGCAGTAGGCGCAAACGGCTCTTACTGCATCTGATAAAAATAAATTCGAAACAACCCATATACGGCATCGCAGACAGCACGCTGCCTGTTGCGCAAAAATACTTATTATAATACAAAGGCGGAAATTATGCTGAATCAGTTTTCACGTACCGAGCTGCTTCTCGGAAAAGAAGCCATGGAAAAGCTGCAAAATTCGCGCGTTGCCGTATTCGGCATAGGCGGCGTCGGCGGCTACACCGTGGAGGCGCTTGCAAGATCGGGCATTGGTAAATTAGACCTTATAGACGATGACAAGGTCTGCCTTACGAATATAAACCGTCAGATAATCGCAACGCGTTCAACAATAGGAAAATATAAGGTCGAGGTTGCCGAAGAACGCATCAAGGACATAAATCCGGACTGCGAGGTTACAACGCATCGGAAGTTTTACACTCCGGAAACGTCGGCGGAATTTGATTTTTCACAGTACGACTATGTTGTTGACGCCATAGATACCGTATCGGGCAAAATCGAGCTTGTTATGCAGGCGCAAAAGAGCCAAACTCCCATAATCTGCTCAATGGGCGCCGGCAACAAGATGGACCCGACTGCATTTGAGGTGACTGATATTTATAAGACTTCGGTCTGTCCGCTTGCGAGAGTTATGCGATACGAGCTGAAAAAACGCGGAGTTAAAAAACTCAAGGTTGTTTATTCAAAGGAAAAGCCGCTTGTACCAATTGTGGATACGGCGATAAGCTGCCGCGAGCACTGCATTTGCCCTCCCGGTACAGCGAGAAATTCCACACAAAGACGCGCTATCCCCGGCAGTAACGCGTTTGTCCCGTCGGTAGTCGGGCTGATAATAGCAGGTGAAGTCGTAAAAGATTTGACGAATTACAGGGCAAAATAAATACACAAAAGGGTGTTTGAATATGACAAGAGACGAAGCATACGCGCTCCTTACGGAATACAACAAGGAGCCGTTTCACCTTGAGCACGCCGAAACGGTTGAAAAAACAATGATGTATTTTGCCGACAAGCTCGGCTACGGCGACGACAGGGATTTTTGGGGAATCGTAGGTCTTTTGCACGACCTTGACTTTGAAATGTATCCCGAAGAGCACTGCATAAAGGAACAGGAAATAATGCGCGAAAGAGGCATTGACGAAAAGATAATTCACGCAACGGCAAGCCACGGCTACGGCATAACGGTAGACATTAAGCCGGAACACGAGATGGAAAAGGTCCTTTATGCGGTAGATGAGCTTACGGGGCTTATAGGAGCCGTTGTAAAAATGCACCCTTCGCACAGCGTACAGGATCTTGAGCTTAAATCCGTGAAGAAAAAATTCAAGGCGAAGAATTTTGCCGCCGGCTGCTCTCGCGAGGTCATACAGCGCGGTGCGGATATGCTCGGCATTTCGCTTGATGAGCTGATACAAAATACGATTGACGCCTTAAAGTCATTTCAGGACTGAAGCATTAAAAATGTAATAATCAAAGCTTAGTTATTTTTTAACTAAAGGCGGCTATAAAAATACGGTGGGAACTAAATTTAAGCTCCCACCGATTTTTTATTTTATGCAAAGGATTGTCGCCGCCATCGTAAACTGAGCGGCATAGTATAAGATATGGTTTAAGAATATGTTAAACTTTGTATTCTTGTTTTCGGCAAAGTACATACCCGAAAGAACCGCGTCGGACAGAGTAAAGAGGACACCGCCTATCGCCATAACAACCCAAACCTTTTCAAAGCCGGTGGCAATTGCCGCTATGATAGCCGAAACCATAGTCAACGCCAGGAAGAAGGTATAGAGAAATACAATGAATTTAAACTTACCGAAATGATTTTTCATAAGCTTTTCGGTCAATATATTGCCGAGAGCTATAAGAAGCGATACGCCTATGGAAACAGCAAGTGTTTTGCCGGTAAATCTGTAACTTTTATAAATCGCCACGTTAAAACAGATGTGACCTAAAAGGAATGAGATAAAGCCGGAATAAAGATATGAATCCTTATCCTGCAAATAAATCCATTTCAAGTCAAGCCAAATATCGCCGACCATTCCGAGTATAAGCCCAAACGCCACCCAAAGGCCGAATTGAATATTGTCGCGGTTTGCGCTTGTTGCGGCAAAAGCGGTTGAAATAAAACAGAGACTCGCCGCCGCCTTGGCATACAGTGCGGAAATTCCGCCCTTTTTAACACGCAAGAACAAAAATATACCTGTCATAACAATGCCGATTGCCAAAAGCACCCAATATAATGTCCAGCTCATAGTTATCCCCCAAATTTATTTTCTGTTTAATCAATGAGCAGATTATATAATATTTCAACAATAATTGCAATAGCTTAGGCTGTTTTTTTGTTAAATAACAGACAATTTCCCGACAACGCTTTTTGTCTCGCCATCGTACAGGACAAAAACCGCAATCTCTTTTTATCGCGGAGGCAATTCATTGTACATTGCCTCAAAAAGCGCGGTTTCCAAAATACGCTCCTTTGTATCTCCCGTCATAAATTCACTCCCAAATAGTAGTAGCCGTTCGGTTACCCGTTAAGGCTTTTTGGGGGGAATTTTAAAACACAGCGAACCGAACGCAAAATCCTTTTCTCGGTCTATGCAAAGAAGCCGTTATGGTATCGCTATATAAAAAAGCCACGGAAAACCATTGATTTCCCGTGGCTTTTGAAGTATTTGATTGAAAAATCGTAACCGATTATCGCTTTGAGAACTGCGGTGCGCGACGAGCGCCTTTGAGACCGTATTAAACATCTCTATGGTGCGTTTTTCCTTGATATTACGGGCTTTTTCGCATTTTCTGTTGTCGGTTGTCCTATTCCTTAACCATAGAAATCGGTGATTTTTCATCGAAATTCTCCTGGTTCAAAGCATCATTCACTACCTCGAAAAGTTCCTCTGGTTTATTATACTTGACCCTCGCGTAAATGTCCATAGTTGTCTTACTATTCTCATGCCCTGCCAGATACTGAACTGTCTTAGGGTCAACGCCCGCATAGAGCAGATTCGTGATGTAGGTATGCCGCAACAAGTGCGGTGTTACATCAAAATCTATCGTATATCTGATTTTGGGTTGATTCTTCTGTGTCATGCCCAGCGTTGGAGTAACCGTATATTTGATACTCTCCCCATTTACATACTTATAGTAGTTCCGGGGCTTAGTGGAACGGACAACTACATACTGCCATACCCTTTGAAACTGTGAATATGCAAGCGGCTCTCCCTTGCTGTCAGCAATCACATAATCTGATATGGAATTTTCTTTCGCTTCTCTCAGACAATCCACCAAACACTTCGGTATCGGAATATCCCTTTTTGCCGCCGGAGTCTTTAGCACCGTAGAAACCACAGGTCTGTTATGCTCTGACCTCCATGCTCTCCGTACAGATATATACGGAGTAGGTGCGTCCAGGAATACACAATCCCATTGCAGTCCAAGTGCCTCCTCCCGGCGAAGCCCGGAATACAAGCAAATCATAATGAACAAATAGGGAGGCAGCCCCTTGACTGTATCCAGCAACACCTCAACCTGCTGGTCAGTTAATGCGTCTTTCTTCTTCGTTGGCTTTCCGCCCTTTGCAGATATTCCAACACAAGGATTATAGGTAATCAGCTCACTGCGCTCTGCCGAGTAAAAAATACATTTGATGAGCATATTTACCGTATTGTATAACCCCTCCGATTTTTTGGTCAGCGGGACAAGTGCCAGACGAATATCATCTGCGGTCACTTCCTCCATATACATATCACCCAAAGGCTTAATAATATAATTCCTCATGTCAGAGGTATATCCTTTCATCGTAGCTGAAGATACCTTTGCTGATTGCATCAGCAGCCATTTCTCACAATATTCAGCAACCGTCGGATGCTTCCGGCGGAAAAGGATCTCCTCGACCTGCTTCTTTGCTGCCAGCTGTTTTTCATACAGTTCTTCACAAGTGGTCGCATACAAGCTGACCTGCTTGCCATCCGCATCCTGAATCCGTGTTCTGTAATATAGGATTCCTTTTCTCGTAACAGTTCCGTACTGCGGAACACTTTTATTTTTCTTTGCCATATAGATTTTCCTTTCTTGATAATGAGCGTTTACAACTTACACCCTCGTTTTATCAGAAAGCATGAATTTAATCAAAGATACGGATTGGGGAAAACAAAGAGCGAGACATCCTTGCCTCGCTCTTACTGCTTATGATATTTCATTACTTCTGTGCTTTAGGATCGAACACCATCCCACTGAGCAAATGCGCCGCCCATACTTTTAACCAGCTCGTCCGGTCGATTGTATTTGACCTTTGCATAGATGTCCATTGTAATCTTACTGCTCTCATGGCCTGCCAGATATTGAACCGTTTTGGGATCAACCGACGAATGGATCAGGTTCGTGATGTATGTATGCCGCAGCTGATGGGGTGTTACTTCAAAGTCCAGGCTGTAAACCACTTTCCCATTGTGAGCGGCCTTTTCCCCCAGAACAGGTGTAACCGTATGCTGCACACGCTTTCCATCTTCGTATCGGTAATATACCCGCTTCTTTGTGGTTCTGGTAACAATATACTGCCAAAGCCGCTTAAACTGCGTGTAAGACAGCGGATCGCCATCACGATTTGGAACAACATACTCCGAAGTGGAATTTGCCTTTGCTTCTCTCAGGCAGTCTGCCAAGCAGATGGGGAGGGGAATGTTTCTCTCCGCCGCCTTTGTTTTCAATTCATCAAGAATGACCGGTCGGTTGCTTTCTGTGTGCCATGCCCTTCGTACTGTCAGGTATGGAGTATCCGTATCCAGATATACAGAATCCCATTGCAGGGCGAGGATTTCTTCTCTCCGCAATCCTGCATACAGACCAAGCATCACAAATACATACGGCGGAAGCCCTTGAATGGCATCCAATAAGCGGGCTGCCTGCTCATCTGTCAGAGCTTCTTTTTCTTTCTGCGGAACGCCTCCACCCTTTGAGGTCAGATAGACCGTTGGGTTATTTTCGATGATCCGGCTTTCCTTTGCTGCCCGGAAAATAGATTTGTAAAGGACAACCACAGACTTATAAACCGAAGCCGATTTTTTGGAAACAGGAACGAGGGCAAGCTGGATGTCATCCAAAGTCACATCCGCCATCCGCATATCTCCCAATTCTTTGATAATGTGCCTTCTGACTTTAGATGTATAGTCGGTCATTGTAGTAGCTCGTACATGAACCGACTGCATCAGCAGCCATTTCTCACAGTATTCTGCAACGGTGGGAGACTTTCGACAAAATGTATCATTGTCGATCTGCTCCAACGCATTCAGTTCCTTATCATATAATTCTTCAGGTGTCCTTGCATAAAGGGCCACCAATTTTCCATCTGCATCCTGAACTCTTGTCCTGTAATAGTCAAGACCGTTCAGCGTAACTGTACCGTATTGTGGAATTGCTCGTTTTCTATTTGCCAACTCCGCCACCTCCTAAAAAAGATCTCCAGCGCTGTACCTTTGTTTTATCAAACATCTCTGATTCCATCAAGGATACGGACCGGCTCACGATCTTCCACTTCGAGGCTTACGGTAGGTTGTGCTTCTCTCAACAGGCTTTGCCCTGTGCGTACATTTTGCGATATACTCCTGGAGACCCGCCGCAGTAAAATACACACAGCCATTCTGAACATACTGCACATAAGAGATCAGACCGTTGTTACGGGCGGCATCCAGCGTTGCGATGCTGATTCCTAAAATTTCAGCAGCTTCTTTTCGTGTAATGAGTTTTTCCATAGACCATATTCCCTCCAATCTGTCAAGGTTATCATCGTGCTTTCAAAATCACATGAATACGCTGGCAGCCGAAACTGCCAGCGCATGGTATCTGATTTTGAATAGAAAACGACTACATAAGAAAGTAATCGCTTCCTATTTTAATATAACTCAATTCTCGTCACATTTGCCACGCAACCCTGACGATGGGAACATAACAGGTCTCCGCTGGCGCGGTTGTCATAACTCCGCAGCGTCGTTTTACTCGTGCGCCGCAGGGTTCCACCCAAGTCTTTAGGAGGCCGTGAGGAAGTATCTTTAAGCCCCCGTGCAGTCCTCGCGCCGGATCTGCCACCATCCGTTTTGTGGAATCGTAGATCGCTCCAAAGCAGCTTTGTTCATCACCTCCCTGACTGCTCTATCTTCGCGGCGTTCCACACTCGCTCGTACACGGGTTATGTACCTGTTATGCTGTCTATGAAATTGTCAAAGTGCTGTTGAAGGGGGGAAAACTTGTCCTTCTTATTAACTCTGACAAAAAGAGCAAAAAACGAGCGCACCAAACGAAACTTTTTCAAAAATACTTTGCCAGCTGCTTCAGACCACGCCGGATGCTGTCACGGACACGGCTTGGGTCTACACCCTCCGCTGCGGCGATCTCGCTCACACGCATACCCAGGTAATACCGGGCATAGATCCGCTTGGCCTGCTTCTCCGGCAGTGCCATCACTGCGGCGTAGAGCTGCTCCCGCAGCTGCTTTTCCTCCAAAAGCATTTCCGGCGTCTGAGGCTTCAGCAGGATCGCATTTTCAATGCCGTTGTCGCAGTCCAGGGAGTAGTGCGCCTTATAGCGATACATCCTCCGGTCATAAGCAGCTTCTGCACGCTCAGCGGCACGGATCGTCTCCAGCACATCTTCTGCTACTTCTACAAAGTGATCGGTTTTATAAACATCGGGATACAATTCCCGGAGATTGACTTTCTTCATTATGTACCTCCATTTCGATTCACGGGCGGTTGACGAGTGAATCGAAAGGAGGCGGGGATCGACAGCGACATACTTCGCACGCCTTCCCGAAAAATCGACAGCAAAAAACGCCAACTCCCCATAACGGGAAATCGGCGCAACAAAAATACCTACTATTCTGCTGATTTAGATGGAACGATAATACTGATAGATAGTCATACTCCCCCGGAGGAGGGGCAAGACTTTTTTTAGCTGGTGTAACTCATGGCTATTGCGAATGACAAAAATTGACATGGCGGCATCCTCCTATGTGCCGCCGTACCAGATTGCAGGGTGTAGGGTCGTCGTTCATTTTAGATAGACGAAAGGAAACGGCGGCTCTGATTTTTTCAAAGCCACCGTTGCAAAGTGCATAACAATATAGTCGCTGTACGATGGCTTTTTTTCTTTTGACATCGTGCGACAACTTTTCACTTTTCTTTTATTTTAACAGGCAATCCTCACAGAAATGTCACGGGCATACGCCATTTCGACAAAATAACAAGCTGAAATCTCACCAATCTGTGAGATTTCAAATTTTTTGAGGAAAGCCGAGAGGAAATGCCTCCTCCCGGCTTTCAATAGGTTTATGATTATTTATTGTAGCAATCTCTGCCGTTACTCCGAAGTCCTCAGCCGCTCCACCACAGTTCCCTTGTTAAAGAAGTGGAGAACGATCAGCGGAATAACCGCAGCCAGCAGCAGATAAAGCACACCAATGACCAGAACAGGAACCAATGTAATGTTCAGGGTAAAGAACCACATGGAGGGGCCATTTAATGCGCTCTTTAGCACCGTGACTGCCAGGATCGCTGCGACTGCTCCGCCAATAATGTCTGCGCCGACGGCATAATAGATGCCCTCATAGACCATCAGGCGGCGAAGCTGCTTGCCGGTCATACCGATGCTTTGCATGGTAGCAAACTCATGGCGGCGGGTGATGATGTTGGTAATAATCATGTTGGTAAAGTTGATCAGTCCCGCAAAGGCCATGATGCAGCCAATCAGACCGCCGATAACCAGAATCATGCTGCGAACCGAATCAAGCTGCTCTTTCAACAACTTGGTGGAAGTATAGGCAACCGAAGAATTTTCGCTCACATAGCTGCTCAAAAATTCTTCCATCTGCGGCTGCAAGGCTTCATCCACATTGAATCCATAAGTCAGCAGCGTGGGAGCGTCATAGATTTCCTTAAATACAGTGTCCGGCAGATATACAAAAGGAGCATCAGCGGCGATGTGTGCCTGAGCGGTGGTGCCTGTGGGAGTTTCTGTTTCTGTTCCCACGAGGATCGCTTTTGCAAGGATAGTGCCGGTTTTGACCAGTTCCCCATCTTTGTAGAAGGAAATGCTCTCTCCAACCTGTAACTGATCGGTCAGCGGAGTGTTCCTTGGTTCCTCTGTCAGTTTGTCCATGGGGCAGCCAATAATGACATATTCTCCGGTAGCCATTTTCTGCGTTAGGGTTTCAGCATCTTTTTCGCCTTCAAAAATACGCATATCCGCCCAGAAATTTTCGGAGGCTCCCATCACATTACCAAAATAGCGCCTTTCGGTATCAGAACTTGTGTACAGGCTATATCCCTGATAGCTTTGATTTACGACGCCTTCTTCCTCATGGAATAGCTCTATGCCGCTTAAATCTTCAAACCCATAGTCAACCAACACATTTCTATCGTCTTTTGTATTTCGGTAAAGATAGCGTTCATCCTCAACTCCGGGCTGTCCGGCAATCAGATCCACCGCCTGCTGTGAGAGCGTATCTTCATGGTGCTGAACGCTTTCCATTACATTAAATGCGGCGGAGTTATAGACATTAAAATCTGTTCTGGTGACACGGTTTACCCACTTTTCTTCATCAAGGCTTTGCGTCACGATGATGATAGAGTTAAACAGGACAATGCACAGAAGCAGGGAAATAATGATAAACGCTGAACGCCGACGATTGCGCCCCAGGTTGGAAAAGGCCATACGGGACAGCTTTACCCCATTGGTACGCTTGGCACTTCTCTTTTTATAGGCATTCTGCTCGGTGTAGCGGATCGCCTCCAGAGGAGAAATCTTTGCCGCCTTTTTTGCAGGCTTCCGGGTGCTGATAAACACGGTCAGGATTGTAAAGAGAGCGGCAATAACAAAGATCAGAGGCGAGGTCGATACGGATGTACCAACCATAGAGTATTCAAGGTTAATGATCTCTGTTACGATAGGAAGCAGCACCCATCCGGCAAAGAAACCGGCGATCAGACCAATAGGCAGCCCAATCAGCGTGAGCCAGACCGCCTGACGGTTCACAATGCCCTTGATCTGCCGTGTGGAAGTTCCAATCGTCCGCAGCAGACCGTATTGCCGAACATCCTGCATCACAGAAATATCAAAGATATTGTAGATCAGCAGGTATCCGCACACGACAAACATCAGGATAAATACAACGGCGAACACGATAGACTCTGATGAAGTTAGTCCCTTGGACATTTGGTTTTCAGAGGCGAGAATGAAATTGTCTGCGCCCATATCCTCTGGATTGCCGCCAATGGAGTAAACGAACTCATTCAACTGCTGCTGAACATTTGCTTTATTCTTCAGCATGACATCAGAAAAAGTAACGCCGGACATTTCATGATCTACCGCATAAGTGTTCTGAACCACATCGGGGTTTTCCTTTATAAACTGCTCTGAAACAGTCGCAACGCTCACAGAGTCGTTGCTTGCTTCCCACCAGCCGGAAAGCACCATATCATAATGATAAGTTTTCCCCCGCAGTTCAAATTCCAGCGGAACCTCTGCGCCGATCTCAGGTTCTACACCCAGCGCCTTCAGCGCCAGATCCGTGGTGGCGATCTCATTCGCTTTCTCCGGTGCCGCTCCGTGAGTAGGCACACAGAAGGTCAGCTCCTGCTGCACACTGTCCGCGTAATTGATCTCAATGGAATGGCTGGAAGTATTGCTTGCATAGCCAATGATACGCCGGTGGCCTGCCTGCTCCACAAAATCGCTGTTTACAAGCTGCTCGTACTGTTCCTCCGTCATATATCCTAAAGTGCCATCTGCCTTGCTGCCTTTCTGCATTTGTAGAGAGAGCTGGATGGAGGACGCCATATTGAACGCCAGGGAAGTGATAGAGGTAAATAGGAAAGCAGTAAGGATAATTGCCAACAGTGCAGCCAGATTGCGGACCTTATTCTTCTTAAAATAGCGTTTGGATAGCTTGGTAATCACTTTGGAATTATTGTTGCCAAATAAAATATCATTCATGTTGTTCACCACCTTTGCCTTTATTCATTTACCCGAAGCCGTTCTACGACACTTCGACTGTTAAAGAGCCGGAGTGCGACAACGGGAACGATAAACGCCAATGCCAAAAACAGAATCAGCATAACCAACGCCGGGAGCAGGGTCATCTGGAATGTCATCATATTGTATTGTGCGTCTACCAGTACCTTTACCAAGGTTAACCCCAAGAATCCAGATGCAGCTACTCCAACGATTCCAGCCCGAAGCACATAAGAAAGACTTTCCAATATCACCATTTTCCGAAGCTGTTGGTTGGTCATACCGATGCTCTGCATGGTGGCAAACTCATGCCGGCGGGTAATGATATTGGTCATAACCAGATTGATGAAGTTGATCAGACCAACCAGGGCAAATACTGTACCAATCATTCCACCGATCAGTAGGGTCACATTTTTGATACTGGTTATAGTGGCCCGTAAACTTCTGGTAGATATATACCCAACATCATCCTTTTGTGATAGATAATTTTCCATATCCTGCCGATATTCCTCTTCAACATCAAACAACAGAGCATATAAAGTTGGGTCCTTATAAATTTCTTTGAAATGTTCCTCCGGCATATAGATCAATGGCATACCAACATCTGAAATCATAGTTTTTCCAAATATATTCACACTGACTTCTGTCTTTGTAATAGCCGCTTTGGCTATGATAGGGCATTTCTCTGTTGGCACTCCGTTTTCATAAAACTGAATCGTATCTCCGACTGACAGCCCTGCATACATACTACTGTCAGTGCCGCCTGTTATCTCGCCACGATCATCATACATGGCAACTAAAATGACGCCATTTTCATTCCGCAACTTTTTCTTCAAGATTTCCAGATTTGTTTCTCCCTCTACAATATCCATCTTATCTAGTAAACTTTCAGAGAAACCAAACACATTTCCTAAAGGCAGGTCATCCGGAGTTAAGGCTGTGAAATCTGTCATTTCTCCATTTTGATGCATCCCCAAATTGATATTGTCAGGGAAAGCGTAGCTATACCGATTTGTATTATCTACGGAATACGGAACTCCCCAATCACAGGCAATATGAGCATCTTCATAAGTATTGCGATACAGTTTTGCCTCATGAGTGATTCCAGATCTCTCCTCAATATCAGCTATTATCTGATCTGACAGCCCACTATCGTGTCTCATGAATCCATCGCCAGTTGCACTATCGGGATTATAAACCGCAAAGTCACTTCTGGTCTGTGATTTGATAAAAACATTTTCATCAAAGCTGCCTGTAAAAATAAAAACAGAGTTCAATAAAACAATACTTAAAGTCAGCGATACAACAATGAACACAGTTCGGCGTTTATTTCTGGTTGTATTGGCAGTTGCCATACGGGAAATAACAGAACCGCGGTGAGAAGTTTTTCTTTTTACAGAAAAATGCTCGTGTTCTACATAGCGTACCGCTTCAATAGGAGAAACGCGGGATGCTTTTTTCACAGATTTTCGCGTACTAATAAACACAGTAATGCCGGAAAACAAAATGGAAATGATAACGATGGCAAGGTATGGAAGAGAACCAACCTCAATATTTCTGGCACCGTAATCAAATGCGAATACCTCAATAGCAGCAGGAAGAACGCCCCGCCCAACCAGAAGTCCCACAAGCAGCCCCACTGGTGTTCCGATCAGGAATAGGTACAATGCCTGCCAGTTGACCAAGCACTTGACCTGTTTGGAAGTTGTTCCCACAGTCCGCAGCAGGCCATACTGCCGAATATCGTTGGTAACTGCAATCTCAAACACATTGTAGATCAGCAGATACCCACAGAACATGAACAGAATACCAAATACAATCGTTGCAAGAACAACAAACATATTGCTGTCATCTGAAAAATCCATATATGTACTGACACGCACAAAGTTATCGGCATTCACATCGTCAGGATTGCCACCAATGTTGCGAACCAATTCTCCGACTCGTTCCTTTGCCATTTCAGTATCTTTCATAATGGCATCTGCGGTATATGCTCCGCCACCATTTCGATCTTCGGGAAAAGTATTGAAGATCTCAGAGTATTCAGAGACAAATGCATCTGACACAATGACGAATCCAACTCCGTCTCTGGAGGTATCATAGATACCGGATACCACCATATCAAAATGGTATTCCTGCCCGTCAACCTTAAATTCAACTGGAAGTTTGGCACCCACTTTTTCTTCGATTTCCAAATCCTTTAGTACATTGGCCGTTACTAAAACTTCATTTGCAGCTTTCGGAGCAGAACCTGTGTGTGGGATGATAAAACGAAGTTCCTGCATAGTCGAATCAGCATAATCAATTTCTACCGGAAGACGATTGGTATTGGTCATTCTTTGAACTGGTCTCCAGCATCCGACTGACTCAAACATGGAATCACTTTTTAACTTTTCAAATTGTTCCTCCGTCATAAACTGGATTACGGTATCTGCCTGCGTACCAAGTAGCTTCTTTTGGCTGTATTCCATCGTACCTTTTGCTCCAAGGCCAATCGTCAGCACAGATGTAAAGAGAAAAGTTGTCAAAGCAATCGCAATCACAGCAATCACATTCCGCATTTTGTTGCTGCGAAAACTACGGTTTGCCAGCTTTTTGATAACAGCCTTGTTGTTATTGCCAAATAGAATGTCATTCATAGTCCCGCCCCCTTTACTGCACGATCTTACCATCCTCGATCCGAATGATGCGGTCGGCAAGCTGGGCAATCTCATTATTATGGGTAATCATAACAAGGGTCTGTTTGAATTTATAGCTACTTGTTTTCATAAGACTTAATACATCTACACTCGTTTTACTGTCCAGGTTGCCGGTAGGCTCGTCTGCCAGCACAATCGTTGGACGGGCAGCCAATGCACGAGCGATTGCTACTCTTTGCTGCTGGCCGCCGGAAAGATTGTTGGGCATACTGTTCATTTTATCTTTCAGCCCTAAAAATCCTACTACTTCGTTTAAGAAGTTAGTATCCACTCTGCCTCCGTTCAGCTCCACAGGCAGCACAATGTTTTCAAAGACATTCAGCACCGGCACCAGATTGTAGTTCTGGAAGATGAAGCCGATCTTTCGTCTGCGGAAGATAGTAAGCTGCTCGTCTTTCAATGTAGAGAGGTCGCGCCCATCCACAATGACCTTGCCGGAGGTAGGCACATCCAGTCCGCCGATCATGTTTAGCAGAGTGGATTTTCCGCTACCGGAGGTTCCAACAATCGCTACAAATTCCCCCTGCTCAACAGAGAGGTTCACACCATCCAGGGCCTTTGTGATATTCGGCTTTGTGCCGTAGTATTTTTTCAGTTCAGTCGTTTGCAAAATGCTCATAGAGAACACCATCCTTTCTTTAACTTAGACCCATTGTAACGAACAAACCTCACAGAAATGTCACGAGCCACAAAAAATTTCCGCTAAATTCGGCTCCAAATGTCACAAGTTCGTGACATTTGAAAAACCGGGAGAAAAATCCCCCGGTTTTCCGTGTCCCACAGCCACATACAACGGCGTAGGAAATATTCACTTGATATGGCTGCTCATGTTATTCATTTACCCGAAGCCGCTCTACAACACTTCGATTATTAAAGAGCCGGAGTGCGACAACCGGAACGATAAACGCCAGTACCAGAAAGAGAACCAGCATAATCAGCGCAGGCAGCAAGGTTATCTGGAATGTCATCATCATACTGGTAGGACCATTTTCTACAAATGCTCTTAGCAATGTCATGCCAAGTGTCGCCGCAACTAGTGTGCCGACAATCCCAGCCAGCAGCACATAAGAGAAGCTTTCCGAAATCATCATTTTTCGGAGCTGCCGGTTCGTCATACCAATGCTTTGCATGGTGGCAAACTCATGACGGCGGGTAACGATATTGGTCATAACCAGATTGATGAAGTTGATCAGGCCCACCAAAGCAAATACAGCACCTATCATTCCACCAACCAGCAGGACAACATTTTTAATGCCTAAAACATTAGCTTTCAGCGTTGTAATAGAGTTATAGGAAACATCGGTGTCCCGCATCAGATAGTTCTCCATATCCTGCTGATACTGTTCCTCTACATCAAAAAGGAAACCATACAAGGTAGGGGTTTCATAAATTTCTTTGAACTTATTTTCTGACATATAGATCTTTGGTCCACCAACATCTGTTGCAATATTATCGCCACCGCCAGTCAAGGTCATTTCATTGCTCGTAACAGCAGCCTTTGCAATCACTGTAAACTCCTCAGTCGGAGCTCCATTTTCATAAAATTGAATGGTGTCTCCAACCGACAGGCCCAAATAATAGATATTATCCGCACCACCGCTTAAGTTTCCCTTATCGTTATAGTGGCTTACTAAAATTACATTGTTACCATTCCAGAGTTTTTCTTTCAGGACAGACACATCGCTTTCACCCTCAATGATGTCCATCTTGTTCAGGAGATTTTCAGAGAAGCCATACACATTCCCAAGAGGAAGGTTATCCGCAGTCAACGCAGCATAATCCTCTCCATCCTCAGTCCAGCCGAGATTTAATGAATCAGGAAGTACATAGGCATATTTATTTGTATTGTCAATCGAGAAAGAAGGACCCCAATCACAGGCAATATGATCATCCTCAAAAGTATTACGGTATAGGCGGACTTCGTTCATTACACCTGGCTGCTGTTCAATTTCCTCTACCGATTTTTCTGAAACAGTACAGCTATGCCCAAATTCATCTCCCCATGCGGCTTGAATGTCTGGGTTATAAACCGCAAAGTCACTTCGGGTCTGTTTTTGTACATAAGTAGCTTCATCAAAGCTGCCGCTGAAGATAAATACCGAGTTCAGGAGGACGATGCTCAAAGTCAGGGAAATCACAATAAAGACCGTCCGGCGCTTATTGCGCTGGAGGTTGGCCTTCGCCATGCGAGGAATAACTGCTCCAGTATTTGTATTTTTCCGTTTTATGGAAACCGTATCCTGTTCTACATAGCGGATAGCCTCGATAGGTGACACACGGGAGGCTTTCTTCACCGACTTTCTGGTACTGATATAAACCGTAAGTCCTGAGAACAGGATCGCACCTACGATGATACCCAAATATGGAAGTGTGCTGACCTCAATGTTTTTACCACTATAATCGGCAGCAAACATCTGGAGTGCCGCAGGCAGAATACTGCGTCCGAGCAGGATGCCAAAAAGCAGGCCAAATGGTGTTCCAATCAGGAACAGGTACAGCGCCTGCCGGTTGACCAAACGCTTGATCTGCTGGGAAGTAGTCCCCACCGTCCGTAGCAGGCCATACTGCCGAATATCGTTGGTAACTGCAATCTCAAATACATTGTAGATCAGCAGATACCCACAGAACATGAACAGGACGCCAAATACACCTGCTACCAGCCACATGATAGAGCCGCCGCTGTTGTTGGAGAGGAAAGTGTTGGGGGCTACACGGACATAATTCTCAGCACTTCTATCGTCTGGATTACCGCCAATGCTGCGGACAAACTCCGAGATACGCTCCTTTACCATGGAGCTATCCCGCATAATCACATCAGCATCATAAATGCCACAGCCCTCACGCCCTTGGGCAATTTCGCGCATCATCTCCGGATTTTCTTCCATGAAGGCTTTGGAAACAATGACTGATTCCGATTTTTCGTTTGGTGTGTTGTAAATACCGGATACAATCATATCAAAATGATACATCTGGCCGCTTTGACGATTCTTAAATTCGATAGGAATTTCTGCCCCAATTTTTTCTTCGATGTTCAGATCCTTCAGTATATTGGCAGAAACCAAAACCTCATTTGCTTTTTGGGGAGCAGAGCCTGTGCGCGGCGTCTGCATCCGAAGCTCCAACTGTGGCTGATCTGCGTAATCAATTTCCGCAACCATCCGGTTGGTGTTGGTCATGATCTCAATGGGCACCCAACAGCCCACCTTTTCAAACATGGAGTTTTCTTTTAACTGCTGGAATTGTTCTTCGGAAAGACCCTGTACCAGCGCATCCGCACCAGTGCCAATCATCTTTGCCATGTTGTACTCCAGCGTTCCCTTGGCTCCCATACCAATGGTCAGGACTGCCGTAAAGAGAAAGGTTGTCAGGGCAATCGCAATGACTGCAATCACATTCCGCATTTTGTTGCTTCGGAAGCTGCGGTTTGCTAGCTTTTTGATGACAGCCTTGTTGTTATTGCCAAATAGAATGTCATTCATAGTTCCGCCCCCTTTACTGCACGATCTTACCATCCTCGATCCGAATAATGCGGTCGGCAAGCTGGGCAATCTCACTGTTATGGGTAATCATCACAAGGGTCTGGTGGAATTTCTGGCTTGTGGTTTTCAGAAGCCCCAGCACATCGGCGCTAGTCTTGCTGTCCAGATTGCCAGTCGGTTCATCAGCCAAAACAATAGCGGGCTTTGACACCAAGGCGCGGGCAATGGCTACGCGCTGCTGTTGGCCGCCGGAGAGGTTATTGGGCATATTGTTCAGCTTATCCTCCAGCCCCAGCATCTGCACTACTTCGTTCATAAACTTTTTGTCTACCTTGTTTCCGTCCAGTTCCACAGGCAGCACGATGTTTTCGTAGACATTCAGCACCGGCACCAGATTGTAATTCTGGAAGATAAAGCCGATCTTTCTTCTGCGGAAAACGGTCAGTTCCTCGTCTTTGAGTTTGGACAACTCCTTGCCATCCACAACCACCTGGCCGGAGGTGGGCACATCCAACCCGCCGATCATGTTCAGCAGTGTGGATTTACCGCTGCCGGAGGTTCCCACGATGGCTACAAATTCGCCCTTTTCTATGGAGAGGGTCACACCATCCAAGGCTCTGGTAATGTTCGGCTCTGCGCCATAATATTTTTTCAGTTCAGTCGTTTGCAAAATGCTCATAAAGAACACCATCCTTTCTTTTTGATAAACCCATTGTAACGACCAAACCTCACAGAAATGTCACGAGCCACAAAAAATTTCCGCTAAATTCGGCCCCAAATGTCACAAGTCCGTGACATTTCAATTTTTGGGGCGTGTCGGCGCTACTTTCGGAGCAGGAAAACAGAAAAGGTTGAGCCTTTCCCGACCTCGGACGCCACCCTGATATAACCGCCCTGCAAGGTCACGATCTCACGAGCCAGATACAGGCCAATCCCAATACCGTCCACATCATGCACCGCATCTTCCCGGTAAAACCGTTTGAAAATCGCCCCCTGGTGCTGCTCTGAAATGCCGATGCCGGTGTCGGCAATGTCGATCTTCACATACATTTCCCAGCCTTCCACGGACACACGGATCTGTCCGCCTGCTGGGGTGTACTTCACTGCGTTATCCAGAATGTTGAACAGGGCTTCGCTTGTCCATTTTCTATCGTGGCGCGCATCCAAATGCTCCGGGCATTCCACCTGCACATCTATTTGTTTCTTTTCGGCATTGAGCAAAATCCCGCCCAAGGCAGCGGCAAGGGTATCATAAACCGGCTGCTGTTTTTGCTCCAGCGAAATGACTCCTGTTTCCAGACGGGAGGTTTTAATCATGGCTTGCATGAGGAAGTCCAGCTTATCAAGCTGGCTGGCCTGGGCTGTCAGAAATTCCTTTTGCTTCTGCGGGGGAACCTCGTTTTCAAGCAGCGTGTTGTTGATCATCTTCAAGTTGGCAATCGGTGTTTTAACTTGATGGGAGATGTCAGAGATCAGCTCTTGCAGGTCAGCCCGTTCTTTTGCGATGCTGTTTTTATTTTCCTGCATGACCTCGTACAGCCGCCCCAGCCGGTAGTTGATTTTATAGAACAGGCTTTCTTCCTCAACCGTCTGCTTGGGCTGTATATCCCCGGAGAGCATATCATCCATCTGACCACAAAAGGCATCGGAGAACCGGACCAGCTTCCGGCGGATCAGGACCACAAAGAAGATAACGCAGAGCAGTACAAAGAGACTGAACAGGAACACACACCGGACAGCGGTTATATTCTGGGTCAGCAGATACACAGCGGCGCAGACTGCACCAACCGCCAGCAGCAAAAGCGTTCCCAAAAGGACGCAGGCTTTGTTGATGGAGAGTTTTCGCATATTCATTTCGGCACCCCTCCGATCCACATATAGCCCATGCCGTACACTGTCTTGATGTACTGGCGTCCCTCTGTTTCAATTTTATTCCGCACCCGGCTGATGGCCGCAGTCAGGGCGTGTTCATCCACAAAGTTCCCATCGGCATCCCACAGCTTTTCAAGCAGCACCTGCCTGGTCAAAACATTCTGCGGATTTTTGGTCAGGATTTTCAACAGCCGGTATTCCAGCGGAGTAAACACCAGCGCCTTACCGGACAGAGAAGCAGTCATCTCTGAGAAATTGATGGACAGCGCACCATCCTCATAGCTATCCCCGCCGCCAGACTGTTTCGCCAGCCGCCCCAGCACCACGGACAACTTTTTTTGAAAGACGCTCATAGGAAATGGCTTGGTCACATAGTCCTCTGCACCCAGTTCATATCCTTTGAGCATATCGCTCTCCATATCATTTGCGGTCAGGAAGATCACTGCCGTATCCGGACGGCGTTCCTTTACCTCCCGGCAGAAATCAAAGCCATTCCCATCCGGCAGGTTTACATCCAGCACGATCAGGTCATAGTCCTGCTTGGTCAGAAAGTTGCTGGCTGCTGATTTTGTCAATGCAGAGTCCACGACATAGCCCGCAGTATCCAGGTTATAGCACAAGGTATTATTCAAAAGTCGGTCATCTTCGACTACTAAAATTCGCATTGTATCACACTCCTTCATTCTTAGTGTAGCATCCAAATGTCACAGAAACCTCACGAGAGGATTATTTTTTTGTATTTTTGAAACGGCGGTCTGCCGGTTTCTCTGCATCCTTGGGAATCATCCAAATGGTAGCCATCTTTACAGCACCGGGGATACGTCCACCGGCACACAAATAATTGATCTGCCTTGGGGTAACACCCCATTTTTCACTTGCTTCTTTCAGCGTCATATAATCCATATAGTTTCCCTCCAATATGGCTTATTATATTTCTTTCGCTCGAAGAATACAAGGATGCAAATAGGGCGCAAAGCCCTGTGCCAGAAGCACTATGTGGCCTTGCGCCCTTTGTTATTCTATCCTAAAAATACTTTGCCAGCTGCTTCAGACCGCGCCGGATACTGTCACGGACACGGCTTGGGTCTACACCCTCCGCTGCGGCGATCTCACTCACACGCATACCCAGATAATACCGGGCATAGATCCGCTTGGCCTGCTTCTCTGGCAGAGCCATCACAGCAGCATAGAGCTGCTCCCGCAGCTGCTTTTCCTCCAAAAGCATTTCCGGTGTCTGGGGCTTCATCAGGATCGCATTTTCAATGCCGTTGTCGCAGTCCAGGGAGTAGTACGCCTTATAGCGATACATCCTCCGGTCATAAGCAGCTTCCGCACGCTCAGCGGCTCGGATCGTCTCCAGCACATCTTCTGTTACTTCTACAAAGTAATCATTTTTATAAACATCGGGATATAAGTCCCTAAGATTGACTTTCTTCATTATGTACCTCCATTTCGATTCACGGGCGATTGACGAGTGAATCGGGAGGAGGAGGGGATCGGCACCGACATACTTCAGGTGCTTTCTCGAAAAACAGGCAGCAAAAAGCGCCAGTTCCCCATAATGAGAAACTGGCACAACAAAAATGACTATGATTCTTCTGTTTTAGTTGGAATGATAATGCCGATAGGTAGTCATATCTCCCCGGAGGAGGGGCAAGACTTTTTTTAGCTGGTGTAACTCATGGCTATTGTGAATGACGAAAATTGACATGGCGGCTCCCTCCTAAAGCCGCCATGCCAGAACACGGTGCAGGGGTCGTCGAAGCAAAAAGAAACGGCGGCCTTGATCTACTCAAAACCGCCGCAGGAATGAAAAAGTCATTGAAACATGGAAAATCGCCCTGCCCCTGTCAACGGTTTTTTTCTTTCCCCGTCAGGGGCAGGGTTGCACATTATAATCAGTTAAATATGTTTTTTCTGCCGCTTAGATACAAACAGATAGAACAAGAACCAAAGAACACAATGGAGAGTGAGAATAACGATGTCCTTAACCGCTGTTGATGCAGTTCTATTTGCCAAATCCATAATGCCCTCAAAGGTGGCGCTGGATGGGATCAAGTAGCAAATGTAGGAAAGGGATTTGTTTCCTGCACCGACCAGATAATTCAGGATTGGAACCGCCATAAATACGATCATCACGATTTTAATATAAACCACACCTACCATCATGCCGTCGGAGAGTTTGCCCACAAACAAACCGATCAGAGCCGACACAAATGCGGAAAGGATGATCAATGCCAGCATGATCGCCGCCCCTGTGAAAGAGAGCCGGAAACAGATTGCCGCTGTAAGAATGGCGGACAGGCAGCCGAATACAAACCCCACAAAGATTTTCTGCATCATGTACTGCCTGTGCGTCATAGGCAGGATTTCATTGATCAGCGCAACGCCGTCCTCTTTTTCAGAAATAATGTTCATGGCATTAAAAGTACAGCCCATGAACATCGCCACGATCAGCGTAATGGCAATAAAGATATTCTGATAGCCCGCCATCATATCTGGGCGCTCCAATACCTGCACACTAGCCTGTGCCGTCCATTCCCTCTGCTCGTAAAGAACCGGGAGCGTGTTGGCTGTCTGCTGAAACATATCCAGTTCATCGCCGGAAAGGATCGTCTGGATGCTGCCGTTAGCCATTTCCACACCGATCAGGTTTGTTGACGGTTCATTGATGGCCTCAATCAGTTCTTCCTGTGTGGGATAAACTGTGACAGTACCATACCGTTCCAGCCATGTGTTGACTTCCGAAGTGGTGGCCTTTGCCGTTACTCCAAAATGAAATTCCCCCAATGAAGAAAGGTCAATGGAGCCGACAAAATTCAATGCCGCAGCGACTACGATAGGCAGGAGAAATGACATGATACAGAACTTGTCTTTTCGGACACTTTTCAGTTGATAGATCAGTCCTTTCATTGTCAGCCCTCCTTTCCCATTTCCTTACGGAACGCAGCTTCTACAAGGATAAAGAGTAAAATGATTGCGCCTATCGCACCGACATAGTAGACCGGGCTTGTAGTCGGGACACCGAAAAAGGCGTTTTTCAGGCCCATATACACATGGTAAAACGGGTGATAGTCAATCCACGCCATCTTGACAGAAGTATTCGCCGCCAGAAATACCGGCGTAGCCGCAAAGAGCGCAATTACCAGATAAGCCAGTGAAAATTGCTTAAAGTCCCGCAGAAGCATGGTACAGCCGAAGCCTGCCAGTGCCATAATCAAGGAGAGGATAGCGGTCTGCACCAGCACCGCAGGCAAAACCGACATCCCGCCCAGCCCCACATTGAACAGAACCATTAAGGCCGCAAAAACCAGATCGGTAATCAGAAAGAGCATGATTTTGGAGCATACAAACAGGCTCTTATGCAGCGGCATAATGGCATGGACGCGGATCACTCCCATCTGCTTTTCCTTAAACAGCACCGAAGCAATCCCCAAAAATCCAACAGCTACAATCTCAATAAAGAGAAGTTCACAGGTGATCTCCCGGCGCTGCTTCATTTCAGGACTGTTGCTGCCGACGGTTTTTGCTGTATCATTCCCATCCGGGGAAAGCAGGGCCAACGCATAGTCTGTTCTGTGTCTGTCCGCTTTTTCGGTTGCCGCATAGAACAGGACATGAGGCGTCTTGTCGCTGGCATCAATCCCGACACCGTTCGTATCACCGGCAATGGCTGCATCCAGTTCTTCCAAAGAGGACACGGGCCGGACAAGAGAGGAAACCTCTGTCTGCGTCCCAGCCGGATCATACAGATACACATTGTAGAGCTGGGCGTCCATGAATTTCACATAGCCGAAATTGATGAACAGAGTATATAAAACAAGGGAACCCAGCGCCACCAGAAAGAATTTCCCGGACATCATCATCCGGCAGTCTTTTTTGAACAGAGAACAAAGGCTTTTCCACATTAAGACAGCCCCCTTCCCGTGTACTGGATAAAGACATCTTCCAGTGTCGGCTCCTGCGAATGGATGCTGATGATTTCATCATAGGCGAAAGGAATACCGGCTTTCAGTTCAGGCGCTTCTATGGTCTGCTCCTTTCGCTTGCCCTGATGAAGATAGGAAACCACAATGCGGTGATTGCTGTTTTTCTCTTTCAGATTTTGGGGCGTGTCCAGCGCAACGATATTTCCATTCGTGATAAACGCCACACGGTCACAGAGCAGATCAGCATCCAGCATATTGTGTGTTGTGAGAAATACCGTTGTGCCTTTTTGCCGTTCTTCCTCGATGATTTTCCGAAAAAGCACAGCACCGGCAGGATCAAGGCCGCTGGTGGGTTCGTCCAAAAATAAAAGTTTCGGATTGCTGATCAAAGCCCTCGCCATGCTCACACGCTGCCGCATCCCTTTGGAGTAGGAGGACACCGGCTTATTGAGAAAGTCTTTCTTAAATTCCAGTTCTTCCAGCAGTTCTTTTACATCCCGCAGTTGTTCTTTGGGATAAAAGGACGCAAAATAGTTTAGATTATCCACTGCGCTTAAATTAGCATACAGATAAGGAAACTCAAACAGGACGCCGATCTGCTGAAAAAACGCCTGCGTCTGTGCGGTTCTCAAATCCTTTCCAAATAGGGAAACCTCGCCGCCATGCCCTTTTAAGATGCCGGTCAATATCTTTTGGGTGGTGGACTTCCCGGAGCCATTCGGCCCCAAGAATCCGAAAATCTCCCCATCTGCCACAGAGAAATTCAAGCCATGTAACGCCTGCTTATCCTTTCCGTAGGAAAAAGTCAGGTTTTTAACCTCGATCATCTTCATCACCCCATTTTCCGGTCTGGTTCTTTTTCTTCTCCTGTTCCCGCTTGCTCCACCATTTCATAAACTTTACCTTGAACGGGATGCAGATCACCAGCGCCACAACAATCAAAAGCCACCAGTACCATTCCATACCTAAAAACATAATCGCTACCTCCTTTATCTGGAGGGCCATTCCCTCCTTGTGGGATAAAGGTACGAAAATGCGTTGAAGTCGGTGTGAGGTCGCTGTGAAGTTGGTGTGAAATCTTACCGGAAGAAGAAAAGGCCCTGATCTCCATTTGGAAACCAGAGCCTATGAGAGAATATGAACTTGTTATTTTACTGTGGGGAGGGAGAAATAAAAGGCCACGCCTCCCGGCTGATTTTCTGCGCCATAGTGTAGGTGCTGCATGGACAAGATCTGTGCAACAATGGCAAGGCCCAGCCCGGAACCGCTGTATTTGGAATTTTTATCACGATAGAATTTCGACCATATCTTCGACAGGCTTTCTTCCGGGATAGGCGGCCCCTGATTGAAGATAGAGAAGTTCAAAAGACCGTCTTTTTCAAGCAGGGACAATCTCAAAATCCCGCCCGGTCTGTTATTTCGTTTGGCATTGACGATCAGATTATTCAAGACCTGTTCCATCCGCCCTTTGTCTGTATTGACATAGACAGGATACTCCGGCAGTTCATATTCCAAAACAAAATCTGCGTCCGGGGTGTCGATCAGCAGCCGTCCTGCCACCGTTTCCAAAAAGTCTACAAAGTCGAACCGCTCCGGGCGGAGCTGGGTAGCCCCATTTTCCAACGCAGACAGATCAAGCAGCGTAGTGATTAAGCGGCTCATGCGTTCTGTTTCCGTTATGATGACCTCGGAATACTTTTGCCGTTTTGCTTCGTCTGTTTCGTCTTGCAATCCCTCGGCATAGGCCCGGATCACGCCCAGCGGAGTTTTCATTTCATGGGAGAGGTTGTCCACCAGTTCTTTACGCTCTGCAAGCAGCCTTTTTTTCTGCGCCACATCCTGCTCTAATTTCCGGTTGGCATCTTCCAGAGAAGAAAACGCCTGTTGCAGATTTTCGGCCATCGTGTTCAGGCTCTCCGCAAGCTCTCCAAATTCATCATGGCTTTTTACATGGCAGGGGTGAGAAAAATTAAGCTCTGCCATGTTCCGGGCTGCTTCATTCAGTTCCGAAACCGGCTTTGTGATAAAGCGGGCCATCAGCAGGTCAATGGCACAGACCAGAACCACCACAAAAGCCAACCAGATCACAAAGGAAATATCGGTGTTCACTGGCAGTTTGGTGGATAGTATATAAGAAACGATCAGGGCAACGCCGATCAGTTTGGAAGCCAGCAGTATCTTCTTTCGTATGGTAAAGATGTTCATATTTTCGTTAATCTTCATACGTTCACCTCAAATTTGTAGCCGGAACGAATCAAGGTAACAATATGCTTGCCCTCATCGCCTAATTTCTGCCGCAGGGTTTTGATATGGGTATCTACCGTCCGTGTTGTTCCCTCAAAGTCGTAGCCCCAAATCCGATTAAGCAACTGCTCTCTGCTGAATATCTGGCTGGGATTAACCATGAAGAAATGCAGTAGTTCATATTCCTTGTGGGTCAAAGTGATTTCCTGTCCATCCACAAAAACTTTATGAGATGTGGGGATGATCGTAATTTTTCCGGCGTTCATAGAATCGGTAGGCGTAATAGAGGATCGGCGCAGCAAAGCGCCTACCTTTGCCAGTAACACTTTCGGGCTGAATGGTTTGGTAATATAGTCGTCAGCTCCCAGCTCATAACCTTTCAGTTTATCTTCTTCCTCGCTTTTCGCAGTCAGCATGATAATAGGGAGGTTACTCATTTCCCTTGCCATCTTGCAGACGGAAAAACCGTCAAGGTGGGGCATCATTATATCCAGTATCATTAAGTCCATTGGATTGTTTTTCAATATCATTAAAGCGTCTACGCCATCGTCAGCCGTAAAGCAGGTGTGACCGCCTCGCTGCATATACTCGGCAATAATGCTCTGCATATTCTTTTCATCTTCCACAATTAAAATATTCGCCATATAGAGGGGCCTCCTTTCACTTTTTCTTATATCGCCGGTCAACCGGCTTTTCTGCCTCTTTTGGTATTAGCCAGACAGTAGCCATTTTTACAGCACCGGGGATGCGCCCCTCGGTGCAATAGTAGTTAATCATTCGGGTAGAGATACCCCATTTCTCGCTTGCTTCTTTCAGCGTCATATAATCCATATAGTTCCCCTCCAATATAGTTTATTATATTTCTTTTGCTCGAAGAATACAAGTATGTAAATAAGGCGCAAGGCCCTGTGCCAGAAGCACTTTGAGACCTTGCGCCCGTTGTTATTCTATCCTAAAAATACTTTGCCAGCTGCTTCAGACCGCGACGGATGCTGTCACGGACACGGCTTTGGTCTACACCCTCCGCTGCGGCGATCTCGCTCACACGCATACCCAGGTAATACCG
>ERZ1027160.194-NODE-194-length-33664-cov-9.110625_pt1 | contig 33664 bp, 21 predicted proteins | sample MGYA00519275_ERZ1027160 | MGnify/ENA primary metagenome ERZ1027160 (study PRJEB26926, sample SAMN06164707) | human gut metagenome | biome: ENVO:00009003; feature: ENVO:2100002; material: ENVO:00002003 | host: Homo sapiens | place: USA | collected 2012 ...
CTACACTTCTAGCTTCGTCGGCAGCGTCAGATGTGTATAAGAGACAGCCCCTGTTCTGCTGCTGGGAACGGTGCTGGTGGTGGGCATGGTCATCGCGCTGATGCTGTGCTATGTGAAGCTGACCGGCATTTCCGATAATGTGTCCTCCATCAAGCGGGAGATCTCCGCCCTGGAGGAGGAGCACGTGGCGCTGCTGACGGAATATGAGCGCACCTTCGATCTGGCCACCGTGAAGGCGGCGGCGGAGGCGGCGGGTATGTCCAAGCCCAGCAGCGGCCAGATACAGTACATCGACCTGTCCGGTGCGGACAGCGTGGAGGTATACGCCGCGGGCGGCGCGGCGGCGCTGAACGGCTTTACCGAAAAGGCAGAGTCGCTGTGGGCGTATGTACTGGAATATTTCCGCTGAGGGAAAGTATAGTATAAGCGCGAGGAGTAAGAAGGCGACTTCTTGCTCCTTGCTTGGTCTATAACAGCAGGGCGCGGCGGCGCCGGAGCAGGGTCCGACGGCAAAACAGGAGGCACTATCGTGGCAGAAAACCAAAATTCCAACCGAAAAAACGAGAACGTACGGCGGGCCAACCGGATCATTCAGACCCGATCCTTTGTACTGATGATCCTGATGGGCGTCGTGATGTTCGTGCTGCTGTTTTTCCGGCTGTTCGACCTGCAGATCACCCGGCATGAGGAATTGCAGGGCAAGGCTGTGAACCAGCAGACACGGCGGACGGTGGTGACGGCTAACCGGGGCACCATCTATGACGCCGGCGGCAACATTCTGGCGATCTCCTCCAGCGCGGAGACCATCATTCTCTCCCCGCTGGAGATCGACAACGCAGTGAACGACACGGAAAATCCCGTCAGCTGGACGAAGGAGTCGCTGGCGGCAGGGCTGGCGGAGATCCTGGGCAAGGACGCCTCGGCCATCCGGAAACGGATGGACAACGTGAAGTCCCAGTATGAGGTCATACAGCTGCGGGCGGACGAGGACACGGCGGCCAAGGTGCGCTCGTATGTGGACGAGAACAAGATCGCAGGCGTACACCTGGTGGCGGACACGAAGCGGTACTATCCCTACGGCTCGCTGGCGGCGCAGGTCATCGGCTTTGTGGGCGACGAGAACACGGGGCTGTATGGGCTGGAGGCCTATTACGAGAAGGAGCTGGAGGGGCAGAGCGGACTGGTCATCTCCTCCAAGGATCAGGCGGAGAACGATATGCTGTATACCTATGAGCAGTATTTCGCCGCCAAGAACGGCAGCGACCTGACGCTGACGCTGGACACCACCATCCAGTACTATCTGGAAAAGGGCATCGAGAGCATGGTGGATAAGTTCTCCGCCGCCAACGGCGCCAGCGGCATCGTGATGGACGCCAAGACCGGCGGCGTACTGGCCATGGCGTCGTATCCCAACTACGATCTGAACGACTTTCTGACCGTCAGCGACCAGACGCTGCAGGAGCGTATCGAGCGCGGGGAGAGCACCGTGGCCGATATGCAGCTGCTGCAATGGCGCAACAAGGCGCTGAACGATACCTACGAGCCGGGCTCCACCTTCAAGATCCTGACCCTGTCTGCGGCGCTGGAGGAGGGCGTGGTGGATAAGACCACCACCGTCAACTGCGGCGGCAGCGTGAGCATCTCCGGCTATACCATCCACTGCTCCAACAAGAACGGCCACGGCTTACAGACGCTGGTGCAGTCGGTGGGGAATTCCTGCAACCCGGCGTTCATCAACTACGGGCTGCGGATCGGCAGCGAGAAATTCTATGAATATATGCGCTCCTTCGGCCTGATGAACACCACGGGCATCGACCTGGGCGGCGAGGCCGTGGGCGTGTTTGCCGCAGACAGCAGCTTCACCCAGCTGGACCTGGCCTGCTACGCCTTCGGCCAGAACTTCACCGTGACGCCGCTGGCGCTGATCGCGGCGCAGGCGGCCTGCATCAACGGCGGGTATCTGTACACACCGTATCTGGTGGAGCGCATCACCGACAGCGACGGGAACGTGACCTACCGCCACGACAACACGCCGATACGGCAGGTCATCAGCGAGCAGACCTCCGCCACGGTGCGGGAGTGTCTGGAATACGTGGTGGCCAGCGGCACCGGCAAGAACGGCCAGGTGGCGGGCTACCGCATCGGCGGCAAGACCGGCACGGCCGATAAGGGCCAGACCGGCGACGTGGTGGTGTCGTTCCTGTGCTTCGCGCCGGCGGACGACCCGCAGGTCATTATGCTCATCACCATGGACACCCCCAGCCGCGCCACGGGAACCTATGTCTCCGGCGGCAACATGGTGGCACCCACCGCCAGCACCGTCATGGCGGAGATCCTGCCCTATCTGGGCGTGGAGCCCAGCTACTCCGCAGAGGAGCTGCTGGGCATGGACACCACGGTACCCAACGTCATCGGCATGAGCGTGGAGGAGGCCAAGTCGAAGCTGAAGGACCGCGCGCTGAGCTATAAGATCGTGGGCGACGGCGAGACCATCACCGACCAGACGCCGGCCGGCGGCGCCATCATCCCCGGCAAGTCCAGCGTTATTCTGTACGTCGGCGAGGAGAAGTCCACGGACAAGTGCGTGGTGCCGCATCTCATCGGCAAGACGCCCTCAGAGGCCAACACCACCGCCACGGCGGCAGGGCTGCTGATACGGTTTTCCGGCACCACGGGCAGCGAGTCCAGCTCCGTCCGGGTACTGAGCCAGTCCATCGACGAGGGCACGGAGGTGGAGGCCGGCACGGTCATTACCGTGCAGCTGGGCGACACGTCCGTGACGGACTGACGCCACACGTTTTGCGCCCAACAGAGCACATGGTTCCCTTTTGTCCGCGGACGAAATGTGGTAGAATAGTGTGTATACCATTACGCACAGACGCAAAGGAGAGTTGATGATGAAACTGCGTGAGCTGTTGAACGGGCTGGATATTCTGGAAACAAACGCCGAGCTGGATAGCGACATCCGGGAGGTACGGTACGACTCGCGGCTGGTGAAATCGGGCGATCTGTTCATCGCCGTCACCGGCGCGGAGACGGACGGACATAAATATATTCCCATGGCACGGGAGAAGGGCGCTGCCTGCGTGCTGTGCGAGCGCGCGCCGGAGGACGGCGCGCCCTTCGTCCGGGTGGCGGACAGCCGCCGGGCGCTGGCAGTGGTGGGCGGCAATCGCTTTGATCACCCCGCACGGGAGATGACCATGATCGGCATCACCGGTACCAGTGGCAAGACCACCAGCACCTACCTCATCAAGAGCATTCTGGAACAGAAGGCCGGGGCCAAGGTGGGCCTGATCGGCACGATACAGAATATGATCGGCGACCGGGTGCTGCACACCGAGCGCACCACGCCGGAGTCCTTCGAGCTGCAGAAGCTGCTGCGGGAGATGGCCGACGCGGGCTGCACCCATGTGGTGATGGAGGTGTCCTCCCACGCACTGATGCTGGACCGGGTGTACGGCATACCCTTCGCGGTGGGCATTTACACCAACCTGAGCCGGGACCATCTGGACTTCCACAAGACCATGGAGGCCTATTGCGACGCCAAGGCGCTGCTGATGCGGCAGTGCGACGTGGGCATCTACAACGCCGACGACCGGTGGGCGGCGCGGCTGATGGCCGATGCCACCTGCCCACGGCGGTTCTCCTACTCCGTGAACGGTCAGGCGGACCTGATGGCGAAGAACGTGGCGCTGGAGCCCGGCTGCGTGGATTTTGACGCGGAGGCGGACACGGAATGGTGCCACGTCCACGTGGGCATACCGGCGCTGTTCACCGTGTACAACACGCTGGACGCCATGGCCTGCTGCTGGAACCTGGGCGTGCCGCTGGCGGAGTGTGCCGACGCACTGGCGAAGAACCACGGCGTGAAGGGCCGGATGGAGATCATCCCTACGCCGGGAACGGGCTACACCGTGCTGAACGACTATGCCCACAAGCCGGACGCGCTGGAAAAGGTGCTGCAATCCGCCAAGGCCTTCGCCAAGGGGCGGGTGGTGGCGCTGTTCGGCTGCGGCGGCGACCGGGATAAGACGAAGCGGCCCGTGATGGGTGAGATCGGCGCAAGGCTGGCAGACTTTGTCATCGTCACCAGCGACAACCCCCGGACGGAGAAGCCGGAGGCCATTATCGACGACATTCTGGTGGGACTGAAGGGCTATGACACACCCTATACGGTGATCCCCGACCGGGTGGCCGCCATTCACTACGCCATGGACCACGCCCAGCCGGGCGACGTGATCGTACTGGCCGGCAAGGGCCACGAGGATTACCAGGAGATCGACCACAAGCACTATCCTATGGATGAACGGGTCATCGTGGCCGAGCACCTGAAGGAAACGCAGAAATAAAGAAAAGACCTCCGCGCGGCGCGGAGGGAAGGAGCAAGATAGTATGGGAATTATGGAGATCGTGCTGCCTGTCGCGGTATGCTTTATCGTCACCGCCATCGCAGGCAAGCTGCTGATACCGGCGCTGGTAAAGCTGAAGGCGGGACAGTCCATCAAGGAGATCGGGCCCTCCTGGCACATGACAAAGCAGGGCACCCCCACCATGGGCGGGCTGATGTTCATCATCGGCATCGGCCTCACCATCGTCGTGTTGGGTTGGCAGCGGATGATGGCCGGCAGCTTCGTACACCTGTATGTGTACCTGTTCGCGCTGGTATTCGGCATTATCGGATATATCGACGACTATCAGAAGGTGAAGCACCACCAGAACACCGGCCTGACCGCGCCGCAGAAGTTTATTTTGCAGCTGGCGGCGGCGGTGGCGTTCCTGTGCCTGATGCGGTACGAGGGGATGCTGAGCCCCAACCTGTATATTCCCTTCTGGAACACCCACATCGTGCTGCCGTGGATCGTGTATCTGGTGTTCGCGGCCTTTGTGATCGTGGGCACCGTCAACGCCGTGAATATCACGGACGGTCTGGATGGACTGAGCAGCAGTGTGACCGTGCCGGTGGGTCTGTTCTTCCTGGTGATGGCGGTGATCTGGCCCGGCTTCGAGCAGCTGGGGCTGTTCTCCGGCGCACTGGTGGGCGGTCTGCTGGGGTTCCTGCTGTACAACCACTATCCGGCCAAGGTGTTCATGGGCGATACGGGGTCGCTGTTTCTGGGCGGCGCCGTGGCGGCGCTGGCCTTCGCCTATGATATGCCGCTGGTGCTGATCCTGGTGGGCATCGTGTATATCTGCGAGACACTGAGCGACATTATCCAGGTGGGCTATTTCAAGCTGACCCACGGCAAGCGCATCTTCAAGATGGCGCCGCTGCACCATCACTTCGAGATGTGCGGCTGGAAGGAGACCAAGGTGGTAGCGGTGTTCACCGCCGTCAGTGTCATCGGCTGCGTCATCGCCTATCTGGCCGTGTGCCAGCGCTTCAGCTTCTAAGGCTTCGCACTATTCTCACAGGGAAGGAGGGAGACTATGACACGGGAGGAACAGCGCGCCCGGAAGGCCCAGCAGGAACGGATGCGGCAGGTGGAGCGCCGGCATAAAGAAGCCGCCCGCGGGCAGATGGATCTCCCCTTCCTGATCCTGACGCTGCTGCTGACGGTCATCGGCCTGATCATGCTGTTTTCCGCCAGCTTTCCCCGGGCCTATTACGACACCGGGGACGGCACCTACTACTTCAAGCGGCAGGCCGCCTTCGCGGCGCTGGGTCTTGTGTCCATGTTCATCGTCAGCAAGATCAACTATCAGCGCTGGCGCGGCGCGGGACGGCTGCTGGTGGGGCTGGCGCTGTTCTTGCTGATACTGGTCATTATCCCCCACAACCCGCTGGCCATCACCGCCAACAGAGCCACCCGATGGCTGGGCATCAAGGGCGTGTTCCAGTTCCAGCCGTCTGAGATCGCCAAGTTAGCGGTCATCGTCTACTTCTCCGACACCATCTCCAAAAAGCGGGAGAAGATGCTGACCTGGCGGCAGGGCATCCTGCCCTACGTGGCGCTGCTGGCGGTCATCGGCGTGCTGATGATGCTGGAGCCCCACCTGTCGGGCACCGTCCTGATCTTCGCCACCGGCGCGGTGCTGATGATCGTGGGCGGCATACAGGGCTGGCTGGTGGCGGTGGGCGTCGGCGGCGTCAGCGCGCTGGGCTTTCTGTTCATCAAGCTGGCGGAGGCCGGCGTCATCCGATACGGCGCGGCGCGCATCGAGATGTGGCACAACCCGTGGGAGGACTATTACGGCGACGGCTACCAGCTGGCGCAGAGCCTGATCACCATCGGCTCCGGCGGCCTGCTGGGCGTGGGCCTGGGCCGGGGACGGCAGAAGTTCCTGTACCTGCCGGAGCAGTACAACGACTTCATCTTTTCCGTGATCTGCGAGGAGCTGGGGCTGATCGGCGCGTGTGTTATCATGCTGATCTTCTCCATGCTGATACTGCGGGGCTTCTGGATCGCGCTCCACGCCCGGGACCGGTTCGGCGCGCTGCTGGTGGTGGGCGTGATGACCCATCTGGCCTTGCAGACATTTCTGAACATCGCCGTGGTGTCGGGCTTCGTGCCCACCACGGGCATCTCCCTCCCCTTCTTCAGCTACGGCGGCACGGCGCTGTGTTTGCAGCTGGTGGAGATGGGCATCGTGCTGAGCGTATCGCGACAGATACCGGCGGCACGGGCGGGATAAAAGCGCAGGATTTGACAACATTCCGTATTTTATTGCAGGAAAACTACTATTCGTATCAAAATATAGAGGTCGGACCGCCGCGGCGGTTCCAGGGAGCAGCAGAATGAGAGTGATATTTACCTGCGGCGGCACCGCGGGACACGTAAACCCTGCCCTTGCGTTGGCGGGGTATATGAAGGAGAAAGATCCGGAGACGGCCGTGCTGTTCGTGGGCACGCCCACGGGCATGGAGCGCGAGCTGGTGGCCAAGGCGGGGTACGACTACGCCGCGGTGGAGGTCAGCAGCTTTCAGCGGAAGCTGAATGCGGCGGGCATACGCCACAACCTGCACACGGTGCGGGTGCTGGCGTCCTCCGGACGGCAGGCACGGGCCATCCTGCGGGATTTCAAGCCCGACCTGGTGGTGGGCACCGGCGGCTATGCCAGCTATCCCATGGTAAAGGCGGCGGCCAGGGCACACATCCCCACGGCGGTGCACGAGAGCAACATGGTGCCGGGGCTGACCACGAAGCTGCTGGAAAGCTACGCCGACGTCATCATGGTGGGCTTTGAGGACTGCCGGCAGCACTACAAGCACCCCGAGCGCATCGCCGTCACCGGCACGCCGGTGCGGGGGGATTTCTTCCGGCTGAGCCGGGAGGAGGCCCGGAAAAAGCTGGGCTTTGACGACGAGGCACCCCTTGTGGTATCCTTTTGGGGAAGCCTGGGCGCCAGCCACATGAACGAGTGCATGGTGGACTTCTTCCGCCGGGAGGACGCAGAGGGCTATCCCTTCCGCCACATCCACGCGGTGGGCAAGGGCGGCTGGGAGGCCATGGAGCAGAAGCTGCGGGAGCTGGGCCTGCCCAAGTCCGACCGGCTGGACGTGCGGCAGTACATCTATGACATGGACGTGGTGATGGCGGCGGCGGACGTGGTGCTGTGCCGCGCCGGGGCCTCCACCATCAGTGAGCTGACGGCGCTGGGCAAGCCCACGGTGATGGTGCCGTCACCCTACGTCACCAACAACCATCAGGAGAAGAACGCGCGGCTGCTGGAAAAGCACGGCGGCGCAGTGGTCATCACCGAGCCGGAGAGCACCGGCGACGGGCTGTACAAGGCTGTGGAGGCCATTCTCTCCGATAACGAAAAGCGCACCTCCATGGCCCGGGCCATGAAGGAGCTGGGTATCCCCGACGCCACGGCGCGCATCTACGACACGGTCATGGCGCTGGTGCGGAAGTAAGGGAGTCACCCCTCTCCCCTGTCCGTTCATACAATGGCATAGCTGTTGGATGGACGGGAAAGGGAGGGCACATGAGGTATATCACTATAGAGGGCGGCACGCCGCTGCGGGGCGAGGTGGCGGTGCAGGGCGCGAAAAACAGCGTACTGCCCATTCTGGCCGCCACGCTGCTCAGCGGGGATGTGTGCCGCATTGAGGGCTGTCCGCACCTGAGCGATGTGGACTCGGCGGCAGATATCCTGCGGTACTTAGGCTGCGCTGTGCAGTGGGACGGAGACGATCTGCTGGTGGACAGCACCACGCTGACGCGGTGCGACATACCCCAGACGCTGATGCGGCGGATGCGGTCGTCCGTGATCTTTCTGGGGGCGATACTGGCGCGGTGCGGCTGGGCGGAGTTGAGCTATCCCGGCGGGTGCGAGCTGGGGCCGCGGCCCATCGACCTACACCTGGCGGCCCTGCGGGCGCTGGGGGCGGACATTGACGACGCAGGCGGGACCCTGCGGTGCCGGGCACGGCGGCTGACCGGCTGCCAGATCGTGCTGGCCACGCCCAGCGTGGGCGCCACGGAGAACGCCATGCTGGCGGCCTGCGGCGCGGAGGGCGAGACGGTGATCTGCAACGCGGCGCGGGAACCGGAGATCGCGGACTTACAGGCCTTTTTGTGCGCCATGGGCGCGGAGGTGCGGGGCGCGGGCGGCTCGGTCATCACGGTGACGCCGAAGCGCCCGCTGCACGGGTGCGTGCACCGGGTGATACCGGACCGGATCGTAGCGGCCACCTATCTGTGCGCGGCGGCAGCCGCCGGCGGAGAGGTCACGCTGCGGAACGCGGAGCACCGGCACCTGGCTGCGGTGACCACGGTACTGGATCAGGCGGGCTGCGGCGTCCGCTGCGGCGAGGGGTACATACAGTTGGTGCGGACAGGGCCGCTGCGGGCCGTGCCGCCGGTGCGGACGGCGCCGTATCCGGGGTTCCCCACCGACTGTCAGGCCATACTGATGGCGGCGCTGCTGCGGGCACAGGGCACCACGGTGTTTGTGGAGAATATCTTTCAGAGCCGGTACCGGCACGTGCCGGAGCTGGCACGCATGGGCGCGGACATCCGGACCGAGGGGCGGGTGGCAGTGGTGTGCGGCACGGAACGGCTGCACGGCACGGAGGTAGTGGCCACCGACCTGCGGGGTGGGGCGGCGCTGGCGGTGGCCGGGCTGGCCGCCGAGGGCGTGACCACGGTGCAGGGCATCGGCCACATCCAGCGGGGTTACGCGGACCTGGCCGGGGACCTGCGGGCGCTGGGCGCCCGGATCACAGAGCAATAGACGAGACAGCAGAAACAGCGGAGGAGCACGGACGATGGCAAGGCGCAGACGGTACAACCATAAGCGGCGGAGAGGAAGCCTGAGCTTCCTCTACAAGCTGCTGGCTTTTGTGCTGATCTGCACCGCCATCTCTCTGGCTCTGACGCTGTTTTTCCGTATACGCAGCATCGAGGTCAGCGGCAACGACCGCTATACCCGGCAGGAGATCATCGACGCGGCGGGGGTCAGCGAGGGGGACAATATGTTCCTGATGAACAAGTACAGCGCGGCGGAGCGCATACGCAGGGCGCTGCCGTATATCGAGACGGTGCAGTTCCGGCGGTCGCTGCCGGACGGGCTTTCCATCATCGTGACGGAGTGCGCGGACCCTGCGGCCATTGTGCAGGACGGGAAAGCGTACCTGCTGTGCGACACGGGGAACATCGTGGACGAGGTAACGCCCGCTGCCGCGAAGCAGCGGATGCAGATAAAGGGCCTGACGCTGACAGACCCGGCGGTGGGTCAGCCGGCAAAGGCGGCGGAGGGACAGGAGCTGACACTGGAGCAGCTGCTGACGCTCATGCAGGCGCTGGACCAGCGCGGCATGACGGCGGACGTATCGCTGCTGGATATGAGCGACCCGGCACAGCTGACGCTGCGGTATCTGGAACGGTTCGACGTGCAGCTGCCCCGGGAGGCCGACTACGGCTACAAGCTGAACTATCTGATGGCCGTGGTGGAGAAGCTGGAGGTCAACGAAAAGGGCGTTATCAATATGATGCAGGAGGGGAAGGCACGGTTCATTCCGGAGTGATGCCGCGCGTACCGCACCGCATCGGGGGCGCTGCGCAGGTGCTTCATGCTCCCGGCACAAAACTTTTTCGGTAAATTAAGTGCTTATACTTGACGCTTGCGCCAATTCGTAATACAATACAAGATATAGCATTTACCAGGAGATAATCCGTCATTTTCATACAAATTATGGCAGGAGGAGCAGACATGGCTTTTGGATTGGAAACCGGCCCGGAGAACGTTGTCAGCATCAAGGTCGTGGGCGTAGGCGGCGGCGGAAACAACGTGGTCAACCGCATGGTACGCGGCGGCGCGCAGGGCGTGGATTTTGTGGCCGTGAATACGGACAAGCAGGCGCTGAATGCCTCCAGCGCTACCTATAAAATTCAGATCGGCGAGAAGCTGACCGGCGGTAAGGGCGCGGGCTCCAACCCGGATGTGGGCCGCAAGGCCGCGGAGGAGAGCCGCAACCAGATGGCCAAGGCGCTGGAAAACACCGACATGGTGTTCATCACCGCCGGCATGGGCGGTGGCACCGGCACCGGCGCGGCACCGGTGGTGGCCGAGATCGCCCGGGAGGCAGGCATTCTGACCGTGGGCGTGGTGACAAAGCCCTTCGGCTTCGAGGGACGCCGCCGCATGACCCAGGCGGAACAGGGCATCGAGGAGCTGCGGAGCAAGGTGGACTCGCTGGTCATCATTCCCAACGAGCGTCTGAAATACGCCACCGACCAGAAGATCACCTTTGCCAACGCCTTTGAGATCGCGGACGACGTGCTGCGCCAGGCGGTGCAGTCCATCTCTGACCTGATCCGCGACACCGGGTTCATCAACCTGGACTTCGCGGACGTGACCGCCATTATGAAGGACGCAGGTCTGGCCCACATGGGCGTGGGCCGCGCGGCCGGCAAGGGCAAGGCCGAGGAGGCCGCCAAGATGGCCATTTCCTCCCCCCTGCTGGAGACCTCTATCAACGGCGCACGGGGCGTGCTGATCAACGTCACCGGCTCCATGGACATCGGTCTGGAGGAGGTGGAGCAGGCCGCCACACTGGTGCAGCAGGCGGTGCATCCCGACGCGCTGACTATCTTCGGCGCCGCCTTCGACGAGACGCTGGACGATGAGATCCGCGTGACCGTCATCGCCACGGGCTTTGACGAGGCGCAGCAGGCCGCCAACGCCGCCGCTGTGACCCAGCCCGCACAGACGGAGAACAGCGGCGCGCCCCAGCCCCTGGACGAGGTGAAGGGCGAGCAGGGTCAGGACGAGATGGACAAGTCCTTCGACGAGATCCTGCGGATATTCAATAAGGATAAGTTCTGAGAAACAGGCCCCCCGGCTTCGCCGGAGGGCCTGTCTATATAGAGCAAATAGCCTCCCCCACAGGGGAGGCTTTTGTATCACCATTGTGCAAGGTCAACGGGAACGACGACCTCTTTATCCATGCCGGAGAAGAGCAGGTAAGTCTCCTCCGTAAGCTCCTCCAGCATCGACAGGTCATACGTGCAGAGGAACAGGTTTCCATTATCGGCGGTGACGCTGACATCGTCGGGATAGATCCAGTCCTCAAGACCGTCCTCCCGCAGCGTCACCAGAAGGGGAAACGACTGGTATGTATCGCCCTCGGCGATGTACACCGTGAGTGTGTCGCTTTCCCAGTCCACCTCCAGGTGCTCCACGGTGAAGGCGGAATCCTCCAGATAGAACGTCTCCCCCACCGCCGCGGACTCCCGCGCCGACGCTACCGCCTCACCGACGTACTCCGGAGAGCTCCAGTCGTAGTCGGGCATCGGCTCATTGCGGTCAAAGATGTCACCGGACACGCCGCGCAGCGTGTTGATGAGCACGATGACAATGGACACGGCGATCACGGCGCCTATCACGCCGGAGGCGGCATTCTTCTTCGGTACGTGCCACTGGATATGGGGCCGGGGACGGCGGGTCTGGTTTTCATAGCAAACCTTCTCTTCGTGGCACTCCTTCTGCTCGTAGCAGACCTTCTCCTGTTCGGCGTAGTGGACGTCGCCGCCGGCGTCCACCCACTCCCGGCGGGGCGGGCGGTTATAGGCGCCGCACTTGGGGCAGAAGCCCTCACGGGAATCATAGGTCTTGCCGCAGGCCTTGCAGCGGATGGCAGGCATAGGCGGTCCTCCCTTCTGTGTGTTTGGATCTATTATACAGCAGATCGGGCAGATTGTCTATCAGCCTTGGGTTGCGGCGAAAAAAAAAGGTGGGAAACCTGAAGTTGCACCGCGCGGACGCGCCCACCCCGTCGGGGTGGGCGCGTCTGCTTATTCCACTAGGCCGTATTTGATCTTGATGCGGTCCAGCTTCTCCAGCATGGGCTCCGCCAGCACCAGCAGGAAGAAAACTGTGGCTGCGGCGTGGACGCAGTCCATGGGAAAGCCGGTGACATAGTAGGCGGCGATGACCTTCCACTCCAGCGTGCGGGCATAGAGCAGGGCGGAGACGGGGTTCATAATGCCGCCGTAGATGAGCACGGCGGAGATGGCCCCGAACACGCACAGGGCGGCGCGGCTGCGGCGCAGCCAGCCCCGGCGGAACAATACGCCCGCCAGGAAGCCGATGATGCCCATGGCGAACATCTGGAAGGGTGTCCAGGGGCCCTGGGAGAACAGGACATTGCTGGCCAGCATGGTCATGGCGCCCACCAGGAAGCCGGTCTCGCCGCCCAGGGCCACGCCGGAGATGATGGTCAGAGCCAGGACGGGCTTGAACTGGGGCAGCATGAAGAAGGCGGCGCGGCCCGCCACGCCCAGGGCGCAGAGGGAGGCCACCAGCACCAACTCACGGGCCTGTGGCTTCCGTCCCTCGAACACCAGGAAGAAGGGCACCATGCATTCCAGCAGCACGGCGAAGGCGATGGGGTAGTAGGCAGTGTTGCCCAGGTAGAAAAAGCCCAGATACAGCGTGGCGGGGATACACAGCAATATCAGCACCGCCGCCAGACGGGTACGGTGGGAGAGCTTCCGCTTCTGCACCGGGGTCTGGAGCAGCGTCAGGGGCTTGGAGCGCCGGCCGATGGCGGCGATGCAGCCGAAGAGCAGGGCGATGAACAGGCCGTAAAGGCCCAGGGCCTGCCAGCCGGCCTGGGAGAGCGTGCCGCCGCCCACCAGGGCGGTGAGGTCGGTGTGCTTGGCCGCCAGCCAGAAGATCGCCAGCGCACCCGCGCCGCATACGGCGGCGATGGTCCTGCGCCACCAGGGGAGCTTTTTCGGCTTCCAGGCGGTGGACTCCTCCGCCACCGGAGGCAGAGGCTGCCAGGCGGCGGGGGCCTCCGGCTGGGGCGGGACGGTCCCACCGATGACCGCGATCACGTCCTCCGGCGTGACGGCACAGGGGCAGAAGTCCCGGGCCATACGGTTAGCGGAGGTGGTATAGAAGCTGTTGCCGGAGAAGAAGTCACGGGGTGTGCCCTCCGCGACGATGCTGCCGTCGAAAAACAGGGCGCAGCGGTGGGCATACCGGGCACAGAAGGCCACGTCGTGGCTGACCATCACCACTGTCGTGCCGGCGGCGGTCAGCGCGGAAAGAATAGCGGCAAAGGACTGCTTGAAGGCGGCGTCCAGGCCCTTAGTAGGCTCGTCCAGCAGCAGGATATCCGGCTGGTGCAGCAGCACCTTACCCAGGGCGGCCCGCTGCTGCTCGCCGCCGGAGAGGTCATAGGGATGACGGTCCAGCAGCTCGGTCAGGCGGCAAAGGGCCGTCACCTGTTCTACCCGGCGGTCACGTTGGTCTTTGGGGAGGTCCGTGCCGTCAAAGGATTCGTACAGGTCCTGACGGACCGTGTTTTTCACGAACAGAGCCTGCGGATCCTGGGGCAGAACGCCGATGCGGCCCGTATGGGTCACGGTGCCCCGCTGGGGCGTCAGCGCACCGGACAGCAGGCCCAGGGTGGTGGACTTGCCCGCGCCGTTACCGCCCAGCAGGGCCAGCAGCTCACCCCGGCGGGCCTGAAGGTCCAGACCGCGGACCACGTCCGGCTGGTCCGGCTCATAGCGGAACCAGAGACCCGCGCCGACAAGGGCGGTATCCCCGGTGGGATACACCGGCTCCGGCGGCAGCGGGCACAGGGGGTGTTCATCGCACCAGCCGGACAGGAAATCGCGGCCCTCGCGGACGGTGATGGGGCAGGGCGCGTCGCTGTCCACTCCGGCCCAGATACGGACGGCAGCGGGCATGGCCAGGAACATATCGTGGCCGCGGCCCCGCAGGGAACGGCACACCGCCTCCGGCGCGCCGGCACAGAGGAGATGGCCGCCGTCCAGCACGGCGACGTGGGTGGCCAGGGGCAACGCCTCCTCGAGACGGTGCTCCGTCAGGAGGACGGTGATGCCCAGCTCGCGGTTCAGGCGGCCCACAGTCTGCAAAAAGTCGGCGGCGGCAATGGGGTCCAGCTGGCTGGTGGGCTCATCCAAAATCAGCAGCCGGGGCTGGAGCACCATGACCGAGGCCAGGGCCAGCAGCTGCTTCTGGCCGCCGGAGAGCTCATCCACTTTCCTATGGAACCAGTCCTGGATGCCGAAGAAGGAGGCCATCTCCGCCACGCGGCGACGGATGGAGGGCGTATCGCAGCCCAGGCTCTCCAGTCCGAAGGCCAGCTCGTGCCAGACCTTGTCGGTGACGGTCTGCTCCTCCGGAGACTGGAGGACGAAGCCGATATCGGCGGCCTGCCGATGGGGCGGCAGGTCATCCAGCGGCTGACCGTCGAAGAGGATACGGCCCTCGGCCGCACCGTGGGGGCGCAGGGCGGGCTTCAGCTGGCGGAGAAGCGTGGTCTTGCCGCAGCCGGAGGCGCCGCAGAGGACCCAGAACTCGCCCTGACGGACCGTAAGGGACACATCCGCCAGCGCGGGGCAGGGCTGCTGGGGGTAGGTAAAACCAAAATGCTCCAAACGCAGCAGTTCAGGCACGGGGAGTCCCTCCTTTCCGGACGAGATAGCGGCGCCGGGACAGGGCGTCCAGCAGCACCGGCGTAAAGCAGAGCAGGCCGTAAACGGCGAAAAAGCTGACCGTCAGCGGTGTGACGGGGCCGCTGAGCAGCATGGGGTAATACTGAAAGCGCAGGCCGCCGGCCAGACCGCCGCCCAGCAGATACAGGCCGCAGAAGGCCAGCCAGAGGGCGACGGCACCGTCACGCCGGTCAAAGCGGTAGAGGGAGAAGGATGTCCTCCCCGGAAGGCCATAGCCCCTGCAGCGCATACTGTCGGCGGTGATGAGGCCGCTTTCCAGGCTCCAGGTAACAACGATGGAGAACACACGAAGGGCGCTTCTGACGCGCCGGGCCGGGGCACCGGTCTGGGTATCACGGCCCAGATGCCGCTGGGCCTGCGCCACGGCACGGAGCCGCCGGACAAAGCGGGGCACAAAGCGGAGGATCATGCTCAGCAGCAGGGACAGCGCCGGGATGACGCGGCCAAAGAGGTACACCACCTTGTCCGAGGTGATGACATCAGTGACGCAGACGAACCACAGCGCCACGGCGCTGAGCATGGCGCCGGCGGCCAGACCGTAGAGCAGGCTCTCCAGCGTCAGGGGATTACCGGAGGGCAGGTAGGCCAGAATGGTGACGCCCTGGTGGACAAAGGCGGGGTTCACCGCCGCCGCCAGGAGGGCCATAGGCAGCAGCCACAGCAGGTGGCGGCGCAGGCCCTTGCCGCCCAGCAGACGGGCAACATACCACCCGCCGCCCAGCATCGACAGAACCAGGCACACCGGGTGCATCAGCAGCATCGCGCAGGCGATGACCAGGGCGAAATAGGCAAAGCTCACCGCCGGATGGCAAGTGCGCAGCGTATCGTCCATGGGATCACCTCCTGCATACATGATGTCTTAACCTTTTGATTATACCCTGCCGCCAGGGGATACGTCAATCCTGCGTGCGGAAAAAGGGCGGCAAAAGCCGCCCTTTTGTCAGCCCATGTAGGTATTGCCCACATCTGCACCCATATTACAGGTGTAGAGCCACTGGATGTTCTCGCCGCCGGAGAGCGTATAGCTGTCCGCGCCATAGCTGGGGAAGGTTCCCCCCACGCAGTACATCCAGCCTGAGCTCCTGCCTACGTTCTTTTCGAACAGGCCGTTGATGCCCCTGACATAGCTGCCGCTGGAGCTCACCGGGATACCCGCGTCACCGCAGGCCCGCTTCAGTACGGACATGACAGACTCACCCTCGGTGATGGTCACCGTGGTGGACAGGATCACGCCGTCGGCGGGGATAAGGCCCTTCACGCCGTCGGAGCACTTGTCCATATTATCAAGCACCGTGGCACAGGAAATGTACAGCGATACGGATGCCGCCGGTGCAGGGTCAGGTGCAGGCGTGGGATCGGGGCCCGGCACAGCGGGCTGCTGCGCCTGCTCCTGCTGTTTCTTCTCTTCTTCCAGCCGCTTCTGCTCCTCCAGGCGCTTGGCTTCCTCCTGCTTTTTGGTGTCCTCCTGCTTTTTGGCGTCCTCCTCGGCCTTTTTGGCATCATCAGCCGACTTCTGCTTGTCAGGCTTCTTATCGTCCGCGGTCTTATCCTCAGTCTTTGCCGCGTCCTGCTTGCCGTCAGCCTTGGTGGTGCCCGTTTCAGCTGTGTCGTTCTTCCTGGTGTCCGCGGTCTGCTCCTGCGTTGCCGTGGGAATGTTGCCGGGGGCGTACGATACGGTCTTTTTTCCGCAGGCGGCGCAGGTCAGCAGTAGGGACAGCGCCAGCGCCAACAGCCAAAATCGGTGGTTTTTCTTCATATCTCTCATTCCTCATAAAAGCGCCATACGCAGAGGCGCTTTCGCGCCCCTGCGTCGGCTGTTCTGTTGTTACTTGGAAACGCGCTTCTTCCGGGTCAGCACCACAACGGCTGCCGCCGCCAGGACCGCGCTGCCCAGCCACAGCACCATCTGACTGTCGTCCGCCGTGTTGGCGGAGTCGGTCTTGCCGCTGTCGGCCGTACCGCTTCCGCCGTAGTAGTACCCGGAGGACACCGTCTCATAGGAGACGATAGCGAACGCGGAGGCCTTGTCCGTCTGGAAGGTCAGGACATAATTGCCCTTGGTGCCGCCCAGCGTAGCGGACAGCTCGGCAGTGGTCACATTGCCGCTGCTATCCGTGTGGCTGCGCACCACGCAGACGTGCTTGCCCTGAAGGGCCGCGTACAGCTCGTCGGTGATGGGGATGGTCACGGTGACGCTGTGGGGCAGCTCGATAAGCTGCGCCACGGTCTTGATCTCGTTCCCTTCCGTCTTGACCAGCGCCACAGTCACGTCTACGACCTTCTCCAACTGCGCGTTCTTGCGGGATTTGTCGCCGCGCAGGGCGTCCAGCTTCTCGGCCAGCTTGTTCAGCTCCTTCTTAACCTCGTCACCGGCCGTCTTGGCCGCCTCGGTCAGGGCGCTCTTGCCGCCGTCGGCGGCCTTCTGCTCGTTGGTGAGCTGGAGCGTATCCGTCACGGTCACGGTGATTGCACCGTCGCTCACTGCTGCCTTGATGTCCGCCAGCACCTCCCCGGTGATGGTATCATCAGCCTTGATGACCAAGCCGTCGCCCGCGGCGGTCTTGTTGTCTTTGCTGTCCACCTTGATGTCATCGCCTTTGACGTTGGCCATCGGGTTCTTGACGCCGCAGACGGTGCAGACGCCGTTGACGTAGGTGTGCTTGCCGGTGGCGGGAATGGTCGCGCCAGCTGTGATGACAATGCCGCAGCGCTTGCAGTAGGTATCCGCCTCATGGCCGGAGGCGTAGCAGGTGGCCGCCACCGCCGCACGGGTGGCCTCATCGTGGCCCAGGGCCGCGATGACCCAGCTGTCCTTGGCGATCTCGGTCTTGCCCGCCGCATCGCTGAAGAACTTGTGGCAGCGAGAGCAGGTCCAATAGGCACTGTTGCCTGCCTCGGTGCAGGTAGCAGCTTTGCCCGCCGTGGCAGTCATACTGTGCCCCAGAGACGGGACGATCATCGTCTCCTTCGTGCCGCAAACGCTGCACTTACGGGTGCTGATACCGCTTTCGGTGCAGGTGGGTTCCTTGGTGGTCGTCCACTCACCGAACTTGTGGCCTGCGGCAGGAAGCGTCTGAACCTCCACCGCGCCGCAGCGCGTGCAGACGCGCTGGCGGGAGCCATCCGCCGTGCAGGTGGCCGGGGAAACTACCTGCCAATCGCCGAAGCTGTGGGCGCAGACGGCGTCGGTCATATCGTAGAGGGCTTTGGTCCTCCGGCAATAGCGCTCGTAGGCTGCCATGGCATAGAGGGCCTGCTCGGTGGCCTTCTGGTCAGCCGTCTTGCCCGAGGCCGCATGCTTAAAGCCCTGACCCTCGCCGAGGTAATACCGCAGCAGATCGCCCAGCACGCTGGTGGGCGCACCATCCACGGTCTTGACAAAGCTGCTGTCGCTGTTGGCGTTCAGCTGCAGAGCGGACAGGGCCACCACCACCTGAGCGCAGCTCTCCGCACTGGTATAGCCCGTGTTCTTGTACTTAGCGGACAGCCATTGCAGCGCTTTATCGACGGCGGCGTTCACCGTGGTATCGCCGCCCTCGTTGTAGTAGGGTGCCAGCGCCTGCAGCGCCATGGCGGTCATGTCCACGTCGCCGACGGGTTTTCTGTCGGCGCTGGCGCTCCAGCTGCCATTCTCATTCTGCTGGGTCAGGATGGCCTGTACCAGCCAGTAGCTGTCCTGGGTATAGTTGCCGCTGTTGAGGGCCAGCAGGCCGAATACCAGACCGTTGATATCCGTGTCACTGGTATTGGTGACCTGCATGATATTCCGGTCCTGCAGCGCCGCCAGCAGGTTTTTGCCGCCCACGTTGGCGGGGTCCTTACCAATGGCGGTAAGGGCCAGGATGATGCGCTCGTTGTCGGTGACGGTGGGGTTATGGCTCTCGGGATCGGCAAGAACGCCGTCCGCGCCCATATTCTTCTGCACATAGGCCACGACCTTGCCGTAGTAGGCCTGGATGTATGCATCGGACAGCTCCACGCCGGCGCGGGCCAAGCCCAGCACCGCCCACTCGCCGCGGTCACTGGCCACAACGGGTGCGGGCACGTTGTTCTGGATGTACTTCTTGGTGTCGGCGTACACCTTGTCAAAGTTGGGGACCTCCGTGCCGGGATCCACAGGCTCATCGGGGTCCACGGGGATATACTTGTTCGTGAAGAACAGGCGGACAGTGTCGCCGTCATGGATAAAGGTCGCATCCAGCGTGGTGTTGGGCAGCGTCTCCTCACCCTGGGCCGGCGTGACGCCGAACATCCAGCCGGAGGACTTGCCGTCATCCTTCTCGCCCAGTGTTTGGCCCTTTGTGTCCGTAATGCTCTTGAGATACGCACCGCTGCCGGTATATTCGTACTTGGCATTGTCCAGGCAGGCCTTGACGGCATCCCAGGCCGTCCAGTCATTGCTGGCCTTCCCGGTAAAGGTGTAGTTGGTGCCGGTAAAGCTGTGCTTGTTTTCGCTGTAGTCGTCCACCTGGACGGTGACGGTGATCATCGCGTTCTCGTTGGGATCATCTTTTTCCGTCAGGCCCGTGACCCTCAGATCAACGCTGACCGGCTGCTTGTAGAACTGCTCGAAGAGCTTGTACTTCTCCTTTGTCTCCTCAGTGCCGTTCAGGCCGAATTTCTCCCAGTACTGGGCGTACTTGGTGTAGGTCAGGACGCTGTCCAGCGTAACTGTCGTATTGTACTCCGGCTGGTGTACACGCAGCAGCTCATTCTCGATGACGGAGGGTCGGGAGGATCGGAAGCAGCGGTACTTCTCCGTATCGAGCCAGCCGGGGATATCGTCGGCCTCGATGCCGTCGAAGGTCATATTCACCGTGCCGCGGACATATTCCAGCGTGCCGTCCTTGTTTTTGCAGATCTCAGCGAAGGGGTACAGGTCAGAGGTGACCTTGGTCTTATCCGTATTCTTGTTCTTGATACCGTCCCAGTAGACATCCCCGGTCAGCGCCTCGGTCATAAAGGCGGCAGCGCCATCCAACTCCTGCTGGGTAAAAGGCTGAATGGTGAAGCTGAACTCCTGCCGCGCCAGCAGCTGGCCGGAGCTGCGGGTGGTGATAGTGACCACGTATCTGGCCTCTGCCGCTTCCTCACCGGGCAGCGGGCGGTAGACCATGGCGTGATACCCGTTGAAGTCCAGCACATCCGGGGTGCGGCTCACCATCGTGACCTTCTGGTTATAACTGTCGGTCATGATGCCCTCCTGCTGCAGCAGATAGGGCCGGGGCATCTGCAGATCGGCATCAACTTTTTTGAGATCGGGCTTCGTCGTTTTGTCCACGAAGTCCACCAGCAGAGACTGATACTTGTCCGCCAGAGCTTTTTGCATCTCGTTGGTGGCGTCGATGTCAAAGGGCGCCACCGTGATGTCAAAGAACACATCGGCGTAGACCTCCACACCGTTCTGCCCCGTGATATGCTCCTTTATATACGGATCGTCGTCAAAGTCGGTATAGGTCACGCGGGCGATCAAAGTTTCCTTGCCGGCATCCTCGGGCAGCTCACCCTCGGCAGGCCGCACGGGGCGGACAATGTTGCCCACGCCGGAGGCGCTGTCTTTATCGCTGCTGATATACAGGCAGTTGGAGTCTTCCGCGACATCCACAACAGCCCACTGGACCTGCATATCGTAGCGGCCGGAGATGCTGTAGGGCAGCGTCAAATTGGAGGTAATGCCGCCAACCACGGCGTGGCGATCCCAGGCGCCGGTGGTGTTCGTCTCCGCTTCGTTGGTGTTCTCGCCGCGAATCATCTCCCAGGTCAGCGTTTTGGCAGCTTCCGTCAGCTGTGCCTGCACATCGTCAAAGCTGCGGCCCACGATCGCGCGGGTGGTGATAGTCTTCTCCACACCGCCGTAGGCGACTTTGAACTCCAGGCCGGCGTAATACGCCTCCTTCAGCTGGACAGCGCCGTCAAAGAACTTGACATCGCCGTTCGCAGTGATGTACTCATGTGCCGCACCGTCAAAACCGCTGGCTTTAGCGCTGCCGTCCGTATAGGTAATGACAGCCTTGTCTGCCACATCCGCATAGCCCATCTCCTCCAGCAGGCGGCGGAAGGCTTTTTCAACACCCTTGCCGTTGGCGTCGGTGGTGTCGTTGTAGAGGCCCACCCCCTGCAAAGGCCGCACCGCCGCATTGCGTGCGGTGATCACGGCGGCGATGTCGTCCAGTGTCTGCTGTTGCTCCGCCGCTTTGGACCACAGGCAGAGGGTAAAGGTCTTGACCTTGCTCTCGCTGCCGGAGGTCAGCGTGGCTTTGAGGGTGACAATAGCCTTGCCGTCGGCAGGCGCGGTGATGGCGGCAGTCCCATCGTCCTTCACGGTCACCAGGGCAGTGTTGCTGCTCTCCCAGGCAATGGCAACGGTCATTTCCGCCTCGTCCACGGGAACGGTGACGCTCGCGGGCAGGGTCAGGAAGCCGGTATAGGTCTGCGCGGTCTCCTCGCCCTCCTCCGGGTCGCCGCTCACCGGGGTAAGGCCGCGGAGCTGATAGACGCCGGTGGCATCGGCCTTCAGAAGGTCTGCATTCTCGGCATCGAGCCCCTGTTCCTTATAGAAGTGCTTTTGCAGGGCGGTCAGGAAGTAGTCGTGCAGGTCCGTGACCGCTTCGCCGGGCTCTTCGATGCCGTATTCCTTGCAGAGGTCGGCCTTATCGTTATTGTCCGTAAGGTCATAGAGTCCCAGCACATTCTCGGCGTACCAGTCGGCCTTGGCTTTCTTGGCGGCGTCGGCGGCGCTCATGCCCCGCAGGGACAGGCTCTGCTGGGCCTGGCTGACGGCCCGCAGGTCGTCGGCGGAGAGCACGGTGCCGCCCTGCCAGAGCAGAACGGGGAACCCGCCGTTGAGGGTACCGTCATCCTGATTCATGCCCATGTCCACGGCGAACTCCGCGGAGCGCATATAGTCCGCGGTATGGGCGGTCATGCCGCTGGTGGTGCCATCCGCCGCGGCCTGTGGTGCGACGGTGTCCAGATAAGCGCAGTTGGTGATGGTGGCGCCGGAGTTCACCTTGCCTACCACCGCACCGAACTTACTCTCATCTGCTATTGCGAACTCTCCTGCCACATAGGAACCCTTGAGCTCTGCATTAGCGTTCAGTTCGCCTACAAGGCCGCCGCGTTTTTGATTGATAATCTTATTCGGCTGCGTCTTTTTTACCGCGAGAGTACCGGTAAAATAGCAGTTCTCGACAACACCGTATGCATATCCGGCAATGCCTCCCAAAGATGCGGATGTACCATATGTACTATTATCGTAAGCATCCTTGACGACAGCCCTACTAACGCAACCACTAATCACACCGTTGCCGGTATTCCGTCCAGCAATGCCGCCGATTGCCGATGCACCATTATAGCCCCCGCTGGAGAACGTGATACTACCACTGACCATGCAGTTCCGTATCGTTCCTGCACTGGAATTGGCAACACCTCCCAAAAGCGACGAGGTACTGACAATCGCGCAATTCACACGCAGATTTTCAACTACGCCGCCCTCTGCAAGTTCCCCCACAAGGCCGGTTGTAACGAGTCCACTAACGGTGTGACTATCGCCGTCCAAGGTGCCGGCGAACTTATTGCTGTCGGTACCGATAGCCGTCCAGGTCTTGCCGTTGAGGTTGATGTTGGCGGTGAGTTTGCCGTTGATGGCTTTCTGACCGCCGTTGACCGCATCGGCAAACCATGCCAGTTCCGCGGCGGTGCCGATCTGATAGACACCGCTCTCGTCCTGCGCGGGCTCGGTCTTGGTCGTGCCGTCCCAGCCCGCACCGGCATAGGTCAGTGTTACCGTGATGGTGTCGTTTTTGGCAGCGGTAAAGCTGCCGCTGACCGTGATATAGTCCGCCTTGGCGACGGTATAGGCATACGTCTCGCCGGCGTAGACGATGTATGCGCCGTTCCCGTCTGCTGCGATCGTGCCGCCCACGGGGTGGGTCACGGTCACCGTGGCGTCCGCCGGAGTTACGGCAAAGGTCAGGGTACGGGTGGCAAGTTCGCTCAGCGTGATGGTCTCGTTCACATCGGCGCTAACGGTGATGTTCCCCGTCTTGGTCTCATAGCCGTACTTGCTGACGGTATAGGTGTAGGTACCCGCAGCAACGGTGTATGCGCCGTTTTTGCCGGTGATCTCCGCGCCGCTACGGTCCTTCAGCACCACCGTTGCACCGTCGGGAGTTTTAAGGGTGAGGGTATGGGCTGCGGCGGCGGCAAAATCCTTGAGCCGGACATAGTAACTGCTGCCACTTTCGCTGAAAGACAAGGTGAGTTTTTCATCCTTATTCAACACCGTGCTAAAGGTTTTCCAACCGTTCTCCCCATAGGCTGTCAGCAGAGTAGTAGTACCCTTTTTCACGGTAAAAACAGAATCGCTCTCCCAGTAATCCTCGGCTTTATTTCCCTTTGCAAGATACCGGAAGGACACCAAGCGGGACTCTGTCGCCGTCAGGGTCAAGGAAGTCGTACCGGAATAATTTCTATTACTCTCCAAATAGTTTCCGGCAGCGTCCTTGACGGGCTTAAACCCGCTGGTGCCATTGGTGGCGGTGATACCGTCCAGGCCGGCAAAGAAATCGTTAAAGGTCAGCGACTTGACGAACTCCAGGCCTATGGTCTTGGCAGCCTGGACCACAAAACTCCCAGACAAGGTATCGCAGCCATCCAACTTGGCCGTGTAGGTATAGTCCCCGGCGGGGAGAGTGCAGTTCGCGCCGCTGCCCGTGTAGGCGGTGATACTGCCGGACTTGACGGTGATGGTCGGTTCGGCGTTCACGCCCTCCGGCTTGGTGATGTTGAAAGTCACCGTCTGCTTTGCCAACTCGGTCAGCTTGACGGTCTTGTTCACATCGGCGGTCGCAACATTGATCGTGCCGGTGGCCGTCTCATAGCCAAACTTGCTGACGGTGTAGGTATAGGCGGTATTCTTGGCGGCGATATAGACATTCTTGCCTTTTTCGCTGTCCGCAGACTCCTTGTAAACGGTGGTGTTTCCCTGTTTCAGTGTTACCGCCGCATCATCGGGGGTAAACTGCAGGGTAATGACCGGCAGTTTGACAAGGGTAACGGTAATGGTGTTGTTCCCCTCTTGGGCGGTAAACTCCTGCGTTACCTTTTCGTAGCCTTTCTTTTCCACCGTATAGGTGTATTTTTCGCCAACCGTTAGGGCATAACTTCCGTCTGTACCCGCTGTCAGGCCGGTGTAGCCCTTTTTCAGCGTCACAGTGGCATCAATTGCCGTTCCTGCCGCATCCTTGACATCAAAGCGCACGGTGGGCAGCACCTCGGCGCGGAAATTGCGCAGCCAAATGCAATCTTGACCCTTATCTCCGCTGCTATCTTTTCGGTAGTTTACGGTGACCTTATCCCCGGCATTTACAGCGATGGAAAACTCTTTCCAATCTTGCTTTTCACCACTGTACCCGCCGGTTGAACCAAATTGGTTTCCCGTTTGATCGTTAATATCTACGCGCAGGCCATCATAATTTTTTTCGGAGTCGGTCTTGCAGTCAAAGGTCAGTTTGGCAGCCTTGGTAAAGGTCAGGGTCAGACTGGAAGTGCTGTTGCCCTTCTGTTCATTGGTGGATTTCAGGACATAACCGCCATCCAGCAGCACCGGCTCAAATTTGTAGGAGGTGCTGTTTTGCGCTGTGGCAATGCCATTGAGTCCCGTGAAAAAGTCAGCAAAGAGCATTGCGTCCTTCACCTTGATGGTAAAGGTGGCGGTTTTGCCCCTGTACTTTACGGTGACGGTTTGGCTATCTGTAGGATTTTCGGTGCTAAAGCCCTCACAGGTCACACCGGCGGCGTCATAGCCATCGGTAATGGTGCGGGTTTCCACAGAATTATCATACTTCACCGTGAGAACCATGCCGGTCAGGTCAAGTTCGGCATCGCCCTTGTAGTACTCCGTCTTTGTGGGAGCCTTGGTCACCGCAATGCTCTGCACCTTTTTCAGCGCCACGGTTTGGGTGCCGTCTGCGGTGGGAGTCACTTCGCCAGCGGCGGGCTCATAGCTCTTGTCGGTGCTGACGGCGGTATAGGTGTACGTGACGCCCTTCAGCAGCTTATAGCTGCCGTCGCTCTGCGGCTCAACAGTCATGTCGCCCCGCTTGACGGTCAGGGCCGCACCCATGGGCGTGACATTGAAGGTCACGTTCACCCAGGCAGAAGTGTCCTCCGCCAGCGTAACGGTAACGCTGTCGGGAGTCGCCACGGGGTTGTCCTTGTTCGTCACGGTCACGCTGCCGGTCTGCTGCGTGTAGCCGGGGCAGGACACGGTATAGGAATACGCTTTCTCGGCGGCGGGCAGCGCCACGGTGGTGGAACCGGTATAAGTGCCGCCGTTGATTTCGAGCGTGGCATTCGCGGGAGCAATGGTAAAGGATACCGCCGCGGTGGGGGTCTCCCATTTCAGCGCGGGGTAGTCCCCGCTCTTGACCATGAAGCCATCCCCCAACAGGGCTGCAAACGCGGCGGACTTCATTTCATCGGCGGATTTGAAGTCGGAATTGCTAATGGCATTAACGCCATTAACTACAAATGCTTGGGCAGAGCCCTTCAAAGCATAGCAATTCTTGACCTCAACCGGCTTTTTAGCGTAACCTGTTCCAACTATTGCGCTTCCGTTGGTACCGCTGTAAACGATATCGCCCACATTATAGCAATTCTCTAAAATCGGCGTATCTGTTGTTGATGAATATCCTCTCGCACCTCTTCCGAGAATACCGCCGATGGCGGAACCTGTTACCGTGCCGGAATTATAGCAGTTTTTGATAAAATGGGCGTTCTCCAAATTGCCGCAGATGCCGCCCAGTTTTCGTGTGCCGCTTATTGTTCCTGTATTCGCGCAGTCTGTGACTGTAACACTATGGGCACTGCCCGAACAATATCCTAAAATGCCACCAACTTCGTTATTTCCCGTGATGGCAGCCGTGTTCTTGCAGTTTTCGATGGTCACATCGCCGCTATATGTGTTCGCAAATCCTGCGATACCACCTACATTGTCTTTCCCGGTAGCCTCTATTTTGCCAGCCGTAATAACATTCTTCACCACAGCACCACCAGCCAGTGTGCCAAATAAACCTGTATAAGATTTTGCACTACTGCTGGTAATATTCAGCGTCACGGTATGACCGTTGCCGTCAAAGGTGCCGGAAAAGTCGCTGGCATAGGGCTCGGTGACAATGATATCCTTCGTCAGCGTATAGCTGCCGCTGGCGTCCATCTCCGCAAACTCCTTCGCGGAGCTGACAGTTCCTTCCGCCAGCGCCAGCGCCGCGCCGCCACTGCTGGTCATTTGGGGCGCAGGCGTTTCCGGAGCAGGCTCCTGCTGCTCCTGCGTCTCCTCATTTCCGGCAGAGACGGTGTTCTCCGTGTCCACCGGAGCTATCTGTTCCTGCTGGGTCTGCTGCTCCTGATCCGCGGCCAGCGTGTCGGCCAACACGGAGGTGGGCAGCAGGCTGACGACCATCACGACGGTCAGCAGCCAGCTTATGACTCTCTTCCTCATATCTCTTTCTCCTTTATGTAAATTTTTTGTCGACGTGAGGGGGTGGGCGGGGATGCGGCAACATCCCCGCCCCACTTATGGAAAAGCACGCGGCCAATGGCCGCCTCAGCTTGACAAAGGGGACTCGTCTGCACAGTTTCACGGTCAGATGGAAAGCGCACGGCGCCTCAGCTTGACAGTCGAGTTTTCCGCACCGCTTCGCTGTGTATGGCAGCGTGTCAGCCTGGCAAGGGAAATATTTTTCATGCAGGGCATGAAAAACGGGACAGAGTGCACTCTGTCCCGCGAAAATGAAACGCTGCCCGGCGCAAAGCCGGACAGCGAACGCAATAGATACGACCCCTGCACCACGGAAAGACGTCGCCGCCCCCGCCGCCCGCCCAAAAGGGCCGGCCGCGAAAAAGGCGGTGCAAAAAACACCGACCTCCCGTTCAGGAGGTCAGCGTGGTACATCTACATGGTGGTACAAGATTCCCGCACACGGAGAGCGCGCCCGCTGCAACTTTGTCCTACACAATGCAATTCTCCTGGCTCGCGCCGCGGGGGGCAGACATCCCTCCTCGTTTGCAGCCTACCTTCTCATGGGCTTACCCACAATGGCGGACTTTCGTCCCGGCGGCTTACGCCGCTTCGGTGCATCCTTGCGCTCACAGTACCGGTCGTGCGGGGTTTGGCTACCCCTTTCCTTCTATGCCGACGCCTGGCCCGTGGTGGGCTGTACGGCCGCCGGCGACATTGGATCAACAGACTGTTTATTTACTTGTCAGCGACATTATATTACAGGAATTGGCCGTTGTCAACCCTCCTCCCTACCCCAGCGCCACGTCCAGGATCATCATTACGGTAAAGCCCGCGGCAAAGGCCAGCGCCCCCGGGCCGGAATCGCCGCGCGTGGGCAGCAGCTCGGCGGCCACCACATAGAGCATGGCCCCGGCGGCAAAGCCCAGCAGCCAGGGCAGCGCCGGAACGATGAGCGCTGCCGCCAGCACCGTCACGCCGGCGGCCAGCGGCTCCACCGCGCCGGAGAGCACGCCGCCCAAAAAGGCTCTCCCCTTCCCCGCACCGGCGGTACGCAGGGGCAGGGCCACGATGGCGCCCTCCGGCACATTCTGGATGGCGATGGCCAGCGCCAGCGTAAACGCCGCGGCGGGCGCGGCGGCTCCTGCCGCCACACATCCGGCATAGGCCGCACCCACCGCCATCCCCTCCGGGATGTTGTGCAGCGTCACCGCCAGAAGGGTCATGGTGGTGGAACGGTCGGTAACAGCCTCCGGCAGCAGTCGCTCCAGCAGCCGCAGGAACAGCACCCCCAGCCAGAAACCGCCCGCCGCCGGAAGGAAGGACCAGCGGCCCATGTCCGCCCAGTCGATAGCGGGCAGCAGCAGGCTCCACACCGAGGCGGCGGTCATCACCCCGGCGGCGAAGCCCTCCAGCACGCGGCGCAGAACGGCGGAGGGCGCTCTTTGCAGGCAGAATACGCACGCCGCACCCAGCGACGTGCCCCAGAAGGGGAGCAATATCCCCTGAAGGACAGATGATTGCATAGACACTCCCTTTTCCGTATCCGTAGTATGCGGAGCCGGGCGGCTCCGTACAGTCTATCCTACGCAGCGGGAAACGAAAGGTGAAAAGACAAGGGCCCCGCCAAAGCGGGGGCCTTTGGGAAAATACAAAGTCATTCAAAATGCTAAGATAAGGCGGGAGCGCCCGAAGGGTGCTCCCACTGCGCGGCTTATTGCTTTATGTGAGATGCAGCTTCACTGTACCGGCAGCTCCACTGCAATAGTAGTGCCCTCATCTGAACTCTCCTCTACCCGGACGCAGCCGCCGTGGAGATCGGCGATCTCCCACACCAGCGAAAGTCCCAGCCCCACGCCGCCGTACTCCCGGCTGCGGGACTTGTCCACCCGGAAGAAGGGCTGGAAGATGCTCCGCTGAAATTCCTCCGGAATGCCGCGGCCGGTGTCGGAAACGCGGATCAGGAGTTTTTCCGTCTCCTGTGTGACGCAGACCCACACCGAGCCGCCAGGGCGGTTGTACTTGACGGCGTTCTCCGTCAGGTTGAAGATCAGCCGATAGATCAGCGCGTCGCTGCCGGTCATAACGCCGTCGCCCTCCGCTTTTAGCGTGACACCGCGCTTTTCTGCCAGCGGGGCGAGGTCTGTGAAGATCTCCTCAATCATTGGGATAAGCTGAATCTGCTCGTTCCGCGCCACCTGCTGCAAATTGCTCATTTCCAGCAGCGTTTTGGTCATCTGCGTCAGTCTCTCCGTCTGCTCCCGCAAAAGCAGGAGAAACTCCGCCGTCTCCGGCAGCACATCGGTGTGCTCTGCGGAAAACAGCTCCAGCTGCGCCTGCATCAGCGCAAGCGGCGTGCGCAGCTCGTGGGCGGCATTGCCGGTGAACTGCCGCTGGGCGGTAAAGGCGTTGTTCAACCGCTCCAGCATCTGGTTGAAGGAGTGGCTGAGCTGCCGGAATTCCGGCAGCACGTCCTCATCGATCCTCACATCCGCCAGATTGTTCAGCTGCACCTTCTCTACCTGAGAGGCGAAGCTGTGCAGGGGCTTGAGGGCTCGCCCGCTGACGAAATAGGCGAGGATGCCGCTGAGCAGCGTTACCGCCGCTGTGATATACCAGTTGGTGGTGCGGAAGCGTCCCTGCACCCCATCGACAACGATGGTCAGCTCCTCGCTGGGCGCAACGAGCTGCGGGTCAAAGCTTGCCGCGCCGCCCTCATTCAGGATCACCGTGCCGCCGCCCTGTAAGCTGTCTGCAATGGTGTCCATATAGTACACACCGGAGGAACAGAGCAGCAGATTCATGGCCACGCAGGTGATGCCGATGAGCAGGACGGACATCAGTGTGATGCGCCACTGCAGGGAAAGCCGCTTCATTCTTCGTCCCCTCCCATCAGATAGCCCTCGCCGATGCGGTTGCGGACAGGGTCGTAGCCCAACGCGGTGCGCAGCTTCTTCCGCAGGGCGGAGATGTGGACGCGGATGGAGTTGCTGAAGCTGTCCACGCTGTTGTCCCAGACGTGATCCATCAGCTCCTCCTGACTCACCGGCCGGCCCTGATGCGCCATCAGGTATTCCAGGATCCCCGTCTCCTTGCGGGTCAGCGTCAGGGGCTGCCCGTTGGCGGAAACTGCCCGCGCACGGGCATCAAAGGTGAGCTGCCCGCAGCGCAGCACCACATCCTGCTGGGTAAACTGCCTCAGGGTCAGGCTGCGGATGCGCGCCTCCAGCTCCGCCAGATGGAAGGGCTTTGCCAGATAGTCATTGGCGCCGGCATCCAGACCCGTCACCTTATCCTCCACCTCGCCGCGAGCCGAGAGGATCAGCACAGGTGTCTCTCTGTCGGTCTGCCGCAGGGTGCGCAGCACCGTCATTCCGTCCTTTTTCGGCAGGTTCAGATCCAGCAGCACCAGATCGTACCGCTCCGTTTCCAGCAGCTCCAGCGCCTTCTCGCCGTCGTAGCAGCAATCCACGCTGTAGGCCGACCGCCGCAGGCTGCGGGCGACGGTGTCGCACAGGGCGCGCTCGTCCTCTACAATTAAAAGGTGCATAGTCGCCTCCTTAATGAACAGGTTGTCTCCTATTATAGCAGAGCCGGATAAGATTTGTGTTAAATTTCTGTTCTTAACAGAGATTTTAACCCGCCTGCGCTATGATAGGCCACAGAAACAGGAAAGGGTGATCAAAATGAGTCACAGGAAGAAGGCAGCAGCGCAGGTCACGCTGCTGCTGGCGGGAGCCGCCATGCTGTGCTTCGGTGTCTGGCGGGGCGAGGCCGCCACGGTGCTGAGCAAAGCGATCAAATTATGTTTGGAGTGTGTGGGCATTGGATAAGAAATTTTCGGGCGCGTCCCATCTTTTGGCCCGTTTTCGGGGCTGGATACAGGCAGGGGCGGCCTTATTGACCAACCTGCACCTGCCGAACTTTCTCAAGGGCGGCTTGTATCAGGGCGCGGGCAAGACCGTCTGCGTGCCGGGGCTGAACTGCTACTCCTGCCCGGCAGCCTCCGGCGCCTGTCCCATCGGGGCGTTTCAGGCGGTGGTGGGGTCCTCCAAGTTCAGCTTCTCCTATTATATCACAGGCTTCCTCATTCTGCTGGGAGTACTGCTGGGACGCTTTATCTGCGGCTTCCTGTGTCCCTTCGGCTGGTTTCAGGAGCTGCTGCATAAGATCCCCACTAAGAAGCTCTCAACAAAAAAGCTCAAGCCCCTGACGTACCTCAAGTACGCCGTGCTGCTGGTGATGGTCTTCCTGCTGCCGGCGTTTCTCGTCAACGACGTAGGCATGGGTGACCCCTTCTTCTGTAAGTATCTCTGCCCCCAGGGCGTGCTGGAGGGGGCCATCCCACTGTCCCTTGCCAATTCCGGCATCCGGGCGGCGCTGGGCAGCCTGTTTACCTGGAAATTCAGCATCCTGCTGGCAGTGATCGTGCTGAGTATCGTATTTTACCGGCCCTTCTGCAAGTGGCTGTGCCCGCTGGGTGCGTTTTACGCGCTGTTTAACAGGGTGTCCCTGTTCCAGATGAAGGTGGATAGGAACAAATGCGTCTCCTGCGGAAAATGCGCCAAGGCCTGCAAAATGGATGTGGACGTGACAAAAACGCCCAACCATACCGAGTGCATCCGCTGTGGGATGTGCATCCGCGCCTGTCCCACCAACGCCGTCAGTTTCCGCTACGGCTTTGGAGACGGCAAAAAAGAACCTGTAGAACCTGCAAATAAATTAAAAACGGAGGAAACAAAATGAACGTAAAGAAAATCATCACACTGCTGCTGGCGCTGGTGCTGGCCGCCGGTATGGTCGCCTGTGGCACAAAGCCCGCGGAGGACACGGACGGCAAGGATGGCAGTGACGAGGCAAAAGCGCTGTACGAGCAGCTGATGGCGCAGGAAAATGCCATCCTGTCGGAAAACACAGCTCTTTGGGAAAAGGTCTTTATGGCAGCCGATAAGGGCATGGCCATGATAGAGGACGGCGGCAACTACGGCGATTTTCTGCTCAAGACCATCGAGAATGCCAAGGATCAGTTCACCGAGGAGGAGCTGACGCTGCTCACCGGCGAGGCCACCAAGATCAAGGATATTGAGAACCAGCGGGCGGAGCTGGAGACGAAGTATCCCTGGCTGTCAGAGACGCCTGATAGTGATGACAATACGAGCGTCCCGGCGGGCAGCGATATGACCACGCCGCCTGGCGATGGCAGTATGCAGAAGTTTCCCGCCTTTGAGGGCAAGGATCTGGACGGTAACACGGTGAAGAGCAGCGAGCTGTTCGCCAAAAACGCCGTCACCGTTGTGAATTTTTGGTTTACCACCTGTAACCCCTGCGTGGGAGAGCTTGCCGAGCTGGACGCGCTGAACAAGGAGCTTGCGGAGAAGGGCGGCGCCCTCATTGGCGTCAACACCTTCACGCTGGACGGCAACGAGACGGCCATTTCCGAGGCCAAGGATGTGCTTGCCAAGAAGGGCGCGACCTATCAGAATGTGTATTTCGCTTCCGACGGTGAGGCGGGAAAGTTCACCACCAATATCTTTGCCTATCCCACCACCTATGTGGTTGACAGGAACGGCAACATCGTGGGCGACCCCATCGTGGGTGCGATCACGGAAAAGAAGCAGGCGGAGGCACTGCAAGCCCAAATCAGCAAGGCTCTATCCGCCGATATGGGCTGACAAACAGACTTGTAGATATCTCCTGTACCTGTTTGTGGCCTGATTTCAGATACATATCAACAGAAAAAAACGGGACGGCTGTTCTTTTGAGGAACAGCCGTCTTTTTCTGGGAAGACAGCGAATGGGGCGCGGGGCTATTTGCCCGCGCCCCTAAAGAGCGGCGCAAAGCGCCAAAAGTGATCCTGTGAGTAGTTTTTTCCCTGTTTTCATCTTCTTTCCTCCGTTCAGAATTGTTTATCACGGCGAAGCTCACCCGCAGCGAAAGCCGTTGTCGGCAGCAGCGTCAGCACCATGCAGCACAGCAGCAAGATGCTGAGTATTCGTTTCTTCATTTCTTGCTACCTCCGTTTTCGTATATGTAGGCTCAGTCAAGAGCGGTTATTGTAATGGTGCCGTTGAAGCCGAGAAGCGTAGTTTTGTAGCTCGACTGTTCAATTTTGAATCGCAGGGTAATATCTTCGTCCGATGCTATATATATCCGGCTGAAACTGAAATGGTGCTGATCCCTTGAATAAGGCAGCTTTACGCCGTCTCTCTTTATGCGCGTAGCTTCTCTGCAAAAGCCGTCATCATAATTGTCCGTCATTTGAACAGAATAATTACCACTTCTGTCTTCGTGAGATTGCAGTTCCATAGATGCGCTTATGGTTACGCTGTATGTGTGACCTTTTTTCAGATATATCTCATCCATGTATGTAGAAACAAATCCGCCGCTTTCGGCTTCTTTATAAACTTTTATCCCAACGGGCCGTTCGGCGCCGTCCTCTTTGTAAAGATCGCCTTTTGTCCAAAGCGTACCATAGAACCAGCCGGCGCAGCTGCCGTTCTGTCCCTTGTCTCCCTTGTCTCCTTTGTCGCCTTTGTCACCTTTTTCGCCGGGGTCACCCTTGTCGCCTTTTTCACCGTCAACACCTGCGGCTTTCACCCCGGTGTCGGTTTCTCCGATCCACCAGTTGCCGTTCTCGCCGATAAAAGGTGTTTTACCGTCCTTACCGGTGGCACCGTCGGTTCCGTCCTTGCCGTCAAGACCTTTCAGAACCGAAAGGTCGTACAGGTTCAGCCATATTTCATCGCCGGTGTAGCGCCACTGCAGGGTGTTTTCGTTCACGCGGATTTCCGGTGTTTTTCCGTTTGCTCCGCCCTTACCGCTCTGTCCGGCAGGGCCTGTGATGTCGACTATCGCCACAAGGTTCTGCCACTCGTCACCCGCGTAACGCCACTGTATGTGGGTTGCGGCTCGCTGCACCTCGATGCTTTTGGCGTTAATTCCGTCTTTACCGTTGGCTCCGTCCTTACCGGCTTCTCCGGCAGCACCCCGCAGCTCGGTAAGCGACACAAGGTCATGCCAATCGGCTTCATCGCTGTATTTCCACTGGATCGCCGTGCCGTTGTTCCGCACCTCCGGCAGTGCAGTGTCGATTTTTGCCGCCTTGCTCCATCCTGCGGCAAGCACGATGCAAAGCACCAAAAGAGCGGCGCAAAGCGCCAAAAGTGATCCTGTGAGTAGTTTTTTCCCTGTTTT
>ERZ1027160.199-NODE-199-length-33083-cov-10.170310_pt1 | contig 33083 bp, 27 predicted proteins | sample MGYA00519275_ERZ1027160 | MGnify/ENA primary metagenome ERZ1027160 (study PRJEB26926, sample SAMN06164707) | human gut metagenome | biome: ENVO:00009003; feature: ENVO:2100002; material: ENVO:00002003 | host: Homo sapiens | place: USA | collected 2012 ...
TACGAGATTCCTCTACGTCTCGTGGGCTCGGAGATGTGTATAAGAGACAGATAGTCACCTTCGTTGATGGCGAAGCCGTCGAAGTCGGAGTTGCGGGCGGCGTAGGTGATCTGGGCGGTGGTGACGTTGGCGGCGGCCTCGGTCATGGCGGCCAGGATAGCCTGGGGATCGTCGTTGTCCGGGTCCACGGCCATCATGGCGGAGATGCCCTGGGGCACAGTGGCGGTGGGCACCACGATGACCTGCTTTTCCGTCAGGCCCACGCACTGCTGGGCGGCCATGATGATGTTCTTATTGTTGGGCAGGATGAACACGATCTCGCTGGGGGTGCGGTTGACCTCCTGCAGGATGGCCTCGGTGGAGGGGTTCATGGTCTGCCCGCCGGAGACGATACGGTCCACGGTCAGGTCGCGGAACACGGCCTCGAGACCCTCGCCGGCGCAGACGGCCAGGAAGCCGTAGCGCTTTTCCGGCGCGGCCACAGCAGCCTCGCCGCGCTCCAGCTCAGCCTCGACGGCGTCCAGATCGTCGGTGGACTGGGCCTTCTTGCCAGCGGCCAGGTCGGCGGCCTGGGTACGCATATTCTCGATCTTGGCCAGCTCCAGCGTGCCGTATTTCTGGGCCTCGTTCAGGGCGTCGCCGGGGGTGTCGGTGTGGACGTGGACCTTGAAGGCCTCGTCATCCTCGCCGATGACCAGGCTGTCGCCGATGCTGTTCAGATAGGCACGCAGGCCGTCCAGGGGCTTGTCGGAGGTCTTGCGGACGATGAACACGGTGTCGAAGGCGAAGGTAATGTCCTCGTCGCCGATGGCGGCGAAGTCCGCCTTCTCCTCGGCAGTATCGGCCACCTCAGGCACGGGCTCGCCCCGCAGGGCGCGGAGCATACCCTCCAGAATAATGAGGTAGCCCTTGCCGCCGGCGTCCACTACGCCGGCCTTTTTCAGCACGGGGTTCATCTCGATGGTCTCCGCCAGGGTGGTGTAGCCGGTCTTGATGGCCTCGTCCAGTACGAACTCGGCGTCGTTCTTCTCGCCGGCGGCCTCCAGCGCACGCTGGGCGGCCAGGCGGGAGACGGTGAGGACCGTGCCCTCGGCGGGCTTCATCACCGCGCCGTAGGCAGTGGAAACGCCCTCCTGCATGGCCTCGGCCAGCAGGACGCCGTCGGCGGTGTCGTGGCCCTTGAGGACCTTGCTCATGCCGCGGAACAGCAGGGACAAAATGACGCCGGAGTTGCCACGGGCACCCCGGAGCAGGCCGGAGGCCGTCAGCTTGGCGGCCTCGTCCACGGTGGCGGGCTCGGCCTTGCGGAGCTCGTTCACCGCCGTCTGGATGGTCAGGGACATATTGGTGCCGGTGTCGCCGTCGGGCACCGGAAATACGTTCAGGTCGTTGATGGCCTGTTTCTGCGCGGTGATGCAGGCGGCGCCGAAGGCGACCATCTGCTTGAAGGCGCCGCCGCTGATCTTTTCTGTCATGTCTGTTCTCCTTCCGGGCGCGTCACACGGTGACGGAATCCACGCAGACATTCACCGCTTTGACGGTGACGCCGGTGTTGAGGTTGACCACATACTTGACCTCGCCCATAATGGATCGGCAGACTGTGGCGATGTTGACGCCGTTTTCCACGACGATGTGCAGCTCGATGGACACGGTGCCGTCGTCATTGTACGTGACCTTGACGCCCTTGCTCATGGCCTCGGGCCGCAGGAGATGCACCAGCCCGTCAGTCATGCTGCGCTGGGCCATGCCCTTGACGCCGAAGCAGTTGGTGGCGGCCGCGCCGGTGATGGTGGTGAACACGGCGTCGCTGATGGTGATCTCGCCGTTTTCGGTGGGGACTTTTATCATAGCGGACTTCCTTTCTGCGGAAATGGCATAATAACACACGATAATATGGAGTATTATATACTACTTTCTCCGGGATTACAATAGAGATTTTACCGGGGCGGCATATGGGCAGGTTTCCCGCGCGGCTTTGAAGGCGCGGCGAAGAAAGGGAGCGCCCCGCGGGGCGCTCCCTTGTGCGTTACTGCTTGTAGGGTACGTGCCAGATGGTGTCGGCGTACTGGGCGATGGCCCGGTCAGCGGCGAACACGCCGCTGCGGGCGATGTTGGTGAGGCTCATGCGGTTCCACGTCTCCCGGTCGCGGTAGGTGTGGCGCATCCGGGATTCGGCCTCGCAGTAGGCGGCGAAGTCGGCCAGGACCATGTACTGGTCCGCCTGACCGTCCATGCCGGTGACAAGGCGCTGGAACAGGTCCTCGTAGGTAACGCCGTCCCGGAAGCCAACCTTCAGCTGGTCCAGCACGCGGCGCAGCACCGGGTCGCGCTGATAGAGCAGGTTGGGGTCGTAGGTGTGGCGCAGGTGCTCCACCTCATCGGCATGAAGGCCGAAGAGGAACATATTGTCGTCGCCCAGCAGGTCGTGCATCTCCACGTTGGCACCGTCCAGGGTGCCGACGGTCAGCGCGCCGTTCATCATAAACTTCATATTGCCGGTGCCGCTGGCCTCCTTGCCGGCGGTGGAGATCTGCTGACTGACCTCGCTGGCGGGCATGAGGACCTCGGCCAGGGAGACGCGGTAGTTCTCCAGGAACACCACCTGGAGCCGATCTTTGCACAGCGGGTCGCTGTTGATCTGGTCGGCCAGGGAGTTGATGAGGTGGATGATGCGCTTGGCCACGGCGTAGCCCGGGGCGGCCTTGGCACCGAACAGGAACGTCTGGGGCGGGAGGTCCAGGCTGGGGTCATCCTGCAGGCGCTGGTACAGGTAGATGATCTGCAGGGCGTTCAGCAGCTGGCGCTTGTACTCGTGCAGGCGCTTTACCTGCACATCGAAGATGGCGTCGGTGTTCAGAACCACGCCCTGGTGCTTCCTGGCGAAGGCGGCAAAGGCAAGCTTGTTCTGATGCTTGATGTCCTCCAGACGCTGAAGGACCGCCTTGTCGCCGGCGTAGGCCTCCAGCTTTTTCAGCTCCTGCGGATGGGTGAGATAGCCCTCGCCGATCAGGTCACGGAGCAGTCCGTCCAGACCGGGGTTGATCTGGGGCACCCAGCGGCGGTGGTCGATGCCGTTGGTGACGTTCTTGAACTTGTCCGGCATCATCTGGCAGGCGTCCTTGAACAGGTCCTTCCGCAAAATCTCGGAGTGCAGGGCGCTGACGCCGTTGACGGCCATGCTGCCGGCGATGCACAGGTTGGCCATGCGGACGCCGCCGTCCCAGATAATGGCCAGCTTGGCGGTCTTGATCGGGTCGTGATAGAATTCCTCCACCTGCTGCTGCCAGCGGCGGGAGATCTCCTGCAATATCTGCCACACGCGGGGCAGCAGCGTTTCGAACAGCTGCTGCGGCCAGACCTCAAGGGCCTCGGAAAGCACGGTGTGGTTGGTGTAGGCCACGCAGTGGGTGGTGATGTGCCAGGCCTCGTCCCAGCCCATGCCGGCATCGTCGATGAGGATACGCATCAGCTCCGGGATCACCAGCGTGGGGTGGGTGTCGTTGATCTGGATGACATTCTTCTCATGGAAGTTCCTGAGGGTACCGTACTGCTGGATGTGCTTGCGGGTGATGGACTGAATGGTGGCGGACACGAAGAAATACTGCTGCTTCAGCCGCAGGGACTTGCCCTCGTAGTGGTTGTCCTCGGGGTAGAGCACCTGACTGATGGCGTCAGCCATGGCGCGCTCCTCGGCGGCATGGAGGTACTGGCCCTCGCTGAAGAGCTTCATGTCGATGGGTTTGGGGCTGCGGGCCTGCCACAGGCGCAGGGTGTTCACATGGTCGGTGTCGTAGCCGGCGATCTCCATGTCGCAGGGGATGGCCAGCACACGGGTGTAGTCCTCATGGACCACCATCAGGTGGTTGTTGTCCCAGCGGGTGCGGACCTTACCGCCGAAGCGGACCTCCTCCGCCTCCTGCAGCTTGGGCAGCAGCCACGCGTCGCCCAGCTGCATCCAGTCGTCGGGCAGCTCCACCTGCTGGCCCTCCACGATCTTCTGCTTGAAAATACCCAGCTCATAGCAGATGGAGTAGCCCGTCGCCGGGATCTCCAGGGTGGTCATGCTGTCCAGATAGCAGGCGGCCAGGCGGCCCAGACCGCCGTTGCCCAGACCGGCGTCCGGCTCCATGTCGAAGATGTCCGCCGCTTTGAAGCCCAGCTCGCCGATGGCGGCGGTCAGGGGCTCCAGCAGCGCCAGATTGAAGGCGTTTTTCATCAGGCTGCGGCCCATCAGGAACTCCAGCGACAGGTAGTGGACCTTACGCTTTTCCTCGTGGGCCGTCTCCTCGCGGGTCTGTACGCCGTGCTCGGCCATGATGTCCCGCAGGACCATGGCGCAGGCCTTCATCATCTCGCCGTCGGTGGCCTGCTGCTCGGTGCAGCCGTAGTTGAGGCGCAGCTTCTGCACGATGGCCTCTTTCAGGGTCTCTTTGTTGTAGGTCATATGTGGTGTATCCTCCTATGGTCAAAGGTTCTCATAAATATGGCGGTAGCTGTCCGCGCTGCGCGTCCAGCTGAAATCCTCGGTCATGCCCCGTTGCCGCACGGTATCAAAGCCTGTCCGGTCGCCCCGGTATAGGCCGGTGGCCTGACCGATGACGGAGAGCATGGCCCCGGCGTCATAGTCGCCGAACAGGTAGCCGGTGCCGTCCTCCTGCCCCACCTGGCAGGAGCGCACGGTGTCCGCCAGACCGCCGGTGCTCCGCACGATGGGCACCGCGCCGTAGCGCATGGCGATCATCTGGCTCAGGCCGCAGGGCTCGCTGCGGGAGGGCATCAGGAGCAGGTCCGCGGCGGCGTATACGCGGCGGGACAGGTCCTCGGCGTACAAAATCTGCGCCGACAGGCGGCCGGGGTACTGCCCGGCTTTCCAGCGGAAGAAATCCTCATACTGCCCGTCACCGGTGCCCAGCACCACGAACTGGCAGCCGGTGGCCATAATGCCGTCCATGGCCTGCTGCACAAGATCAAGCCCCTTGTGCCCCACCAGCCGCGTCACCATGGCGATCAGCGGCGTATCCGGCTCCTGGGTAAGTCCGAGGGCAGCCTGCAGGGATGCCTTGCACACGGCCTTGCCGGCCGGGTCTGCCGCCGTGTAATGCGCCGGAAGCGCCGGGTCGGACGCCGGGTCGTAGGTGACGGTGTCGATGCCGTTGACCACGCCGTGCATTTTCCAGCCGATGGCGTCCACCACGCTCTCCAGCCCCTCGGCATAGGCCGGGTCATGGAGTTGGGCGGCGTAGGTGGGGCTGACGGTGGTGACGGCGTCCGCCATGAGCATGGCACCCTTCATCAGGTTCACGTCGCCGTCCATGCGGAGGGTGCCGTCGTCGTACCAGCCACGATCCAGACCGAAGAGCTGGTCTACGCTGTCGCTGCCGTAGCGGCCCTGATATTCAATGTTGTGAATGGTGAACACCGTGCGGATATGGCGTATCTCCCACCAGCGGGTGGCCGCGTCCTTGAGATAGATGGGCACCAGCGCCGTCTGCCAGTCGTTGCAGTGGAGGATGTCCGGCATCCAGTCCAGGCTGGGCAGCAGGTCGACGACGGCCTTGCTGAAAAAGGCGAAGCGCTCGCCGTCGTCAAACTCGCCGTACAGGCGGCCGCGGCGGAAGTATTTTTCGTTGTCCACGAAGTACCAGGTCACGCCCCGGTCATGGAGGGAGAACAGGCCGCAGTACTCATGCCGCCAGCCCAGGTCCACGTAGATATACCGGCGGAAGGTCATTTTCTCCCGCCACTGGGGGCCGATCTTGTCGTACAGGGGCAGAATGACGGCGGTCTCGACACCCTCCGCCGCCAGGGCGGGGGGGAGGCTGCCGGCCACATCGGCCAGGCCGCCGGTCTTGCAGAAGGGGTACGCTTCACTGGTCACATACAGCAGCTTCATGGCAGGCTCCTTTCTCTCACACCGTCGCGCCCTTGGCGATGACGATGGGATAGCGCTCGTGGCCCATCAGGGTCACATTCTCGCTGACGGTGACGTATTTGTCGGTGATCACGCCCCGCAGTATGGCACCGCGCTTGACCACCGTGTCCTTGAACAGGATACAGTTTTCCACGCTGGCACCCTTTTCAATACGCACGTTGCGGAACAGCACGCAGTTTTTTACGCTGCCCTGGATGTCGCAGCCGTCGGCGGCCAGGGAGTTGACGCAGCCGCCCTCCGGGTCGATGTAGCTGGAGGGGGAGTCGTTTTCCTTGCCGTATACCGGGCGGTCCGGGCAGAACAGGGCGCTGCGGGTGGCGGTATCCAGCAGCTCCATGCTGCGGTCGTAGTAGTTCTGCAGGGTGCTGATGTGGGCGGCGTAGCCGTCGTAGACATAGCTTTGCAGATGGAGACGGCTGCTCATGCCCTGAAGGATATCCCGCCGCAGGCTGTAACGGTTGTGGCTCAGGCACTCCGTCACCAGCTGGATGAGCAGCTCGGTCCGCAGGACAAAGATGTTCAGGCAGCGATAGCCCTCCGGCGTGTGCAGGCCGTAGGCCGTGTCGGTGATGCGGCCCCGGGCGTCCAGCCGGAAGTAGGTATCCTGCCCGTCGCCGGGGACGGCGGTGCAGACGGCGGTGATGTCCGCGCCGGTGTCGATATGGCGGCGGAGCACGTCCTCCAGGGGCGCGTTGATGACCGTGTCGCTGTCGGACAGCACCACGTAGTCCTGACGGATGCTCTTCAGGTAGTTCATCACGCTGCCCAGGGCATCCACGCGGCCGCGGAACTGGCCGTCGCCGCGGTGCTGCTCATTATAGGCGAAGGCCGGCAGCAGCGTCAGACCGCCGAAGTTGCGGCTCAGGTCCCAGCTCTTGCCGCTGCCCAGGTGGTCCAGCAGCGACTGGCACTTGCCGTGCATGATGACGCCCACGTCCGTGACACCGGCGTTCACCATGCTGGAGAGGATGAAGTCGATGATGCGGTAGTCACCGCCGAAGGGGATGGAGCCGTGGACGCGATTTTCGATGAGCTCCCGCAGACCGTTTTCCTTGTCGTAGGAGAAGATGATCCCGTGCATTCCGTTCATGGCCGCACCTCCTTGCCGTTTTCGCCCAGCATCATTTTCGGTTCGATGACCGCGCCGTCCGCCACGGAGGTCCGGGGCCCCAGCACGGCGATGCCCCAGTCCTCAAAGGGGACGCTGCCCGGGGCGCCGCCCACCACGGCATTTCTGCCTACGCGGCAGCCCTCGCCCACGATGGCGTAGGACACCTTCGCGCCTGCCTCGATGACGGCGCCGGGCATGACCACGGAATAGGAGACGGACGCGCCCTCGGCCACGGTGGTGCCGGTGCTGAGGACGGCGTTCTTTACCTCGCCCAGCACGGTGCAGCCCTTGGCCACGGCGCTGTTGCCCACATCGCCCGTTTTACCGATGTAGGTGGGCGGGCAGGTGGGCGTGCGGCCGTAGATGCGCCACTTCTTGTCCAGCAGGTTCAGCCCGGAGCCGGGGGAGAGCATATCCATGTTGGCGTCCCACAGGGAGTCCAGCGTGCCCACGTCCTTCCAGTAGCCCTCGAAGCGGTAGGCGGACATCTTCTCACCGTTTCGCAGCATAGCGGGGATGATGTTTTTTCCAAAGTCGTTGTCGCTGCGGGGGTCAGTCTCATCATCGATGAGGTACTGGCGCAGCTTTTTCCAGGTGAAGATATAGATGCCCATAGAGGCCAGGTTGCTTTTCGGTTCCTTGGGCTTCTCGGCGAACTCGGTGATGTTGTCGTTGCCGTCCACGGCCATGATGCCGAAGCGGCTGGCCTCCTCCCAGGGGACCTCCATGACGGAGATGGTGCAGTCAGCGCCGGTGGCCTTGTGGCGGCGCAGCATCAGGGAGTAGTCCATCTTATAGATGTGGTCGCCGGAGAGCACCAGTACATACTCCGGATCGTACAGATCCACGAAGCCGATGTTCTGGTAGATGGCGTTGGCGGTGCCCTTGTACCAGACGGCGCCGCCGGCGCTCTGGTAGGGCGGCAGGATATGTACGCCGCCGTTGACACGGTCCAGCTCCCAGGGCTGGCCGCTGCCGATGTAGGTGTTCAGCTCCAGCGGCCGGTACTGGGTCAGCACGCCCACGGTGTCGATGCCGGAGTTGGTACAGTTGGACAGGGGAAAGTCGATGATGCGGAATTTGCCGCCGAAGGGCACGGCGGGCTTGGCCATGCTGCCGGTGAGCACGTACAGGCGGCTGCCCTGGCCGCCGGCCAGCAGCATCGCCACACACTCTTTTTTCATCCTTGCGTACCTCCTGTGTTCTGTTTTTTCTGGGGGCGTTTTCCCTCCCGGCGCAGCAGCACCGCGCCCAGGGGCGGGATGGTCAGGGAAAGGGACGTCTCCCGCCCGTGGGAGGGGATCTCGTCCACGTCGATCCGGCTGCCTGCCGGAAGGGCGCAGCCGCTGCCGCCCCAGCAGGCGTCGTCCGTGTTGAACAGTACCTCATACCGCGCCGCCGCCGGCACGCCGAAGCGGTAGTTGTCCCAGGGCACCGGCGCGAAATTCACCGCGCAGATCAGCTCGTGGCCCCTGCGGTCCCGCCGCAGAAACACCAGCACGTTGTTGTGGTTATCATCGGCCACCAGCCATGTAAAGCCGTCCCAGTCCCGGTCGTTTTCCCACAGGCACCGGTTGCGCTTATACAGCCGGTTCAGCTGCCGCAGGCACTCATGGCTGGCCCGGCAGGCGGGATCGTCCAGCAGATACCAGTCCAGCTGGCCGCGGAAGTCCCACTCGTGCCACTGGGGCAGCTCGCTGCCCATGAACAGCAGCTTTTTGCCGGGGTGGCACAGCATATAGGCCCAGAAACTCCTTACACCGGCCAGCTGCCGCCAGTCGTCGCCGGGCATCTTGCCCCGGAGAGAGCCCTTCATGTGGACCACCTCATCGTGGGACAGGGGCAGGACGTAGTTTTCCGAGAAGGCGTAGACCATGGAGAACGTCACGTCCCGGTGGTGGAACTGGCGGAAGTAGGGGTCCATCTTCAGATAGTGGCACAGGTCGTTCATCCAGCCCATGTTCCACTTCAGGTTGAAGCCCAGACCGCCCTGCTCCGGCGGATAGGTGACCAGCGGCCACGCGGTGGACTCCTCCGCCACCATCAGCGCCGCCGGGTCGGCGGCAAAGGCTGCCCGGTTCAGCTCACGCAGGAAGTCGATGGCCTCCAGGTTCTCCCGGCCGCCGTCCTTGTTGGGACGCCACGCGCCGCCCTGCCGGTCATAGTCCAGATACAGCATGGACGCCACCGCGTCCACCCGCAGCCCGTCGATGTGGTATTCCTTCAACCAGTAGACGGCGGAGGACAGCAGGAATTCCCGGACCTCCGGCTTGCCGAAGTCGAATACACGGGTGCCCCAGCCGGCGTGCTCCCATTTCAGGGGGTCGCCGTACTCGTAGAGGCAGGTGCCGTCAAATTCGATAAGCCCGTGGCTGTCCTTACAGAAGTGGGCGGGCACCCAGTCCAGTATCACGCCCAGCCCCGCCCGGTGCAGGGCATCCACCAGGGCCATGAAGTCGTGGGGCGTGCCGTAGCGGCTGGTGGGGGCGAAGTAGCCGGTGCACTGGTAGCCCCAGCTGTCGTCCAGGGGGTATTCCGTCACCGGCAGCAGCTCTACGAAGTTGTAGCCCATGGCCTTTACATAGGAGGGCAGCTCCTTTGCCAGCTCCACATAGCTCAGGGGAGAGCCGTCCTCGTGGCGCTTCCACGAGCCCAGATGCACCTCGTAGATCAGCAGCTCGCCGTTCACCGGCGGCTTTTCCAGCCGCTGCTGCCGCCAGTCATCGTCCCGCCACTGGTATCCGGACAGGTCGTAGACCTTGCTGTCTGTCCCGGGACGGGTGGCCGCGTGGAAGGCACAGGGATCGGCCTTCCAGACCACCCGGCCGTCCGCGCCGGTGACCACATACTTGTAGGCGTCGTAGACCTTGGCGTTCTCCGCCGCCGTTTCCCACACGCCGGTATCCAGCCGGGTCATGGGCCGGGGCTGCCAGCCGTTGAAGTCCCCGGCCAGCGCTACGGCGCGGGCGTGGGGCGCCCACACGCGGAAGGTGAAGCCCTGCTCCGCCGGGTGCGCGCCGAGGTAGGTGTAGATATCGTGGGCCGGGTGCCGCGTCATGTGCTCAGCTCCTTTTCTCTCGCTCTGCTCGTCTGCTCTATGGTAGCACGCCTGTTCCGTCAAAGGACGCGAAACAGGTCGCTGGTAACGTTACCGACATTGTACCCCATTTTTCCCGTCCCGTCAACAAACAAGGCGCTTTTTGTGCCGCGGCGGGGGCGGAAAAGGGCCGCAAGCACAAAAGGGAAACGCAGGCGCGCTGCGTTTCCCTTTTCGTTTACTCATCCCGCTGCTGCACGGCACTGCTGCCGTTCAGGCCGAAGTCATCCGCCACGCTGGCGGTGTCCCGGCGCAGCATGGTCTCCATCACCCGGATATCGCTGTCGATATCCATGGCATCGGTGCGGTACAGCTCGTCCAGCTGGTGCTCGAAGCCCGCCACGATGCTGTCCATGGTCTTTTCGATCTTGGCCTTGGCCTGGCTCAGGTTCTCGCCGCTGACGCCGGCCTCCTCGAAGCTGGCGTAGTTTTCCAGCAGCTTCAGGGTGGTGGGCAGGTAGTAGTTCAGGAACGTGCCGGCGGCGTCACGCTTGGCCTCGTCCTCTTCAATGAGTTTGAAAATACGGCCGGACACCTGCTCCATGCGGTCCAGCTTGGCGCTGATGGCCTCGTCGGCGATGCGGTCGTTCAGCTCGCGGATCTGGGCCAGGATGGCGGCGTAGCCCGCCGGCGCGGGCGTGGTCTGTGCGGGCTGACCCTGCTCCGCCTTGGCGCGGTGGGCGGCATCAAAGTACGCCGTGGCGGCGGCCTGGGACTTGAAGAGCATACCGCTGCCCATGTCGATATAGGCCTCGTCACCCCAGAGGCCCTTTTCCAGCATCAGGTTCACGTCCTTCTCCACCCGGCGGCGGGACACGTCGGCGGCCCGGGCCAGATAGTCCAGGGGCACGGCCTGCTTCTGCCCGACGGTGCGGAGGTAGGTGGCAAAGCGCCGCTGGCGGCGCTTCATGGCGCCGCTGCCCAGCAGCAGGGACGCGCCGCCGGCCATCATGCCCAGGGGATAGAACAGCTGCCGGGCAAAGTACCACCACTCGTTGTAGTGGTAGGCGTAGGACAGGTTGTCGCTGACGGCACTGAGCATAGCCACGCAGCCCAGAATACCCAGCACCGCGCCGATGATCTTCATGGTTTTGGCGCCCTTGTCGGAGTAGTTCGGCGTCTCTGTGACCTTGCGGACGGTGTTCTTCGCCGCGGAGGCGCGCGCCTGTGCAGGCTTCGCCTCGGCGCTGCCCGCCGCCGTCCGCTGCCACGCATCCCGCGCCTGCTGGCGCATTTTCCTGCCGCCGCCCTCGCTGAGCTTGCTCAGCAGCAGGATCAGGCCCACAGGCCAGGCCACGGCAAACATCACCGCGATGAATATCCACGAACCCAGGTCGTTATTGTTCTTTTTCGGCGGCTTCGGCTGAAGACCGTTGTTCTCGTCGTATTCGTAGCTCATGCTTCCCCTTCTCCCTTTCCCCGCAGCTTTCGCTTGTTGCCCTTTTCGTCCACGATATAGGTATTCTCCAGCACGCTGCGGGCATTGGCCATTACCGCGTTCAGGTACTCCTGCCGCAGTGCAGCGCGCTCCTCGATCTCCGCGTCTGTCAGCCCCTCGGCCTTGGCCTTGCGGGCCAGCTCGTTGATGCGTGCTATCTTCTTCTCGTCCATAGCTGTTTCTCCCTTATATGTATCGCCGTATAGCCACCGGCAGGCGGCCCTTTTTCGTGGGAGCGCCCACGCTGTCCAATACGCATTTTCCCAGACCGCGGCAGGTGATGGTATCCCCCGCCGACACGGGCTTGTCCGGCTTCACACAGGTGACGTAGTTCACCTGTACGGACCCCTTTTCCACGGCCTCCGCTGCCCGGCCCCGGCTGAGGGAAAATCCCGCCGCCAGCACGTTGTCCAGCCGCAGGGAGGAGACGGTGTCCCGCAGTTCCTTCACCGCCGCATGGGGGACCGCCAGCGCCGAAAGCGGCAGCGGCGTTACGGTGAGCTTCTCCCGGCCGGCGCTGTCCCAGTTCTGCAGCAGGAAATCCGTCATGGACGGGTCCAGCAGCACCTGACAGCCGCCCTTTTCCACCAGTATATCGCCTATCTTCTCCCGGGTCAATCCCAGAGCCATCAAACTGCCCAAAAAATCCCGGTGGGTCAGGTCGCCGCCGCTGCGGCACGCGGCCCGCACCGCCGCGATCTCCGTGCCGTCCGGCTCCGCCATCCACTCCGGCAGAAACAGCAGCCGCTTTCGCTCCGCGCCGTCATAGCCGCCCCAAAGCACATAGCCCTCCCGGCACCCCAGCGCGTTCAGCAGATGCTGCGCCGCCGCCTGTTCCTGGGGCGAGAGAAAGCCGGTGGCCGTGGGAATGTTCCGCGTGCGGCACTGCTCACACTTATCCCACACGCGGCTCAGCAGCAGCCGTTCCTCCGGGCTGTGGGCGGCTCTGTCCAGTAGTTCACGTCTGTCCATGTTATGCCCCCAAATTCTGCGTGCGGTACAGTGTGGCGTACACGCCGTTCTTCGCCAGGAGTTCCTGGTGGGAGCCCTGTTCGGCGACGACACCGTCCTGTATCACCAGTATCCGTCCGGCCGAACGAATGGTGGACAGCCGGTGGGCGATGATCAGTGTCGTGCGGCCTCGGGCCAAACGGTCAAAGGCGCCCTGGATGCGGGCTTCCGTCACGCTGTCCAGCGCGGAGGTGGCCTCATCCAGTATCAGAATGGGCGGGGTCTTCAGAAACACCCGGGCGATGGCCACCCGCTGCTTCTGCCCGCCGGAGAGCAGCGCGCCCCGCTCACCCACATAGGTGTCGAACCCGTCGGGCATGGCGCAGATATCGTCGTAGATCTCCGCCTGCCGCGCCGCCTGCTCTACCTCAGCGTCGGTGGCGTCGGGGCGGCCATAGCGGATATTTTCGCGGATGGTGTCGGCGAACAGGAACACATCCTGCTGCACGATGCCGATGGCCCGGCGCAGGGAGCGCTGGGTGACGGCGCGGACATCGCGGCCGTCGACGGTGATGCTGCCGCTGTCCACATCGTAGAACCGGGGCAGCAGCTGGCACAGGGTGGTCTTGCCGCCGCCGGAGGGCCCCACCAGGGCCACCGTCTCGCCGGCGGGGATGTGCAGCGTCACGTTGTGCAGCACCTCGGCCTTTTCGCCGTAGGCGAAGGAGACGTCGTTCACGTCCACGCGGCCCTGTACATGTTCGAGGGGCCGCGCGTCCGGCGCGTCCTGGATAGACGGCTCGGTGGCCATCAGCTCAATGAAGCGGTGCAGGCCCGCGAAGCCGTTGGAGAACATCTCGGCGAAGTTGGCCAGCTTGCGGATGGGACTGACGAAGGCGGTGACGTATAGGGAGAAGGTGATCAGATCCACATAGTCCATTTTCTCCCCCATGATGAGCCAGCCGCCCACGGCGATCACCGCCACCGGCAATATGCCGGTGCAGAACTCCATCACCGCGTTGAAGCGGCCCATCTCCTTGTGAAAGCCACGCTTGGCGGTCTTGAACACCTCGTTGGCCTCGTCGAACCGCTGCTGCTGGGCTTCTTCGTTGGCAAAGGCCTTGGTGGTCCGCACGCCGGACAGGCCGGACTCGATGGCGGCGTTGATGGTGCCGGTCTTGACCTTGGCGGCCCGGGAGGCGGCGCTCATCTGCCGGCGGCGGCGCAGGGCCATGGTCAGCAGGACAGGCAGCAGCACCAGCAGTACCAGCGCCAGCTCCCAGCGCAGGGTGAACATCACCGCCAGCGCGCCCACGATGGTCACCAGGGAGATGAACAGATCCTCCGGCCCGTGGTGGGCCAGCTCCGTCAGTTCAAACAGGTCACTGGTCAGGCGGCTCATCAGCTGGCCGGTGCGGTTGCGGTCGTAGAAGTCGAAGCCCAGCTCCTGAATGTGGCGGTACAGATCGCGGCGGATGTCCGCCTCCACGCGGATGCCGAAGGTGTGGCCCCAGTAGGCCACCACGAAGTACAGCGCCGAGCGCAGCACATAGGCGGCCACCACCACCGCCATGACGATGAAGAATACCCGGAACTGCCGCTGGGGCAGCCAGGTATACATGGCGGCGCGGGACACCAGCGGGAACGCCAGGTCGATGCAGGCGATGAGGAACGCGCAGGACAGGTCCAGGGCGAAGAGCCGCCGGTGGGGTTTGAAGTAGGAGAGGAATATCCGCAGGGGGCTGCGGGTCTGATAATCTTTCGTGGTCATGCTATGCCTCGCTTGGTGTTTTTTTGAACATATAGTATAGCACATCGGCACGGCGTTCGCAATAGCACGCAGCGCCCCGGCTTGCGTGTCGGGGCGCTGCGTGTTATAATTGGGCCATGACCTGGCCGATAGGGCCGTCGATGGTGACGGCGGCGCCAAGACCGCTGCCGGCCCCGCCCTTGTTGATGACCGCCAGCTTATGGCCGCGGTAGTACTGTATCAGGCCGGCGGCGGGATAGACCACCAGCGACGTGCCGCCGATGATGAGCACGTCTGCCTGCCGGATATAGTGGATGGCGCGGGCCATCACGTCCTCATCCAGGGACTCCTCATACAGCACCACGTCCGGCTTAATGATGCCGCCGCAGGTGCAGCGGGGAATGCCGCGGCTCTCCGCGATGCGCTCCACACCGTAGAATTTCCCACAGCGGGTACAGTGGTTCCGCAGCACGCTGCCGTGGAGCTCAAGGACCTCCTGGCTGCCGGCCTTCTGGTGCAGGCCGTCGATGTTCTGGGTGATGACGGCCTTCAGCTTCCCCTGCCGCTCCCATTCCGCCAGCTTGCGGTGGGCGGCGTTGGGCTGGGCGTCCAGGGCCAGCATTTTGGCCCGGTAGAAGTCGTAGAATTCCTCGGTGTGCGTCTCGTAAAATGTGTGGCTGAGCATGGTCTCCGGCGGGTATTTGAATTTCTGGTGATACAGGCCGTCCACACTGCGGAAGTCCGGTATCCCGGACTCGGTGGATACGCCGGCGCCGCCGAAAAACACGATGTTGTCACTGGCGTCTGTCAGTTCTTTCAGTCTGCGGATGGTGTCGTCCATACTGTCCCTCCATTTCTTTTGTAAGGAGCATACGCTATGAATATTCAGATCTTCGGAAAAAGCAAGTCCTTCGACACGAAAAAGGCGGAGCGCTGGTTCAAGGAGCGCCGCATCAAGTACCAGTACATCGACCTTGTGAGCAAGGGTGTATCGCCGGGGGAGTACCGTTCCATCCGGGCGGCCGTGGGCAGCTTCGACGCGCTGGTGGACAAGGACTGCCGGGCGTATGAGGCGCTGTACATGGCCTATATCACGCCTCAGGCGGCGGAGGAAAAGCTGCTGGAATACCCGGAGCTGTTCGCCGCACCCATTGTCCGCAACGGGAAGCAGGCCACCGTGGGCTATTGCCCGGAGATATGGCAGACGTGGGAATAGGAATAGGGGCTCTCATCCGTGCGCCGCAGGCGCACGGTTTTTTTCGGGCAGCACCGCGGCTTTCACTGTGCGGTGTTGCCCTTAGTCCGTGTAGCTGTGCTCCACCGTGACCACGGCGTAGTAATTGCCGTCCATGGCGCGGACCAGAGCGCGTATCTCCTGCGCTGCCTGGGCCGGGGTCTTGCTGCTGGAGAAGGGCAGCACCGCGTCGAAGATCAGGTTATCGTGTGTGGTGCCCCGGACCACGCGGAAGTCGTGGATGGTCAGACCGGGATCCACCTGCTTCACCAGCGCGGCCACCTGTTCCTTCAGTGCGGTGACGGAGCCGTCGGTGACGATGGGGTCCATGTGGATGACGGCGTGACAGTGGAGCTTCTCCATCAGTTCCTTTTCGATATTGTCGATCACATCGTGCATGGCCATGATGTCCCCGTGGGCGGGGACCTCCGCGTGGAGGGTGATCATCAGACGGCCGGGGCCGTAGTCGTGGACCACCAGATCGTGTACGCCCAGCACTGTGTCGTTGGAGAGGACGATATCCCGTATCTGCTGCACCAGCGCCGGGTCGGGCGCCTGCCCCAGCAGAGGGGACAGGGTCTCTTTTGCGGCCTTGTAGGCGGAGAACAGGATGAACAGCGCCACCACCAGGCCCACATAGCCGTCCACTGCCAGACCGGTCCATTTGCCGATGAGCATGGCAAGGAGCACCGCCAGGGTGGAGACGGTGTCGGAAAGGCTGTCCGTGGCGGTGGCCTCCATGGCGGCGGACTTGATCTTCCGGCCGACGGCCCGGTTGTACAGCCACATATAGACCTTCACGCACACGGAGGCGGCCATGATGGCGATAGCCATCAGGGAAAAGGTGACGGCCTCCGGATGGAGGATCTTGTCAAAGGAGGACTTGGCCAGCTCCACGCCCATCAGCAGGATCAGGCCCGCTACGATCAGGCCGGATATGTACTCGATGCGGCCGTGGCCAAAGGGGTGGTCGGTGTCCGGCTTTTTGCCCGCCAGACGGAAACCCAGCAGCGTCACCGCCGAGGAGCCGGCGTCGGACAGGTTGTTGAAGGCGTCCGCCGTGACGGCGATGGAACCGGACAGCTGTCCGGCGAAGAATTTGCCGATGAACAGCAGGATATTCAGTGCGATGCCCACAGCGCCGCACAGTGTGCCGTAGGCGCGGCGGACGGCGGGGGAGGACACGTTGTCCCGGTCAGGAATGAGCCAGCGGCTTAGCAATCGTATCATAGCAGTCGTCTCCTTTCGGCGGGTAGACCCGGCGCTTTGTCAGCCAATAGCACAGAGGAATGGCGTACAGCAGTATCTCGTAGGGGATGGCGGACATGTCCGCGCCCAGCATGGCCAGCGGGATGGACACGGAGATGTTCCAGGGAATCAGCGGCGAGAGGACGATGCCGGAGTTCTCGATGTCAAGGGCCATCTCGCCCCTGCCGTGGCCGCGCTTGGTGTAGTCGTCCTCCAGCAGCTGGTTGCACACCACCGCGCAGGTGGACTGGTTGCAGAACACCATGCTGCACACCACGGAGATCGCCACGCAGGCGGGGAACCGCCCGGCTCTCCGGGCCAGGCGCTGGGCCAGATGCGCCGCGCCGTTCAACACGCCCATGCCGCCCAGCAGCCCGGCGTACAGCCCGGCGCTGACGGCCATGATGGTGGCCGAGACCATGGACATCATGCCGCCGCCGGAGAGCACGTCGTGCAGCGCGCCGGGGGCGGGGAGGTAGCCCAGCACCGCATCCCGCAGGGTGGGCAGCAGAGCGCGGCCCTGGGCGAACACCGTCACCAGCAGCGCCGTCAGCGCACTGACGGCCATGGTGGGCCGAATGGGGACCTTGCACAGCGGCAGGATCAGGATCAGCAGCGCCGGGATGGCCGTCCACCAGCTGAGGCTGAAGGTGCCGGACAGCTGGTCCAGCACACCGCTGTCCACCATGGCCAGCGGGTGCGTTACGGACAGGGCGGCGTAGGCCGCGAGGCTGACCAGATAGGGCAGCCAGCCGGTGCGGTGCATCATGTGCAGGTTGTCATAGAGCTTGGTATCGGTGGCGGCGGCCACCAGCGTGGCGCTGGAGGAGGCCGGCGAGCAGCGGTCGCCGAAGTAGGCGCCGGCCACGATGGTCCCCGCCGTGATGGCCACGCTGACGCCGCCGGAGCGGGCCAAGGCCATCAGGATCACGCCCAGGGTGCCCACCACGCCGAAGGACGTGCCCAGGGCGTAGGAGATGAAGCTGGTCAGCAGGAACGTCACCAGCAGGAACAGCTGCGGCGTGATGATGCGCAGCCCGTGATAGATGAAGAAGGCGATGGTCCCGGCGCTGCGCCACAGGGCGGTGATGGCGCCGATGAGCATGTAGATCACGATCACGCAGCACATTTTGCGGCCCTGCGCCCAAGCGGCGTCCCACATGGCCCGCACGGTCATCCCACGGCGCAGGCCCAGGGCGGCGAAGGCGGCTATGCCCACCCATATCGCAAGGATCAGGGACTGGCCCAAAAGGATGCAGAGGGCCACTGCGGCCAGAAACAGCAGAAAACAGAAGACAGCGCCCATGTTACCTCCCCGGGATGGTCAGCGTCATGCGGCAGCACAGATCATCCAGGTCGCTGTCGGTGGCGGCGGGAAGGCGCAGGCGTCCCCCGCATTTGGCACAGGTCAGGTCCACCGCGCCGCGGCGCACCTGCATGGTATATTCGCGGCTGCCGCAGGCGCAGGTGATGCCGCCCCGGGCGGCGATATCCTTCAGCTCGGACAGCACCTCATACATGATGACGTTGTCGGTGAAGGCCTCATCGGGGGACGCTTTTTCCTTGGCCACGCGCAGGGCCAGACCCTCCATGGCCTTTCGCACCTGGGCCTCCTCGCCGATGTAGCAGCACAGCTCCTGCTTCACCGGGCAGGCCAGGCCGATGCCCCGGCCGTGCAGCAGCGCACCGGCGTCGCACTCCGCCTGGTGGTGCCCACCGCACACGCCGCAGGGCACCTGAAGCCGGAAGCGCAGGCCGTCCGTCTCAGCGGTCAGAGCTTCTTTGCCGCATTCGCATTCCATCCGCGCCGCGGCGGCGTTCAGGGCGAAAACGCTGCGGCTGTGCAGCACGGCCTTGCCGCAGGCCGGACAGATATATCCAAAGCTACGCATTTCTTCCATGACATACGCTCCTTTGTCAACCAAAAGTCACAACAAGTTCCTGTATTATATACCATTTATTCGCTGTTTTCCAGTATTGCGGGAAAAAGAGTTTTACATTATAATGGCGCCGTTATCCCACGCTTCAAAGGATGTGATACCGTGCAGAACAGGAGCTTTGCCGCGGCGGTGAAAGCGGCGTTTCCCCATACCATCCCCATTATGACCGGCTATCTGGCCGTAGGCATGGCCTACGGCGTGCTGATGGCCTCCAAGGGTTACGGCTTCCTGTGGGCCGGCTTTGTCAGTGCCTTTGCCTTCTGCGGCAGTATGCAGTATGTGGCGATCACGCTGCTGACAACGGCCTTCGACCCCCTGCAGGCCTTCGTCCTCAGCCTGATGGTCAACGCACGGCATTTGTTTTTCGCGCTGGCACTGCTGTCCAAATACCGGGGACTGGGCAGGCTGCGGTATTTTGTGATCTATACCCTCAGTGACGAGAACTTTTCCCTCTCCTCCTCGGTGGAGCCGCCGGAGGACACGGACCCCACGCTGTTCTACTTTGCCATGAGCTTCCTGACCTGGCTGTACTGGGTGGCGTTCTCCATGCTGGGTGGCCTGCTGGGCGGGCTGATCACCTTTGACATCACCGGCATCGACTTTGCCCTGACGGCGCTGTTCGTGGTGCTGTTCATCGAGCAGGTCGTCAAGAAAGAGAACCGTGCCCCCGGCGCTGCCGGTCTGGTGTGCGCTGTGGCGGGTCTGGCGGTTTTCGGCGCGGACAACATGGTCATCCCGGCCATGGTGCTGACCCTGGCGGTCCTGCTGCTGGGAAGGAGGAAGCTATGCGCCTAGACACGATACATTCCCTGATCATCGTGGCGATGGTGGCGCTGGCCACCCAGATCACCCGATGGGCGCCGTTCCTGCTGTTCTTTGGGGACAAGAAGCTGCCGAAGGTGGTGGAGGACCTGGGCAGGCTGCTGCCGCCGGCCATGATGGGTCTGCTGGTGGTATACAGCCTGCGGAGCATTGATCTGCTGGGCGGAAGTCACGGCATTCCGGAGGCTGTCGCCGTGGCGGTGACGGCGTTGCTGCACCTGTGGCGGCGGAACACGCTGCTGTCCATCCTGGCGGGCACCGCCTGCTATATGCTGCTGGTACAGCTGGTGTTTTGAAGATCTGCGAAAGCGCCGTCCCTCGGAACGGCGCTTTCATATTTTTCCGTAAATGGCGCACACTACGGCCAATGCTATGTTTGCGAGGTGCGTATCATGGACGTAAAACGCTTGAGCCGGCAGACCTGCCGGTTTTTGCAGCCGCCGGGAGTGGTCAGCTTTGCGGCGGTGGCGGGAAAGCTGGAGGGCGAGGGGCCGCTGGGCGGCTGCTTCGACGCTGTGGGGACGGACGCCTTCTGTGGGAAAAAGACCTGGGAACAGGGCGAGGCACAGATGCAGGCGGATGCCCTGCGTCTGGCCCTGCAAAAGGGCGGGTTGGCGGCGGAGGACGTGGACTGCGCCTTCGCCGGGGATCTGCTGAACCAGAACATCGGGGCCACGTTTGCCCTGCGGGATTTCAATATTCCCTTCTATGGGGTATATGGGGCCTGCTCTACTATGGGGGAGACACTGTCGCTGGCCGCTATGGCCGTGGCCTCCGGCGCGGTCCGTATGGCGGCGGCGCAGACCTCCTCCCACTTCTGCACGGCGGAGAGGCAGTATCGGATGCCTCTGCCCTACGGCAGCCAGCGTTCTCCTACTGCCCAGTGGACGGCCACGGCGGCGGGGTGCTGCATTCTGGGGGCCCAGGCGGAAGGACCGTATATCACCCATGTGACCCGGGGACGCATCGTGGATCTGGGTGTGACGGACATGACCAACATGGGCGCGGCCATGGCACCGGCGGCCTTCGACACCCTGCAGGCAGTGTTCCGGGACACCGGCACCGTACCCGGGGACTATGACCTGATCCTCACCGGCGACCTGGGCGATGTGGGCAGCCGCATCGTGCTGGAGCTGTTCGCCCGGGAAGGCGTGGCGCTGGAGAATTACACCGACTGCGGACTGCTGCTCTATGACCGGAAGAGACAGGATATGCACGCCGGCGGCAGCGGATGCGGCTGCTCTGCGGCGGTGCTCTGCGGCTATCTGCTGCCGGAGATGCGCCGGGGCCGGTGGCGGCGGGTGCTGTTCGCCCCCACCGGAGCGCTGCTGAGCCCCACCAGTTCATTTCAAGGGGAGAGCATACCGGGCATCTGCCACGCGGTGGTGCTGGACCGGACGAAGGAGGATGCGTGATGGAGTATCTCAATGCCTTTCTCTGCGGCGGGCTGCTGTGTGCCGTGGGCCAGATCATTCTGGACAAGACAAGCCTGACCCCGGCCCGTATTCTGACGGGCTATGTGGTGGCAGGTGTGCTGCTGCAGGCTGTGGGTGTGTATCAGTATATCGTGGACTGGGGCGGCGCCGGGGCCACCGTGCCGCTGACGGGCTTTGGCTATTCCCTGGCGAAGGGCGTGGCCAAAGCGGTGGCGGAGGACGGCTTGCTGGGTGTGCTCACCGGCGGACTGACCGCCACCTCCGGAGGCATCGCCGCGGCGGTGGTGTTTTCCCTGTTGGTGGCGCTGCTGGTGCGGCCCAAAGAAAAACGTTGACAAATACCCGGTGGGGGTATATAATGCGGCCGTGATCAAAAATACCCCCAGGAGGTATACGACTGTGGAAAATACTTGTTGCTGCTGCCAGGGAAAGACCAAGCACCGCACGCCGGAGGAGCAGAAGAAGCTCCTGAACCGCCTGTGCCGCATTGAAGGGCAGGTGCGGGGCCTGCAGGAGATGCTGCAAAAGGACGCCTACTGTCCCGACATTCTGATACAGGTATCCGCCGTGGGCGCGGCACTGAACAGCTTTAGTAAAGAGCTGCTGGCTACCCACATCCGCACCTGCGTGGCGGATGGTATCCGACAGGGGGACGACGAGGTCATCGACGAGCTGGTGACCACGCTGCAAAAGCTGATGAAATAAGGAGATGGCAGTATGACAGAGAAATTCGTCATCACCGGCATGACCTGCGCCGCCTGCGCCTCCCATGTGGAAAGGGCTGCGGCTTCGGTGCCCGGCGTACACAGCGCGTCGGTAAATCTGATGCTGGGCTCCCTGGTGTGCGACAGGAACGAAAATGTGGATCCCGCCGCCATTGTGGCCGCCGTGACGGCGGCGGGCTACGGCGCGGCGCCGGAGAGTGAGGCCCGGCGGGACCTGCACGCGGAGCAGGACGCCGCGGTAAAGGCCATGGGCCGCCGGTTGCTGTGGTCGGTGGTGTGTCTGGTGCCGCTGTTTTACCTGAGCATGGGCCATATGATGGGGCTGCCGGTGCCCATGTTCATGCACACACAGCCCTTGCTGTCGGCCTTTGTGCTGCTGGTGCTGACGGTGCCCATACTGATTTTGAACCGCAGTTATTTCACCGTGGGCTTCTCCCGGCTGTTCAAGGGTGCGCCCAATATGGACTCGCTGGTGGCGCTGGGCGCGGCGGCGGGGCTGGTGTACAGCCTGATCGAGATGGGCCTGCTGGCGGCGGGAAAGGTCGCGGGTATGCCGGACCTGTACTTCGAGTCGGCGGGCATGATATTGGCGCTGGTGACGGTAGGTAAGTACCTGGAGGAGTGCTCCAAGGGCAAGACGACCGGAGCCATCACCGCCCTGCTGGCGCTGGCGCCGGAGTCCGCCGTGGTGCGCCGGGACGGCAAGGAGGTCACCGTCCCCACCGAGGACATCGAGGCCGGCGAGACGGTCATCGTCCGGCAGGGGGGGCGTATCCCCGTGGACGGCACCGTGACGGCGGGCAGCGGCACCGTGGACGAGTCCGCCCTTACCGGCGAGAGTATGCCGGTGGAGAAGACTTTGGGCGGCAAGGCGGTGTCCGCCACCATCCTCACCGGCGGCTATCTGGAGCTGACGGCGGACCGGGTAGGTGCGGATACCACTCTGTCCCAGATCATTCAGCTGATGGAGCAGGCCGCCAGCGGCAAGGCACCTATCAGCCGTCTGGCGGATAAGATCAGTGCCGTGTTCGTGCCGGTGGTCATTTCCATCGCGCTGCTGGCGGCTATCCTGTGGGCTGCGGTGGGCGGCATGGGTGTGCGCTTCTGCCTGTCCATCGCCATCGCCGTGTTGGTGATCTCCTGCCCCTGCGCTCTGGGCCTGGCCACGCCGGTGGCCATCACTGTGGCTACGGGCAAGGCGGCGGAGCAGGGTATTCTGGTAAAGTCCGCTGCCAGCCTGGAACTGATGGGCCGGGTGGATACGGTGGTGCTGGACAAGACCGGTACCGTCACCGAGGGTAAGCCCCGGGTGACGGATCTGCTGTGCACCGGCGGCATGACCGAGGATACGCTGCTGTCCGCCGCCGCGTCGCTGGAAAAGCCTTCCGAGCACCCGCTGGCCGGGGCCATTGTGGCCGAGGCGGAAAAGCGCGGTTTGGTCCTGCGGCCGGTGTCCGGGTTTGCCGCTGTGGTCGGCGGAGGCGTCACCGCCCGGGCGGAGGGTATCGTGCTGCTGGCGGGCAATGAGGCGTTTATGGAGACGTCCGGCGTGGCCGTCAGCGAGGAGATGAAGTCCGGCGCGGCCAGACTGGCGGAGGACGGTAAAACGCCGCTGTTTATCGCCGCAGGTACATCGCTGCTGGGGGTCATCGCTGTGGCGGACGTGGTCAAGGCGGACAGCGCCGCCGCCATCGCCGCCCTGCGGGAGATGGGCTGCGACGTGGTGCTGCTCACTGGCGACAACCAGCGCACGGCGGACGCCATTGCCCGGCAGGTGGGCGTCAGCCGGGTCATCGCCCAGGTGCTGCCACAGGATAAGGCCCAGGTGGTGCAGGAATTGCAGGCCGAGGGCAAGAAGGTAGCCATGGTGGGCGACGGCATCAACGACGCCCCTGCACTGGTGACGGCGGATGTGGGCCTGGCCATCGGCGCGGGCACAGATGTGGCCATCGAGTCGGCGGACATCGTGCTGATGAAGAGCAGCCTTATGGATATCGCCGACGCGGCAGCCCTGTCCCGGGCCACCCTGCGGAACATCCGTCAGAACCTGTTTTGGGCGTTCTTCTATAATTCTGTGGGCATCCCGGTGGCGGCGGGTGTGCTGTACCCGGCCTTTGGGATCACCCTGAACCCCATGATCGCCGCCGCGGCCATGAGCCTGAGCAGCGTGTGCGTGGTCAGCAACGCCCTGCGTCTGCGGGGCTGGAGGGGCCGCAGACGGGAGGGAACGCCGACTGCAAAAGAGCCACAGCTGGTGCAAAATATAAATAATAACGAAAGCAGTAAGGAGGATACCGCTATGAAAAAGACCATCACCATCAAGGGCATGATGTGTGCCCACTGCGTCTCCCACGTGGAGAAGGCGCTGACCGCCCTGGGCGTACAGGCGGACGTGGATCTGGCGTCCGGGACCGCCGTCGTCACCGGCAACGCCAGTGACGAGGCGCTGAAGAAGGCTGTCACCGACGCCGGTTACGAGGTCGTGGAGATCGAGTGATGAAAAAAGAGCACCCCCGCAAGGGGGTGCTCTTTTTTATGCGCTTTTACGCGGCACCGTCAGTCTCGGTTTCCTCGACAACGGGAGCGGTCTGCGCGGCGGTGCGGGTGACGCTGTCGGCGGTGAGGATGGTGCCCTCGCCGTCGGCGAAGCGGATGGTGACACGGTCGCCGGTGTTGTAGATGACCACCTCCGGCTGCTGCGCGGCGGAGATGACGTAGTAGTGCTCGTCACCGGTCAGGCGCAGGTAGTAGAGGGTATTGCCGTCCGCCACGGCGGAGCGGATATCCGCCAGTACACCGCTGACTTCGCTCTGGCCTGTCAGGGGCAGATCGGCGTCATCGGCGGACACCAGACCCTTTTCCGCCAGAATGCGGCGGTAGTTGGCCTCACACTGGGCCACCGTGTCGCCGGTGGCCACGATCTGGTACTGGCTGACGTTGACCATGGCGTACATCTTCACCAGCTCGGCGGCGTCCTTCAGCGCCATGAAATACGTGGGCTGGTCGGAGATATTCAGCAGCAGGGGGAAGGTGGCCGTGTACTTCATCTGCTGCACCTGACCCTGGGCGCTGTCCATGGCGGAGTACTCCTTGGCGCCGGCCACCAGATAGAACCGCGTCTCCTTGGTGCGCTGGTTGGAGAGAATGAAGCCAATGTTGGACTCGTCGGACACCACGGAGGTGACACCGGTGTACATGTACACGTCGTCACCGATGGCGATGTAGTTATAGCCCTCGGTGGTGACGGTCACATCCCGCTGGCCGAACAGGGAGTTGATAAAGCCGTTGACATACGCGCCGTGGTAGTCGTACTGCTGCATGATCAGCTCGGCGGTGTAGACGTGATCCACCCAGTTGGGCACGTCGCCGGTCTTGTAGTAGGCGCTCTCGCCGGTGACGGCGTTCACCAGCACGGCACCGATGATATCACGGCCGCCGAACAGACCGATGGTGTGGCTGACCCGGGGGCAGACCCACCACGGGTCGCCGTTCTCGTCGATCTCGAAGGCCGGCTCGTCGAACATATAGGTGGGGTAGTGGAAGCGCAGATGGCGGTACAGATTGCGGCTGAAGTGCTCGGCGGTGGTGTAGTGGATGCCCTCGTCCAGACGGATGACCTCCACGTTCTGAGTCACCATGTCGATAAGCAGATAGGCGGGCAGGCCGTCGGCACGGTTGTTCAGCCACTTGATGATATCGCCGTAGCGCAGGGGCGTGACGCGGACAGGGCGGCCCTGGTAGTTGATCTGGGTATAGTCGTCGGCCACCTCGAACTGGGAGACCATGTCCGCCAGCTCGCCCAGCTTGCGGTTGCCCAGCTTTGTGGCGGAGTTGGCATCCAGCATGGGGATCTGGTCATAGCTGATCTCCTCCACTTCGGCGGCAAAGTCGCCGTCGGTAACGGTCAGCAGGTCGCGGTAGTCCCCGGCGCGGAACAGCTGCCAGCCGATCACCGCGCCCACCAGCGCCGTGGCGATCAGCGCGGCGGCCGCGATGAGGGGCACGGTGCACTGTTTTTTCAAAAAGGTGAAGTAGCCCTTGGCACCGGTGCCCTGAAAGCCGGAGGTCAGTATGGCACAGCCACCGTACACGGCGCACACCAGCAGTACAAAGACGTAGAAATCCTCGCTCTTGAGACTGATAGGCGGCAGAACGATATAGAAATACACGGCGGCGAACACCAATGTGACGGCGATGTTCAGCAGCGTGCGGCCCAGGGGCGTGCCCACGGCTTTGCGTTCCTTTTTCGGGCGGGGCTGGCGGCCGAAGCCCTGAAAGTTGGGGTCGTTCCAATTTGTATTCTTCATAGACGGTTCCTTTCTCTGTTGATATGCCTGTTGGTGCTATTATAACCGATGCATCTTCGTTTGTATAGCAACTTCAGGTTGCAAACGGCAAAATTGCCGCAGAGAGATGCATTTGGCTGTTCACAAATTGTTTACAATTAAAGTCAAAGAAAGTCAAATTACCCTATTGACAAAGTAGGAAAGGCGGTGTAATATATGTTCAAGGTCAAAGAAAGGCAAAGTCAAATGAGGCGAGCTTGACCGAGAGATGCAAACGAAAGGCGGCGAGGATTTGGGTATTTCCGATATTATCGCTGGATTTATCCAGCAGGAGTTAGACCAGGCGGGCGGTGCGCTGGAGCTACAGCGAGCCGACCTGGCGCAGCGGTTCAACTGCGTGCCCAGCCAGATCAACTACGTGATGTCCACCCGGTTCTCGCCGGAGCATGGCTACATCGTGGAGTCCCGGCGGGGCGGCGGCGGCTACATCCGCATCACGCGGGTGCAGGTGGACCGCCAGACGCTGCTGATGCACGTTATCAACAGCATCGGCGACAGGCTGGACGCGGCCAGCGCACGGGCGATCGCCCAGAACCTGGTCCAGTCCGAGGCCATCAGCCGGGAGCTGGGACAGGCGCTGCTGTCCGCCACCGGCAGCCGGGCTCTGCAGAGTGCCTCTCCGGAGAGCCGGGATGCCCTGCGGGCTGACATATACAAGCAAGTTTTGATCCATTCCGTCTGACGACGGCGTAAGGAGGTTATGATTATGAAGTGTGATCGCTGTGGAAAGAACGAAGCGACGTTCCATTATAAGACCAATATCAACGGCAGAGTGACCGAGGCGCACCTCTGCCCCGACTGTGCCCGGGCCATGGGCTATGCCGGATCCGTAGAGCGCCGCATGAGCAGCTGGTTCGATGACGATTGGTTCGACCGGCCCTTCCGTATGCTGGAGCCGTTTTTCGGCGGCTTCGGCAGCCGGATGCTGACGGAGTTCCCTCAGCCGGTGGATGTGCTGGAGCAGGCGCAGAGCGCCGACCCGGAGAGCAGCGCCGCCGAGGAGCTGCTGCCGAAGGACGAGGCTATGTCTCTGGCGCTGGAGCGTAGGCGCAACGCGCTGGAGACGCAGCTGCACAACGCGGTGGCGGAGGAGCGTTATGAGGACGCCGCCCGCCTGCGTGATGAGCTGAAGGCTCTGGGCGGCAAGGCGTCCTGACGCCGTTCCGCTATGTTAAAATAACAAATCGAAAGGAAGTGTTCCTTTATGTCTGAGAATAAATTTACCCCCCGTGCAGAGGAAGTTCTGCGTTTGAGCCAGGAGGCTGCCGAGGATCTGGGCCACGGCTATGTTGGCTCCGAGCATCTGCTGCTGGGCCTGATCCGTGAGGAGGAGGGCATCGCCCACCGCGTGCTCAGTGAGTTTGGCGTCACCGATGAAATGGTCTGCTCCGTGCTGCAGCGCAGCGTGGGCAAGGGCGTTTCCGGCGCCGCGCCCAGTCAGGGCCTGACGCCCCGCGCCAAGAGCGTGGTGGAGCTGGCTGTGTCCGAGGCATCCCGCATGGGCAGCAGCGCCATCGGCACCGCCCATCTGCTGATGGGCCTGCTCCGTGAGGGCGGCAACATGGGCCTGCGTATCCTGCGTACCGTGGGCGTGGACCCCAATAAGATGTACAGCGCTGTGCTGAAGAAGCTCAACGATATGCCCCGGGCTGCCGCTGGCGGCGCCTCCGCCCCTAACCGCGAGGCGGACAAGAAGAACAAGACGCTGGCCGAGTACACCCGCGATCTGACCGAGGCCGCCCGCAGCGGCAAGCTGGACCCCGTTATCGGCCGCGATACCGAGATACATCGGGTCATCCAGATTTTGTCCCGCCGCAGTAAGAACAACCCCGTACTCATCGGTGAGCCCGGCGTAGGCAAGACTGCCATCGCCGAGGGCCTGGCCGAGCGCATTGCCGCCGGCGATGTGCCCGAGGAGCTGTTGGACAAGCGCATCCTGTCGCTGGACCTCAGCGGCATGGTGGCCGGAACCAAGTACCGCGGCGAGTTCGAGGAGCGCATCAAGAACACCCTGAATGAGGTGAAGAAGGACGGCAACGTCATCCTGTTCATCGACGAGCTGCACACCATCGTGGGCGCAGGCTCTGCTGAGGGCGCCGTGGACGCCGCCAACATTCTGAAGCCCGCCCTGAGCCGCGGCGAGATCCGCGTTATCGGCGCTACCACCCTGAACGAGTACCGCAAGTACATCGAGAAGGATGCCGCGCTGGAGCGCCGCTTCCAGCCCGTCACCGTGGGCGAGCCCACCCCCGAGGCCACGCTGGAGATCCTGAAGGGCCTGCGCGACCGCTATGAGGCGCACCACAAGCTGACCATCACCGACGAGGCGCTGGACGCTGCGGTGCAGCTGTCCAAGCGGTACATCGGCGATCGGTTCCTGCCGGACAAGGCCATCGACCTGATGGACGAGGCCGCTTCGCAGGTCCGCATGACCGCCGAGAGTTCCTCTCCGGACCTGAAGGCCCTGGAGGAGAAGATCACCGCCCTGCACCGGGAGAAGAACGATGCCATCGCCGCTCAGGACTTCGAGAAGGCCGCGCAGCTGCGCGATATCGAGAAGGACTATCAGGAGCAGGTGGACATCGAGCGCGACAAGTGGCGCAAGAGCCTGTCCCAGAACCGGGGCACCGTCACCGCGGACGATATCGCCAAGGTGGTGGCCGGCTGGACCGGTATTCCCGTCACCCGCCTGACCGAGGATGAGTCCATGCGCCTGCTGAAGCTGGAGGAGAAGCTCCACCAGCGTGTGGTGGGGCAGGACGATGCCGTGACCGCCGTGGCCAAGGCTATTCGCCGCAGCCGTGTGGGTCTGAAGGACCCCAAGCGGCCCATCGGCTCCTTCCTGTTCCTGGGCCCCACCGGCGTGGGAAAGACCGAGCTGTGCAAGACCTTGGCGGAGTCCATGTTCGGCGACGAGAACGCCATGGTGCGTATCGATATGTCCGAGTACATGGAGAAGCACACGGTGTCTCGCCTGATCGGCTCGCCTCCCGGCTATGTGGGCCACGAGGAGGGCGGCCAGCTCACCGAGAAGGTGCGCCGTAAGCCCTATTCCGTGGTGCTGTTCGATGAGATCGAGAAGGCCCATGAGGATGTGTGGAACATCCTGCTGCAGATCCTGGAGGACGGCGTTGTCACCGATTCCCAGGGCCGCCGGGTGGACTTCAAGAACACCGTCATCGTCATGACGTCCAATGTGGGCGCCCGGAATATCACCGATGCCGCCGCCAAGCTGGGCTTTGACGGCGACGAAAAGGGCGGGAAGGAAACTGAGGAGGCGCGCTTCGCCCGTATCCGCGAGGCGGTCATGACCGACCTGAAGCACACCTTCCGCCCCGAGTTCCTGAACCGTATCGATGAGATCATCGTGTTCCGTCAGCTGACCCAGGAGAACATCGTGGAGATCGCCCGCCGTATGCTCACCGTTACCGGCAAGCGCATGGCGCAGCAGGGGATCACCCTGATCTCCGACGATGACGCCGTGGCCGAGTTGGCCCGTGACGGCTTTGATCCCCAGTACGGTGCCCGTCCTCTGCGCCGGGCCATCCAGAACCAGGTGGAGGATGCTGTAGCGGAGTTGATGCTGGAGGGTAAGCTGAAGTCCGGCGATACCGCCCATGTCCGTCTGCGGGATGGCAAGGTGGTCATCGACAGCGAGGCGGTTCCTGCTGAAGCTGTGTCTGTGGCGGAAGCGCCCGCCGAGACGGCCGCTATCCCTGCGGAGAAATAAACAAAAAGGAACGCCCTTGGGCCATTGCCCAAGGGCGTTCCTTTTTTTCCTATTGCTTCTTCGCGCGGAGAGAAGGTTTACAGGGTGTCAAGTGCCTGCTTCAGGTCGGCGATGAGGTCCTCGGCGTTCTCCAGACCCACGGACAGACGGATCAGGCCGGCGGCGATGCCGGAGGCGGCCAGTTCCTCCTCGGTGTAGGTGGAGTGGGTCATGGAGGCGGGGTGCTCGATCAGCGTCTCGGCGTCGCCCAGAGACACAGCCACCGTCACCAGGTGCAGGGCGTTCACCAGCTTCACGCCGGCGGCACGGCCCCCCTTGACCTCGAAGGACAGCATACCGCCGAAGTCACGCATCTGGCGGCGGGCGATGTCATGGCCGGGATGGTCGATCAGGCCGGGATAGTAGACCTTCTCCACGGCGGGGTGGTCATACAGGAACTCTGCAACGGCCTTGGCGTTGGCGCAGTGCTTCTGCATACGGATCTCCAGGGTCTTCAGGCCGCGGAGAATCAGGAAGGAGGTGAAGGGATCCATGACCGCGCCGGTCATGTCCTTCAGTCCGAACATGCGCACCTCGGTGCAGAACGCGGCGGAGCCCACCACAAAGCCCGCGATCACGTCGCCGTGGCCGTTCAGGTACTTGGTGGCGGAGTGCACCACCACGTCTGCGCCCAGCTCCAGCGGCCGCTGGAGGTACGGGGAAGCGAAGGTGTTGTCGCAGATGACCTTGATGTCCTTGTTGTAGCCGTGGGCCAGTGCCGCCACGGCAGAGATGTCCGCGATCTTCAGGTTGGGGTTGGCGGGCGTCTCCAGATACACCGCGCAGGTGTTGGGCTTCAGCGCCTTGCGCACGGCATCCAGGTCGGAGGTGTCCACAAAGCTGACCTCCACGCCGTAGCGGGTCATGCCGTGGTTCAGAAGGGCGAAGGTGCAGCCGTACAGGGTGCCGTCGGCCACGATATGCTTGCCGGCGCCGGCTACGGTCCACAGCGCGGAGGAGATGGCACCCATGCCGGAGGCGGCGGCCACGCAGGCCTCACCGCTTTCCAGGGCAGCGACCTTGGCCTCCAGCACCGAGGTGGTGGGGTTGGACAGGCGGGTGTAGATATAGCCCGCTTCTTCACCGGCGAAGCGGCGCCCGCCCTGCTCACAGCTGTCAAATACGAAGGTGGAGGTCTGGAAAATAGGGGTGGTCAGTGCGCCGTACTGGGTGTCCTTCACGTTTCCGGCGTGAATGGCTTTTGTACCGAAGCCGCAATCCTTGTTCAGCATGGGTCGTCCTCCTTGCACTATAATGTAACAATAAAGTGTACAGGACCATACGGCCCTTTGCCATAAGGGTAACATATCTGAACCCGACGGTGGTAACGGTAAAATGCGCCAGCTCGCTATCAATTGGAATTGTAGCTAAAACAGATAATTTCGGAATGCGTTTTTGTGCAGAACGCTGTATTGCGGGGAAATCACAAAAAATCTTAGCGGAAATTAGACATCGTGCCGGAAAACACGGCAAAATGGCGGCAGATTTTTGTCGGGGAACATGATAAATGAAACAGATAACGATGGGCGCGATTTGCGGGAAACGGTTGCCATTTCCGCCGGAATGTGGTATAAGAGAGACAGAGAGTGCGCCCGGTGTCCGCCGGGTACATGCAGCTTACAGGAGGTCATCACCATGAAGAAGATCATTGCCACCACCAATGCCCCCGCCGCCATCGGTCCCTATTCCCAGGCCATCGACTGCGGCAGCTTCCTGGTCACGTCCGGCCAGGTGCCCTTTGACCCGGCTACCGGCGAGTTCGTTCCCGGCGGCATTACCGAGCAGACCCGTCAGGTACTCACCAACATCAAGGCCATCCTTGAAGCCGCCGGTCTGACCATGGACAATGTGGTCAAGACCACCGTATTCCTGCAGAGCATGGGCGACTTCGCCGCCATGAACGCGGTCTACGCTGAGTTCTTCACTGAGGGGCAGTACCCTGCCCGCAGCGCCGTGGAGGTCGGTGCGCTGCCCCGGGGCGCACTGGTGGAGATCGAAACCATCTGCGTGAAGTAAGCAAAGATCTCCGCCGATATAAAACGGCAAAAATAAAGCGAGGAAGTCCGGCAGGGCTTCCTCGCTTTATTTTTCGTAGCGTATCAGGTCGGCGGCGGTGCAGTCCAGGGCAGAGCATATCTTTTCCAGCACGTAGCTGTCGTAGCGGACGACCTTGTTCTTATAGTAGTTGTCGATGATGGGGTAGCGGATTCCAGTGCGCTTGGCCAGCTCGTAGCGGCTGATACTGCGCCGGGTCAGTACCTCGTCCAGCGGCAGGTAGACCTTGCCCATGATACACCTCCTGAGATATTCTGCTATACATTTTATAAAGTGTATATGGGCTTGACAATTTATTCATTGGAGTATATATTTATATAAAGTACAGTTTACAAGGGACTACACAGGGTAGGTATCTGACGGGAGGTGTGCCGCCCGTCAGATTTTCCATGTGATGTTCAAGCTGTCGCTTGTGGCGGCTATGGTGGTAATCATTAAATCCACCACCCGCCGCTTGTCGTCAAAGGATACATTCTCCCAAGTGTCGAGGTAGCCGGAAATCTGGCTGACCTGTTCCGGGCTAATGGCTTCCACCGTTAGTTCCGCTATCCTCGCCAGAAGTTCCTGCTTGCGTCCGTCCAGTTCCGCTATCTTCACATTCACATAGGAGAGCAGGACATTGTTTGCACCCGTCAGACTGTCCACCAGCTTTTCAATCTCGCTGTCCACATGGGCAAGATCCACTTGCAGTGCTGCAATTTTCGGGTTTGCCTTTGCCGCTTTCTTTCTGCCTGTCAGCGTCTTGTAGCTTGCCAGTTTCTTTACCATCTGCTGATAAACAACCGTTTCCAGTTCCGAAGTAATGATTTTCCCGCACCCTGGACAACTCTTGTTATCCAGCCGTTTCGTACAGCGAAGGTATTGCTTGCCGGAGGGATTGAAGATACTCATAAGAGCATACCCGCAATTCCCGCACTTGATTTTTCCCGCCAGCCATGTGTGGGTGGCTTTTCGGGCAGACTGGATTTTCATGTTGTTCATCAGCTTCTTGCGGCAGGTCAGCCAGATGTCGGAGGGGACAATGCCCTCATGGGGAGCCAGTACCAGCATTTGGTCTTTCAAGTCGTTCTTTTTGCTGGGCTTCACATCTCGCCCTTGATACAGATAGCAGCCGTTCATGCCTGTAAAATCGGCAGCGTCATTGACAATGACTGTCCCTTGACTTTTGAAAAACTCGTACACATCAAGGTCTGCCTGCACATAGACAGGATTGCGTAACATCTGCGCCA
>ERZ1027160.213-NODE-213-length-32081-cov-11.410011_pt1 | contig 32081 bp, 38 predicted proteins | sample MGYA00519275_ERZ1027160 | MGnify/ENA primary metagenome ERZ1027160 (study PRJEB26926, sample SAMN06164707) | human gut metagenome | biome: ENVO:00009003; feature: ENVO:2100002; material: ENVO:00002003 | host: Homo sapiens | place: USA | collected 2012 ...
AAGGAGGTGCAGGCGATATGAATTTAGGAATACGGGCGATTTTATATAGCGCACGGAAGTGGAAAAAGACGCTGTTGGTGTTCTGTTTGCTCCTGGCCATTACCACCCTGGTGCTGTCCGGCCTTGCCATAGCCGATGCACAGGAGGAACAGGCCGAGGAAGTCCGGGGAACCACCGGGGCCAGCTTTACGGTGGAGCGCAACATCTCTACGGGCGGCTGGAACGGCAATTACAGCACACAGGAATTTATGTCCGAGGACATGATTCAGCAGATTGCCGCAGTGGATGGCATTGCGGGGTATGACGCCACTTTGATTACCCTGCCCCGTATCTTCAATGATAGGGGTGAGGAACTGGCCCATGAGAATTACAGCTTCTACAACTACGGCTCCTACAATTCCCAATACCATGAGATGTTTCTGTCGGGCCGGTTTGAGCTGGTGGAAGGCACCCACATTACCGATGATATGACGGGTAGCATTATTATCAGCCGGGAGCTGGCTGAGTGGAACGGGCTGAAGGTTGGGGACACCTTGACAGGCGTTTACTACCCGGAGAATAACACCCCGGAAGTGGATATGGAGATCGTAGGCATCTTCGATGTGGTGGCTGATAAGAACGACCAAGTAAATATGTATGATGATGCGTCCTATTACGCCTATTCCAGCTATGTTTTTTGCAGCATGGACGCAGCCGAAGGCTTGATTAAGGGCTGGGGCGAAGATGGCGAGGGCATTTCCGAAGCCTACTACTATGTCACGGACGCCGCCCAATTAGAGAATGTGATTCGGGAAGTGCAGAGCATTTCCTCTATCAACTGGAACAATTACAGGATCACCGCCAATGATGAGGTGTATCAGAATATTTCCAGCGCCCTCTCTGACACCGGCACCCTGATTACCACTCTCATCGTTGTCATTACCGCTGTGAGCATGGTCTTGATAATTCTCATTCTCTCCATGTCCATCCGTAGCCGGAAACGGGAAACCGGGATTTTGCTTGCGGTGGGTATCGCCAAGCCTGCGGTCATTCTCCAATATGTGCTGGAAACCCTGCTGATCGCAGTGGTGGCCTTCCCGCTGGCCTACCTCTCCAGCAAGCAGGTTGCTGGCACCCTGGGTACACTGTTCGGCAAGGCGGCGGAGAATGTCATCGTCACACCGGAGCATTTCATGCTGGTGGCTATCGTGGGCGGCTTTCTGCTGGTGGCGGCAGTGCTGGTGTCCAGCATCTCCACCCTGCGGTTAAAGCCCAAGCAGATTTTGTCTCAGATGGAATAAGACCATCCCCCCTAACATAACGAAATGAGGTAATCACTATGAGTATCATGGAAATCAAGCAAGTGGGATATTCCTACGATAATAAAAAGAAAGTCTTAAAAGGCGTCAACGCCGAAATGGAACAGGGAAAACTCTACGCCATCCTGGGGCCTTCCGGCTGCGGCAAGACCACCCTACTTTCCCTGATCGGCGGCCTGGACAGCCCCGGCAGCGGCCAGATTTACTTCGACGGGCAGGACATTGCCAAGACGGGCCTTTCCGACCACCGGAAAAACCATGTGGTGTTTATCTTCCAGGCGTACAACCTCATCGACTATCTGACTCCTGCGGAGAATGTGTCGCTGACTTCCAAGCTGCCGCCGCTGCCCATTCTGGAGCGGCTGGGCCTGACGAAAGAAGAAGCCAGGCGGAATGTGCTGAAGCTCTCCGGCGGCCAGCAGCAGCGGGTGGCTATCGCCCGCGCCCTGGCAAGTGAGGCCCCGGTGATCCTGGCGGACGAACCTACCGGCAATCTGGACGAGGACACCGCCCAGGACATCACGGAAATTCTTAAAGAGAGCGCCCACAAGATGAACAAGTGTGTGGTGGTCGTTACTCACTCCAATGAGCTGGCGAAACAGGCCGATGTGGTGTTCCGGTTAAAAAAAGGGAATTTATTTGTGGAGTGATTTCTCGGTTTTCAATCGTGCTTGCTTACCAATATAAAGAAAGGAATCAGATAACATGGAAATCAACATTCAAAATGTCAACATGACCTATCCAAACGGGAAAATTGCACTGAAAGATCTCAATTTAGATTTGAAAGCCCCAAGCCTCATCGGCCTGCTTGGTCCGAATGGAGCCGGGAAATCCACCCTGATGAAGCTCCTGGTGGCCGCTCTCATGCCCACCGGCGGCTCTATCCTGATGGATGGGCAGCCGCTTTCCAAAACGGATCGGCTTTTGAAAGCGAGACTCGGATATCTTCCGCAGGACTTTGGCTTGTTCGATGAGCTGACGGTCACACAGTTTCTCGACTATATGGCCGCGCTCAAGGGGATCTCAAATCCCAAGGCCGCAATTCAAAAGACAATCCAAGCGGTTAATTTGGAAGAAAAGGCAAAATCCAAAATCCGCACCCTTTCCGGCGGCCAGCGTCAGCGGGTAGGTATTGCGCAAGCTCTGCTGGGGAATCCACCCTTCCTGATTTTTGACGAGCCCACGGTGGGCTTGGACCCGGAAGAGCGGATTCACTTCCGCAATCTGTTCTCCCGCACAGCAGAAGACCGGCTGGTGCTGCTTTCCACCCATATCATCGAGGATGTGCAGTCGGTGTGCGACCAGATCGTGGTCATCAATCATGGAAATATCCTGTTCACCGGAACGCCGGAACAGTTGATTCAGTCTGCTGCCGGCCATGTGGGCGTCTTTTGGGAAAAGGACGAAGTCCAGGAAAAGGGGCTACATATTACTGCCCGGGTAAATACCAGCCAAGGAATCCGCTGCCGTGCAGTCGCAGATAAACTCCCGGCCTATGCGCAGGCGGATGAGCCCTCCCTTGAAGATGCTTACCTCTATCTCATCTCCCGGGAGGTGGCACAATGAAGACGATCCGCCTTTTCCCCTTGGAGTTTGGACGGCTGCTTCAAAACCGGCTGACTTGGCTTATTGTTCTGCTGACTGTGATCTCCCCGGCAGCTGGCCTTTTCCTCTACAAGCCGGCCACAGCCACCACAATGCTCTCCCTTTATCTTGCCAATCCTGCCATCGCTGGCGGTGTTGTTGGCGGCATCCTGTTTGGCCTGCTCACAATATTTGAACTGGATCGCGTCAGCCGCAGCCGAGCGGATATTCTGATGGACGCGGCAGTATCTCCTCTGACTATGGCCCTGGTTCGCCTGTTGGCTCTACTGGCAGCGGCGGTCGTAACTGTGGCCCTTACAATGCTGGTTTGGCTCCCCATCAGTATGCACCTCATTGGTTCAGTATTTGGCGGCCTGGATTATGTGCTGGCCTATCTGCTTTTGATGGGGCTGGCCCTGCCGCTGTCCATTCTGGCCGCTGCAGCCGCCTATCAGTTCACACGGAGGGTTGACCTGTCTCTGGTGCTGTTTGCTGCCTTTGCGGCCCTGAGCCTGACTGTCTGGGCGGATGACTGGCAGTTCTGCTGGCTCAATCCCTGTGTTTGGGCGTTGTCGGACGATTTCTCTAACTTCCGCATCTTCCGCTCGGTTGCCTGGATGCGCCTGACCTGGCTGGCGGCCCTGGCCGGGGTTTGGACGGTCTCCTATCTCTGCATCCGGCAATATGGGAAGGGGGTACTTGGTTCCCTGGCCGCAAGTGTACGGCGGATCTACCGTCCAGCCATTGCCCTGCTCCTGTTAGTCTGCTCCGGCACTGCTTATGCCGCACAGCCGCTGGTTGACCAAAGCAATCCGGACGAAATGGCGATGACTTTCTATGAGGTACCCTACGCAGAAAATGTAGTTTGCACCGGACGCAGCGCCCAAGTGTTCCCCAATACTTCCACAGGTTCTCTTTCTGGAACGGCATCCTATCAATTTCAAAACACTTCGGGTCAGGAGCAAAATGTGGCCTTTGGCATCAATCCCGGATATACCATCTCCAATGTGCAGGTGAACGGCGCAGATGTATCCTTCTCGGTGAGCGAGTACCAGGAGTACAATGAGGCCATGCTGGAAGTGACCCTTCCTGCCAATGAACAAGCGGAGCTGGTCATGGAATACAGTGGTTTTCCACAGGAGAGCCGCAATATGTCCACGATGCAGGGCAGCAAAGAGATCAGCACAGAATATCTATGTCTGGAAAACTCGGCTCTTTCCCCGCGCCTGATGAATGTTATGCCGGGCGAAAATGGATACCCTGCCACCATTGAAATTACGCTGCCTGCGTCCATGACTGCGATTCCATTTGGCTCCAGCGAAGCAGAGGTGGTTGCGGAACATGACAACGGCACCAAAACCTGGCGTTATGAGGCCAATGGCACGGGCGGCATCCTTTATGCCGGCGATTATATTTGTGAGAATATTGAGGCTGGCGGCATGACCATTGAGTTCTACTACGGCCGCAAACACCAATCTGTTATGGAAGCTGCGGGCGCAGTAGAGGCAGTCAAATCTGTGGTTGACTATTGCACGGAACACTATGGCCCCTTGTCTTTTGGAACAGGTGAAACGCTCAAGCTCATCCAAAGCCGGGTCACTGGCGGCGGCTATGCCACGAATGGCGCCAGCTTGCTTGACGAGGCAGACTTCACCGCTGATAACCTTGGAAATGCTGATAAGGGCGGCGGCGCAGGCGAAGTGATGATCCATGAGCTGGTTCACCAATGGTGGGGCCTGGGCAATATGTTTGATACTTCGGATTCCACAAGTCCCTGGTCGGCCGAAGGTCTGACCGTCTACACCACCTACCGTATCGTCAAAGAACTATATGGGGATGCCTACGCCCAGGAACATTACATCGACCAATGGCAGCAGGCTGTGGACGACTACTATTTGGATTTCTATGTGCGCAATCCCGATTACCTGGCGAATCTGCCGGAAGACAAGCAGCTGGAGATTACAGGTAACCTGACTTATGTGCGGCAATACTGCGAGATGCCGTTGAAAATTTTGAAAGCAGAGCAGCTGGTGGGCGGCGAAGATGCTTTTGATCAAATCCTGAATCGTCTGTTCAACCGGGAACTGGACCCCATGTACCCCTATCTGACCTACCAGGATTTCTTAAACGCCTGCGGGCTGGCAGAGGAGGATCTGAACCTTGATTAAGATATTTCAATATGAGTGCAAACGCCTGTTGTGGAACAAATTCTTTTTTGGCCTTTTGCTGATCCTGCTGTTCTATGGGTGGCAGGTGCTGAACAGCGTGACCATTTTAGGGGTGTCTCACACCGCCCCTTTCTCTCCCTGGAGTTTCGGGGATTACCTGATCCGCATGATTCCACTGCTGTGGATTGGAGCCCTCTTCTTTTTGACATTCTTCACATCCGGTAAAGCGCAGAGGGTAAACATCCTTACGGATGCCACCCCAGTCTCTCCGAGACGATATGCCCTGGCTCGATGCGCCGCAGCCCTAACCGGAACCGCATTACTGGCTTTGGTTTGTATCGCGGAGACCGTTTTCTTTTACGGACAGTATTTTAGCTGGTACAGTTGGGGACAATTGCTTTTCCCGGCTTTGATCACACTGGTTCCTACGCTGATATTTGCGCTCGGAAGCGGCTGGCTGTTAGGCCAAGTCCGGCCTTGGCTGGTCTATGTATGGATGGTAGTTCCCTTCGGGTGCATGGCCCTACCATTGCCTGACGCCTTGAAAATTTGGAATGGACAGTTCTTTAGCGAGTATCCATTAACGCTTGGGACTTTAGATCCTGATTTCTCTATGCCGGCTGCAGTTCTTATCGTCCAGTGCGCATTGTTTGCCGTGGGCATAGCCCTGTTGATGATTCGTCCCGCACATTCCAAAAGATAATGAGCAAGCGAAGTTTGAATGATTGGAGGTGAGCTGCTTGGGAAGCTTATAGTTCTATCGTTTAGAGATGATGAAGATGTCCTTTTTAGCAAGACAATGTCAGCCCTTGCTTCTGTCGCAGACTTCTCCACGGCAACCGCCTCCGCAGAAGCACCGATACTCTTTGGCTCTCTGCAAATCGATCCGCAGCGCAGGCTGGTCCGGCAGGCCGGTCATACGGTGGATCTGACGCCGATGGAGTTTGATATTCTGCTCCTGCTGGCCCGCCGGCCAGGGCAGGTGTTTACGGCCCGCCAGATCTACGAGGCCGTCGCTGCGGACTCCTTTGACGCCAGCTGGACGGGGATCTCTAGCATGGTCTATAAGCTCCGCCGCAAGCTGGGCGCCGGTATCATCGAAACCGTGCGGGGTCACGGATACAAATTCGTTGCCCCAGGCACCTCGCCAAAATAAAGTAAGCGCACAGTGGCTCTTTATCCGCTGCGCGCTTCTTTTATTCCTCACGCCGGTAATGTGGCTCCGGCACATAGGGCTCTCTCTGGTATTTATGGTATTTCTCCGGTATCTCAGCCGGCTCCTCCAGGCTTTCCTCGCTGTAATCAATCGGCTCATCGCAAACAGCGTCCAGCAATATGCGCTCCAAATGCTCAAATTCTGAAAACTGATCCAGGGAGGCCATCACAAAAGAGTCGCGGACATAGCCGGCACTGGCAGCCATCAGCTCCTGATCCATAAAGTATCCATGATACTCCACAAAAAAGGTCATCATCATTACAACCGTTCGGGTATTCCCCTCCCGGAAGGGATGCACTTGCCAGATTGGCGGAAAGAGGCTGGTAAGCTGATGAACAAATTGTTCCCGACTGATGCCATCCCAGCAAGTATTTCTCAGCCGCCTAAAAGCCTCGTCGAGATCTTCCTCTATCCTGTCATCGTTGCTGTACCAAACGCTTCGGCCTGCCAGCAGTTTCTCCCGCTTTTCGATATTGATAACGCGGTACTGTCCAGCCCACTCATAAATGTCGCCAAACAGGCATCGGTGGATCTCCCGCAGGCCATCCGGAGAAAAATCTTGAAAGCCCTGTTCGTATAACAGCATCATATTGGCTCTGGATTGCTCGGCCTCGATGCGATCCAGTGTTTTCTCATTTTTGATGTCCAGCTTGTTTTTCAAGACAGGCACGTCTTCATACAGGTATGGGTCAGACACGGCTCTGGCGCTCCTGCTCCGCGATCCGGCGATGATGTGCCAGCAATGCCTGTTTCATCTGTTCGCCCGTCAGCTCACCGCGGGCCCAGCTGACAGACAGCGACCGTGCATAGCTGGAAATCGGTGCGCCCTCGATGGCGTTGATTGCGTCGGCCGTCTTGACCGCTGCAATCCGTTTCTTTTCCAATGGACTCATCGCGCCTTCACCCCCTTCATTGATTTTAGTATAACACAGAACAGGCCTGTTTCCAATAGGCCAGGCCAATGCGAATCTTGCTGAATTAGCAGCGAGCCTCAATGATTTCCTGTTCAGTGGTGCCGCCGATAGCCGGCTGGTATTCAGTTTTGATAATTTAGGGCTGGCCGGTCTGATAATAATGCGTTTAGCAAATTAATACTTCTTATTTCAAATCAAAAAGAACACTTTCATAGTCCTTTACAAAATATTTTATATTTGTGCGTCCTTTCTGAATAATTGTGTGACCTTCTGCTTCCAGCTTTTCCTTTTGTGCTTCTATACCGCCGGGATATTTTGCGTTCAATTCCCCATTTGCCTTTAAGGTTCGCCAATACGGGGTTTCATCCTCGGAACGCTGGTAACTCGCCCATGCTGCAATAGATACAAAAATCCCGGCTGTGATAGGCTCTGTGAAATCCGCCCCGTTCAGTTCAGCAAAATATTCACGGATTTTTCCGACAGTGATTACTTTGCCGTAAGGAATTTGTTTCATCACCTTGTCATAGTCAATCGGTGGGGCAAAGTACATTCTGCTTCCGCCATATTTCTCAATGTTTTTCTGATCAGTAATGGTCTGAACTTTAGGCATATCCTTGCTATCGTGTAGCATTGCATTAAAATCTTTTTTATCTTCATTTGCCATCTCTCAACACCTCCTGTCTTAATTATAGTGGAGTAAACTTTTCCATGCAATGAGGCAGTTTGAGAATAATTTAAAAAAGTATTGCTGCATCTGAATAAACCTGCTGGGCGGAATAGCTTACAGCGTAAGAAGTTTCTGAGCGTCAAGTCCATTTTAAGCCCACGGGAAAGACCCTGAGACGGTGATCTCAGGGCCTTTCTCATAGACTTAAATCCGGAACAGGTCAATCGCCCGCATCAGCGTGATGCACAGCTCCTGATACAGATCCTCGTCCAATCTGCCGTTGATCACGGCATACTTGAGCAACAGGGGCCGGTACATGAGCAAAATGCTTGTGATGGCCTCATGGTCACCGCCCTTGGCTCTCCGCAGCATCTGTTCAAATGTCATATCCGTTCACCCCCCTCGATGCTCTTTTTCAACTTCTGAATGGCCCGGTAATACACCGCGGCCGCGCCCTTATACGACAATCCCAGCTGCACGCCGATCACATCGAACGGGCGCTTGTCCAGCACGCGGGCCAGGAACACATACCGTTCCCGCTCGTCCAGCTGTTTCAAGGCATACAGGAGCGCACTGCTCTCGATTTTCTCCCAGAGGGGCAGTCGCTCCATCACTTCCTGCTCCAGCGTCTGGTTCACGGCAAAGATCGTATCCGTCAAGGTCTCCTGATTGCTGTACGCATAAAGGGCCTTCAGATAATCCCGCTGGGTGCGCCTGACCGCCTGGATTAAGTAACCTGTAAACTTGATTTGCAGTTCTTCCTCTGCTCGTCCATTATTTCGTTGCCACATGGCCTTATCCTCCAAATAGTTCAAGAATTTTAAGGGAATTCTTGAACCTTTGGCGGAGACCGGCACCGAACTAACGGGCGTCTTGCCTTGCCATATAAAGAAACGCGGCCGACCGCACACCGCAAAGGTGAGCTGCCAGCCGAGTGATACACATAAAGAAGTCCGTCATGACTTCCGGCGCCCGCAGGAGGAGGCTTATCGCTCGATTTGCGATGTTCCCGCCTGCTCCCGTGAAAAGGGCGGCGGAAGAACCGTATTGTAAAGTAAGCTGTGTGTCGAAATGTAAGCAGATGGACGAACCTCTTTATGTGCATGATCCATCTTTCCATCATGCACTTCTGGCTCCCTGCCATCTGAACCACACTTTGCACACGAGCCTGCCGCCGCTGCTACAAGCAGGCGGCGGGCCTGCCAATCATCTTAGGTGCAGTGTTGTTCCGAAAACTTTGTTGATTTTTGTCGGATTATAAAAGAAAAGGCGGCCTCATTCTCTCTGGAATAAGACCGCCTGTTGTAACTTGAAATTACCTCTGCTATTTTGATTTCTCCGTCTCATAGACATCCCTCCCGTTCTTTCTACCCATATATGGCTTCAAAATGCCATATTAAGTGTAAAGGGCAAAGATCGCTGGATTTTGACTGAACGGCAATTTTTCCCATAATTTTGTTTTATCAGATGATAATTTGTTATTTTACGCCGAAAAAGGCAGGCAGAGGTTTTGCTCCTCTGTCTGCCCCTTCCGTCAGAAATACCTATGCACACCACTATATCATGTCTAGTCCTGATACCCTCCCCGTGGCAGGATGAATCAATACCACTGGCAGCTCCCGTGCCTCTGCTATCCGAAGCGCCGCCACCATACCGCTCGGGCCAGCAGGCCCATCATCATACACGGCCACCAGGCAGTCAGCGTGTTCTACCATGTAGGCAGTACGCTCCCGATATCCCTGGGCCCCCACAACTTTGCTGCCCATTACAAACTGGTCACAGTTTTCCTTCAGGTGGCGCAGCCGTTCCCGGCTTTTCGGGTCCCATCGCTCGTCATGGCCCGGGAACGGATAGACCAGCACGATCTCCAGCTTCTGGTACTCTTCCTGCCTGCGCATTTCCAGCAGGATCTCGCCGGCCCATAGATCGACACCAAGGGCCCCACCAACATAGAACCGACGCACACCACGCCGGTACAATTCCGCAAAAACATCATGCAGCCGTTTCTTCAGGCGCTTGCATGAAGTCATATATTCCTGGTACTTAAATTTGAACCGAGTAGGCCGTTGACTGGTAATTGCGCACGAGTAAAACTTGGACATCTCATCTCCTCCGGCAACTTTTTTCCTAATATAGCCCATTATACTTGCTATGGCTGAGTAAGTTCAACCATAGCCGCTTAATTTTTTATGTTATAGCGGATAAAATATAGCTATAGCATGGAGGGTTGCGAATGGGCGAACTTTTGAAAGAAATGGGCCAGCGAATGCTGGACCGACGCAAACAACTAAAACTGACACAAGAGGCTCTGGCCAAGATGGCGCATGTCACGCCCCAGACCGTTTCGACTGCGGAGCTGGGCACAAAAGCCATGAGGCCTGAAACGATACTGAAGATCTGTGATGCGCTTGACATCAGCACAGACTATCTGTTGCGCGGTCAGGTCATGGAAGGCGACACACGCCTGCTCAATCAAAAGGTCTCGTCGTTGACCCCCTGCCAATACCGGCATTTAGAAAATATTATCGACAACTTTATTGCGGCTATACAGGAAGAAAAAGAGGTATGAGCGCCAGCGGCAATGCAGCTCTCATACCTCTCTTTTTATCATCTCCCCTGGCGAAAAGCCTCCATTGTGCTGGAGATCAGGCCGAGGATCGCATCATCTGCCTCCACTGCCTCTCCCAGCTCTGGCGCATATTCCGGCTCCGGCGTCCGTTCCTGCGGCGCCGGGGCCGTTGTTGTTTCTTCAACCGGGCAGGCGGCAGGGGCGCCGGCAGGCTTTTCAGAGTCCCTTGCCTCTTGGCGCAAGATCTCCCGCACAATGGCTTCAATGGCGGCCCGGTCTATGGCCGGGGCCGGCGCCGCTGCTCTTAACGGTTGTGGATCATCTGCAAAGTGGGTATCGTAGAAAACAACTGCATTGGCGATATACTGTGCTTTCCCGTGGTCAGGCTGCTTTTCCAGCAGTTCGACAGTTGCCAGATGGATCGGGTCACTGATATTGAACCGCAGAGAAAAGCGCCCTCGTTCTTTCTTGGCCGCCATAGTCATCACCTGCCCGCAGCTTCAAGGCGGTACAGATACTCATAGCCAGCTGCATTGGCATTGATATTCGAGACGAACAGAGGCTTTCCCACTTTTCCGGATGCCTCAATCTGCCGACGCAGCAGGATGGCGCCGCCGCCCACAAAGACCACCGTGCAGTAGCGCAAGTCCAGCATCCGCTCCCGCAAGGTGCTGAACAGGTCGTTGACGAACTCCTGCGCCAGCTGCTCCACCAGCCGGACCACCGACGGCGGGTACTGGGTCTGCTTGCCGGTGAGAATGGCATCCACATCTCCCTCATCCAGCAGAAGATCCAATTCTGCGTTGCCTCTGGACCTGATCTTATTGTAAAGCAGGATTACGCCGTTTTCCAGCGAATCACAGGAGCTAAGGTCGGCTTTTCCATTTTTCATCAGCAAATAGTCTGCCGTGAAGCCGCCAATGTCCACCACTACCGCCTTGGCCTCATTCATCAGCGTGTGGAGCATGGTGGCCGCCGCCGCGTATGCCTGGGGATAGCAGGCCACATCATCAATGCTGATGGCATAGTGCTTGTCCCGGTACTGGAATTCTACGATCCCTTTCTTCTGGAAATAGGCAGTGAACTTTTCCGCCTGGGCGCCGAAGTGGGCCGGCGGCAGCCCCACCGGCAGCTGGATGTGGTACAGCTCTTTCTCGTCAACGCCGCGGGCCGTCAATTCCTCCGCAATCGCAATCAGGGTGAGGATAAAAAAGCGGTCATCTCCGGTCTTGTCCTTGCGGTAGGGAATGCGCTCGTTGGAGAGCGTATAGTAGTTGCCGCAGTATTGCAGGCTCGGCCCGAACGGCCGGGTCATGCTCTGCTGCAGGCCGGAAACGAACGGGGCGCAGTGAACCGTCTTGATTTGTTTATTGCCATGATCGACACCAATTAACATAGGTGAATGCCTCCTTTTTTGCTTTATACATATCCTTTACGCCTGGATGACGCCTTTCTCAACAGGAGAAGGCACATTTTTTGAAGCCTATGTTTGCCGTGTTGCATGGCTACTGGATAAGAATAAAAATTAAGGGATACGGCACCGAAGTTATGACTTTGGCGCCGTATCCCTATCTGCTTACCCATGAGGTGTGTTTGCTCACTGCTTTCCATTTTCATCGAAGAAATCAGGATTAGCCAGCGTAGTATCTTTTAATCAACTCACAATGCTTGTTTCGACTTCAGATATGAAGTACAATGCTTTTGTAAATTTATTTCTTTGTGAGGTTTCTGTGACATTTGGTTGATACTTTATAAGGAAAAAGGATGTGAGTGAATGAGAATTTTAATGGTTGAGGATAACCGTCTTTTGAATAATACCCTTTGCTATAACCTGTCCGCCGTAGACCATGAAGTGGATTCTGCGCTAACGCTACTTCTGACGAACTTCTCGACTTGCTCAAAACAAAGCAACGGAATGGAGCAGATGAAATTGATCAACTTTTCAAATTTTCAAAAAATCACCCTGCGTAATGTATTGCTTGTGACGCTGCGTAATGAAGTAAAATAAGGGCGAAAGGAGGTGAAGGCTATGTCAAAATACACGACTGGAGAAATTGCAAAGCTCTGCGGCGTATCCGTTAGGACAGTGCAGTATTATGATACCCGTGGTATTCTTACCCCCAGTGAACTCACAGAGGGCGGCAGACGGCTTTATTCAGAGGATGACTTGAAGCGGATGAAGATTATCTGCTTCCTTCGTGACGCTGGTATTTCAATCAACAACATCGGAGAATTGTTGTCCGAGGATGATCCCAGCAGTGTTATTTCTGTTTTGCTTGAACAACAGGAGCAGCTTCTTCGTGAGGAAGTATGCGAACGGCAAGCAAAACTTGATATGCTCGATGGCATTAAGCGAGAGCTGAAGGGCGTAGAAAATTTCTCCATCGAATCTATTGGTGATATAGCTTATGTGATGGAAAACAAAAAGAGGATGAGACAGCTACACGCGATCCTACTGATTACAGCGATTCCTATTGGCATAATTCAGTGGACATCTATCATTTTCTGGATTGTTGCAGGAATATGGTGGCCTTTTGCTCTCTGTGTTCTGGTAGCCGTTTTATATGCAATTTGGGTTACAAAATTTTATTTCAAAAGAGTTGCGTATATCTGTCCACAGTGCCATGAAGTATTTAACCCTAATTTCAAAGAAGCACTCTTGGCAAGGCATACCCCGACACTTAGAAAACTGACTTGTCCCTGTTGTGGGCATAAAGGTTTTTGTGTAGAAACTTACAGAAAGAAGGAAAATGAGAATGGATAAGATTATGGAATTTCTGCCGTTTTTGATCCCACTGGCAATCGTTCAGTTTATTCTATTGGGTTACACCCTTTATCACATTCTGACCCATAAAAATTATAAAAGAGGCAATCGTACTTTGTGGCTTGTTATTGCAATTATCGGCATGGAGTTTATCGGCCCGATCTTGTACTTCCTGCTTGGCAAGGAGGATTAACATGGATGTACTGGCGATACAAAACCTAAAAAAGCATTTTGGCAGCAAAGAAGTGCTTTGTGGAATTGATTTATCTGTGCCTGAACACAGCATTTTCGGTTTTATTGGTAAAAACGGCGCTGGAAAAACAACAACGATGAAAGCAATCCTTGGGCTTCTTAAAGCGGACAGCGGCGAAATCTATGTCATGGGTGAAAAGGTGCATTTTGGACAAACCAACACCAATAGGCACATCGGCTATCTGCCCGATGTGCCAGAATTTTATTCCTACATGACACCGATGGAATATTTATCGCTTTGCGGAGAAGTCTGCGGGATGGACAAAACTGACATTGTAACGAGAAGCAAAGAACTCTTGGAGCTGGTTGGTCTTGGGAAAGAGTATCACCGCATCAAAGGATTCTCACGGGGAATGAAGCAACGTTTAGGAATTGCACAAGCACTTCTAAACCGCCCCAAACTTCTGATCTGTGACGAGCCAACATCAGCACTTGACCCCGCAGGACGCAAGGAGATTTTGGATATACTTCTTGCGGCAAAGGAACAAACCACAGTGCTTTTTTCTACCCACATCCTTTCGGATGTGGAGCGTATCTGTACCGAAGTTGCCTTTTTGCACGATGGTAAAATTGCTATGCAAGGAACTATTGCAGAACTGCGAAACAAGAGGGTATCTGACGGATTTATCATTGAAATAGAACAAAAGGAAGTTGCTGATGTGCTTATCAATGTATTTGGTGATTTCCAATACACAGAGAAAAACTCTCTTGTTTTTCATGGCAGTGAGGATCGTTTCTTTGATATTATGAAGTATATCGCCGAAAACAGAATACCCATACAGAGAATTGAACGAATAGAGCCAACGCTTGAATCTCTGTTTTTGGAGGTGACAAAATGAAACCACTCCTTGCTTTTATAAAAAAAGAGTATCTTGAAGCTGCACGAACAGGTAAAATCACGATCCTCGCACTATTGTTTGCGCTGTTCGGAATTTTGAACCCTGCGATTGCGAAGATGACGCCGTGGATAATGGAAATGCTGTCCGATACATTGGCCGAGGACGGCTTGATTTTCACAGATATTCAAGTGGACGCACTGACCTCATGGACACAGTTTTTCAAAAACCTTCCTGTGGCACTTATCGCCTTTGTACTGATTTTCAGTGATATATTTACCAAAGAATACAAATCAGGGACATTGCTGCTTGTACTGACAAAAGGTTTGTCAAGATATAAAGTTGTGCTTGCAAAGACTGCGCTGCTGTTGTCGCTTTGGACAGTTGGCTATGGAATTTACTTTGCCATTACCTATGGATATAATGCTTATTTTTGGGATAATGGTATTGCGAATAACCTATTTTTCTCAGTAGCTATATGGTGGCTGTTTGGTGCATGGGTTATATGCCTTATTGTACTTTTTTCATCGCTGTTACAAAATAACACAGGTGTTGCCCTGTGTATTGGAGGGACAGTGCTGTTGGCATATTTATTGAGTGTCATACCGAAAGTAAAGGCATATTCTCCCATTGCCTTAATGAATACCAACTCGCTTTTGATGGGGGAGGCGGAAATAGACGCTTATATAAAAGCTATTGTTATTGCTGCTTCCTTGTGTATAGTATGCGTTGCTGTAAGTATTCCGATTATAAACAAGAGACAGCTTTGAGATGAAAATTGAAGATGTATTTGACTTCACTGATAGAATTCGGAAGTAATTGGAGGTGATCCACATGGGAAGTTTATAATTCTATCCTTCAGCGACGGCGAGGACGCCATCTTTGCGAATACTGTGACGGCCCTTGCTTCTGTCGCAGACTTCTCCACGGTGGCCGCCACCGCAGATGCACCACTGCTCTTTGGCTCCCTGCAAATTGACCCGCAGCGCAGGCTTGTGTGGCAGTCCGGCCAGATGGTGGCCCTGACGCCGATGGAGTTTGAAATTCTGCTCCTGCTGGCCCGCCGGCCAGGGCAGGTATTCTCCGCCCGCCAGGTCTACGAAGCTGTCGCAGCAGACTCCTATGATGCCAGCTGGACAGGGATCTCCAGCATGGTCTACAAGCTCCGGCGCAAGCTGGGTGCTGGTATCATCGAGACGGTGTGGGGCCACGGCTACCGCTTCACACCAAAATAGCAGAACAGCGCCGCCCCGGCTCTACCGGGGCGGCGCTGTTCTGCTTTCCTTTCTCTTCATCGTTTAACCAATTAAGAAACTTTTTGCACTTCTTGTACCTGCAATTTGGATTGAGAAACCCGTCTTTATCTTGTATAATAAAAAATGTGGAGGTGACCTTGTGAAACAAAGAATACTCATTGTCGAAGATGATCTCACTATACAAACGCAATTAAAAAATCTGCTATCCGGCAACGGTTATGAGGTTGGTGTGGTTTCAGACTTTTCCAAAGTGATCGAGCAGGTAAAAACTTTTGTCCCCCATTTGGTTCTGCTGGATATAAAGCTCCCAGGAAACAGCGGCTTCGATATTTGCTCACAGATCCGCACATTCTCGGAAATCCCAATTATTTTTGTAACCAGCAGCAACACGGACATGGATGAGCTCAACAGCATTATGCTGGGCGGGGATGCTTTCATCTCAAAGCCATATAATACAGCAATTCTTCTTGCCAAAATCGCCTCTCTTCTGCGAAAGGCAAATGCTATTGCGCAAACATCCGAGGTACTTGTCTGGAATGGTGCCACTTTGCATCTGGAGAGCGGCGTCATTGAATACGGTGGGCAAACGATCGAATTGACCAAAAATGAGGCAAAGATTCTTTACTACCTTTTTAAGAACGCTGGAAAAATCTGTCCCCGCAGTGACATTGTAGATTTTCTATGGGACAATCAGCTCTATGTGGATGACAATGCGCTGAGTGTCAACATCACCCGCATACGGGAGAAACTAGTCAGCATCGGCCTGACGGACTTCATCAAAACCAAGCACCGGCAGGGGTACATGATATGAGTGGGAAATTGTATGTCAAAAATCATTTGCCCCTCATCTTACTTAACCTACTGGGCGCTTTGGCCCTGTCGCTGTTCCTGCTGGCGACGGGAAACGCGATTCAGACGGTCCTGTTCATCTTCATTACCTGGATGCTTGTCTTGATCCTCTGCCTGACCATCTGCTATCTTTCCCGAAAGAAACGGCTGGGCAAGCTGCTGGAGATGGCCGGGCAGCTGAAGGAGCGGTACTTGATCCCCGAAGTCATGCAGGAGCCGGACCGGGCGGAGGAGCAGGTGTTCTATCAGCTCCTGAAGATGTCCGAGAAGTCTATGTTAGAGCGGATCGGCGAGGTGGAGCGGGAACGCGGCGAATATCGGGCTTATATCGAGCAGTGGGTCCACGAGGTCAAGACTCCCATCACTGCTCTGAAGTTGCTGTGTGAAAACAACCGTTCCCCTTTTTCCAGAGATGTCTTGGCAGAATTGGAGAACATCAACCGCTACACGGAACAGGCGCTCTACTACGCTCGTAGCGAGCATACGGAAAAAGACTACTCTATCCGGGAAATGAACCTTGCGGATGTGGTGCATGGGGCCATCGCCGACAATAAATACCTGCTACGGCAGTGTGATATGGCGATCACAGTAGATGACTTGGAGCCAGTTGTCTATGCAGACGACAAATGGGTGCGCTTTATCCTCAATCAAATCATCAGCAACGCCGTCAAGTACCGCGCCCCGCAGCATCCCGCACTGCGCATCTTCACGGAGCGGTCGGACGACCAAGTGCTCCTGTCCATTGCGGACAACGGGATCGGCATCCCAGAGAGCGACCTGCCGCGGATATTCGAGAAGGGATTTACCGGCCAGAATGGGCGGACCATTCACAGCTCCACAGGGATCGGCCTGTATCTCTGCAAGCGCCTATGCGACAAGCTGGGAATCGGGCTGGCCGCATCCTCGTCGGACAAAGGAACCACCATAACGCTGTCCTTCCACATCAATGACTTCATCACAGGGGTGCAGAGCTGACCGGCTCTGCACTTCTTACATTTTTGTAAGAACTGCGAAAGAAAAGTCGATACAAAAATGGCTGCATCGCAGGTACAATAGAGATAAGAAAAGCACATTGGGAGGTAGGACATATGGAATCCATTCTCAAATTGGATCACATACAAAAATACTATGGCAATGAAGGCAATATCACAAAAGCCCTTCAGGACATCAGTTTTTCCGTTTCGAAGGGCGAATTTCTGGGGATCATGGGGGCCTCTGGCTCCGGCAAGACCACTCTGCTCAACTGTATCTCCACCATTGATACCGTCAGCGCCGGCCATATTTACCTGGAGGGGACAGATGTGACGGAACTACCGTCCAAATTCCTCGCTCGATTCCGCCGGGAAAACCTGGGCTTCGTCTTCCAGGACTTCAATCTGCTGGATACTCTGACGATTTCCGAAAACATCGCTCTGGCACTCGCCATCAACAGGGCGCCTGCCGGCGATGTAGAGCCTCGCATCCGGGAAATAGCTGAAAAGCTGAACATCCGGGATATTCTGGACAAATACCCCTACCAAGTCTCCGGGGGACAAAAACAGCGGTGTGCCTGCGCCCGGGCCATCATCAATCACCCCAAGCTTTTACTGGCCGATGAGCCCACCGGTGCACTGGACAGCCATTCGGCGCAGATGCTGCTCTCCACCATCCAGAGCATCAACGAGCAGCTGGGTGCCACGATCCTCATGGTGACTCACGATGCCTTTACAGCCAGCTACGCCAGACGGATTCTTTTTCTTCGGGACGGCAGGATCTTCACTGAATTGAATCGGGGCGACGATAGCAGGAGCGCCTTCTTTGATAAAATCCTGCATGTCCTGACTCAATTGGGAGGAGGAGAGACCCATGTATGCTAAGCTTGTCCTTCGGAACGCCAGGCGGTCTATTCAAGATTACTTGGTCTATATCCTGACTATGACCATCTGCGTCACCCTATTTTATTCATTCCTCTCCATCTCCAGCAGCTATTACAATCCAGATATTGGGGCGGAATATGATTTTACAATGCTCAGTGATGGCATGAAGCTGGCTATCTGTGCCGTCACGCTGTTTCTCTTGTTTTTGATTCGCTTCGTCAACAACTATATGCTCCGGCGGAGGCAACGGGAATTTGCGCTTCAGTCCATTATGGGCATGGAACAGCAAACCATCGGCCGACTCTTTTTTGCGGAGACTTTCCTCATGGGGCTGGTGTCCATTGCCGCAGGGATCTTCCTGGGGGTGTTTTGCTCCCAATTCATCACAGCAATGCTGCTGACCAGTTATGGTAAGCAGTATGAGATTACCTGGACGCTGTTTCCGGATACCGTACTACTGACGGTTGCCTTCTTTGTCCTCAGCTTTCTTGTAGTGGGACTTTCCAACACCCGGGCTATCCGAAAGATGAAGATTATCGACATGCTAACCGCAGACCGGAAGAACGGGCCGGAGCTCCGCAAGAGCCGCTGGATCTGGATGCTGACGTTTCTCTTTGAAGTGTTTTCGATCTGGATGTGCATAACTGGGGTGCAGAAGGTCCTGTTCTATTGGGACAGCCGCTTTGCGCTACCCGTGCAGCTCATGTTCTGGGGTAATATCCTGTTCCCGGCCATAAGTCTGCTGTGGCCTGTTCTCTGGGCGCTCCGCCGGAAAAAAGGCGGGTTCCCGGTTCTCCTCTCTGGGCTCTTGATCAGTGCCTTTCTGAATACACTGGTCGCAGCCAGTGTGCCGGTGCTGAACAGTCGATATTTTCTTGGGCTTGGAGGTGGAGCGGTCAATCAATATCTGCTCTTCGTCCTGGTGGATCTCATTTTTCTTATCTGCGCCCTGCTCTATCTCGTCAGCAGCTTTATCGTCGCATGGAAAGAGGGGTCGCCGGAACATCGGTACAAGGATGAAAACCTATTCTTCTTCGGCCAAATCATCTCCAAGCTGAGTACCACCAGCAAAACGATGTCTCTGACCTGTGTGACCCTGGTTCTGGCGATATTCCTGTTTATCGCCGCACCGGTTCTGGTAGGATGGGCCTCCGGGTATCTGGATGCACGCTCTATGTACGATGTGCAAATATACTCTCGATATAACGATGTGTATGAGGAGGCAAATCTTCCACAGGACGATTATGACACAGTAACAGATTACCTCACAGATCACAGCATTGAAACAGCTTACGATTGTACCTTCAGCCTATATCTGCCAAACCGGGCAGACTTTCACAACAGGGTCAAATACGATTTCCCCGTTGTAGCCATCGCCCTGAGCGACTACAACACCATTCGAGAGATGCTTGGCTATGAGCCAATCTTTCTTGCGGACGACGAGTTTACGACCCAATGGCAGGCCATCGCCACAACTGACGAGCGGGACAGCTTTCTGAGGGATCACACACAGGTACAGACCGATGCTGGCACACTGACGCTTGCAGAGCAGTCGTACTATGAGGACGCTATTGGGCAGACGGCTTATAACTCCTACACGAATGTCCTCTTTGTCTTCCCGGACAGCGTATGTGCGCAACTGCTCCCGGTAATGCGCAACCGCTATATTACTACGACCGATGCTATCTCCTATGACAATGCCCGCGAACTGGAACAGGTCTTTACAGAGCAGTACCCCGAATTGGCAGATACCGGCGTGGCCTACTCGATCCGGCTGAGTACCCTGCAGATCAATAGCACCAGGGCCGGAAACTTCGTCCTGCAGGCTGCCATGCTCTACGGGGCCGTGGTGCTGATGGTCATTTGCCTCACTGTGCTGTCCCTGCAGCAGCTCCTGGACGCAGGCCAATACCGATACCGGTTCTCTGTTCTGCGTAAATTAGGAGTGGAGGAGCGGAACATTAGAAAACTGGTGCTCAAACAACTTGGGGTATGGTTCGGACTCCCTATCGTCGTGGCTATTGGTGTTTCCACTGTCGTAATTGTTTATTTTTTGCAGACCATATCCGCCGAGATCTCCGCGTATATTGGAATCGACACTTTATTACTGCAAATTGGAACAACGGTGAGTATTCTGTTGATACTGCTGGTTGGCTATTTTGTAAGCACATGGATACTGTTCCGTCGTTCTATTGAAACATGATATGTACTAGTTGATCAAGGGAGGTGGTCCACATGGGAAGTTTATAATTCTTTCCTTCAACGATGATGAGGAGGCTATCTTTGCGAATACCGTGACGGCCCTTGCTTCTGTCGCAGACTTCTCCACGGTGGCCGCCTCCGCTGATGCACCGCTGCTCTTTGGCTCTCTGCAAATCGAGCCGCAGCGCAGGCTGGTGTGGCAGGCCGGCCAGACGGTGGACCTGACGCCGATGGAGTTTGACATTCTGCTCCTGCTGGTCCGCCGGCCAGGGCAGGTATTCTCCGCCCGCCAGATCTACGAGGCCGTCGCCACGGACTCTTTTGACACCAGCTGGACAGGGATCTCCAGCATGGTCTACAAGCTCCGCCGCAAGCTGGGTGCCGGTATCATCGAAACAGTGCGGGGCCACGGCTACCGCTTCACACCAAAATAACAGAACAGCGCCGTCCCGGCTCTACCGTGGGCGGCGCTGCTGTTATTTTGCAAAGGATTTAGTCCTCAACTTCTACATGGAGCTGACCAGCAATTTCTTCTACCGACATTCCATTTTTCATTGCCAGCTTAACGATCTCCTGGATCTTCTGCTTTTTCGTCTTACGAGGCTTGCGGGGCGGCTTGGGGGCCAGGATCTCCTGCTTCTTGGTCTCCAGAGATTTTATGCGTTCTCTGGCTGCGGTGATCTTCGCATCATACTCTGCCACAACAGACTCTTTTTTTGATTCCAGCTCTTTGATGGACTCGTCTATCTTTGCGATTTTTTCGTCCACCTCAGCCGCTCTCTCCTGCGGGGTACGGCGCGTGCGCTTATTCTCGGACTCTGCCATTTTAAGATCACCTTTCCTTTGTGTATAAACTGGGTTGGCTTATGATGAAAGAGTACCATATAGAATGTCAAAACGCAAGAGCAGGAAGTCGAAACAGACAGAGCTTGGCAACAGCTTCGTCTTCTCGCCATCGGGAAGTCTTCTGACATTTCTCCCACAAATACTCATGTGCCATAAAGAAACACATAAAGATTTGACAGACCGTAGCTCTATTCTATAAAAAATTTCTTAGACTTAAAGTAAGAAATATGTTATACTGATAAGTAGATTTGAAAGGAAGGTGGTGAGTATATGGCGGGAAAAAACAAGTATACTTTTGAAAGTAAAATCCATGTGTACCGAGCAACCAAGCGAATGACCCAGCAGGAACTTGCCGATTTAGTTGGTGTGTCCCGCCAGACCATCATGCAGCTTGAAAGGAACCGTTACAACCCTTCCATGCTTTTGGCATATAGCATAGCGAGGGTGTTTGATGTAACGATTGAAGATTTGTTTGAGTTTCAGGAGGAAGAATAATGCTGAATTTCTTAGAACTATTATTTGATAGCCAAATTGCTCTAAGAGGTAATGTCATATTGGGATGTATACTATTAGCCATTTTCATTTTCTATTTTTTCTCTAAAGAAGGCCGTGATGAAAGGGGCCGAAAAATCATTGCAACCGCGTCTCTATGTTCATTTGTAACACTTTTCGTTGTTCTCAATATGATACCTTTTTTTGTTACATGGATGATGGATAATGAAATTCGCCTTTCAAATGTAATACAATCCGCTTATACGGTAGTCCTTTTAGTTGCGGATGTAGCTATATTGATCGTGCGAAAATTGAAAATAAACTAAGAGTTGAAACGCACATCTATAAAATCGAATTTTTGGATGTGCGTTTTATTTCTTTCTAAATGTATGAAATACTTGACATATAGAAAGAAATATGGTATATTTGGTATGGCAGAAAAAACCAATCACAATTTTTGTCCAAGGAAAGGAGCACACAAAATGGCTAAAGAGCGATTTGTCGAGACCTACTCGCAAGGAGTAACCAATGTACGGAAAATCATCGTTGATACAGAAACCGGCGTGAATTATCTGCTGATTTCTTCCAATATGACAACCGGCTGCGGCATAGCCGTTCTTGTCGATAAAGATGGGAAGCCCGTTGTTACGCCTATTGACGGGGAAAATCAGTAATTTCAATAACGCTGACAGTCATAGAGAGACATCAGGGAGTGCTACCGCTCCGTACTATTTAGAAACACAAAAAATGCCGCCGGGCAGAAGGAAAATCCCTCTGTCCGGCGGCGCTGCGTTTGTTACACGAAATCAGCGTACTGTTTAGGTATGTACGCTGTACTGGGCCTTTGCCAAGTCCTCGGCGCCATGCAGGATGATACCGCCGCAGATCCCTATGCCATAAGGCGTGTATTCTTCAAAAAAGAAGCTGTAAGGCTGGCCGTCATCATAAATGACGATCTTTTCTGTGCCACGCCACTGGAAATGCCGCTCCAGGACCCTTCCCAGCTTGCGCCGCAGAACGGGCCGCCGGGCAACCTCATGGAGATTTTTCCGGCTGTGGAACTCATAACGGGGCGTGACCGTCTCCGGGACAGAGAGGTGGCGCCACTCTGCGCCATCCATATCCTCTCCATTTTCCACGAAGACATGGAACGGCTCATAGGGCAACCGAATACTCTCCTGCCAGCCGTGTACTTTGCCGGCACCGATCTCCTGGAGCCAGGTGAACCGGATATCCAGCATCTTCGTGCCATCCGGTCCCTGCGCCAGCCGCAGGACGGCAAAGGAACCGCAGTCACTGGAAATCAGCCGGCTTTGGGGCCGCTGCTCCAGTTGCTGGAGTTCGCTGCGTAGAATGGAAAAGCTGCAGGGAGATTTTCGAGTCCAGGATACGGTCCAAATGTCCAACAACTCCTTACCGCATCGTAATTTTACCAGTGTACGGTCATTCATAAGATTCATCCTCCTTTTGCGGCGCTGCCGTGCGCATCGCCGCCTGTTCTACGAGGAAAACAGCCCCCGTATATTGCTCTTTGTGGGAAGTCACCGCAGCGCCTCCCATAGAATCCAGATACTGCTGTCCATTTTTGGACTTGGAGATATACACATAGAACTGGCTGCCGACATACTGATCGCGGTCATAGCAATCCTGATAACGCCTCGCCAGCACGGCGACGGCGCCGATGGCCGCCGCTTTCTGTGTCACCAGGGAAACGGCCATCTTCATTGCGTTTTCCGCTTCTTCATCGTTCAAGCCGGAAGTGTAGATGCGCTCCAAAAACAGGATCAGCATTTCATCGCTGGCTCCCATTTTGCCCGCCGGCTGTTCCTGTGCCAGATCGGCAAAGGAAAAATCAAAGTCCGCAGGCCTTTGGAACGCCCCTTTTGTCAGCCGGATGCAGGCGCGTGCTACAATGTCTTCGCCTTTCCGGATCAAAATCATCTTCTTGTTGGAGTCGAAGGCCGCCAGCAGGCAGTCCCTCTGGCTCCCAGTCCAGCAGGAAAGGCAGGTGCTGTGGGGCAGTTCGCCCAGCCGCATCGTAAAGTAGAAATCATCCGCTTCTTCCGCAGAGAACGGCCCCCGCTCCAGCGTGAGATTGCGTTTCCATGCTGCCTCCTGCACCTCGCTGATGGGATAGCGAATCTCCCGCTGCAGGTCATCGGCAAAATATTTCAACGCATAGAATTGGCCCATCAGTTCGGCCTGTACGATCCTTCTCAAGGCCTCAATAGCCTTGTCGTTGCCTTGCAGGTAGCCGTACAGAGAGCGCACCATCGCACTGCCGCCGCGCAGCAGGAAATTGGTGACCGACTCCCTGTGCTGCTCCACAAATTCGTCGGTAAAGGAAAACCTCTGTTTCAAATCGAGCCAGTCCTGGTCCATCGTCAAAACGGCGGCACGAACCTGCATCCAGTTCTTCTGTCCGGCAATCACCGCCCCATTGTTGAGTACAAAGATCGCATCCGCCTCGGATTGAAGTTCCGGGATGAACGCCTGCAGCTGCTCATACTTTTGCAGCAGCCGCATGGCCGTCCGCCGGGTCAGGCCGCGGATGTGTCCAAAAGCACCTCGATACCACTCACTGAACGGCTGTTCCAGCAGACACCGGGCAAGCTGTTCCAGCTCCTGATCTTCCATGTGGCGGCTGAGCAGACCATACTTCAATAGCTGTCGGAGAGTAAGCAGCCGCCTGTCCACGGAAAGGGGCGTCAGCATGGCGTAAAGCCGGACATAGATTTCATCCTGCCGCCACAGCAGCCACATCTCCTCAAAGGTGTACTGCCTGCCATCTTCCAGCAGGTCGAAGTAGCTGCTGCCGTGCTCTACGGTATCGCACGCCTGCAGGTTCTTGGCCGTGAGGCTGTTGAGGTTGCAGTGTTCACAGAACTTGTATTCAAACAGCAGCGCATACCGTCCCAGAGAAAGGAACAGCTCGCTGTGCTCGCTCACCAGATCCAGAAAATGCTTCTTCCCATGCTGCACCGCATAAGTGAGAATGGGGAATTGATGGCGCCGGATGGTGCTGAAATCCAGATGGAGCCTGCCGGAGTACAGGGCATTGAGATAGCTCAGGTCATTACGCAGGATCTCCTGTCGCTGCCCTTTGTCCAGCGGCGGTGTGCGTGAGATAAACCAGTTGAGGTCATACTGCCCTGCATGATTTTCCAGCCACCGCTCAAAGAAGGCGTCGAGGTCTTCGGTGTCGTATTCAAAGGCGACCAGCAGGCGGCGGAATTTCATCACATCGGCCATCTCTACCCAGCGAAGGTCTTTGATCCGTTTCGCGTCCAGAGCCAGTGTCACCCCCTGCCGGTGGAGCAGCGTGAGGACCCGCTGGAGCGGCCGGTTCTGTTCCAGCAGTTCCAGGGCCGTGCGCTCATTGTCGTGCCAGTTGAACAGGTACGGGCCGAGAAACGGCCGCCGCATCATGTTCCTCTGGGCGTCTGTCAATGTAGACAGCTCCTCCCATTCCGCAACCGGGAAGGTGTTTAGGTTGTCGATGATGGCCTGTTCTTCTTCCTCATACTTGATAAACGGCAGATAGTATTTCATGTAATAGAACCGCAGGGACGGAGGAAGATCCGTGACCGCCGCTGCCAGCACCCACTCTTTGGGATACTGCGTCAACTGCTCCCCGCAGGCCGCAGCCGACTGAAGCATATTGGTGATCGCTTCGTCATTTGCCGCATGGTCGCACAACGCCCGGTAGAGCATGGCAAATTCCGGTGTCCGAACAAGTTCCTTCTGAATCTGCACATTGTCATTTCCGGTACGGAGCCTGGCCTGTAATTGAAAAGTTTCCACCCGCCCGCAAGCCTGGTCCAGAGCGTCCTCCGGGAATTTCCCCGTCAGTCTCGGTTTCAGGCCGCTGTTTTCCATGCGGGTAAGCAGGGATAAGTGCTTCAATGTGTTGGTCATGCCGCTTCACCTCCTACGATGGTTTGCACCATTGTCAATATCTCTTTGCGCGGCCGGGGCTCATACTCCACAAGGTCCCCGCACAGCTCAAAGAATTTCTGCATTTCCTGCGCCGCAAGGGTCTGGGCGCAGCCTGCCGGCCATTCCAGCAGTTTCTCATAAACCATATCCAGCGCCGCTTTTTTGGCCGCACCATAGTAATATCCGCGCATGAACTGGAGCAGGGATTCCGCGCTGCCGTCATAACGCTGCTTCAATTTCTCCTGACGCTCTCTAACCTCCCGCTGCCGCTGGAGTTCCTTTTCCTGTTCTTCTTGCTCTGCAGCGGCTTTTCGGTCGGCCTCCAATTCCTCCTTGGAGTAGAGCCGTTCCTTTAACTGCTCCGCCTCGTAGCCATTGCAGGCGTCACGGGCCAGAAGTTGCCGCAGCACAGCCGCCAGCAACGGTTTGTCATAGATGCGCTGCACTTCCGGGGCCTTCAGGGCACAGAGGACAAACGAATCATAGTATTCCGGCTCCGTCTGAAAGAAGGAGGCATCGATCCAGTCATAAATCTCCCGGTGCTGCTCCGCCGTAAGGAACGGACGGTCCATAGATAATCTGTATGACTTTCTGCTGTAATAGCCCTCCTCCCGGATGAAACCTTTGTGGAAATAAAAGCCGTTTCCAAAAATCCCTTGAAGCTGTGAAAAGGTGTACTGGCTGAACAGTTTTTGCGCGAACCGGAAGCACCTCCAGCTGGAGATTTTCAGCGCGTATTCCTGTAAAAGCTCCAGCGGATGGGCACGAGTCCCGTCCTCCTTGTGCTGCTCAAAAAACTGCCACAAATCGATCTCCTTCCGCTCCACCAGCAAAGCGAAGCTGCGAAGCGTATGCCAATGGCGCTCGTTAAAATACTCAATATACTCCGCACCAGTCAATGCCTGATACCGCGTAAGCCAGCGCCGCAGCGGGATCGCCGCACGGGAGCGGAGCATCTGCTCGGTAAACAGTTCCGCATACTCTCCCTTACTCAGCCCGCTTGCCAAAATGTCGTATCGCGGATTGAATACATCAAAGCGATAGGAAAATTGTCTTTTAACCGTTTTGTTCATCCAGAGGATGGTGCGGGGCGCTGTGGGTGCAAGTCCCATCTGGATGGCCGCCCAGAGATCCTGATACCCCTCGTACTTGACCTCAAATTTCTGGTAAACCAGGAACAGCCAGCCGATGTACGCATAGATCTCTTCCGGCTGTCCATCCGGACAGTTCAGCAGCATACGGACACAGGCCGCTGCAATCTTTTCCGCCGTGATCCCTTTGGACAAAAGCCGGCCCGGTATCCGGTCGGCCCACACCGCCAGGGAATTTGCCAGCGTGATCTCTTCCATGCTGTACCCGGCAGTAAGCAGAATCGAAAATTCCCGGCTGTCCGGTTTCATGTTCATATAGGGCAGCTTCAGCAGTGTCCGCACCACCAGGTCGGTCTTGCCGCGATAGCGTTTTGCCTCTTCGGCATAGAAACGGATGAACCATTCCAGCACGCCAAAGTCCCATTCCAGAGAGAGCGTCCGGTCCGGCCCAAACAGCCGCGTCAACTGCGGCCGCATGGCCTGATAGCCAGCCTCCGGGTCGTCAAACAGGGAGAGCACAAACAGCGCCTCCTCCGTCCTTGCATATTCTCTGGCGGCCAGTGCATCCAGCCGTGCGCGGCGCTGGGGAGCGTCGGTTTCCAGCAGATAGAGCGCACCTTGCAGGTAAACATCTGTCCCGGCAGTCCTGCGAAGTTTCTGAATGAAATCATTTCGCTGATTGCCTACAAACATTGTGTCAGCCTGACACTGGCGGGTGTAGCCCAGGGCCAGTGCAAGAGCGCGGAGAATGCGCATATCCGTGCCCAGCTTTTCCTCGAACCGCTCCAATACTTCACCGGGGTAACGCAGGCTGTAAGTTTCAAAATAGCCGGAAACATTCTGATCTCTCTGCCAGATCTGTCTCACTTCCTGCTGACGGTAAAGGATTCTCACCTCATCGTCCTGCGCCATCTGTACGATCAGTTCCGCAAAGGCATGATACAGCGTAAGGTCAATGACCTTCTGGTAGGCACTGTATGCCGGTATGATTTCTTGGTTCACAACATTTCCCTCCTTTTTACTGCGGCCAATGCCCGCCGGTAGAATAGTTCCATTCAATCGTCCCGTCTTCATAGATTTGGGGGCCGTGTGCGGCCAGGCTCCAGCCGTCGGACAGCCTTGTAAAATAGGCTACCGTTTCCCACGGGCAGCTGCCCTCCACAAAGCCGGTGCAGCGGTATTGCTTGTCATTGCGGTTGGTGTAAACGCGATTGACAACGGGGACAAAATAGTGTTTCTCCATTAGCGTATCCTCCCATAAAAAGCATAGGGAGAGGGCCTCAGACAGCCCTCTCCCCATTGTCAAACTTCGATGGCCCGGCGAATTAAGCCACATTGGCCATGCGGAAAAATTCCTCCGGCGTCAGCACCGTAATACCCAGTTCCCGTGCCTTGGACAGCTTGCTGCCGGCCTTCTCGCCGCAGACCAGGTAATCGGTCTTGCGGGTCACCGAACTGCCGGCCACCGCCCCCAGCGAGGCAATCAGGCTGTTCATCTCGTCGCGGGTGTAGGGCTCAACCTTTCCGGTCACCACAATGGTCTTGCCGGAAAAGGGATTGTCCGGATTGACGGTCTGGTTGTCGGTCTCCGCCGGTTTCTGAATGTTCATCATCATCTGCAATTCCTCCCAAATACAGAAATTTTCTTCCTCGTTGAACCATTCCTGAATGTTGTTGTGCAGCGTCTCCCCAAAGTCCGGGAGCTGCCGGAAGTCATAGCCTCCATAGACGGCATCCCGGAATTCATCCAGGCTGCCGTGAAATTCCCGGCAAAGGGCTCTGCTGGCGGTATTGCCGACCATCGGGATGTCCATAGCGATGACATACCGCTCGAAAGTGGTGTTGCGGCTCTGCTGGATGGCGTCCCAAAGGCGCTGCCAGGATTTTTCACCAAAGCCGTCCATCCGGATGATCTCGTCCTTATGCTGGTCCAGGCGGTAGATGTCCAGATAGCTGTGAATCCAGCCGCGGCCGATCAGCTTTTCCAGCGTTCCCTCCGACAGTCCCTCAATGTTCATGGCCTTTTTGCTCACAAAATGGACGAACTGCTTGAGGCGCCGGGTCTCGCAGGCGGCATTGTCGCAGAACAGGGTCTTGATGCTCCGTTCCTCGCCGTCTTCGCCTCGGCCTTTGGTTTCGTGGATTCTGGTCAGCTCCCCGCAGCAGGGGCACTGGTGTGGGATCACGGCATCCAGGGAAAAATTGCCCCGGTCCAGGTTTTCCTCAACATGGGGAATGATCATGTTCCGCTTGCTCACCAGGATACGGCAGCCCGGCGCCAATTCCAGATCCTCGATAAAGGACAGGTTGTGCAGGCTGGCTCTGGACACCTCGCAGCCGTCGATCTCCACCGGCTCAAAAATGGCAACCGGGGCGATCTCGCCGGTGCGGCCAGGCGTCCATTCAATCGTCTGGAGCTTTGTCTGGAACAGGTCATCCTCAAATTTGAAGGCAAGTCCGTCCTTGTAGTGATGGCCGGTGCGCCCGCAGCTTTTGGACAGCGCGATGTCGTTGTAGGTGATAACGATACCGTCGATGGGAATGTCGGCGTCTGCCGCATACTCCTTGAGCCGCCGGATACCTTCCTCGGTTTCCTTCTGCGTCAAAGGGCGCTTGGTGACCATGTACTTGCAGGGCTGAAAGCCCAGCGGCCGCAGCGCCTTGAGGCGCTCCGATTTGCGGGGTAGTTCCTCCATGCCCTCCAGCACATTGAACGGCATGAACTGCAGGCGCCGTCCCAAGCAGGCCCCGGCATCAAACAGGCGCACCGAACCGGCCGCCAGATTGCGGCCGTTCTTGTAGGGTTTCCCGTCTCCGTCCACCAGAGTGGTCTTCAGCTGCTCAAAATCGCTGGGGCGGATGAACGCCTCGCCAGTGACCACCAGACGGTCTTCATACTGGATACGGGCCGGGATTCCACTGATGGCGCAGGTGTTGTGAGTCACGATCTCGCCCACATCGCCGTCGCCCCGGGTGGCCGCCTCCACCAGCCTGCCGCCCTCATAGGTCAGCTTGACGGTCAGGCCATCCAGTTTAAGCATGAACATTACCTGATGCTCACCCATAAAGCGGCACAATTCCTCGGTATTCTTCACTTTGTCCAAGGACAGCAGCGGGATCGAGTGATTCGTTTTTTCCAGCTTGCTGACCGCCGGATAGCCCACGGTGTTAGTGGGCGAGTTTGCCATCTGGACACCCGTTTGTTTTTCCACGGCCTGCAGTTCCTCAAACAGCCGGTCATAGGCAGTATCGCTGACACTGGGGCTGTTGAGGTTGTAATACTCATTGCGGTAGCGGTTGAGCCGGTCGGTCAGCTCCCGCTGTCTTTTCATCCAATTCTGGTCCATCAGGCCGCCTCCTCTTCTAAAACACGGAATGCCATAATCAGTGTCTCTGCCGTATGTTCGCCATGGGTGTACGACTTGCACACCCCATCTTCAAATTCCCAGGTGCGCGCAGCTCCCCACCAGAGGATGACGCCACGCCCCTCGTTTGCCGCATTGAGCTTCGGATTGGGCGGATTGAGCGTTTTGGTATAAAAGCCCTGGGTATTGACCCAAGTGACCTCCCGCAGCTGCCCAATGCACCCCGGCCGGCAGTGGCCGATGACTTCCAGGCGCATACCAGGCCGAAGAGCGCGTTTGAGCTGGTTCAGGTTTTTAATCATGCCGCACCATCCTTTCCCTGTCCGGGGCATACCGCCCAAAATTCAGTTCCCGGATGATGCTCTGGATCGTTTCATCATCATCCCATTTTGTGAAGAGGACGGCCCGTTCCGGTCCCTCTCCTGTGTGTACGCTTACCTCGCTGCCATAAATCTGCATCAGCACATCAGGGCGCTGGGCGCAGACCACAGCCAAATTGCCAAGCTGTTTCATTTTTTCTCCTTTCACGCCGCATAGAGCCAGACCACAAGCGGTCGGTTCAAGTCGGCAACCACATAATTTTTCCGCACATGAACTGGGCGGAAATTTTTGTCAAACTCACATTGCGTACTCTGTTCAATACGCCCGCCGGTCTTGGCCAGATATTCCCGGAACATGCGCAGGATACACAGGCGTTCTTTTAGCGTATCGCTCTCCCTGCATAAAAGCTGTGGGCAATACACATATCCTCTCGGATCGTTTTCGAGAAAGAAGCCATAGGTTTTGTAATAGTGGCATCCTCGCGCCCGTTCCCGCTCGATATGCTTAACATAGGCTATACCAGCCTTACCGCCTTGAGTCAGACAGAGATAGCCCATTTTCTGACGCTGTTCGTCTGACAACAAGATCTGCTCCATTTTCTGCCCCGGTAATCCTTTAAAAGCCCGGAAACTCTCGGGCGCATACTTGTAACCGCGAATCTCGTACTTAACTCGCTTTTTTCCCATTAGAGCCCTCCATTCTAAAGAAATAGGCCGGACGCCCCAAAGGACGCCCGGCCATTGAACCTGTCTCACGCGGCAGCAGGGAGTGCCTGCGTCTGCATGACTTCCGTATTTTCCATCAAATCGGCCAGCAGTACCTCTGCCAGCAGACGGCCGGCAAGATGCCCGGTGTGAATGATCACACGGTCTTTCTGCATCTGGATGAATTCCTCCTTCCGCAGCTCACGGCTTCGCTCAGCCAGCTTCAGGTCGCGGCCGGTAAGGCGGGCCGCTATGACCTTCTGCCATTTGAGCAGGAATTCTGTTGCCTGTTCAATATCTTCATGCTGCCGGTCAAACAAAGTGCGCTTCTGACGCACTGTTCCATCCGGTTCAATCTCCAGAGTGTAGTAGGGATCGTTAGGTTCATCCGTCCGGCGCAGGAACAGAATGAAGCTCTCCCGGCGTTCCATGCGGTCATAGTACCGTTCATCGGCGCCATCATTGCCGACACAGTGGTGAAGCATCCGCCCCTCCTTGATGATTTCAAAGATGTTCTGGGGCGCAAGCACCGTGTAGTCGTCATCGCTGTAGGCATATTTTTTCTGCAGCTCCATGCAGATAGCATTGACATGGGGGTATTTCGCCGCCATTTTCTCCGCCTGTTCTTCCAGGCTCCCGGTTTCACTCTGAATGACCAACTCATCGTGCCGCTGCCGCAGTTTGCGCACGCGGTAGACGATTTCATCACTGGTGTCATAGTGCAGCCGTTCTGCCATAGCAAGATAGTCCTGCCATGTAATCAATGCCTGACGGCAGCTGCCATCAAAATACTCTTTTTGCCGTTCCAGATAATTTCTGATCTGCACCAGACTCATTCGGTCTGCGATAAACACCAGATCCCTGGGGCTGATCCGTTCTTTTTTGCTCCAGC
>ERZ1027160.217-NODE-217-length-31378-cov-9.046036_pt1 | contig 31378 bp, 28 predicted proteins | sample MGYA00519275_ERZ1027160 | MGnify/ENA primary metagenome ERZ1027160 (study PRJEB26926, sample SAMN06164707) | human gut metagenome | biome: ENVO:00009003; feature: ENVO:2100002; material: ENVO:00002003 | host: Homo sapiens | place: USA | collected 2012 ...
CGTCTCGTGGGCGCGGAGATGTGTATAAGAGACAGGTGGACCGCCCCTGACGCCGCCGCAGGCGCCCACCCGCTCGGGCTATCGCTTCACCGGCTGGTACAGTGACTACGACCTGACCCGCCCCTGGGATTTCAATGCGCCGGTCACGGCGGATATGACGCTGTATGCCGCCTGGCAGCCTCTGCCGGCCGCCGCGCCCTCCGTCGGTCCGTGGGCATGGCTTATTGTTGGCGCTTCCATTTCGGCACTGACCGTTTTAGCCCTCCGCCGACGCCGCCGCAGTTAGATCGCAAAAAGGCAAAACAAAACCGCCCGTCCGGGCGGTTTTATTTTGCCCTGCGCGGGTCAGGGTCGTTCACCGACAGCGCACCCCGGCGCGCCGCCTGCAAAACAGGCGAAAAATTCGGCGTTTCAGGGGGAAGCCGTTGCAATACGGTATTTAGATGCTATAATAAGGCTGATATGATAGGAACGGAGATCTCAGCCATGATCGAGAAGGAAGCCTTTATCGCGGCACTGCTGCCGATCTGCGACACCGTATGTGAATATGACAGGGCCCGGGGAAAGCTGCGGGTCCGGAAAACCAGTCTGGCCAGTGGGCTGGAGGACAAATGGTACACCGTAGAGGAGCTGCGTGACATCTTTCGGGATAACGGCGGAGTGTCGGCGGAAAAAAGCGTGTGGATGCGCTATCTCAGCAGCGATAACCTGCGGAGCTTTTTCTACGAAAAGGAGCGAAACGAGAGCTTTCGCCTGCGGTTCCGGCAGAGCGGCGTAGGCTGCCGGCAGTATGACATCCGCATCGACCGGATCAGCGACTATGTGCTGGTCATCTCCGGACGGGATACACAGGAGCAGGAGATAGACGCGCTGACCGGCGCGCTGAGCCGCAACCATTACCAGCGGGAGATGAGCAATGAGGTATACCGCGGCGGTGTAGCGTTCATCGATATGGACGATCTGAAGCTGTATAACGACATGAATGGCCATCAGGTGGGCGACAACGCGCTGCGGGCGCTGGCGGATACCATCTATGAGGTAGTGGGCCGCAGCGGCTCACTGGTGCGCTACGGCGGCGACGAGTTTTTGCTGCTGCTGCCGGGCGTGGAGCAGACGGCCTTTGCCACCGTGCTGGGAGACATTCAGCGGCGGCTGCGGACAGTGAGCATACCGGGCTGCGAGGGCGGCCAGCATATCACCATCAGCGTGGGCTGCGTCATGGCGCAGCAGGAGACGATCGCCCAGGCGGTGCAGCGGGCGGACCGGCTGATGTACCGGGCCAAGCGAAGAAAAGACGCCGTGGTCACCGAGGATACCCCCATGGAGGGGGAGGAGATCAAGCCGCATATTCTTGTGGTGGACGATGCGGCTATGAACCGCGCGATACTGCGGGAGATGCTGGCGGAGGATTTCAACGTGCTGGAGGCGGAGGACGGCCGGGAGTGCATGGCGCAGCTGGAGACCTACGGCGCGGATATCTCACTGGTGCTGCTGGACATGATCATGCCGGAGATGGACGGCCTGCAGGTGTTGGATGAGATGAATAAGCGGGGGTTTATCGAGGATATCCCGGTCATTATCATCACGGCGGACGGCTCAGAAGAAAAGGTGCGGCAGGCCTATGACATGGGCGTGTCGGACTACATAGAACGGCCCTTTGATATCCGTATCGTGCGGCAGCGGGTGATGAACACCGTGAAGCTGTACGCGCGGCAGCGGCGGCTGGCAGCGGTGATGACGCAGCAGCTGTGGCGGCAGGAGCATATGATGGGCATCGCGGCGGATATCCTGTCGCGGGTGATGGGCTACCGCAACGGCGAGGGCGCGGACCACGGGCGGCACGTGGAGCAGATCACGCAGCGGCTGCTGGAGAGAATGCTGGAACGCACGGATAAATACGGCCTGACCCTGCAGGACTGCCGGCGGGCCGCCGCCGCGGCTATGTTCCACGACATCGGAAAGATGGGCGTGCCGGATGCCCTGCTGCGAAAGATCGGCCCCCTGACGCCGGAGGAGTTTGACGAGATCAAGAAGCATACCCTGATCGGCGAGGAACTGATGCGGGGCATGAAGGAGATGGAAAGCGAGCCGTTGGTGGAGGCTGCGGCGGAGATCTGCCGCTGGCATCACGAGCGGGTGGACGGCAGCGGCTATCCCGACGGGCTGAAGGGCAACGAGATACCGATGACCGTGCAGGCGGTGGGCCTGGCGGACGCATATGACGCGCTGGTGAGCCAGCGGGTGTACAAGCCGGCGTATACCCATGCGGAGGCGTTGGCTATGATACGGCGCGGCGAGTGCGGCGCGTTCGATCCGCTGCTGGTGGACTGTCTGGAGGACATACAGAGTGCGTTGTGCCGTGAGGTATACGGCATGAGAGGTAAGGAATGAGCAGGACAAAGAGATTGCTGGCGGTGCTGCTGGCGCTGTGCGGCGCGTTGCTGTGCGGCTGCGGACAGCGGGAGACGGAAACGGAAGAACTGCCGGTGCTGGTCATTGGCAGCGACAACTATGAGCCGTATTTCTATCTGGATGAGAATGGCGCCTATGCGGGTATCGACGTGGAGATCGCAAAAGCAGCCTGTGAGCGATTGGGGTGGACGCCGGACTTCCGGCAGATATCCTGGCAGGAGAAGGACGCCCTACTGGAGCGAGGCGACGTGGACTGCCTCTGGGGCAGCTTCTCCATGAACGGCAGAGAGGACCGCTACCGCTGGGCAGGGCCGTATATGTACAGCCGTCAGGTGGTCATCGTGCAGGCGTCCAGCGATATTTACGGTCTTGGCGACCTGAACGGCAAGCGCATCGCCGTGCAGACCTCCTCCAAGCCGGAGGAGCTGTTTCTGAAGCATCAGGTGCCCGGCGTGGAGCAGGTGGACAGCGTGTACTGCTTCGCCGACACGGTGGACGTGTTCGCCGCGCTGGACAAAAGCTATGTGGACGCCTGCGCCGGACACGAGACGGCGTACCTCACCTTCATCGCCGGGCGCGCCGGGGAATACCGGGTGCTGGAGCCGGGGCTGCTGCGGGCAGGTCTGGGCGCGGCGTTCTATAAGGACGACGGCAGCGGCAGAGCGGAGGCTCTGAACGAAATGCTGCACGAGCTGGTGGCGGACGGCACCGTGGCCGCCATTCTGGAGAGCTACGGCGTGGACGCACAGGCGGCTTTAGCGGGGTTGATCCATGGGCAATAAGTTTTCCAACAAATATATCTGGGTGCTCATGCTGGTGCTGGGCGTCTTTGTGATGGCGGTCACGGCTCTCATCGGCGGCAACAGCAGCATCCGCAACGCCCAGCAGACCGCCCAGCGGACGCTGCAATATCTGCAAAACCAGTGCATCAGCTACCGCGACATCGTCGCCGCCGACCGGCTAAAGAGCCTCGTGCGGCTGACGGAGCAGGCGCAGGAGGTGGCGGAGCGCGAGGGTATGGTGGGGCAGAACCGCTCCAACGAGGAGCTGGCGCGGTACGCCCAGCGTCAGCGCGTAACCTGCGTGCTGGTGCTGGACAAGGATCTGGAGATCGAGTTCAGCTCCGGTGCGGACATGGACTGGAGCGATTACTACACCAATGAGGCGATCCGCTCCATCATGGACTACCCGGAAAAGATCTTCGCCCGCCGCCTGACCCGTGACGGCGCGGTATACGACATAGCAGCCGTGGCGCGCGTCGAAAATCCCGGCGTCGTCTTCTGCGTCCGCCTCCAGTCGAACACGATCATCGCCTCCTACCGTGCGTCCATCGAGAGCCTGCTGGCGGGCTACGAGACGCTGCTCAATGACAGGGTCTACACCTACATCACCGACGGCGAGCGCGTGGTGGGCAGCAGCGCGGCGGAGCAGTGGAACCTGCCGGTGGACGAGGTGCCCCTCATCCGTGCGCTGGAGTCCTCCCCCTCCCCGGGCAGCAAGCTGACCCAGCTCCGCACGGACGGCACGTTCTTCGGTGCACGGGAGCGATACCAGCAGTACAGCCTGTATGTGTTCCTCCCCAATGAATACGTGTTCATCCTGGGCAAGAACATGGTGATCTCCGCCTTCGGCGTCTACGCGCTGGCGGCGGTCTTGGCGACGCTGCTGGTGCTCCGCACCACGCAGGAGCGCAAGCGTCGCGAGATGGACTACCAGCACCGTCTGGAGGAGGAGGTGCGCCGCGCCAGCGCGGCGGACCAGGCCAAGACGCACTTCCTTCGCAGCATGAGCCATGATATACGCACACCCATCAACATCATCATGGGTATGCTGGAGATCATCGGGCGGAACCCGGAGGATGTGACGCTGGTGCAGTCCTGCCGGGAGAAGGCGCAGACCGCGGCACGCTATCTGCTGGCGTTGGTAAACGACGTGCTGACGCTGAATCGCCCGAAGCAGGAGGCGCTGGGAAAGACCCCCTATTGTTTGACAAGCGAGCTGCACGAGATGCTGGATATTTCGCGCGCCCAGGCGGAGAGCACAGGCGTTGCACTGATGGTGATGGACCTGACGCTGGAGCATGAACAATTCACAGGCGACCCGCTGTATCTGCGGCAGATCTGCCAGAACATCATCGGCAACGCCATCAAATACAATCACCCCGGCGGATGGGTGCGCTGCAGCTTCCGCGAGTCCCGTGATGCGGATGGCGTGTGCCGGCTGGAATTTATATGCGAGGACAACGGCGCAGGTATGAGCGAGACGTTCCAGCGCCATATGTTCGAGGCGTTTGCCCAGGAAAACAGCGATAGGGGCAGCCTTTCCGGCGGCGTGGGCCTGGGTCTGGCCGTGGTGAAAAAGCTGCTGGACGAAAGAGGCGGTACCATTCAGGTGGACAGTGCACTCGGACAGGGAACGCGCTTCCGCGTGGTGCTGCCCATGATGCCTAGTGAGGCCGAAGAACCGGAAGCCGCGCTTCCCGACGCGGCGGCCTCCATTGCCGGACGGCGCTTGCTGGTGGCGGAGGACAACGAGCTGAACCGGGAGATCGCGGTCTACCTGCTGCAGGAGGCCGGCGCCGTGGTGGACCAGGCCGCCGACGGCAAGGAGGCGGTGGAGATGTTCGCCGCGTCGGCGCCCGGCACCTACGACGCGGTGCTGATGGACGTGATGATGCCGGAGCTGGACGGCCTTTCCGCCACCCGCGCCATCCGCGGGATGGACAGGCCGGACGCGCAGCTGCCGATCATCGCCATGACCGCCAACCTGTTTGATGAGGACGTAGCGGCCTGCCTGGCAGCGGGCATGGACGCGCATATCCCCAAGCCGTTGGAGGCTGGGCAGATGATAAGAACGATCGCCGAGTGGCTGGAGAGGAAGAAACAATGAATTTAGAGAAGCTTTATCAAGAGATGGGCGGCGACATGGCGGACGCCGTGCGCCGGTTGGGCAGTATAGCTGCGGTGGAGCGTTTCCTGCGGATGTTCGCCGGAGACGACACCTTCGCCATGCTGCAGGCGGCCATGAGCGCCGGAGACGTCCAACGGGCCTTCCGGGCGGCGCACACGCTGAAGGGCCTGGCAGCCAACCTGGGGTTGGTTCAGCTATGGCAGGCAGCCTCAGCCCTGACGGAGGCCCTGCGCGGCAGCGATATGCAGCGCGCGTCGGCGCTGTATCCGGAGACGGCTGCGGCATACCGTGAGGCGTGCGCGGCGATCGGAGATTTAGAGACGGACGCGTAGAAAACACGGATTTTTGCGAAAAAGACTTGACGAAACGGAACGAAAGTGATACACTACAAATACAATAATGTTCTGTTGGCAAATCGGCTGAAAGGCCGAGACGCAAAGCTACGGTGTCTAAACGGCATTTGACCGCATGATCGACCGGCTGCAAGTGGGATGCGCTTCAAAGGTGCATACATTGCAGCCGGTTTTTTATTTGCCCTGCCCGGCAGGGTCCATATTGCAGTACGGGTCGCGGAGGTCTAACCCCTACCTCGGCGGCATCGAACCCCCCATCTGTCACATGGCAGATGGGGGGTTTGGCGTTGCGGAAGCGGTGCTCACGGCAAAAAAAACACCCCCGGCACTGCCGGGGGTGTTCGCTTATGCCTTGCGGCCGTAGAGCGCGGTCATGCGGTCGATCCTGACAGAGAGTGCATCGCTCAGCTCGCCGGGCAGCAGCCGCCAGGTCCAGTTGCCGCCCTGGGTGCCGGGGATGTTCATGCGGTTTCCCTCGCCCAGGCCCAGATAGTCCTGTACCTGCGCCACGAACAGCTCCGCCACGCTGGACATACCGCCGCGGATAATACCCCAGTGGAAGCCCTCCTGCTCTGTCAGCGCCAGGTATTCCACCGCGTGGGCCACATCCTCCGGCGCGGCCTCCTGCCGCCACAGTGCCAGGGGGCTGTTGTCGTGGGTGCCGGTATAGCAGATGCAGTGCGGCGTATAGGCGTGGGGCAGGTACCCGCTGGAATCCCGGGAGTCAAAGGCGAATTCCAGCACCTTCATACCGGGCCAGCCGGACTCGCGGAGCAGCTGCGCCACCTCTGGGGTGGGGTAGCCCAGATCCTCGGCGATGAACTCCAACTGCGGGAACCAGCCGTTGAGCCGTTCGATCAGGTCCATGCCGGGACCGGCGATCCAGCGGCCGTTTTTGGCGGTGGGCTGACCGTAGGGCACGGCCCAGTAGTTGGCAAAGCCGCGGAAGTGGTCGATGCGGATCACATCATACAGCTTGCCGGCGCCGTCGATCCGGCGGATCCACCAGCCGAAGCCGTCGTCACGCATGGCGCCCCAGTCGTAGAGGGGGTTGCCCCACAGCTGGCCGTCGGCGGTAAAGTAATCCGGCGGGACGCCGGCCACAGCCTTGGGCACCAGATCGTCGTCCAGCTGGAAGAACTGCGGCTCAGCCCAGACGTCGGCGGAGTCCATGGCCACATAGATGGGCAAATCGCCGATGATGCGGATGCCCTGCTGGTGGACGTAGTCGCGCAGAGCGGTCCACTGCCTGAAAAACAGAAATTGCAGATAGGTGAAGAACTGCACATCCTCCCGCAGAAGTGTGCGGTACTTGTCCAGCACGGCCTCGTTCTTACGCAGGCGAAGGTCGTCGTCGGGCCACTCCGTCCATGCCTTCATGCCGAAGTGCCGCTTGCAGGCCATGTACAGGGCGTAGTCCGGCAGCCAGCGCGCATTGTCCTGCGCAAAGGCCGCTACGGCCTCCGCGTCCCGCTCCCAGCCCCGCTGATAGGCCTTGCGAAGAAGGGTAAAGCGGTTCTCGTAGATCTTTCCGTAGTCCACATGGCGCGGGTCGCTGCCCCAGTCGGGGGCGGCGCACTCGGCGGCTGTCAGCAGTCCGTCAGCCGCCAGCATATCCGGGTCGATAAAATAGGGGTTGCCGGCGTAGGCGGAAAAGCTCTGGTAGGGGGAGTCGCCATAGCTGGTGGGGCCCAGGGGGAGCATTTGCCAGTAGGACTGGCCGGCGTCTTTCAGGAAATCGGCGAAATCATAGGCCGCCTTGCCCAGGGTACCGATGCCATAGGGGGAGGGCAGGGAGGATACCGCCATTAAAATACCGCTGCTTCGTTTCATAACTCAACTTCTCTCTTGGATAGGATTTGACTTTCAGCCGGACAGTTCCGGCCGGAATATACGGGGGCGGGCGATCAGCCCGCCCCCGGCGTGTTGTAAGTTTAGCCCTTGACGGCGCCTGCCGCCACGCCCTTGATGATGTGCTTCTGGCAGCAGAGATAGAAGATGATGACCGGGACGATGCTCAGCAGGATCAGCGCCATGGTGGCGCCCATATCCACCTGTCCGTAGCTGCCCTTCAGATACTGGATGACGATGGGGATGGTGCGGTATTTGTTCAGATCCAGCACCAGGTACGGCAGCAGAAAGTCATTCCACACCCACATGATCTCCAGCACGCCCACGGAGATAAACGTGGGCTTCAGCATGGGCAGCACCACCAGGAAGAAGGTACGCACAGGCCCACAGCCGTCAATGGCGGCGGCCTCCTCGATCTCCAGCGGGATCGTCTTGACAAACCCGGAGAACATGAACACCGCCAGTCCCGCGCCGAAGCCCAGGTACACGATAGGTATTGTCCACGGTGTGTTCAATCCGATCTTGGCAAAAGCCATAGAGGTGAGGCTAAAGTAGGGGAGCTTGACCTGCTCGGCGGTGCGGGACAGGGTGAACATCACCATCTGGAACGGCACCACCATGGAGAAAACGCACAGGTAGTACACGATCTTGCTGAACAGGCTGCCCACACGGGCCACATACCACGCGGCCATAGAGGTGCAGATCAGGATCAGCGCCGAGGAGACCAGGGTGATGAACAGACTGTAGAACACCGCCTTGATAAACGGATAGTTGCCGAAGGTCATGCCCTTGATATAGTTCTGCCAGCCCACGAAGGTGTCCTCATTGGGCAGGGCGAACGTATCGGTATTGACAGCGGCATTGGTCTTGAAGGAGTTGATCAGAACGATGACGATGGGCAGCACATACACGATGCAGATCACCGTGAACGCTATGGTCAACACCATTTTGCTGCGGTCATGCTTTTTGGCAAGGCTCGTCTGCATTACTGCTGCACCTCCTTTTTACGGGTAGCCCGGAGTTGGATCAGTCCGATAGCCGCCACCAGTATGAAGAACAGCACGGCTTTGGCCTGGGCCACGCCGCGGTTGTTGCCGCTGCCGGAGTAGAAGGAGTTGTAGATGTTCAGGGCCAGCATTTCCGTGGTCTTGATAACGCTGCCGTCCGCCTGCTGCAGGAAGGGGCGGCCGCCGGTCAGGGCCAGGTTCTGGTCAAACAGCTTGAAGCCGTTGGTCAGCGTCAGGAAAATGCAGATGGTGAAGGAGCTCATCATGTTGGGGATAGTGACCTTCCACAGGGTCTGCCAGTTGGTGGCGCCGTCGATGCGGGCCGCCTCCAGCATATCCTCCGGCACGGACTGCAATCCGGCGATGTAGATGATCATCATATAGCCCACCTGCTGCCAGCACAGCAGGATGATCAACCCCCAGAAACCGAAGTGGCTGTTCAGTACCACGGACTGGCCGTAAGCGACCAGAAAGCCGTCGAAGATCATGGACCAGATGTAGCCCAGCACGATGCCGCCGATCAGGTTCGGCATGAAGAACACCGTCCGGAACAGATTGGAGCCCTTGATGCCCCGCGTCAGCGCATAGGCCACCGCGAAGGCCAGCGCGTTGATGAACAGCACCGACACAAAGGCAAACAGCGCCGTGAACAAGAAGGCATGGCGGAAGCTGCTGTCGGCAAAGGCCTTCAGATAGTTGTCAAAGCCTACCCATGTCCACTTGCTGGTCAGCTTGAATTTGCAGAAGGACAGGAACGCGCCCTTCAGGAACGGGTAGATGAACCCGATGCAGAAGGCGGCAAAGGTGGGCAGCAGAAACAGCCACACCATGCGCTGAATTGGCCGTCGGACCAGTCGGCTGTTCAGCGCAGCCGCGTCCCGTTTCGCTTGAAATCGTTTCATTAGACCACTCCTGTTCTCCGTAGTTTTGTCACAGCGAAAGCTCTCCTCCGAAGCGCGTTCGAAGGACAGCGCACGCCGTCACAGAGTAAGAAAGAGGGGGCGGGCGAAAAGCCCGCCCCCTGTGCGTATGTGGTTGAAACCGTAGCTTAGCCGTTGGCGATATCGTTGTTGTACTGGGTAGCCCAGCCTTCCACGAAGGCGGTCTTCACATCGTCCCAGCTGCCGCCGTCGGCGGTATACTTGCCCAGAGCGTCGACCACAGCGGCACGCCAGTCATTGACAGCGGGGGTGTAGTTGAAAGCCCAGGTGACAGGATAGCAGCCATTGGCAACATACTCGTTGGCCAGAGCGCTGAACGGATTGGAGGGAGCCTTGGAGGCCTGGAACGGGCAGGCGCCGAACTGCTCAGCCATCATGGCAGTGCCTTCCTCGGAGGTAACGACCCAGTTCAGGAAGTCCAGAGTGGCCTTGATGTCCTCCTCGGAGGCGTTCTTGTTGACGGACCAGTAGTTCTCGGTACCGGTGCACAGGCCGGCCTTCTCCTCGCCCTCAACGCCGCAGTAGATGGGGATCATGGTCAGGTCGTCAGCGTTCATGCCGAACTTCTCGCCGGTCAGGTTGCTGTACTCCCAAGTGCCGTTCTGATAGAACACAGCCTTGCCCTCACCGAACTCGGCCTCAGCCTGGTCGCCGGTGGCGGTCAGCAGGGCGGCGCCGGTGGTGGCGGAGTCAGTGGTGTACAGGTCCCAAATTGCCTTGTAGTTGTCCAGATAAGTACCCTTGATGGTGGCGGGCTTGCTGGTCACGCCTTCATCGCGGAACTCATAGAACAGAGGCATATTGGCCAGATGGCCGGAGAAACGCCAAGAGGAGGTGCCGTCCAGACCGGCGGAGGTGAAGGCGTCGAAGCCCAGCTCAGCGGCGCGGCTGTGGATGTCGTCAGCGACCTTCTTCAGAGACTCGAAGTTGGTGATGTCGGTGACCTCATAGCCGGCTTCCTTCAGCAGCGCCTTGTTCACGATGATACCGTAGGTCTCCAGGCAGTAGCCGATGGAGATGACCTCACCGTCGGCGTTCTTCAGGGCATAATCCTTGGAGGTCAGCTGGTTGTACACGTCGCTGCTGCTCAGGTCGTAGCAGAACTCGCCCCAGGTAGCCACGCCGCCCTCGTTGCACTGGAACAGGGTGGGCGCGTCTTCCTTGTCCATCTCGGACACCAGGGTGGACTCATACTCGCCGGAGGCGGCGGTGAGGATCTTGACGGGCACGCCGGTCTTCTCGGTGTAGGTGGCGGCCAGAGCCTTCCAGGCGTCGTCGGACTCAGGCTTAAAGTTCAGATAGTACACGCTGCCGGTGGCAGTGTCGCCGCCCTCGGTCTTGGTGTCGTCCTTCTTCTCACCGCAGGCCACCAGAGACAGGGCCATCACGAGAGCAAGAAGCATTGCAAGAAACTTCTTCATGGTAATTACTCCTTTTTTGTTTTTATTTTCACATCACAAGGATGTAAAAAACAGATCATTAGGGTACAAAAAACAAATTATTGGGATGCAGGAAACGGATCCTTAGGATACACAAAATAGATCACAAAGATATACAAAAGTATCATCCGGGCGCGGCCACGCTGCGGCCCTGGCGCAGGGTGGTGGGCAGCAGCTCACAGGCGTGGGAGCCCTTGTGCCGCACCATGTCCAGCAAAATCTCGGCGCTGCGGCGGCCCATTTCCTCCATAGGCTGGCACAGGGTAGTAAGCGGCGGCTCAATATAGGCGGACAATTCTAACCCATCTATCGCTATAACGGAACAGTCCTCGGGGATACGCCTGCCGGCGTCCATCAAAGCCCGCATGGCACCAATGGCCATAGAGTCCGCGATGGCGAAAAGTGCTGTAAAATCAACGTTTTCGGCCATTTTTTCCTGCACGGCTCTGTAGGCGTCCTTCGCGCCGAATCCGCCGGTGGAGATCACCAGTTCCGGGTCCACAGGGATGCCGTGACTCTCCAGCGCCTGCACATAGCCCTCATAGCGCAGCTGGCTGATGGACTGATCGTTGGGACGGGAGATCAGCGCGGCGATGCGCCGGTGCCCATGGCGGTACAACTCCTCCACCGCCTGCTGTGCGGTGTCACCGTCGGCGATGGACACAGAGGAATACTCGCCCTCGATCAGCGTGCCATAGCGGTTGGAGTAGGAACAGCACACAAAGGGAACGTTCAGCATCGCCAGATCAGCGGGGGTGTAATCAAACCGACCGCCCAGGAACACGATGCCCTGCAGGCGCTTTTCGCGCTCCATGACCGCACCGCATTTGACCTCGTCGTCGCAAGTACCGATCTGCTGCATGACCATTGTAAAACCGGCATCGGTGATGGTGCGTTCAATGGCGCGGATAATGTCGGTGTAGAACGGATTGGACACACCGCGGACTACCAGACCCACAGCGTCGGACTTGGTGCGTACCAGATCGCGGGCACTGTTGTTGGGAATGTAGTTGCTATTCTTGATAGCGGAAAGCACCTTACGCCGGACATCCTCACTGACATCCGGCCGGTCATTCAGCACACGGGAGACGGTACTGACGCTGACGCTGCACTGTTTGGCTATATCCTTGATCGTCATACCTGGGTGTGCCTCCTACTATACCAGATCGAAAGGAACGAAAATCGTCAGAGGAAAGCGAAAACATTACCGGTAACGTTTCCGTTCAGCATAGTTATCCTATCAGTGTTTGCCGCAATTGTCAATTGCTTCGCTGCATTTTTGCCGAAACGCACAGAAAAGGCGGTGGTTTTCTTGTGAAAATCACAAGAAAACCACCGCCCGATTGAACGGGCGGCGGCGAAGTATCGAATGTACGGCGAAAAATGGCTGAATTACCGGCGAAGGAGGGCGCGGCGCGCCCTCCAGTCGGGCAGATAGGCTTCCACCTCGCGGTAGAAGGCGGGGGAGTGGTCGTGGTGGCGAATGTGCGCCAGCTCATGGACCACCACGTATTCAATGGCGGTCTCGGGATAGGCCATCAGGTAGAGGGAGAAGCTGAGACGGTTTTTGCCGGAGCAGCTGCCGAAGCGGGTGCGGGCGGCGGTGACAGTGATACCGGCGGGCTGCACGCCCATGCGCTGGGCCCAGTGGGCCACCAGGGGCGGCAGTGTCTCTTTTGCCTGCTGCCGCCATGCATCCGTCTGTGCCGCAGACGGCTCCGGGTGGGCGGCCAGAAAGGCCTGCCGTGCTGTCAGATGTTTTTCCAGCCAGCCGCGGTGGTTGTCTACAAAGCGGGCGATGTCCGCATCGGAGGCCCGCAGGGGGGCGCGGACCAGGGCGGTGCCCTGCCGGGTGACCTCCAGCGCCAGGGTGCGCCGGCGGGAGCGTATCACAGTATAGTCGATCATTGGCCGTCCTCCGGGATGAAACGCGGGCCGCGGTAACCGTCGCGGTCCACGATCTCGGACCACATGGCGGCGGGGCGCACCCACAGACCGCCATTATCATACAGGGCACGGTAGACCACCAGTTCCTCCAGTGTTTCAGAGTGGCGGGCGGTGCCGATGACCTCATATTCATTACCCTTAAAGTGGCGGTAGCGGCCTGGTTTTATAGTTGTCATACTATATACTCTCCTGACAGGTAACAGTTGTGTTGACGATACGAATAGTATATACTATTGGCAGTGATTTGTAAATCGGAGGTGCAAAGATGAAAAACACCACGCTGTGCTATATCGAAAACGAACGGGGCGAATACCTGATGCTGCATCGGGTGAAGAAGCAGAACGACCTGAACCACGACAAGTGGATCGGCGTGGGCGGCAAGTGCGAGGAGGGCGAGAGCCCGGAGGAGTGCGTTTGCCGCGAGACGCTGGAGGAGACGGGCCTGACCCTGACCGACTATCGGTACCGGGGGGTCATCACCTTCGTGTCGGATATCTGGGAGGGGGAATATATGCACCTGTTTACCGCCACCGGCTGGACAGGGACGCTGCGGGAATGCAGCGAGGGCGTGCTGGAATGGCTGCACAAGGATGCGCTGGCGGCGCTGCCCCAATGGGAGGGGGACAAGCTGTTCCTGGCGCTGATCCACGCGCCGGACACGCCGTTTTTCTCCATGAAGCTGCAATACGCGGGCGATACGCTGGTGTATGCCGCTCTGAACGGAAAGGAGCTGGCGGTATGATCCTGGTGAGCGCGTGCCTGCTGGGCTGTGCCTGTCGCTACGACGGGCAGAGCAAGCCCAACCCGCTGGCGCAGGAGCTGGCCCGGCGTGGACTGGCGGTGCCGGTGTGTCCAGAGCAGCTGGGAGGATTGCCCACGCCCCGAAATCCCTCCGAGCGGCGGGGCGATCGGGTGGTGATGAACGATGGCCGTGACGTGACGGCGGAGTACCGCCGGGGCGCGGAGGAGACGCTGCGCCTGGCGCGGCTGTACGGCTGTACCGCCGCCGTGCTGAAGGAGCGAAGCCCCTCCTGCGGCTGCGGGCGCATCTATGACGGAACGTTCACCGGAACGCTGACGGACGGCGACGGCGTCACGGCGGCGCTGCTGAAGGAAAACGGCATAAAAGTGTACGGCGAGAGCGAATTGGAGAAGCTGCTGTGAGCCGTCTCTCCCATTTCCTTTTCCACCAAAGGTGCACAAATTTTGAATTTACATTTGGCAGAAAAGCAGGTATAATACGACCAGTAGCATTGATATGTGCGGCGACGGGAGCTCCCGTCATTCCGTGGGTACCCACGGAATGACGCCGCCTGTATGCTATGGGAGAATAAAAGGAGGCGTGTACAATGAAGAAGTGCGTAGTGGGTATATTTTTTGCGTTGGTGCTGTGTTTGGCGATGCTGCCCATGGCGGCGTTTGCGGAGGATACCGTCGGAGCTGCGCAGAGCAGCCGCACGGTTATTACTACGGTTGATGAACTGATGCAATTTGCGGCGGACGTAAACGCGGGTGCATACGACGGCAAGACCGATGCTGTAGTAAGCCTGGAATCCGATTTAGATTTGAGCGGTAAAACATGGATGTCGATTGGACGCGCCGACAACGACGCTAACGTTCCGCATTTTTTCAGCGGAAAATTTTACGGCAACGGACATACGATTTCTAATTTGGACTTTTCCGATGCCTATGGCATGATTGAATATGAATCATATGGCTTTTTCGGATATATTGAGAACGCCGAGATTTCCGGTCTTACTGTACAGGGCTCTGTAAATGCTACTGGTTCAAGGAAATACTCTTATTTTGGCTCCATTGTCGGTGCATCTAACAAGAGTACGATTCGTGATTGTGTATCTGATATATCATTCACTAACAGTGACAATTATCTCGACGGTTCTATTGGCCTATGTGGGTTTGCTATGGACTCCACCTTTGAGCACTGCCAAAGCAAAGGCAGCATTAGTGTCACTCGAACTGATAATGGCGTTGCCAGTCTAAACGTTGGTGGTATTGTTGGTTATGCTGGTGGCACTTCTGAAATCCGCTACTGTGTCAACACAGCTGACATAGAGGTTTGCGCCAACAGCATCGGCGGTATTGCCGGCTCTCTGGGCAGTGGTAATCCGTCCATAACAAATTGCTATTCCATCGGCAAATTGACGGTTCTCGGCAAACCTTCTGGCGGTAATACGGGCGGCATTGTGGGCTACATCTACGGTGACCCCCCTATCAAGAGCTGTTATTTCGCTGGTGAAATTGATTTGACCAAATATGGTGTCACCACACCACCATATAAGCGTCTCGGCGGACTTGTTGGCAAGGTTGAATCCGGCACACCTGGTTTTGAGAACAACTACTATACCGCAACGGAAAATGTTGCTTCCTGTGGCACTTCCACTTTTGCCGCTGGCACCGCAGAATCCATCGATTTCATGAAAACCAAGGAATTTTACGACAAGCTCACCCAGAACGGCGGCGACTACCGCTTCAACCCGAATGGCACACCGCTTCTGCCGGAGCACAAGTATCCGACAGTAGAGGAAACGCCGCGTTACTACTACAGCTCTGCGACTACCGCGAAGGACGAGGGCAAGACCGGCTCCCCCAAGACCATAGATGCGGGCGTGGGAATGTACGCCGTGAGTGCGGCGCTGTCTCTGACCGGGATGGTATATGTGAGTAAGAAGAAATCTTGAGAACGCAAAAAAGAAATCCCGAAAGGGATTTCTTTTTTGTCGGGGGACGAAGCCCCACGCCAGCGTGAGCGCTGGCTCGCAATGACAGGGAAGGGACGTCGTACCCCAAGGGCATTTGTTCCATGCGCTCCACGGCAGGACACCGGCCCCTACAAACGAAAGGACAGCGCCCCATGCGGGGCGCTGTCCTTCTATATGAGGGTGTTACCACTCCAGGTTCTTTTCCGTCTCCTTGCTGAACACATGGGCCACATTGCCGCCGAAGATCATGTTGACCTCGCTGCCCATGGGGAAGTGGGCGGCGTTGCCGTTGGTGGGGACGATGACTACCACGTCATGGCCGTGGGTGGAGATATGCAGATGCACAGAGGAGCCCATCAGCTCACTGACATCCACGGTACCCTTGACGCCGTCGGCGCAGAGCATGATGTGATCGGGGCGAACGCCCAGCGTCACGTCCTGTTCCGGTACATTTTTAGCGCTGAGCCGGGCCTGCTTATCCTCGGCCAGTTCCACGTTGATGCCGTCGATAGCCACGGCGTATTTGCCGTCGCTATTCTTCACCAGCTTCGCGTCAAAGAAGTTCATCTGGGGCGTGCCGATAAAGCCGGCCACGAACAGATTGGCCGGGTGGTCAAAGACCTCCTGGGGCGTGCCGATCTGCTGGATGAAGCCATCCTTCATGATGACGATGCGGTCGCCCAGGGTCATGGCCTCGGTCTGGTCATGGGTGACGTAGATAAACGTGGTGTTGATCCGCTGGCGCAGCTTGATGATCTCGGCGCGCATCTGGTTGCGGAGCTTGGCGTCCAGGTTGGACAGGGGCTCATCCATCAGGAACACGGCGGGGTCGCGGACAATGGCGCGGCCGATGGCCACCCGCTGGCGCTGGCCGCCGGACAGGGCCTTGGGCTTGCGGTCCAGATACTGGGTGATGTCCAGAATTTCCGCCGCCTGCCGCACCTTGCGGTCGATCTCGTCCTTGGGGACCTTCTTCAGCTTCAGGGAGAAGGCCATGTTCTCATACACGGTCATGTGGGGGTACAGGGCGTAGTTCTGGAACACCATGGCGATGTCCCGATCCTTGGGTTCCACGTCGTTCATCAGCTTGTCGCCGATCCACAGCTCGCCGGAGGTGATATCCTCCAAACCGGCGATCATACGCAGGGTGGTGGACTTGCCGCAGCCGGAGGGGCCCACCAGCACGATGAACTCCTTGTCGGCGATCTCCAGACTGAACTGCTGGACAGCCACAACGCCCTCATCGGTGATCTGAAGATTGCTCTTCTTCTCCTGGGGCTCCTCGCCCTTCTTTGCTTTCTTTTTCTTCTCGGTGTTGGGGTAGACCTTCTTCAGGTCCTTCAGAATGACCTTTGCCATACGTCTTGGCTGTAACCGTCCTGCCTCCGCAAAAGACGGCCTCGCACGGGCATTGCCCTCGGTGCCTTACGACAGGTCTCCACACTGCCGCACCGCCAGCCACAGCGGGTATTCCTCCTTATCTTTTGCCGTCCGGCGGCATGAAGTGGAGTGCCGCCTGACGGTGGGAATACGGTAAGTATAACCGAAAACGTTTCCAAGCGCAAGGGCTTTTTGTGATATATATGAAAAAATACTGCCTGCCGGGAACGGCAGACAGTATTTCTCACAAATCAACGATAACAGGCGTGTGGCCGGTGTGGGGCAGCAGCTTTTCCAGCACGTCGGCGGTCTTCAGCTTCAGTGTACTGGTGCAGATGCACGGGTGGCAGGAGAAAAAGGGCGCGTCATAGACCTCGCGGTCGATGAGCAGCCGGACACGGTGCTCCGTATCGTTGGCCAGGCCCAAAATGGTGGCGGAGCCCGGGTGGCAGCGCAGCAGTTCCCACAGGCTCTCCTCCGGGGCGAAGCTCAGGCGGGAGGAGCCGATCTGCGCGCTGAGGTCCTTAGTGTGGAAGGGCTTGTCCGGCGGCATGCACAGCAGATAGAACGCGGTTTTCTGCCGGTTGCACAGAAACAGGTTCTTGCATACGGACACGTCCAGTACGCGGCTGACCTCGGCGCACAGCTCCATGTTGAAGGCGGCGTCATGGCTGACGCGGTCGTATTCGATACCCAGCTTGTCCAGCAAGTCGAAGGCTGCGGCCTCCTGTGGCAGCAGCTGGCTCTCCGGACGGGTGTTATGGGATACGGGGGAGATGGTCACTGTGCGTCACCTCGTTTCAGCAGCAGCTCTCCGGCGCGGTAGATGTCGCCTGCGCCCACGGTGATGATCATATCGCCGGGCTGGGCCAGCTTTTCCAGCTCGTCCGCCGTCTGTTCCAGCGTGGCGCAGTAGACGGCGCCGGGGATGCGGGCGGCCAGGTCCCGGGAGGAGATGCCGATGTCGTTCTTTTCCCGGGCGGCGTAGATCTCCGCCAGCACTACGCGGTCCGGCAGGCGCAGTACCTCCACAAAGTCGTCGAACAGCGCGGCGGTGCGGGTGTAGGTGTGGGGCTGGAAGGCCAGGATGAGCCGTTTGTGGGGCAGCGCCTGCGCGGCACTCAGCAGCGCCCGCACCTCGTCGGGATGATGGGCATAGTCGTCATAGACCTCCGCGCCGCGGAAGGTGCCCTTGTGCTCAAAGCGCCGTCCTGCGCCGGTGAAGGACGCCAGACCCGCCGTTACCGCCTCGCCGGGAAGGCCGAGAACATAGGCGGCACTGGCCGCCGCCAGGGCGTTGGAAATATTGTGGGCGCCGGGGACGTGCAGGGACACATGGGCGTAGGTCAGGCCGTTAATGACCACGTCGAAGTCGCCGTAGCCGTCAAAGAAGGAGACGTTGTCGGCATAGCAGTCAGCGCTGCGGTCTTTGACACTGAAGGTGAACACCGGATGTGTCAGGCCCTTGACGGCCTCGCGGGCACCCTCGTCATCAGCGTTGGCGATGATAAAGCCGCGCTCCGGCACCAGAGCGGCAAAGTCGTGGAAGGAGTGCTCGATATCGGCCAGGTCCTTGAAGAAGTCCAGATGATCGGCGTGGACGTTAAGGATCACCGCCACGGTGGGAAAGAAGTTCAGAAAGGAGTTGCAGTACTCACAGCTCTCCAGAATGATGGTGTCGCCCCTGCCCACCCGATAGCCGGAGTGCAGCAGCGGCAGCGTGCCGCCGATCATCACCGTGGGGTCTGCCTGGGCCGCCATGAAGATGTGGGTGGCCATGGAGGTGGTGGTGGTCTTCCCGTGGGTGCCGGAGACGCACAGGGCGTTGCGGTAGCCCTGCATGATGGCGCCCCAGGCCTGGGCACGCTCGTAAACCGGGATGCCCCGGGCCACGGCGCCGGCGATCTCGGGATTGCTGTCGTGAATGGCGGCGGTGCGGATGACCGCGTCGCAGTTTTTCAGGTTCTCCGCCGAGTGGCCGATGGCCACGGGGATCCCCACAGAGCGCAGGTGCTTCACCGTGTCGCTGTCCGTCATGTCGGAGCCCTGCACCGTAACGCCCATGCCCTGCAATACCTCCGCCAGCGCGCACATACTGACGCCGCCGATGCCCGCCAGGTGGACCCGCTTGCCGGGGTGGATATACTTGTGAAAGTCCTCAGTAGGATGAAACATATTTGCTGCCTCCTTGACAGGAACAGAAAAATTACTGTACTATTATAATACAACGACTCCGCCCATGCAACCGGCTTTTTTGCCGGTATTTGGCGGCGGAGGATGAAAAAACGTGAGGGGAGGCGAAGCCATGCTGCCGCAGGCGGTGCAATATGTACTGGAACGGCTGGTGGATGCGGGCTTCGCCGCCTATGCCGTGGGCGGCTGCGTGCGGGACACGCTGCTGGGCCGCACGCCGGGAGATTGGGACGTGACCACCGCCGCGCGGCCGGAGCAGGTGCTTGCACTGTTTGACGGCTATGCCATCCCAACCGGGCTGAAGCACGGGACGGTCACGGTCCGGGTGGGTGAGATGCACATTGAGGTGACCACCTTCCGGGCGGACGGGACGTATACGGACCATCGCCGGCCGGATCAGGTGTTTTTCTCCGACAGGCTGGAGGAGGATCTCTGCCGCCGTGACCTGACGGTGAATGCCATGGCGATGGACCTGCGCGGACATATCACCGATCTGTATGGCGGACGGGAGGATCTGGAGGCGGGTATCCTGCGGTGTGTGGGAGAGCCGGAACGACGCTTTGAGGAGGATGCGCTGCGTATCCTGCGGACGCTGCGCTTTGCCGCCGTACTGGGATTTTCGGTCGAGCCGCGGACCGATGCGGCGCTGCGGGTGAAGGCGCCGCTGCTGCGCTGTATCGCGCCGGAGCGTATCCTGACAGAGATGGATAAACTGCTGTGCGGCAGTCACGTGCTGCCGGTGCTGTTGAACTGGCCGGACGTGCTGGCGATGTTCCTGCCGGAGATCGCGCCCTGCGTGGGCTTCGATCAGCACAATCGCCATCATATCTACGACGTGTGGGGGCACAGCGCCCACGCAGTGGCCGCCGTCCCGGCGGAGGTGGTCCTGCGCTGGACTATGCTGCTCCATGATATCGGCAAGCCGGCGTGCTTTACCCGGGATGAACAGGGCGTGGGGCATTTTTATGGTCACCCGGCCATCTCGGCGGATCTGGCGGCGGATATTTGCCGCCGCCTGCGGATGGACAACCGTACCGCCGAACGTATCGTGACACTGGTGCGCTGGCACGACCGGGATATTGCCCGGACGGAGAAGGCTATTGCCCGCGCCGTGTCGCAGCTGGGAGAGGAGACGTTTCGGCAGCTGCTGGAGGTGAAGCGGGCCGACAACGCCGCCCAAAGCCCGGAGGATCGCTGCCGTCTGGCGGATATACAGCAGGCGGAGGATCTTCTGAACACGCTGCTGGCGAAGCGGCAGTGCTTTTCACTGAAGGACCTGACGGTGAAGGGCGGCGACCTGATGGCGCTGGGGCTGCGGGGGAGCGAGGTCGGTGATGCGCTGCAGTATCTGCTGAACGCCGTGCTGGATGGAACGCCTAACGATAAAGAGACCCTGCTGAAGCTGGCGGCGGAGAGAAAATAGCCCCGCAGCGCTTTCTGCGGGAAGGAGATATAAGCTTCGACTCCCCGGAGGCAAGACAGCAAAAGAGAAAGATACCAAAAGGTATCTTCCTCTTTTGTGATCGCCCACAGGTTTTGTTGTCTACATATCTACGCATACTACAAGGAAAGAAGTGTGTATACGATCCGGCTTCCCATGTGTACCCAGGCAAAGGCTGTCAGCAGGCACCAAAAAGAGACGTATCTCAGCATTATAAGACGCTTTGACATACTTTACTGCAAATCAGACATTTAGGGAACAAAACATGATCGGATATGGCTTACAAATATTTATCTCTAAGGTCCTCTGGCAAATAAAGAGCCAGTTTTTTGACAAGTAGATGTATCTTAGTCGCCGGCACAGACTCCGCGTCAGTTAATCCCGAGCATGCTTTTAAGCGCTGTTCAGCCCAGCGAATCGCTTGTTTTGGATTTCCTTTTTCTGTCATGACCTTAAAAAGCTCTTCGTTGTTCTTCTCATATCTTCTCCAACCAAGCTCCCCAAATTTTTTGTGGAGAAAATCTCGATAATATTTTCTGTCATTATCGGAATCATAAAATGCAAAATGGAGAACAAACCAGTATTCGATGCATTGATTCGACCAAGCAACATTGTAAGCAACATTGCTTTGTTGATGATTTAGTGTATTTGCTCGTTCTGAAACTGCATTGAAATCTTGATCGGGGAAGCTGTCTTTATCATATACACACCAAACCGTCGCATTTTTCAATTTATTTGCTCTTACATACGCTTCTGCAGCTCTTATCACCCTCAACGTCTCCGCACCAACACCTTCGACATGAATATGCACAAGATCCCTATATGCTACATTGCTTTTGATGGCCTTTTTGAATCCTTCAAAATAAAATGGTTCCGTTTTTGCACCTTCACAAAAAATATAAATTTTTTCTTTAATTGTCTCTAAGTGTTCAATTCTACGAGGTTTTTTCTTGTTTTGTGGGGTAGACATTAATATTCACCCCAATCAATAATCTTTCGGAGATATGGATCAGCTCCGTAGCGCCCTTCCAAATAACGCTTGTCGTATCGAACATCTTTTCTCTCTGTGCGGCCATCTTCAGTTTTGAATTCAACTAATGAATAAAGGTTTGACGCATTGTCTTCACCTTTTGCTATAAACCAAATTTCATCTCGCCTAAATGTGTCGCTATTCATTGTGGATAAATCATGTGATGTGAAAACAAGTTGTGCACCATTCTTATTGACTGACTGGTTGCTAAATAATCCTATAATATATTTTAACAACATGGGATGAAGTTTTGCGTCAAGTTCATCTACTATAAGAGTTTTTCCCGAAAGTAAGCTATTCGCAATATAAGGAAGCATGCCAAAAATTTTTATTGTTCCATTAGACTCTTCGAATAGTTCTAATTCATACTTGTCATCAGCCACAAGATGCTCAGTATACACTTTAAGACTATTTTCTTTTTCTTCTGTTCGATAGTCCGAAATACCTAAGTCCATTTCCTCCATCATCTTTAATACTACAGATTTAATTTTTCCTGCTTTTGCAACACCAATGCTGGCGTCCTCCTTAGGGTTACTATAGTCAATGAAATCAAGATGTCTCTCAAACCAATTAACAATATCTTTAATAATAGCATTTCGCCCATGGGTAATACCTAAAAAAGATAAAAGAGGAAGGTTATCAGAAATGCCCTCGCAGGTATAACTCTTTAACGTGCCTTTTAATTCAATATTGACCGTATTCTCGCGTTTAAAAAGTGTGGAATATCTGCTACCCAAGATTGCTTTTTTATATAATTCCTCGCGCAAAACCTTATCTTTTAAAAACGTAATTAAATATTGATATTCATTTTTTTCTGTTCTAAAAAATAATTCAAACTCTGTTGGCTGATTCATAGTTTCCTTAGAAAAAAGGAACGGTTTAATATGCGCGTTTCCATTTCGCTTAACGCACTCTTGATTTTCGCAGCCCACAGCACAAATTGGTCGCATGATTTTACAAGCAAGGCTATACAATGCGTGCAAGACAGTAGACTTTCCTGAACCATTTGGACCATAAATTACACCTAATGGCAGAAACTTTTCCCCATCTTTATCTACGATAAGGCTTTGATTATGTTCTGAAATATTAGCTGCCTGCATATCAAAAGTAATTTCACCTTTCAAGCACTGAAAGTTCTTTACTGTAAATTGACAAAGCATCGTATATTCCTCCTATAAACCGATAATACCTTTATCTTATCTGAAGTCATCATTTATTATGCGTTTTGTGAGATTTTTTCTCACGATTATAGTACTATATTTACTTTGAAAAAGCAATCTTTTTATCAGCTCAATTTCGTCCTATCCAGCGACAACCTCAACAGCAACATTTTGAATTCTGGCGCGATCCATGAAGCAAACTCACAGGCGATCATCGGATGAGCAAATGTGCCTCCGGATTTGCCCTGCCTAGAAACGATACCGATTGCTTTTGTTTGCTCGATCCACAATTTCGGCGTTAATGTAAATGAAGCGGTTTTCTTCTTTCCTAACAGTTCTATATATCCAACATCACTGTAATTGGGATTGTTCTCTTTCTCCCACAGATTTAAGAAGGCCAATGTGTTCTCGCTTCGCAGCCAACGCTGTATCACATACCCCGGAGCGTCCTCGCTGTGCGCGCGGGCGATCTCGGTCAGAGAAATGTAACTTTCATCCTGTGTTTTGTCCTGCGGGATCAGCGATTTCCTTCGCCCCATGCGTTCCAATACCTCTCGCTTACTCATGCCATAACCGGCGATATAAGGGGCCTTATAATTATATTCAGCGATATCGTTTTCCTTTGCGATCTTTGCTATAATTTGATCCCGTTCCTCGCATGTGATGATATCTTCCGCTACAAGGCTCTCCAATAAGTTGCCAATTCCAATTAAATCTACCAGTTTATCTGCCACATACCTCACCTCTTGAGGCTATTGTAGCACAACTTGTGCAAATGCAAAAGATAAATCAAATCAGGGTCATATCCGGAGAAACATAGCGTGTGTCTTTCCTCGGTGAACCTTCCTGATCGTAGTCAATATTGCAGCGAGCGGACTTCTCAAATTGGGCGTCCAGAAACTTCTCCCATCCGATGATGGCCACATATTTTCCGTTAGAAAGAAGATGGTCAACCGAAGCACGAGCCCATTTTGGTTTTCCAGTCGGAGAAGGTATTTGCTTTTCGTAGAGCATATCCACGATTTTTCCCAGACTTGCTCCCGCTATATAGAAATCAAAAATCATGGCGATAACATCAGCTTCGTCCTTGTTGATTTTGAGTGTCCCGCTGCTGGTCAAAATAAAACCATATGGAATTCTCATGTTTTGTTCCTCCTAAAAGCAAAAATTCCCATGTCATTATCTCATCGAGGAGATAAAACATGGGAATATAGGATGTTTTCTGTGTCTGTTCTGCACAATTTGCAGGTTTGCTTCGCAGTATGCTTATATCAAAAAAAGCAAAAGTTGCGTATAACTTATGTTATACGCAACTTTTGTCTAATTTGGTGCCTCGTCGGGGATTCGAACCCCGGACACCCTGCTTAAAAGGCAGGTGCTCTACCTACTGAGCTAACGAAGCGTATGCAGTTATCGTAAGGACGGTGTCGTCCGGAAAGAGCTGGCAGGGATGGCTGGACTCGAACCAGCGGATGAGGGAGTCAAAGTCCCTTGCCTTACCACTTGGCGACACCCCTGTGTGGAAAGGGATGAGGGACCGGGACACTCCCGATCCCTCATTTCTTTTTGTGGGGTGGGTAAAGGGACTCGAACCCTCGACACCCGGAACCACAATCCGGTGCTCTAACCAACTGAGCTACACCCACCATATACATCCGCACGGGAAGCGCTGACGCCCGTAAGGGGAAATGGCACGCCAGAAGGGACTCGAACCCCTGGCCTACTGCTTAGAAGGCAGTTGCTCTATCCAACTGAGCTACTGGCGCGTATCTGTCAAGTTGGAGCGGGTGACGGGAATCGAACCCGCATCCCCAGCTTGGAAGGCTGGTGCCCTGGCCATTGTGCTACACCCGCGTGCGCCCTCCACTCAAATCGTCAGCTTGTACATATTACCATAGGCCACCGTCCGTGTCAAGAAAAAAATCGGAGAACGGGGTACTTTTCCGTGGAAACAGCCTTGTCTACGCTCCGTAGACAAAGTCAGCGGGCGGGGGATGGACAAAAATCCGCCGTATGCTATACTGGGTACAACAAGAAAAAAGGAGGCCGCGACAATGGATATGGAAAAGACAGGCACCTATCTGGCATCACTCCGCAGGGGGCGGGACATGACACAGCAGCAGGTGGCGGATATATTAGGGGTGTCCAACAAAACTGTCAGCAAATGGGAGTCCGGCGCGGGTCTGCCGGATATCGGGGCCCTGCCGGCGCTGGCGGCGCTGTACGGCGTGACGGCAGACGACATCCTGGCCGGTGAGACGCGCCCCCGAGCCTGTGCCGATACACCGGCGGAGGTGGAGGCCTATCTGGAGCGCCGGGGAAGCCTGCGCTTCCGCATCGGGTACAGTCTGGCAGTAATGGCGTTGGCAGTGTGGGTGGCATTCCCTTATAACAACTGGTCGTGGCTGTGCCTGCTGGCGTCGCCCCTGTGCCTGTGGCTGGGCTGGGGCGTGTGCCGCAGCCGAGAGACGCTGCGCCGCCGCATCCTGCTGCTGATACCGCTGTGCGCCCTGTGGCTGTTCGCGGCCATACAGCTGCTGGGGGTGTGGCACCTACTGGTGTCCGCCTATGCGCTGCACGGCGGTGTGGTGCGGCAGTTTTCCTGGGCAGCGCTGACTGTGCGGCAGGAGGCGGTATGGCTGCTGCTGCCGCTGCTGCTGGCGGCGGCGCTGGTAATCGGCGGCGCGGTGCTGAAAGAGCCGCTGGTGCGGGATAGGGGATTCCGTTTTGCGCTGTATGGCGGCTGCGGACTGCTCTTTGCCGTGGAGATCGTGCGGATCATGGTGTGTTGGGCGCCGGCCGCTGCCTATGTGGGCACGGTCAGTACGGCGGAAAGCGTTATGATCAGCCGCTATGCAGACCTGTCCGCGGTGGCCTGGCCCTTGGAGACGGTGCGTTGGATCGTCCTGGCGGCGGTGGTAGCGGCCTGGCTGGTGTGGGGCATGCAGGCATATCGGCACGCAAAGAAAAATTAAACTTGCCTAACCTACGGGATTGGTGGTATACTATACACGGGTCATCTTATGGCCCGTGTATTTTCTGACAGGAGGAAGACCTATGATCTCCACGAAAGGTCGCTATTCCATCCGCGTTCTGCTGGATCTGGCGGAGCACCGCAGCGGGGACTTTATACCCATGAAGGAGGTGGCCGCCCGGCAGGACATCTCCCTGAAATACATCGAGCGGCTCATGCCCGTGCTGAAGTCCGCCGGTCTGGTGGAGAGCGTCCACGGCATCGGCGGCGGCTACCGCCTGACGCGGGAGCCGGAGGACTACACCCTCTGGGAGATACTGGAGCTGGCGGAGGGCGATCTGGCACCGGTCACCTGTCTCCAGCCGGACGCGCCGGTGTGCCAGCGGGCCGGGGAGTGCCGGACGCTGGGTGTGTGGCAGGGATACTACAAGCTGACGCGGGACTACTTCACCCACATCACGCTGGCGGATCTGATGAACGCCCCGGCGGGGGACAATTATGTGATATAAGCGAAAAAGAACCGCCCGCGGGCGGTTCTTTTTTGCCTGTTCAGGGCTGATAGGTGAGGGTGAAAGTGTCGTCAGCGGCGCCATCGGTGTGCTGGTGCCCTTCTAACGTGACGGAGGTCACGGCGTCCACATCCACCAGACGGTCGAACACGTAGGTGTTGTCGGCGAAGGGGACATCGTCGCTGCCGCGCATACAGCCCACCACCCAGTTCATCAGGCTGCGGCTGCTGCTCTCCACGGTGAACTCGCTGCCGTCCTGATAGCGGAGGGTCAGCTCGTCCACAAGGGGCTCGCGGTCGGGATGGGCGTTGCGGATGCTCATGCCCAGCGGGGAGAGAGTCAGGGTCTCGCTGCCGGAGGTCAGGGTGGCGACGGGCACGTAGGTGCGGGGCTGCACGGCGATGGAGTAGGGCTGCCCCAGCTCGTCCTGCATAGTGACGTACAGCAGGTCGCCCTGCCGGAAGGACGTGTCGGCGGCGAAGTACAGCACCACGTTCAGGCAGGTGTCGGTGCTGCCGTCCTTGTCCACATAGCACTTGGCGGACATGGCAGTGCCCTCATCGGGGCTGCGGAGCCGCAAGATGGGCTGGATAGGCAGGTCGATGCACTCGCCGTAGCCCACGTCCGTATAGCTGACGCCGGAGGGGTTCTCCACGGAGTAGGTCAGCAGGCCCAGGCCGTTCTCGTCGATCAGGAAGGTACCCAGCTTGATAGTATTGCCGTCCACGGTCATCTCCGCGTCCAGCTTGCTGAGGTACTGGCCCACCAGACGCTGGGTGGTCTGGACGTCGCCGGGGATGCGCTCCATATCCGGGACGGGGACAAGGCCGCCCTTGCCGTCGTCCACCACAGGGGTGGCAGCGTCGATGTCATCAGTGAAGGCGTGGTGGGTGGCGTCGTCCACCTTGTCGGCGGGGGATACATCTGCCTTGATAAGGGTCACAATACCGCTGGCCACGGCAACGGTCAGCGTCAGCGCGGCGGCAATGGCGATCACAGCGCCCTTGCCCAGTGCGCGGCGGGTCTTTTTCTCGTTCTGCATGGTTTTTCTTACCTCCGTCAGTGTGTCCGGGGAGGCGTGCAGCGCGGAAAACGCTTTTTCAAATAATTCTCTGTCATGCATACTGCGGCACCTCCGATAAAATGTGCTTCAGCTTGTCTCTGGCGCGAGACAGCCTTGTGCGTACCGTTTCCTCCGGCACGCCCAGCAAAGCGGCGATCTCCCTCTGGCGATAGCCTTCGTAGTAGTACAGCAGCACCGGCAGGCGGTAGCGCCTGTCCAGCGACATCACCGCATCGAACAGCTCCCGGCACTGGGGCTGCTCGAACACCAGGGTGTTCTCGTAGTCGGCGATGTCCTCCGCCTTGTGCCACGGGGCACGGAGCACGTTCTTGCAGCGGTTGACCGTGACGCGAATGAGCCAATTCTTCACATGGGCGTCGCTTTCGAACGCCTTGTCCTCTTTGTACAGCTGTATCAGCACGTCCTGGGTCACATCGTCGGCGTCGTCCCGGCAGCGCAGATAGCTGTACGCCACCCGGAACACCGTGTCCATATACCGCTCCGCCAGCGGGGTGAACTGTTCGTCCGTCATAGGGGTTCTCCTTTTGTTGAGGTGAAAGGCCTTTCATCTATCATACACCTGCGGAGCAAAAAACGTTTCAAAAAAGCAGAAAAAATGTAGAAAGAAAATAGAAGGAGAATAGAAAGAAAGTGGAAAGAAACAGAAGAAAAGACGAACGGACCTCGAAAGAGGTCCGTTCGTCATGTTTGTGAGGAGAAAATGGAAGGAAGAAAAACGCAGTATCAGTCCGCAAACAGCGGGGTGGACAGGTAGCGGTCGCCGGTGTCGGGCAGCAGGACCACGATGGTCTTGCCGGCGTTCTCCGGACGCTTGGCCAGCTCGATGGCGGCCCACAGTGCCGCGCCGGAGGAGATACCCACCAGCACGCCCTCGCGGTGACCCATTTCCTTGCCTGCGGCAAAGGCGTCGTCGTTGTCCACAGGGATGATCTCGTCATAGATCTTGGTGTCCAGCACGTCAGGGACGAAGCCCGCGCCGATGCCCTGGATCTTGTGGGAGCCGGCGATGCCGGTGGACAGCACGGCAGAGGTCTTGGGCTCCACGGCGACTACCTTGACGGCGGGGTTCTTTTCCTTCAGAAACTTACCGGTGCCGGTGATGGTGCCGCCGGTGCCCACGCCGGCCACGAAGAAGTCCACCTTGCCGTCGGTGTCGGCCCAGATCTCGGGACCGGTGGTCTCATAGTGGGCCTTGGGGTTGGCGGGATTGACGAACTGGCCTGCCACGAAGCTGTTGGGGATCTCCTTGGCCAGCTCGTCGGCCTTGGCAATGGCACCCTTCATGCCCTTGGCACCCTCGGTGAGCACCAACTCCGCGCCGTAGGCCTTCATCAGCTGGCGGCGCTCCACGGACATGGTCTCGGGCATAACGATGATGATGCGGTAGCCCCGGGCGGCGGCCACGGAGGCCAGGCCGATACCGGTGTTGCCGGAGGTGGGTTCAATGATGACGCTGCCGGCCTTCAGCAGGCCCTTGGCCTCGGCGTCGTCGATCATGGCCTTGGCGATACGGTCCTTGACGCTGCCGGCGGGGTTGAAGTACTCCAGCTTGGCGACGATCTTCGCCTTGAGGTCATGGGCCTTTTCGATATGGGTCAGCTCCAGCAGGGGAGTCTTGCCGATCAGCTGGTCAGCGGAAGTGTAGATGTTAGACATAGTGTTTATCTCCTTTATCGTTTATAGTCAGATGTTGTTGTGTGGAATGAAAGGAAAAGGAGTCAACATCGTCCGGTCAGGAGAACAAGAGTGCGGGTCATGTGATCGCCTCATTTCCGAAATACAACTACCAACTCGGTAGGTTGGTACAGTTATAACACGGCGGCGCGGATTTGTCAACCCTGTTTTTGAAAAAATCCGGTAAGCGAATGTGACAATATTGAAAGAGTAAGAGGGCTTGCGGGACAGAGGCGAGGGAGGGTATAATGAAGAGCGTAAAGGATGTGAGCGTATGTACCGTATATTTATTGTGGAGGACGACAGGACCATCGCCCAGGCGGTGGCGCATCTGGCGGAGAGCTGGGGACTGGAGGTCCGGTGCGTCCGGGACTTTCGGGCGGTGACGGCGGAGGCGGCGGAATTTCAGCCGCACCTCATTATATTGGATATCGCCCTGCCGTGCTTTGACGGCTATCACTGGTGCCGGGAGCTGCGGAAGCAGACCAGTGCGCCCATCCTGTTTTTGTCCTCGGCCGGTGATAACATGAACGTCATCATGGCAATGAACTTCGGCGCGGACGATTTTATCGCCAAGCCCTTTGACGGCGGTGTTCTGATGGCCAAGGTACAGGCCATGCTGCGGCGCAGCTATGATATGGCGGCGCCGGCGGTGCTGCGGGAGAGACGGGGCGCACAGCTGTCCGCCGACGACCAGAAGCTGACCTATCAGGGGCAGACGGTGGAGCTGACCAAGAATGAGTACCGTATCCTGTCCTGCCTGATGGAGAGCGCCGGGAAGGTGGTCAGCCGGGAGAAGCTGATGCAGCGGCTATGGGAGACGGACAGCTTTGTGGATGAGAACACGCTGACCGTCAATGTGAACCGCCTGCGGCGGAAGCTGGCAGGCGTGGGACTTGTGGAATTTATCGCCACCCGGCACGGGGTGGGGTACATCGTGGAGTGAGAGATATGGAGCTGCTCAAAGCATATCTGAAGGAGCGTCGGCTGACGCTGGCGGCATTTCTGCTGTTTGTCGGGGTGTTTGCTGTGTCCTTTGCCCTGTATGGCCTGCCACTGGCGGCGGTGGGCTATCCGGCAGGGCTGTGCGTTCTGCTGGGGGCGTGCCTTGCGGCGTGGGATTACGGCCGCGCGGCACGGCGGCACAAGGCGCTGAAGCGTCTGCGGGAGGCGGGCGAGGCGGTGCTGCTGGACCTGCCGGCCATGACCACCGTGGAGGGGGCGGACTGCGCCGCCGTGGTGGAAACGCTGCGGCGGGAGCTGCGCCGGCAGGAGACGGCGCGCGCCGCCCGGTGGGAGGATATGACGGCCTATTACACCGCATGGGTGCACCAGATCAAGACACCCATCGCCGCTATGCGCCTGACCCTGCAGGGGGAGGACACGCCGGCCGCCCGGCGGCTGATGACGGAGCTGGGCCGGGTGGAGCAGTACGTGGACATGGCGCTGACCTATCTGCGGCTGGAGGAGGGCGGCAGCGACTACGTGATACGAACGTGCGCCGTGGATGATGTGGTGTGCGCCGCTGTGCGGCGGTTTGCCGGGGAGTTCATTGACCGGCGCATCGCGCTGGACTACACGCCGGTGGAATGGGAGACGGTGACGGACGGCAAGTGGCTGACCTTTGTGGTGGAGCAGCTGCTGAGCAATGCCCTGAAGTACACCGGGCAGGACGGGACCGTCCGGATCTACCGGGAGGGAGACGATCTGTGCATCCGGGACAGCGGCATGGGCATCGCGCCGGAGGACCTGCCCCGGGTATTTGACATGGGCTATACCGGGCAGAACGGGCGGCTGGACCGCCGGTCCAGCGGCATCGGGCTGTACCTGTGCCGGCGGATATGCCGCAATCTGCGGCACGAGATACGGATCGAGTCCGTGCCCGGCGTGGGCACCACGGTGAGGCTGACGCTGGGCCGCCCGGCGTTCGTGGCGGAGTGAGCTTTCCTCTGCGCGGCTACACCTCATCCGTCACGGCTGCGCCGTGCCACCTTCAGCTGTGCACACCCCAGTGTGAGCACTGGGGCACCCTCAAGGGGAAGGCTAACGCTGCGGCGGGGAGATGGTGACATTTCTGTTCGTTTTTGGTAAGGCAAAGCGATGGATTGGGGGAAGGACCCGGACTATAATGGCCTTGTAAGATAAAGGAGGTCATGCTATGAGCATTTTGGAAGTCAGTGGGCTGCGGAAGGTATACACCTCGCGGCTGGGCGGCAGCCGTGTAGAGGCGCTGCGGAATGTCAGCTTCACCGTGGAGCAGGGCGAGTATGTCGCTATTATGGGTGAGTCCGGCAGCGGCAAGACCTGTCTCTTATACACATCTCCGAGCCCACGAGACGTAGAGGAATCTCGT
>ERZ1027160.220-NODE-220-length-31151-cov-8.233535_pt1 | contig 31151 bp, 20 predicted proteins | sample MGYA00519275_ERZ1027160 | MGnify/ENA primary metagenome ERZ1027160 (study PRJEB26926, sample SAMN06164707) | human gut metagenome | biome: ENVO:00009003; feature: ENVO:2100002; material: ENVO:00002003 | host: Homo sapiens | place: USA | collected 2012 ...
GCTTCGTCGGCAGCGTCAGATGTGTATAAGAGACAGGTATGGTAGCAGGCTTTACGGCAGGATATATCAAGACCGCCGACTATTCCTACGCTTTAAGACTCGGCTCGGCGTGCGGAAACGCAACGGCCTTTTCAGAAAAGCTTGCAACCCGTGAAGAAATTGAACGCGTCTTTAACGCGGAGTATAAATAAGGAGGAATACTTATGAAAATCATCGACTTATTAAAAAAGGAAGCGATTGCTCTTAATGTTTCTCTCACCGACAAGGAAGAGGCAATCGACAAGCTGATTTCCCTGCACGAAAAGGCAGGAAATCTTGCCGACAAGGCGGCGTACAAGGAGGCTATCCTTGCAAGAGAGGCTCAGGGCTCGACCGCAATCGGAGAAGGAATTGCCGTTCCGCACGCAAAATCGGACAGCGTAAAGACTCCCGGTCTTTCGGCGATAACGGTTCCGAACGGCGTTGATTACGGTGCTCCCGACTCCAAGCCCTCGGACATTTTGTTTATGATTGCCGCTCCCGTTGACGGAGATTTACATCTCGAAATACTCTCCCGTCTTATGGTAATGCTTATGGAACCGGAATTTTGCGCGGCTCTACGGGGCGCAAAAACGACGGACGAATTTTTAGAAATAATCGACAAAAAGGAAGCGGAGAAATACCCCGAGGAAGCGGTAAAACCCGAAGTAAAGCCGAATGGTTACAGAATACTCGCAGTTACAGCCTGTCCGACGGGCATAGCGCATACCTATATGGCGGCAGAGGCACTTGAAAAAGCGGGCGAAAAATTAGGCTATCCGCTCAAAGCCGAAACCAACGGCTCCGGCGGTGCTAAAAACGTGCTCACAAAAAAGGAAATCGAAGAATGCGACGGAATAATCATTGCCGCAGATAAAAACGTCGAAATGGCACGTTTTGACGGCAAGCCGGTTGTAAAGACCTCGGTTTCAAACGGAATAAACAAGCCCGAGGAGCTTATCAAAAGAATCGTTGACGGAAAAGCCGCGATATATCACGCCGACGAAAGTGAAAAGCAGCCTATTGATGACGACGAAAAGGAAAGCGGATGGCACAAACTTTATAAGCATCTCATGAACGGTGTTTCGCATATGCTCCCGTTCGTTGTCGGCGGCGGAGTTCTCATAGCTCTCGGCTTCCTGTTCGATACGCTTGCAGGCAATGCCGATGTCGGCGGAACCTTCGGCTTCACAAGTCCCGTTGCGGCAATTGTGTTCTGGATAGGCAAAGCGGCATTTGCGCTTATGCTCCCCATTCTTTCGGCTTATATCGCATCGTCCGTTGCCGACAGACCTGGTCTTTTGCCAGGTATGATAGGCGGCGTATTTGCGGCAAACGGTTACACCTTCAGCTCGCTGATTGAAAACCAAAGCCTTACCGGAGACGACAAAGCGGTGTCGGGCTTTCTCGGTGCTCTGCTCGCAGGCTTCCTTGCCGGTATTATTGTAAATCTCCTCAAAAAGGCATTTTCTTGGCTTCCGAAATCAATGGACGGAATAAAGCCCGTATTTATCTATCCTCTTTTCGGCACGCTTATCATGGGCCTTCTTATGTGTCTTGTAAACCCCGTTATAGGCGTTGTCAACTCCGCTCTTTCCTCGTTCCTCTCGTCGCTCGGCGATACAAGTAAAATACTCCTTTCCATAGTACTTGCGGCAATGATGGCAACGGATATGGGCGGCCCGTTCAACAAGGCGGCTTATGTTTTCGGCACGGCTGCAATAGCCGACGGCAACACATGGATTATGGCGGCTGTTATGATAGGCGGTATGGTTCCCCCGATTGCAATCGCACTTTCGACAACCTTCAACAAGAAGAAGTGGACATCGGAAGAAATCAAATCAGGCCCCGTAAACTATCTTATGGGTCTGTGCTTCATTACGGAGGGTGCTATCCCCTACGCCGCTTCCGACCCGGTCAGAGTTATCCCCTCATGCTTAGTAGGCTCTGCTGTCGCAGGTGCTCTTACATCACTGTTCAACGTTACATGCCCCGCACCTCACGGCGGAATCTTCACATTTATAGTATGCGACCATCCGCTTCTCTATATCGTAGCCCTTATTGCAGGCTCGGTTGTCGGAGCGCTGATGCTCGGTCTTCTTAAAAAGGATCGTAAAGAATCCGTATAACAAACAATCAAAAACCGTGCCGAGAGGCATCATCCTCTCGGCAGGTATTAAACATAAGGAGAATTATTATGGTACAGAAAACTTTTACAATCACTAATAAAATGGGACTTCATATGCGTCCGGCAAACACCTTTGTAACGGAAATGTCTAAATTCTCTTCGGACGTTGACATTGTTTTCGGAGGTAAAAGGATCAACGGCAAGAGCATTATGAATATAATGGCAGGCTGCATCAAATGCGGAAGCGAAATCACCGTAGAGTGCAGCGGCGCAGACGAAAACGAAATGCTCAAAAAAGCCGAAGAGCTTATCACATCGGGCTTCGGCGAAGAATAATATTGCCGCGGCTTAATGAAAGGGTGGGTTTAATGCTTAAAGGAATCGGCGCATCTCAAGGCTTCGGAATCGGCAAGGCCGTTGTTATAAGGGACACAAACCTTGACTATTCATCCGTAAAATTTACCGATTCGAATCATCAAAAAAAGCGTCTGCACTCGGCAGTCGCCGACTTTTCCGACGAAACAAAATCACTTGTGGCGGACCTTAAAAAGAATGCCGGAAATAAAGAGGCGGAGATACTCGAGGGACATCTTGTTATGCTTGAGGACCCGTTTATGCTCGCACAGATGGAAGAAGCAATCGACAATGGCTCTGTTGCCGAAGCGGCGGTTGACAGCATATGCACGATGTTTATCAATATGTTCTCCGGCGTTGACGACGAGCTTACGCGCCAACGCGCCTCGGATGTAAAGGATATAAGAGACAGCCTTTTGCGCATTCTTCTGGGTGTAAAAAGTGTGGATATTTCATCCGTACCGAAGGGCTCTGTTCTCATCGCCAAGGATTTCACCCCGTCCATGACGTCACAAATAAACAGGGAAAATGTTTCCGCAATTATCACCGAGGTCGGCGGCGTTACGAGTCACAGCGCAATACTTGCCCGTGCCATGGGCATACCCGCCGTTTTGTCGGTCGTCAATGCGGTTGAAAAAATCTCGGACGGCGATATGATTATTGCAGACGGCTTCAAGGGGAAAGTATTTACCGACCCCACAGAGGAAGAGCTTGAAGAATACAGAACCAAACAGGCGGCATATCTGAAGGAAAAAGAAAGCCTCAACGAATACTTCTCAAAAGAAACCGTTACAAAATCCGGCGTAAAAAAGCATGTGTACGGCAACATCGGCAAGGCTGAGGACGCACAGAACGTATTGCAAAACGGCGGCGAGGGCATAGGGCTCTTCAGAACGGAATTTCTGTTTATGGACAGAGCCTCTCTTCCCACGGAGCAGGAGCAGTACGAAGCATATTCAACCGTCGCAAAGATAACGGACGGCAAGGAGGTTATCATTCGCACACTCGATATAGGCGGAGATAAAGCGATAGATTACCTTAAAATCGAAAAAGAGGACAACCCGTTTCTCGGGCACCGCGCGATAAGATACTGCCTTGACAACCCTAAAATTTTCAAAATTCAGCTTCGTGCAATTCTCCGCGCAGCGGTTTTCGGAAACATAAAGGTTATGCTTCCGCTTGTAACGACACTTGACGAGGTTCGCAGAGCAAAAGCCCTTATCGAAGAATGCAAAGATGAGCTTAAAAATGAGGGGCTTAAATTCGCCGACATTCCCGTGGGCGTTATGATAGAAACTCCGTCGGCGGCAATAATTTCCGATTTGCTCGCAAAAGAGGTTGATTTCTTTTCCATCGGCACAAACGACCTGACGGGCTACACCATGGCTGTTGACAGAGGAAACGCCGCTGTTTCAAAGCTGTATGACCCGATTCAGCCTGCGGTTCTGCGCCTTATCGAAACGACGATCAAAAACGCCAAAAAGGCAGGCATCCCCGTCGGAATGTGCGGAGAAGCGGCAGCCGATACACGTCTTATTCCCTTGCTTTGCAAATGGGGGCTTGACGAATTTTCGGTAACGCCCTCTTCGATTTTGCACACAAGAAAAAGTATATGCGAATGCGAATAACGGCAAATCTCCCGCATCTTATTTTATATAATCAAGCAGCAAAGCTCTCGTAAAGCACCTCAAAACAATATATTTTGATACAGAAACAGATTAACCCCTCGGATATGCGTCTGCATTATCCGAGGGGTTAAGTGCATTATTATATGAAAAACCGTTTATTTTAAGCAAAACCTACTCATAACGGGCTAATAATCAACATTATCTTGATTTTTTGTATGCTATATGATATTATTGGTATGCATACTAATAATATTATAAACAGGTGATATATTTGCGTAGAAACAGCAGTGAAACAAAAAGAAAAATCTTAACGGCGTGCGTTCGGTTGTTTTTGGAGGAGGGCTACAAAAGCACCTCCGTCAGTCGAATAGTCGAGGAAGCAGGCGTCGCAAGGGGCAGCTATTTAAATCTGTTTCCGACCAAGGACAAAATCTTGCTGGATTTGACCGAATCGATGTTCGGCGGTCAATTTGACGTGGCGAGGAGCATTGCGGACAAAAAGCTGCCGCCCGTATACGCCTATGCGGTGGAAACATCTCTTCAGCTCACGCTAACGGAGCTTAACGAGAACTTGCGAGAAATCTACATTGAAGCATATTCTCAGCCCGACACGGCGGAATTCATCTATCTGCACACCACGGCGGAATTAAAGCAGATTTTCGGAACAAATTTCCCCGATTACAGCGAAAGTGACTTTTATGAAATGGAAATCGGCACGGCAGGACTTATGCGTAACTATATGGCTCGCAAATGTGATATTCATTTCCCGTTGGAGCGCAAGCTCAGCAGGTTTCTGGCGGCATCAATGAGAGTATATCGTGTACCGGAGGAAGAACAGGCAAAGGTGCTTGCTTTTATCGGCTCGATTGATATTCGGGAGCTTGCCGTTACGGTTATGCATAAGCTGTTTGCCATGCTTGAAATGAAATATGACTTTAAGCTGTCTACGGACGGCGAAACGGAGGAAAGAAGATGAGAACAGGGAAAAAACTGCTCACAGGTATGCTTTTGGTGCTTTTCATTGTTTTTGTCGCAGGATGCGGCAAAACGGCAAAAACCAACGCTGCACTGCCGGAGGTGCGCAACAGCGGCACGGCGATCCAATGGAGATACCCCGCCGAAGAAGAATGGCGCGACCTTGTGGCGCTTACCGAGCTGCGAGGTGCCTCCGGGGAAAACGGCAAGGACGGAGCAGACGGAAAGAACGGTGTCGACGGAAGAAATGGTACAAACGGCGAGAACGGCAAAGACGGGATTAACGGCAAGGACGGTGTCGACGGAAAGAACGGTTTTGACGGTAAAAACGGTGCCGACGGTAAGGACGGCATAGACGGCAAAGACGGGATTAACGGCAAAGACGGTGTCGACGGCATTAACGCCAAAAACATAGAGGTGCAGCGAGCCGAATTCTACATACAGTGGCGTTACGAGGGCGAAGAGTGGCAAAATCTTGTTGCGATAGCCGATATAGAGGGCCCCGCCGGACAGAACGGAACGGACGGTGCAAACGGAAAAACTCCGGAATTTCGCGTAAGCGATAATATCCTGCAATGGCGTTATGTCGACGATGAAATATGGCTGAACCTCTACGACCTTACCGCATTAAAAGGTGCGGATGGCAGAGACGGCAGAGACGGCAAAGACGGTATAAACGGGCAAGACGGCAGGGACGGTGCGGACGGACAAAACGGCTCTGACGGCAAGGACGGTAAAACACCTTTTATCGGCGAAAACGGCAACTGGTGGTTCGGAGAAATCGACACCGGCATCAAGGCGGCAGGCATTGACGGCATAGACGGCGAAAAGGGAGACAAGGGCGACAAGGGTGACCCCGGCGAAAAAGGAGACAAAGGCGACAAGGGCGACGCCGGTCAGAACGGCAGCTGCTCCGGATATTTTTATGCAGAAACAAGAATTCCGAGAGTATTTCTCAATAACGGCAACGCAGCTTTAAGCGTCTATGAAAAGGTAAACAGCGGAGACCTGATATCCACTTATCTTGATAAGATTACGCTCAAAAAAGGTCATGTTTACAGCGTTACCATAAGCGGCTCTCTCCAGGTGGTATCAAACGAGTCCAACAACAGCGGTAATTACTCCATCCAGATGACAGACGGCTATGACGACGACCTTTGCCGTGAGGTTACACGCATAAAACGTGACGGCAAAAAAATAGCGCAGACAAACGACCAACATTCCTTTAATTTCACCAGAATTTACGACGCCTCGGACGAGGATATAACGCTGTACTTCATGTTTGAACAGTCGGCATACAATACCCGTCTCGAAAGCTTCAAAGGCACAATCACAATAACCGCTCTTGACTGAGCCGACATATACGAAAACGGAGGTAATAGAATATGAAGAAACGAATACTCAGTATCCTGCTCGCCCTATGTATGGTGCTTTGCCTTGTGCCGACTACGGCGTTTGCCGAGGGTGAGACAAACAGGAAAGTCGAAACGGAACAAGAGCTTGTCGATGCGCTGGCGGACAGCAGCGTAGACATCATCACGCTGAAAAATGACATTGCAATCGGCACGACCCTGACCATCCTCCGCAAGGTCACCCTCGATCTCAACGGCTATGTTCTGAAAATGACCGGCAGCGGCAGCGTTATTATCCTCGATAATAAGAGCGGCATCACCGGCGACCTGACCCTTATCGACAGCAACCCCACGGCGGAGCACAAATTCAAGGTTAACGGCGTAGAACCTTGGGTGCTGGACAACAGCGGTACAGAGACCGTCTATGGTGGCATCATCACAGGCGGCACGGGCAGCCGGATCTTCTTCTCCAACGGGGTGGAAGGCGGCGGCGTGATCATCGGCAGCGGCGCACTCACCATGAACGGCGGCAATATCGTCGGCTGCATAGCCAATGAAGGCGGTGGCCTGTTCCTCTCAGACGGTTCGTTCACCATGAACGCCGGCAGCATTGTCGGCTGCTCAACACCAAACAGATTAACGACCGGAGAGGCCTTTTACGGCGGCATATACGCTTTTGGTCCGATAGCGAACAGAGACACAACCGGCGTGATCACGTTGACCGGCGGCCTGATCAAAAACAACGGCAGATACGCTATCAATGCTGTGTATAAGACCACAATTTACGCCAACGGCGGCGAGGTATACGGTGAGGTTCACCTAAGTCAGGCATGTAAGATCACCTGTCTTGCAGAAGATAACGGTATTACCGCCTTCAAAGGCAAGACGGTGATCAGCGGAGCTTCCGTTGTAAATGCAAACCATATTGACTGGGGCCTCTTCTACGGCGGTCTGTATATTTACGGCAATACGACCGGCGGGAGCATCGTGACCTACAAGGACGGCGACAGTGAATACGCAAAGCAGGTTCTTCCCTCCGGCACTCTCGCGACGCGTCCCGACACTCCCGCCGCCACACCGGGCTATACCTTCGGTGGCTGGAACAAGGCCGACGGCACGGCGTGGGATTATGCAAGCGATAAAGTCACCGATAACATAACATTGTATGCAAAATGGGCAGCGAATACCTACACGATTACCTTCGACACCGCCGGCGGCAGCGAAATTGCTCCGATTACACAAGACTACGGCACGCAGATTGCCGCTCCCGCCAACCCGACAAGAAAAGGTTATACCTTTAAGGGATGGGATAAGGAAATCCCCGAAACCATGCCGGCGGAGAATATAACGGTTAAAGCACAATGGGAAATCAATCAGTATACAATAGCCTTTGATACGGCAGGCGGCAACGAAATCGCACCCATTACACAGGACTATGGCACGGCAATTACCGCACCTGCCGACCCGACAAGAGAGGGCTACACCTTCACGGGGTGGGATATGGAAATTCCCACGACCATGCCTGCCGAGAATATAACGCTTAAAGCGAGATGGAAAGACATTGAAAAACCCACGGGCGAAATTATCATAGGCACAAATAAATGGCGCGAATTCTTAAACAAGCTGACCTTCGGTCTGTTCTTTAAGGACACGCAGGAGGTAACGATAAACGCTTTCGATAACAGCGAAACCGTGTTTGTCTCTTATCTGGTGACAAATCGGGACCTCTCCGAGACGGAGCTCGGCTCTCTTGTATACAATGCGTATGATGAGCCGTTTTTAATAGAGCCTAACGGAGAATATATTGTTTATGCAATGCTTGTTGACGAGAGCATGAACATAACATATCTTCGCTCCGACCGCATAACGCTCGATAATATCCGGCCTGTAATCGGCGGCATTGAAAACGGCAAGACCTACTGCGAATCACAGACAGTTACAATTGACGAGAAGTATATAGATACAGTTACCGTAAACGGCACAAAGGTCACGCTTGATGAAAACGGCGGCTTTACTCTCTCTCCTGCGGACGGCGAGCAGAAGATCGTTGTCACCGATAAGGCAGGCAACACCGCTGAAATGACCGTGACGGTAAACGGCGGGCACACCTTCGGCGAATGGACATCAAACGGCGACGGCACGCATAGCCGTAAATGCACCGTGGACGGCTGCAAGGGTGTTGAAACAATGGCTTGCTCGGGCGGCAAGGCAACCTGCACCGAAAAAGCGGTATGCGAATACTGCGGCAAGGCTTACGGAAAGCCTGATTCAAACAACCACACCGACTTAAAGCACATCGATGCAAAGGCGGCAACCGAGGATGCCGAGGGCAATATCGAGTATTGGTACTGCGGCGGCTGCGATAAGTATTACAGCGACAAAGACGGTGTAAACGAAATTAAAAAGGCCGACACCGTAACGGCTAAGCTGCCGGGCAATCCGAAATCTCCCCGAACCGGCAATGCAAGCGACCTCGCTTTATGGATTTCCCTGCTGTTTGTCAGCGGCGGCGTAACAGGCGTCACGGCGGGCCTGCGCAAAAAGAAAAAACACAAAGTATAATTTTTTTAATTTCCCTTTTCTGCTTTTACGGCAGTAAAAAGCCTCCGTTATTAAGACGGAGGCTTTCGTTTATTGCGGCTTATGCATATTCTCGATTTTTTTAATGTATTCGGTGCTGTTCTCAAGAAATTTCCGAGTATCAAAGGACTCGTTTTTAAGGCTGTTTTGAATAATAATACCATCGGAAACCATCAAAATAAGCCAAGTGAAATAGTCGGCCGAAACAACGTCTGTTCTCTCGGCGATTTTTGCCGAAATGAGCTTTTGGAATTCATCATAGCGATGAATCAGCTTAGCTCTGATTTCCTCGTCGCCGAGCAATGCCGCGTCAAAGAGGTGAAGCCTGAGCCCGGCATAGGCTATATTTCTCTCGATTACATAATTTACAAGACGGTGCGGCGAGGTATCCTTTTCCTTGTTTTCCGTCCATTGTATCAGCTCGTCCCATTGGCGCGAAAGATAGCGGTCGGTAACGGCAAAAAGAATTTCGTTTTTGCTTTTATAATAGTAATACAGCGTGCCCTTCGAAATATTCGCCTTTTCGGCTATTTTCGCGAGAGTCACCTCCGAAAAGGAATTTACCTTTAAAAGCTCCTCAGCAGTATCAAGTATGATTTCGTTTATATTTTCGGGTCTTTGAGCTGCCATAATACCCTCCTGCAAAATTTCTTAAAGTATAACACGAACAATCGGCAATGTCTACAAAACAATATTCACAAAAAAAATACATAAGAGTGATTTTTTTAGTTAAAAGTATTGACAAATGCTTTTTGCGGAATTATACTTTGCTTATGAGTCGGTCAGTTAACCGACATATTTTTTATGCACAGTCGGGCGCGTGACCGACTGCAAGGCTGATTAAAAGAGGCTTGAAGTTATGAACATATCATCAATTAACAAAAAATTGAAAAAGACTTTCGGCGGAAAATTCAGTGCTTCAAAGGAGAACGGCTCGATTTTTGTTCGAGGCAAAAGCTCCGATTGGGGCGAAATCGTCGCGGCTTGCCAAGCGGCGGCAAAAAAATTCAGCACAACGCATATTGTCAACGATATTGTTTACACGGGCGAGCAGCCCGCTCCGACGCGTCTGCCGTCTCTCAAGGATGATTTCCTCGAGGGCAGAACACCCGACGTGCTTGTTATCGGCGGCGGCATTTCAGGTGCTTCGATAGCAAGAGAGCTGACCAAGTGGAAGCTTGACGTTTTACTTGTAGACAAGGAGGCAGACCTTGCGCTTCAGGCGTCGGGACGCAACGACGGCGAGGTGCACCCCGGAATCGACCTCGGCAAAGGCTCGCTCAAGCACAAGTACATTCGCCGCGCAAACCATATGTATGCAGACGTTTGCCGCGAGCTTGACGTTCCGTTTAAGCAGGTAGGTCAATATGTGCTTTTCCGCAACGCCGCGCTGAAGCCGCTTATCGGTCTGTATGCTTTTTGGCGGAAGCATCACGACGGCATAGAGGACACCGAGATAATCTCGGGCAAGGAGCTTATGCGCCGCGAGCCGAACCTCACACCGGAAACAAAATTCGCAATGTATAATCCGAGCGCAGGCTGTGTTTGCCCGTACGGACTCACCATAGCCTATGCCGAAAACGCCGTTCAAAACGGCGCGCAGGTAAGCCTTAACACCGCCGTGCTCTCCATGGAGGTGTCGGAGCATAACATCATAAGCGTTACCACCAACAGAGGCGTTATTCATCCGAAAATCGTTATCAACGCCGCAGGCGTTTTTGCCGAGGATATTGCCGCCATGGCGGATGACAGATTTTTCTCGATTCATCCGCGCCGAGGAACCAACTCGATTCTTGACCAAAAAGCAGGCGCATATATGCACTCGGTAGCCTCCGTAAAGGACATAAGCGTTCACGGTAAAACCCATTCAAAGGGCGGCGGCATATTGCACACCGTCCACGATAATCTTCTCGTAGGACCCGACGCCGTAGAAACGGTTGAAAAGGAAAACACGGAAACACGTGCCGAGAGCATTAAAACCGTCTTCGACAAGCAGACTCAAACAATGCCGGCGCTGTCAAAACGTGATATAATCACTTATTTCACGGGCGTACGCGCTCCTACCTTTGAGGAGGATTTTATACTTGAACCCGGCAGAAGAACAAGGAATTTGATTCACGTAGCCGGTATTCAATCCCCAGGACTTACAACTGCTCCCGCGGTTGCCGTCGATATGGCGGAGCTTGCGGTCGATATGCTCGGCAAGACCGAGACGGTTGAAAAAAACAACAATTACAATCCTATTCGCAAAGGCGTTCCCGTGCTTCGCGAAATGGACGACGATACAAGAGAAAAAATGATAGCCGAAAATCCCGACTACGGCGAGATTATTTGCCGCTGCGAGCAAATCAGCAAGGGCGAAATTCTCGACGCTTTGAAATCCCCGATATGCGTTCCGACGGTTGACGGTATCAAAAAGCGCATAAGACCGGGAATGGGACGTTGTCAGGGCGGCTTCTGCTCGCCGCTTGTCACCAAAATAATTGCCGAATTCCTCGGCGTTCCGCTGTATGAGGTTAAAAAATCCTCGGCGGAAGCGGTGATAACATACGGCGAAACAAAGGTAAACGAAGGAGGCGAAGAGTGATGACGACAGGTAACTATGACGTACTCGTTGTCGGCGGCGGCCCTGCCGGACTTGCGGCGGCGATAAGCGCTCATGATAACGGTGCCAAGGTTCTCCTTCTTGAAAGAGAGGCAAGGCTCGGAGGAATACTCAAGCAGTGCATTCACGACGGTTTCGGTCTTCATCACTTCGGCGAGCAGCTCTCAGGTCCTGAATACGCCGAGCGGTTTGAAGATGAGCTGTACAAACGCAATATCGAATACAGCACCCTGACGTTTGTCACGAAAATAGACAAAAACGGCGACGGAAGCTTTTCGGTGCATACCGTCGGCAGAAGCGGCGTTTCGATATTTACGACAAAAGCGCTTGTGCTGGCTACGGGCTGTCGCGAGCGTACCGCCAAGCAGGTATTTATTCACGGTACGCGTCCTGCAGGCGTTTTCACGGCCGGAACCGCACAGCATTTTACAAATCTGCTTGGGCTTATGCCCGCCAAAAAATGCGTAATTCTCGGCTCGGGAGATATAGGACTTATCATGGCGCGCCGGCTTACGCTTGAGGGCGCAAAGGTTCTCGGCGTTTATGAGGCAAAGCCTACGCCGTCGGGACTTACGAGAAACCTGCATCAATGCCTGCACGATTATGACATTCCGCTGCACCTGTCGCACACCGTCACTCGCGTGTTCGGAGTTGACAGGCTCGAAGCAGTTGAGATTTCAAAGGTTGACGAAAATATGACTCCGATACCCGGCACACAGAGCCGCGTCGAATGTGACACGCTGATTCTCTCGGTCGGATTGATTCCCGAAAACGAGCTTGCCGAGTCCGTCGGAGTAAAGCTTGACCCACGCACAAAGGGCCCCGTATGCGACGGTCAGTGTATGACGAGCATCGACGGCGTATTCAGCTGCGGCAACGCTTTGCACGTCAACGATTTGGTTGACTTTGTTTCGCAGAACGCCGAGCAGGCGGGAAAATCAGCCGCTGCTTATTCCGCCAAGGAAAGACGGCTTATTGAGATAACCCCGGGCGACGGTTTATTGTACGCAGTACCGCAAAGGCTCAATCTCAACGAGGATAACAGTAAAACAGACCTGTATTTCCGCGTCCGCGAGGAGGAAAACAACTGTGTGCTTCATATTTACGCGGACGGTAAGGAAATACTTAAAAAGCGTTACGCATTTATGCGTCCGCCCGAAATGGAAAATCTCACGATTGATTTCAGCGCATGCGAATTAAACGAAAACAGCCGAGTGGAGCTTCGGCTGGAAAGACTCGGTAAAGGAGACGGTGTAAAATGACAAAAGAATTGGTTTGCATCGTTTGTCCCCGTTCGTGCAGAATGACGATTACATCAGACGGCGACGAGCTTGTTGTGACCGGCAACACCTGCAAAAGGGGCAAAGAATTCGCCGTAAGCGAAATGACCGACCCGCGTCGTACCGTTTGCACAACGGTGCGCACCGCCTTCCCTTCGGTACCGGTTCTGCCCGTTCGCGTATCGGGGCCGATTCCCAAAAACAGAATTTTCGACCTGATGCACGAGGTAAACCGTATCACCGTTTCAAAACGACTCGGACGAGAGGAAGTCGTTGTACCGAATATTCTCAATCTCGGCGTGGATTTGATTGCAACAAGCAATATCCTGAAGGACGAGAAGAAGCAACCTTAAAAAAGAAAGAGGGGAAAATCTTTAATGGAACAGTCACTTGTGCTGACCTTTGACGTCGGCACGCAGAGTGCAAGATGCTTGCTTGTCAATGAGAGTGGAGACTTTGAGGATAAGGAGCAGCAAAAATACAAGGTTCCTTATTTATCAAAACAGCCCGGATGGGCAGAACAGACCCCGGATTTTTATTTTAACATTATAGCCGAAATGTCAAAAAAGGTTATCGAGAGAAATGCCGATAAGCTTGACCGCATAACAGCCGTATGTCTTACCTGCATACGTGACACGGTGCTTTGCCTCGACAAGGACAAACGTCCGCTGCGCGACATAATATTATGGCTCGACGAGCGTGAGGCCGACGAGGACGGACAGATTCCGGCAGCAAAACGCGCATTGTTTTCGCTTGTGGGAATGGGAGAATCGGTAGATATGATTTACCGAGCCTCTACCGGCAACTGGATTATGCAAAACGAGCCCGAAATATGGGCCAAAACAGACAAATACGTTATGCTGCCGTCATATCTCAACTATCTTTTGACGGGCGAGCTTAAGGATTCCGTGGCAAATATGATAGGTCACGTACCGTTTGATTACAAAAACCGCCGTTGGATGAAACCCGGTGCTCTCACGCGCTGCGTGTGCAATGTTCCGTCCGAAAAGCTCTGTGAGCTTGTTCCGTCGGGCGAGGTTATAGGTAAAATCACAAAAGATGCGTCCGAAAAAACGGGCATCCCAATGGGACTTCCGCTTATAGCAACCGGCTCCGATAAGGGCTGTGAAACCATCGGTATGTCCGTTGTAAAATCAAACCGAGCAGCAATTTCCTTCGGCACGACCTCAACCTTACAGATGGCGGTTAAAAAATATTTTGAACCGCAGCCTTATATGCCGGCGTATCCGGCTGTTCCGAACGATATGTTCAATCCCGAATTCGAGGTCTATCGCGGATTTTGGATGATTTCGTGGTTTATAGAGCAGTTTGCCGCGAAGGATAAGGTTGACGCCGCCGAGGAGGGCGTTTGCATAGAGCGTTATCTTGACGATAAAATCAAGGATATTGAGGCCGGCTCCGGCGGACTTATTTTACAGCCGTTTTGGACTCCGGGCATCACGAACCCGAATGCGAGCGGCGCAATTATAGGCTTTTCGGATTTCCATACGCGTTATCATTTGTATCGTGCCATAATAGAGGGCATCTGCTTAGAGCTGTACCACGGGCTCGTTAAAATGCAAAAACGCTCAAGCGTCACGGTAGATGAGCTTTTTGCCGGCGGAGGCGGCTCCAGCAGCCCTGTCGTATGTCAAATTGCCGCAGATGTGTTCGGCTTGCCCGTACACCGTATTCAGACTCACGAGGCGAGCGCAGTCGGCTGTGCCATGGTCGCGTTTATTTCACAGGGCGTTTACGGTAGCTATGAGGACGCCATAGAGCATATGGTACATAAAAAAGACGTATTTATTCCGAACGAGGAAAACCACCGAACCTATATGAAAATTTACGGCAAGGCGTATTCTCACCTTGCCTCAAGATTAAAGCCAATAGAAAAATACCTACATCATTTTCAAACAGGAGGACACTGATAATGAGTACAAAACCGTATAAGGGCTTTGAGCCTAAATGGATGCTTCAGAGAGCACCTGAGAACAGCTATCGTTCAATTTTCCGCTGGGGCGACCCCGACTTCTTCAAATATCCGAAGGAGAGCCTTTACAAATATGTTAAAAAACGCTGCAATCTCAAGGACGAGGAGTTTATGCAGTATAATGACGATTTGGGCCTTGACCCCGTAAATCTCGGCGAAGAGCACGCTCCGAAGATTGACAAAAAGCACGTAAAGGCCATTGCCGCAATAGTCGGCGAAAAGAACGTCTCACAGAGCGACTACGACCGCCTCGCCGTTTCCTACGGACAGACAATGTACGATCTTCTCAGAATGCGTCACCGTCGCTTTGACTCTCTTCCCGACCTCGTTGTTTTCCCGGAGACAAGCGAGCAGATTGAGAAAATCGTAGCCTACGTCACAAAGAATAAAATACCGCTCTATGTTTACGGAGGCGGCTCGTCGGTTACAAGAGGCGTTGAGCCCATTAACGGCGGCGTTTCTCTTGATATGCGCCGCAACTTCAACAAGGTCATTAAATTCAATGAGACCGACCAGACCATTACCGTTCAGGCAGGTATGTCCGGACCAAAGCTCGAGCAAACGCTTCAAAACGCTCAGAGCCTTTTCGGCGCAAAGCGTCCGTACACCTGCGGTCACTTCCCGCAGTCGTTTGAATATTCCTCCGTCGGCGGTTGGACCGTCACACGCGGTGCCGGTCAGAACAGCACCTATTACGGCACCATAGCCGATATAGTTGTTTCGCAGAAATACGCCACACCGATAGGTAAAATCGAGACAAGTCACTATCCGAGAGAGGCAACGGGACCGAATCTCAATCAGGTCATGATGGGCGGCGAGGGCACCTTCGGCGTTCTTACCGAGGTCACGCTCAAGTTTTTCCGCTGGATGCCCGAAAACAGAAAACGCTTTTCTTATATGTTCAAGGACTGGCCGACAGCTATGCGCGCAGCTCGTGAAATGATGCAGTGTGAGTGCGGCTTCTCCTCTGTTTTCCGTCTTTCCGACCCGGAGGAGACTTCATTAATGCTCCATCTTTACAACGTTGACGAAACGCCGCTTGAGCCTCTTCTCAATAAATTGGGCTACAAGGACTTTGAGCGCTGTCTCTTCCTCGGATTTACCGACGGCGAAAAGGGCTTCTCAAGAAACGTTGCGCACAACATAATGAAAATTGCCGTTAAGCACGGCGGAATCCCGATGACCGGCTACGTATGCAAGGGCTGGGAAAAGGGCCGCTTCAACGACCCGTATCTTCGCGATACACTCATGGATTTCGGCTTTATGATTGATACGCTTGAGTGCACGGTCAACTGGTCAAATATGGCTCGTGTTCACCGTGAGGTTCGTGAGGTTTGCCATAAGCTTCCGAACACAATCGTTACAACTCATATGTCGCATTGCTATCCGCAGGGCGCCAACCTCTACTTCATCTTTATGACTAAAATGCAGGACGAAGAGGAGTTCCGTGCTTATCACGCAACAATTCTCGACGCCATACAGAAGAGCGGTGCAGCCATCAGCCACCACCACGGTATCGGAAAGATGTTTGCCCCGTGGCTTGAGGGCTACCTCGGCGAAAAGGAATACGGCATAATCCGCACGCTTAAAAACTATTTTGACCCCGATTACCTTATGAATCCGGGCGGAACCATAGGCCTTGACCTTAAACCCGAGGATAAAAAGTATCTGCGTGAGCATACCGAGTATGTTGACGAGCTCAAGGACTGAAAAGGCTGTTGAAGCGCGGCTCAAAGCCGTAACGTCAAGCATAAGCATATAAAATCAAGGCTTTCGTCTCACCTGAAACGAAAGCCTTTTTATTGCCGATCACAGAAAAGCTTACTTTTTGTATAAGCTTTCGGCATTTGCGGCTGTTGACTGTTTGCCGTCATAATTATATAATAATTTATAACATAATTTCGCCGCATATGTGATATGCCGCACAAGTAAAGAGGTTCATCATGACAGATAAAAGCTATTCAATTATTTTCAGCAGCCCGACAGGCAACACGAGGCTGCTCGCCGACGCCATTCGCGACGCGCTGCCGGAGGAAAACTGCAATTATTTCGGAGTGAGCGAAAACGCCGATACACAATCCGACATTTTATTTATAGGCTTTTGGACGGATAAGGGAATCGCCGACAAGGCGACCTTGGATTTGCTCGAAAAGCTGAAAAATAAAAGGATTTTTCTTTTCGGAACGGCGGGCTTCGGCGGAGACGAAGAGTACTTCAAAGAAATCCTCGCAAATACAAAAAAGAGCATTAGCGGCAGCAACATCACAGTCGGTGAGTATATGTGTCAGGGAAAAATGCCGCAAACGGTCAGGGAGCGCTATATCAAAATGAAAAGCATGCCGAATCCCGCGCCGAATCTCGATATGCTGATTGAAAACTTTGACCGTGCTCTGTCTCATCCCGACGAAAACGATTTGAAAAGGCTGAGGCTCTCCGTGGAAAAGCTGTAATAAGAAGCGACAGCGCGACCTACCCCACTAAGCTGTGCCGCGTATCATATTACTATTGATTTATTGTAAAAATAATGATAAAATATTCAGCATAGCACGTAAGCAGGTGTAGTTTAATGGCAGAACATCAGCTTCCCAAGCTGAATACGGGGGTTCGATTCCCCTCACCTGCTCCAAAAACGGCAAGTATCATTTGATGCTTGTCGTTTTTTACTTTTTCACATTTTACTCTCGTCTCGCTTTTCTTTCGTCTACCCGTCGTCCGCTCGCAAACTCGCGTCCAGCTCCTGACGGGAGCCCGTCCCCTTTGTCACTTCGTGACATTTCCCCACACCGTGGGGAATCACCCTTTTCAAGGGAGCCTATTAAATCCCTCAGTCCGCTCGTGAACTCGCGTCCAGCTCCCTTTTCAAGGGAGCCTGAATAATCCCTCAGTCTATTCGCGTTGCTCACAGCCAGCTCCTGACGGGAGCCCGTCCCCTTTGTCGCTTCGCGGCATTTCCCCACACCGTGGGGAATCACCCTTTTCAAGGGAGCCTATTACTATCAGCGTGCCGCGCCTTATAAACAAAATCTATTAAAAAAGCTCCCCTTGGGGGAGCTTTTCGTTTTTATTCGCCGCCGGTACGTCTGAAAAGGTCGTTAATGTGTCTGAAATAATTTTTGTCTATACCGTCTATTGTTTCCTCGGTGGTTCTGAATTGCCAGTTGCCGAACGCTCTGCCGGGAACATTCATACGCGCGTCCGAGCCGAAGCCGCACATATCCTGATAAGAAATGACGGCAAGCTTTGCCGAAGAGCGCCACACGGTTTCGATAATCTTGCGGCAGGACGGGCTGTAATATCCGCCGTCGCCCCAGTTATCGCCCGTAAATCCGCAGTAATCAAGCGCAAAGGCTCGCTCTTCGGGCGTTGCCTCCCAAAGCCACGCAAGCAGCGTTGTATTGTCGTGCGTGCCGACATATGCTACGGTATTCAGCGGATAGTTATGCGGCAGATGTGTGCTGTTTCCGCACGGGTCAAAGCCGAACTGTATTACACGCATACCGGGGAATCGAGTTTTATCAAGCAGCTGTGTGACGTCCTCGCCGAACACGCCGAGATCCTCTGCAATAATAGGAACGTCTCCCATTTCTTCCTTTACGGCGTCAAAAAATTTCATTCCGGGTCCCTTGACCCATTCGCCGTTTTTCGCCGTTTTTTCGTCCGCAGGAACAGCCCAATATGACGCAAATGCGCGAAAATGGTCAATTCTGACCGTATCATAAAGTCGAAAAGCGTCCTTTATGCGGCTGAGCCACCAGGCATAGCCCGTTTTTTCAAGCACATCCCAATTATAAAGCGGATTGCCCCAAAGCTGACCGTCCTTTGAGAAGTAATCGGGCGGAACTCCCGAAACTCTGCGGCGCACAAAGCTGCGCTCGTCTATCTCAAAAAGCTCCGTATTGCTCCAAACATCGGCACTGTCGGTTGAGACGTATATCGGCATATCGCCGAGTATTTTTACGCCGTTTTCGTTGGCAAACTGCTTTATGCGGTGCCATTGAGAAAAGGCAATATACTGCTCGAATTTATAAAAATCGGCTTCGTCTTTCAACTCGTCTCTGTTTTTAAGCGCATTTTCGTACCGCGCGAATTTTTCATCCCACTCATACCACGGCTTGCCGCCGAATTTTTCCTTTGCGGCGCAAAACAGCGAATATGCTTCACACCACGGGTTCTCCTCGCAGAATTTTTCAGTCTCCGCAGATACTTCGTTTTTCTTGTTTTGATACGCGATTTTTAAAAGCTCCCTGCGGCTTTTTGCGGCAAATTCGTAGTCCGCCGTGTAAGGCGAGCCGTAATATACGCTTCTTGCAAGGTCGTCTTCCGACACATAGCCGTCATTTTTGAGCGTATCCGGGTCAATCAGAAGCGGTGACAACGCAAATGCCGCCGGAGACGCATAAGGTGAGCCGTAAAAATCCGTAGGACAAAGCGGCAGCACCTGCCAATATGAAAACCCCATATCCTTGATACGGCGTATAAACCGTTTTGTCTCTTCGCCCATTACGCCGATTCCGTATTTTGACGGGAGCGATGTGATATGCATTAAAACTCCGCCGGCTCTTGTGTTAAGCATTATATAATTCCCCTTTTTTGAGCTTCGTCTTGATTTATGCCGCTTTGAGATACTCCTCAAGGCACAGGCCGCTCTTATTCATCGCCTTTGCAGCCTCTTTGCCGACATAACGCCAATGCCACGGCTGATAATTCATACCCGTTTTGTCGGTTTTATTTTCGGGATAGCGCAAAATAAAGCCGTAATCCTGCGCATTTTTTACAAGCCACGAAAACTCCTTTGTAGAGGCAAAATCGGAGCTTGCACTCACAATATCCATTGACAGACCGAGATTTTGCTCGGAATATCCGCCCGGCAAAATAAACGTGCGCGCCTTTGCGGCGGCGTCGTCATCGGACAAGCCCTGATTTTTATAATAACTCACCTTTCGGTTGTAATTATCGTTTTGACGTGAAACCGAGCAATACCCTGCATACGGAGTTAAAACGCAGCCGTCCTTCTTTGCGGCGTCGTACATCTCTTGATACGCTTTAACAACTCTCGAATCAAGCTGCACGCTGCTTCCGCTTATCGCGTTTGCAAGCGACGGCACATATCCGTCTGGCAGCTTATGCCCTGCGTTAACAAGCGTGAGCTCCCAATTGCCCGAGTTCGGGTCTACGGTTTGAGGATTGTTAAAATCGGCTGCCGAAGCCGTAACGGGCGGTGCCGATGCGGTCGTCTCCGGAACGGTTTCAGGGGCTGTCGTTTCCGCGGTAGTCTCTTCTTCGGTCGTCTCCTCCTGCGGTTCTTCCCCTGTGGTTGTTTCGCTGATTTTTGCTTCGAGCCTCTCGACGGCAGGGTCCTTTACCACTCTTTGCCCTATCGTAAGCTCACCGACTATAAGCCCCGTCATTATAACGGCCAAAATTACAAACAGCAAAAATTTTCTTTTTACCGTCTTTTTCAATCTGACTTTTTTCTTCATATTTCGCGTCCTTTTAAAATCTCTTCTTGATATTTTAAAATGTTTACGTCGGATTGTCAATCAAAAGGCGCATTTCGGCGACAAAATTCAGCCGACGGAGACTTTTTTCTCATCAAAGTAAGCGCAGCCGTCAATCCACACATTGATTTTTTATCTTTAAGGCGCTCCGACAATGCGCAAAAAAGACCCTGCGGATTTTACTCTGCAAGGTCTTTTTCCTGTTATGGTTTAAAAATTGGGGTTGCCCAAAATCAAACTCTGATTATTTGTTCTTCTCTGCGATTGCAGCCTGAGCAGCAGCAAGACGAGCGATCGGAACACGGAACGGTGAGCAAGATACATAGTCGAGGCCGATCTTGTGGCAGAACTCAACAGAAGACGGGTCGCCGCCGTGCTCACCGCAGATACCGCAGTGAAGTGACGGACGGGTAGCTTTACCGTTCTTAACAGCCATTTCCATGAGCTGGCCTACGCCGACCTGGTCAAGCTTAGCAAACGGATCGCTCTCGAATATCTTCTTGTCATAGTAAGCACCGAGGAACTTACCTGCATCGTCACGGCTGAAGCCGTAAGTCATCTGAGTAAGGTCGTTGGTACCGAAGCAGAAGAACTCAGCTTCCTTAGCGATGTCGCCTGCGGTAAGAGCCGCACGCGGAATCTCTATCATGGTACCTACTTCATACTTCATATCGGAGCCGGCAGCTGCAATTTCTGCATCTGCAGTCTCAACAACGATGTCCTTAACATATTTAAGCTCTTTAGCGTCGCATGAAAGCGGAATCATAATTTCGGGAGCAACAGTCCAGTCCGGATGAGCCTTCTGAACGTTGATAGCGGCGCGGATAACAGCCTTAGTCTGCATCTTTGCGATTTCCGGATAGGTTACTGCAAGACGAAGTCCGCGGTGACCCATCATCGGGTTAAACTCGTGAAGAGAAGCGATGATAGCCTTAATCTGCTCAACGGTCTTGCCCTGAGCGTCTGCAAGCTTCTTGATGTCAGCTTCTTCGGTGGGAACGAACTCATGAAGAGGCGGATCAAGGAAACGGATTGTTACCGGGCAGCCCTCAAGTGCTTCATAGAGCTTTTCAAAGTCGCTCTGCTGATAAGGAAGAATCTTATCAAGAGCAGCTTCTCTCTCTTCAACAGTATCGGAGCAAATCATCTCTCTGAATGCGGCAATTCTGTCCTCTTCAAAGAACATATGCTCTGTACGGCAAAGGCCGATGCCCTCAGCACCGAGTTCTCTTGCCTTCTTAGCGTCAGCCGGAGTATCAGCATTGGTACGAACCTTGAGGGTTCTGTACTTATCAGCCCAGCCCATTATTCTGCCGAAGGTGCCTGCTATGGTAGCGTCAACAGTCGGGATGATGCCCTCATAGATGTTGCCGGTAGAACCGTCTATTGAAATGTAGTCGCCCTCGTGGAATTCCTTGCCTGCGAGAGTGAACTTCTTATTTTCTTCGTCCATATCGATAGCTGTGCAGCCCGATACGCAGCAAGTACCCATACCGCGTGCAACAACGGCAGCGTGTGAAGTCATACCGCCGCGAACGGTGAGAATACCCTGAGAAGCCTTCATACCGGTGATGTCCTCGGGAGAGGTCTCAAGACGAACAAGAACAACCTTTTCGCCTCTCTCGTTCCACTCCTCTGCATCCTCTGCGGTGAATACTATCTTACCGCAAGCAGCGCCGGGAGAAGCACCGAGGCCCTTGCCGAGCGGAGTAGCTGCTTTAAGAGCTGCTGCGTCAAACTGCGGGTGAAGAAGAGTATCAAGGTTACGCGGATCGATCATAGCTACCGCTTCTTCCTCGGTTCTCATACCCTCGTCAACGAGGTCGCAAGCAATCTGAAGAGCTGCCTGAGCTGTTCTCTTACCGTTTCTGGTCTGAAGCATATAAAGCTTGCCGTGCTCAACGGTGAACTCCATATCCTGCATATCTCTGTAATGATCCTCAAGGGTCTTGCAAACATTTTTGAACTCTGCAAATGCCTCGGGGAACTTCTGCTCCATCTCTGTGATGTGCATGGGAGTACGAACGCCTGCAACAACGTCCTCGCCCTGAGCGTTTGTAAGGAACTCACCGAAGAGGCCCTTAGCGCCGGTAGCCGGGTCACGTGTGAATGCAACGCCTGTGCCGCAATCATCGCCCATGTTGCCGAATGCCATTGACTGTACGTTAACTGCGGTACCCCATGAATACGGGATGTCGTTATCACGGCGATAAACGTTTGCACGGGGGTTGTCCCATGAACGGAAAACAGCCTTGATAGCGCCCATGAGCTGATCCTTGGGATCGCTCGGGAAATCCTCGCCTATTTTAGCCTTATACTCATCCTTGAACTGCATAGCGAGCTTTTTAAGGTCGTCGGCGTCAAGCTCTACGTCCTGAGTTACGCCCTTTTCCTTTTTCATCGCGTCTATAAGCTGCTCAAAATATTTCTTACCGACTTCCATAACAACGTCGGAATACATCTGAATAAATCTTCTGTAGCAGTCCCAAGCCCATCTCGGATTGCCTGACATTTCGGAAATTGTGTTAACAACCTCCTCGTTAAGGCCGAGGTTGAGGATTGTGTCCATCATACCGGGCATTGAAGCGCGCGCACCGGAACGAACCGATACGAGAAGCGGATTTTTCTTATCGCCGAACTTTTTACCGGTGATGCCTTCCATCTTTACGATGTACTCGTTTATTTCAGCCATGATCTCGGGATTGATCTCGCGGCCGTCCTCATAATACTGAGTACAAGCTTCTGTTGTGATAGTGAAGCCCTGCGGTACCGGAAGACCGATGTTGGTCATTTCGGCAAGGTTTGCGCCTTTACCGCCGAGGAGCTCACGCATGTTAGCATTACCCTCTGAAAAAAGGTAGCAATACTTTTTTGCCATTGAGAATACCTCCAATTATAAATTACAGTGTTAATGGCTGCCCTCGCTTTAAAGCTATGGGCATTATAAACCGCTTGATATTATAACAGAAAAAATACGGCATTTCCATAGTTTTTGCGAATTTTTTGTATTTCGGCGAAATAAATTAAGCACAAAATACAAATTTGAGCATTTTAGGGGAAAATATGCAAGTTTTACGCCGTTTTTTGCGCCTAACAACTGTGCAAATCAAAAAGGAGCCGTAAAAATTACAGCTCCTTTCGGAAATGAAATTATACAAGACCCGCATACATCTTTAAGATGTACTCCGCGTCAAAGGTCGAAATATCGCCGCTGCGGTTTGCGTCCGCAACATATTTAGCCGTGGGAGACAGCTCCTCCATACCGTTTACGTATCTTAAAGCAAGCCTTGAGTCAACGGGCGTTATGCTGCCGTCAAGGTCCACGTCGCCGAGCTTTGCCGTAAGCGGAGCCACATAGTGAGTTCCCGCATTATAAACGAGAAACTGCGGATACTCCGCCCAAGTGTCAACGGTCGGCTGCGTTTTCGCCGTCATCGCCCGCACATAAAGGTCACAGCCGTTTTTGCGGTAATCAAACATCGAATGGCCGTAATTCTTTATAAACCATGTGTTTTCGGGGAGCATACAGGTTGAGGCGTCGATAATGCCGTCCTCGGAAAGACAGTTGTGCCCGACGTCCCTCGCCTGAACGTAATCGTCGCCGAGAGTCGTTTTAAGACGGGCGCAGGTGGCACCGCCGCTTGTACGGTTTGTCTCAATAACTCCGTCGCTCGTGTAATCGGCGGTAGGCGTAAACGGCGCTATATAAAGATTGTAGTTTGAGAATATGCAAACAGAAGTGCCGCTTGCCTTGGCTCTCTGTAAAATCGAAGAAATATTCGCCTGAATACTATGTATCTCGTCGATTTTTCTCTCAAAGGTCGCCCAGTTGGCAGCTATCACAGAAGCCGAGACACCGCTTTGCTGCTGATTTTTCTCCATATACGCCTTCATTACGGCTTTTGCGTCATTATAGTATTCATCGGGTACAAACGCCCAAAGACTCGGCGTGTAGCCGAAGCCGGAAACAAGGCACTCGGTATAAATTCGGTCCTTATAGGTTCTGCCGCTGCCGTCGGGAAGCTCGGTCTCAAGGAATCCCTCAAGCTTCGGCACCGCAAGCTGCAAAAGCTTGAGTGTATCAAGCACCTTGCCGAGAGTGTCGGAATTCATACTCTGATTTATAAACGGGATAAGCTCATCTATGCCGACGGCTATCTCGCCCTTAAAGAGACAGCCCACCATATCAAGCCCCGTAAATGCGGAATTTAGCATGGTTATGTTTGAGACGTCGTCACAGCCGTAAAGTCCCAAATACGAAGCCAAAACCGCTCCGCCCATACTGTGGCCGGCAATCGACACCTTGTCGACGTGCTTATCCGCCTTGATTTTTTGAACATACGTGTTTATGTCCGCAGCAAGCTCCTGCATAGATTTATGCCAAGTAAGACCGTAAACGTAAACGTTGTCGGCACCGACTTCGTCGCAGCACGCATCGACTATATCCTTATCGAAGACGTCTGCCCTTGTGACCTCGTCAAGTCCGTATTGCGATACCGGCTCGGTATATTGGTCTATAACGGTGACGTCGGGGTGCTTTGCCGTGCCGTCGGGATTGCACGAAACCGGCTCAAAAAGATTGTTTGCTATTTCCACTATTCCCGTGCAAAACGTTTCATAATCTCCCTTTAGAAACGCGCCGAGCGGAGCTATGGCGTTTTTCGCCGCTTCAACTATTGCGTCCTGCGACGGCCCCCAAACCTGATTTCCGTCGCCGTCCACCAGCGCATATTCGCTGAAGCCGGCTATTATCAGGATAGGCGTAACCTTATCCTTGGGCTCTGCGGCTGCCGCGGGAACAAAGCAAAGAACTGTCATGGTCAGTGCCAAAAGTATACTGATAAACTTTTTCATCCTGTTTTTTGACATAATTATTCTCCCCCTGCTTTAAACAATTAAGTAGATATTACCATAATTATATCATTTTTGCAATATTTTTTATACAATCAGCTCATAAAATCCGTCTCAACCCTTTTAATTGACGTTTCGGGCGAATATGTCCATTTATCTATGTGACCGTCACTTATAAAATAATCCGCCGCCGGACTTTTGCCGTCACCGGTAAAATAGTCCACGATAATAAGCTTTATTTTCATCCTTTCGGGATTTATGCTTTTTATGTAAACCGCGGCACTGTCGCCTGCGCGCGGCCCTAAGGCGCATTCGGCAAGCCCTGCAAGATTGGGCGCAAGCTCCACGAATATACCGTAATCCTCCACAGAGCGTATTACTCCGGGCACGGTTTCTCCGGGCGCGAATTTTGAAGCGTTTTCCTCCCAAGTGCCAAGCAGTTCCTTTTGCGACAAGGTGATTCTGCCGTTTTCGTCTATCGATTTCACAACTGCCTTTATATCCTGATTAACCGAAAAACGAACACACGGATGAGGTATGCGCGACACCGAGATACCGTCTATCGGCATAAGTGCCGAAATGCCTGCGCCTATGTCGCAAAACGCGCCGAACGGCTCAAGGTGCGTCACGCGCGCGTCGATTATATCGCCCGGAATGAGTCTTGAAGTATAATTTGCCGCGCACTCCTCTTGGAGCTTGCGGCGGCTTAGCAGAGCGAATGTCTCGCCCCTTTCATTCTCGGAAAATCCCGTTATCACAAAGTCAACGGGCTTATTAACGCGCGATATTATGGCTATGTCGCGAACCGTGTTATTTTCAATCCCCATAGCGCATTCCTCGCGCGGCATAAATCCCTTCATACACCTTAAATCCACATCGAGATTGTGTCCGCGGTCGCAGAGAACCGCGCGCGCCTCAAGCGATTCTCCCGACAAAAAGGCGTTTTTGAGCTCCGCCGGGCTTGAAAGTCTTTTTTCGACAACTTCGATGTCTGCGCGTGCACCCTCGGGGTAATATTTTTTCATAATTCTCACCTGCTTTGTTTACACTATGCCTGCCGCTTTATAAACACCGTGTCCCTTATGGCAGGTACAACACTATATGTATATGCGGCAGCTCTTCGGTTGAGAATTAACGCGCGATTTTATTTTAGCCCGGCAAGCCTCCGATTTTGCCGCGACGCAGAACGAAGCGAGCCGCTCAAAGCCGTAATAAACAAAGTCCGCAAAATGCAAAAGTGCCGCAAACACGAGGTTTGCGACACTTTTTTACACCATATTCAAATATCACTTTTTAGCCTGCTTTGAGTACTTCTTGAGATATATAAATCTCATAAGCCTTGTCTCAATGGGGTTTATGGGCTTGCCTGCCTCAAACAGTCTTGCGCCGACTGCGGTCTTGCAGCCCTTATCCATTACCATTTCAACCGCTGTGGCATCATATTCGCTGCCCGATACGCAAAGCGCACCGTTGTTGTTAAGAAGAACGCCGTTTCTGCCCTTAAGAGCCTTTACGACCTTCTTAGCGGTCTTTTTTGTGCTGTTGGGATTAAATGTTACCGAGCGAACGGTTGCGCCGACAAGCTGTGCAAAATCATCAAGAAGCGGCTTCATTGTTTTGCCCGACTTAGACATTGCGACTTCCGCCGGTGTTTTGGTGTGCATAATGAAGTTTACGTCCTTGCGCTTTTTATAGATGGCTCTGTGCATTTCAGCCGAAGCCGGATAATCATTGCCTGCTACAAGCTCACCCGTTTTAATATCTATTCTGACTATCGAGCCGTCGCCGTCTACGGCACTTATATTAAACACGCTGCCGTCACGTTCGCTGTTGCACGGCTCAAATACCGGAGCCTCCTTGGCACTCGAGTCAAAGAGCGAGCCGATATACTCGGCTACGTCGCCGAAGGTCTCGGCTACCTTACCGGTGATGAGACGGTATCTGTTTTTAACGGTAGTTTCGCAGATCTTTTCGAGCTCTGCCGCCACCTTAAACGCCTCGTCGTAATCCTTACCCATGCAAAGAGCACCGTGGTGAGCCATAATTACGGCCTTGGAGTCCGAACGCTTTATAGCCTCGACAACGCCCTTGCGAAGCTTGCCGGTTCCGGGAAGTCCGTATGCCGCAATCGGGACATTATTGCCGACTATTTCGGCCGACGCGGGTTCAACCTCGTTTATATCCATACCGAGCGCACTTATGACGGACGCCTGCATCTGATGCGTGTGAATTACGAAATTAACCTCGGGGCGAAGACGATATGCCTCGGCATGAATGCCCTTTTCCGAGGACGGCTTAATGTCACCCTCATAGCTGCAATCGTCGATATTAACAACTACTATTTCGTCGGGAGTAAGAGTTTCATAGGGACGTCCGCTCGGAGTAATAACGAATTTCTTATCGTCTACTCTGCATGAAATATTACCCCATGTTCTCGCGATAAGGCCGTATTCAACAACCTCTATACCGGCTTTAATGACGAGCTGTTTTGCTTCCATTATATCCATTGTATTCACCTCTTCGTTATTTATAACAAAGCGGGACAGACGGAAAACCCGTCCGCCCCGTTTTCTTGGGATTAAATTCAGTCAGCCTTAACAGCGACGTTTTCAAATACTCTGTCGAAGCAAGCAAGAGCCTGGTCGATCATCTTAGGAGTATAAGCGGCTGAAGTATAAAGACGGCTGCCTGCGAGAGTTACAAGACCCTCTGCCATGTAAGCTGCGCCCATATGCTCCATTTCCTTCTGTCTTACGCCGGTCTCGCCGAGAATTGCCGGGATTTCCCACGGTTTCTTCCAGTTGATCTGATAGTGCATTGTGCCGACTGTCTCAAGGTGGCAGATAGAACCGGTGTTCCAAACTACGAAGGGAAGACCGTGCTTCTTAACGAGCTCTTTAAGACCAGCGCAAATTCTGTCGCCCATCTGACCTGCCTTCTGGCAAGCGTTTGTTCTTTCGATTTCTTCAAGAGTGAAGTAACCTGCGCAGCATGAAAGCGGGTTAGCGGTCATTGTACCGCCGACAAGAGCCTTGTGGATCTTCTTACCGCTCGAATCAAGGCCTGCACCGAGATACTTCATGTACTCTCTCTTACCGCCGATGCCGCCTGCACCCGGATAACCGCCTGCAATAACTTTACCGAATATGGTAAGGTCGGGCGATACGCCGAAGTAACCTTGAGCACCTGCCATACCGATACGGAAGCCTGTAACAACCTCATCGAATACGAGGAGTGCGCCGTATTTGCGGCAAAGACGCTCAACGCCTTTAACATATTCAACGGTGATGGGGGTAGTACCGCTCTCGGGGCCTACCGGCTCCATATAAACGGCTGCTGTGCCGCCGCGGAACTGGTTGAGTCTGAGCTTTCTCTCAAGCTCGTCAAGATCGTTCGGAGTAGTCTCCTGAATGAACATGAAGCAGTTGAGCGGAACACCGTGAGCCTGTGTGAACTTTGTGCCGTTTACGCGGATACCGTAAGCCATCTGATCTGACCAGCCGTGGTAAGCGCCGCCCATCTTTATGATGTTCTTATGCTTTGTAGCAAGTCTCGCGATACGAGCCGCACCCATGCAAGCCTCGGTGCCCGAGCCCATCATACGGAACATATCAACGGTTTCAACGCTGTCGGAAATCTTTTTGGCGAGCTTGTACTCAAACTCGTGGAAAAGTCCGGTTGAGGGACCGCAAGTATTAAGGAGGTCGATGACCTGCTCACGAACAGCTTTCGGGTTGGAGCCGAGAACAGTCGGGCCGCCTGCCTGAAGGAAGTCAAAATACTTGTTGCCGTCAACGTCATAGAGATATGCACCCTCTGCCTTTGTGAAAACAAGCGGGAAGGGATAGTTGAAAGCAAGGTTATGCTGAACGCCGCCGGGAATTATCTGGCGAGCTTCCTCAATCTGTGCTTTTGATTTGAGGCACTTTTTGTTGTAATACTCATCCTCGTATTTTTTAAGAGCCTCCGGCTTGATGGTGTAAATCGGCTTTTTAATAAGCTCATCAAGCTCTTTGTTGACTGCAACAGCGTCATTGTACTCCGAAATTGCAAATCTTGTGTCCATATCGTGACCTCCGTTTAATAAAATTAACGAAACGGTGCTGCGCAAAAGCGGCGCACCATAGATAACCACATGTAGTGAATTACCGTTCACTTGTAATTATAGCACAAAAAAGACTCTTGTCAACGCAAAAATACGACGCGGCAAACAAATCGAACTCAAAATTGCGGACGTTTAGATGTTTTTTAACTATTATTTGAATTTGTTAAACTAAACAGCCGCGAATTTGAAAAAATGACGAATACATCTGTGGGGTGTAAATGAGCAACTACACAATATATTGATGATTACTCCGTCAAAATAAATAATCGATGTGTTAATTATTCGTCAATCTGCCGAAATTTCGAAATTGCGGCAAAAAGCGCGGATTTTTTGCATAAATGTCTCTTTCGACTGCCGAATTTACATTGCAGCCGCTTTCAGGCTACATCAAATAGGGTGTGGGGAAGAATTTATTAACCTACCTCAAATTGTTTTATCCCCAAATAGGTGTAGGAAAACGGCTCGATGGCGGGCGGCGGCGTGTCAAGAAATATCTATGGAGTTTTTAAGAACCGCCCCGGCGGGGGCAGGTCAGGCCGTGACCTGCTCCACCTCCGGGATGGGTTTGAGATTGAAATGAATTTCGATAGAAATGTGTCTTGTCTTATCGCTGTCTATGCTCTCATGGACAACGATTTCTTTAATCAGGCGGTTAAGGGTGGCGGCGTCCAGTTCCGTGATGTCGGCGTATTCCTGAATGGCTTCCACCCACTGGCGGGCGTCACACGCAAGCCGGATTTCATCGGCCAGCTTCTTCCGGCCTTCCTCAACCTTTGCCTTCAACTCGGCCTGTTCCGCCTGTGTCTTTTCCATCAGCAGATTGAAGTTCGCTTCGCTGATACGCCCGGCAACCATATCCTCATACAGCCGCAGCACCATCTTTTCCAGAACGTCAATCCGTTCCTCGTCTTTGGTAAGGGAACGCTCCAATGCTTCCCGCTGGCCTTTCTGCTCGGCTTCGCAGGTGTCGGTCAGCTTCCCGGCAACGGCTTCCCCGTCCATCAGGGCGGCTCTGGCGCACTCCCGGATTTTGTTCAGCACAAGGCTGTAAAGGGTGTCGTACTCAACCCGGTGCTGGGTACAGTGCTGCTTGCCGTAGGCATTGTAGGTTTTACAGGAATAAATCTGCTTCGGGTGCTTGTCGTTGGTGTAGCGGATTGTCAGTGACTTTCCACACTCGCCGCACTTGATAAGCCCCGCAAACAGGCTGATTTCCCCGGTCTGGCGGGGGCGCTGCCGGGATTTCAGCTTGCGCTGCACGATGTCAAAGGTCTTGCGGTCAACAAGCGGCTCATGCTGGTTCTCCACCACAATCCAGTCCTCCGGCTTCTTCTCCCCGATGGTGCCGATTTTGAAGCGGTATTCCTTCTTCTGGGAAGCGATAGCGCCGGTGTAGACGGGGTTCATCAGGATGTCCTTAATCACGGAGAAGTCCCACATATACCGCCCGTTGACCGGGTCTTTCTTTTCCCACTTGGTTGACACGTTCCGAAAGCCCCGCACCCGGTTCCAGTAGGTCGGGCATGGGATTTTTTCATCTTCCAGCCTGCGCCGGATGTAGTTGGGGCCGTGTCCTTCCAGCGCCCACGCAAACAGACGCCGGACAATGGGAGCCGTTTCCTCATCAATCAGCAGATGGTTTTTGTCCTCCGGGTCTTTCCGATACCCGAAGGGGGCAAGGCAGCCGGTAAACTGGCCTTTCTGCGCTTTCAGCAGATAAGAGGAATGAACCTTCTTGGAAATATCCTTGCTGTACATCTCGTTGAGGATGTTCTTGAACGGCG
>ERZ1027160.222-NODE-222-length-30882-cov-9.436987_pt1 | contig 30882 bp, 40 predicted proteins | sample MGYA00519275_ERZ1027160 | MGnify/ENA primary metagenome ERZ1027160 (study PRJEB26926, sample SAMN06164707) | human gut metagenome | biome: ENVO:00009003; feature: ENVO:2100002; material: ENVO:00002003 | host: Homo sapiens | place: USA | collected 2012 ...
CGAGATTCCTCTACGTCTCGTGGGCTCGGAGATGTGTATAAGAGACAGCACAAGGGTATTCCAAATTTTCAAGTGGGGGGGACTACCAGCGTGCATCTACACTTCCATCTGCATTGATGCGGCAGCGTTTGCCGCCGTGCAGTGCGGCATGACAGTCACGGCAGACCAGCTGCAAGTTATCCCAGCACAAGGACACAGCTGGATCATGGATATTGTCCGGTGTCAGATGCACCTTGTGGTGTACGATCACGCCGGCAGTGTGCAGCCCTCGTGCAAGGCAAGGTTCACACAGTCCGCCTACCGATGCGGCATACGCATCCCGGCATTCACGCCATGCACGGGACTTGTAGAACGATTCTGCAAACGCCTGCATTGTAATCCTCCTAACACAAATACCGGCACGTTTCCGTACTGGTATCTTGGTTTCTATTCTCATTATACACAAAGCAGGACTGCCAATCAATGACAACGAGTGCCATTTAGTGACAACTTTTCCAGAGCGTCCGCATGGCGGCGCAAGATTGTCCGCACAGAGTAGTGCATTTCATCTGCGATCTGCTCCCAACTCTGAAAAATAATATACCGCCGAATCAGCACAGCTTCCAGTTCTGGATCACCCAGTGCAGCAATGCAATGTTTGATTTCGTGTTCTGTCTGCTTCACAGCCTGCTCTGTGTTAATACACTCATTTTCTGTATACTTTCCGCATATCGTCATAGCTTCCAGCTTTTGTGTTTCGTGCAGGCAGCGTTGCAGCCATTCTTTTTTCTTTGCTTGTTCCTGTGTCATTGCATCACCTCCGGCCTGCTCTTTGGGTGTAATCCTCATTGCTTCCTGCTTTCCTTGTGCATAACCCAATTCCAAACCACGAGAAAAATTTTTTTTCATTCTTTTTTCGTACTCTTCTTGGGTTAGATCACAGTAGTCAGTTGTAGCTGAGAAAACACAAAATAACGTTACAAAGACAGTGATAATAATTATGATGACTGTTTTCATTTTACCCCCCTTCGATTGCGTTAAAATGTTACCGTCACATTCAGAACCGCCGCCGCAACCCAATAGACAGCCCGTTTGTAGTCCTTATGCCACAGACACACTGCCACTGCGCCAACGTCCAGCAGGATCATGGCGATTGGCAGTATCTGTGTGGCGTTGATCTTGGTCATGGCTGTACCTCCTGCTTCATCTGCACACCACTCCGCAAACCAGGAACCCTGCCGCAAAACAGATCAACCCGATTGCAGCGTAGGCTATGCTAGTTGGTTTCATGTTCCTCTGCCTCCTCGATCTTTGCACCACAATTCGGGCAATAGTTGAACACATACTCATGATGCGTTGTATCATCCATATCCTCGTCATACCTGACCTCTACCCAATCTTGCAAAACGATTCCGCAATGAGAGCAAATCAGCTTGTCGCACCATGCTACAGCACTTAAATTTGTCGCGTGTATCGGCGTTGTACTTTCTGGCAGTTCGTTTGTCCTCTGATTCCACACTTCAGCGGATTTCTCGTTTGCGCAATATTCTACAGACATTTCAAAATGATTTGTTTCAGCACAACATTTTGAGCATTCAACGTAAGCTATCCTGCCGTTTATTCTTCTGAGTTTTGCTTCTCCGCCGCAGAATGGGCATAGTTTCAATTTAATTTCACTCATTATCTCACCTCAACAGTTCCCGAAGTTTCGCAAATGGAGTCAAAAGCAACCATGCAATTCCGGTTACAATATCCCAGATCTGAAACAGCACATACAGCGTGACTTCCCGGATAAATTGCAGGACAAACTTTCTTATACAAGAAACGCAATCCCTGTGGTTGTTCCAGATATGACGCAATTGCATCAAGAAAAATATCTGATCTGCCGCATAGTAGCAAAACAACTTACGCTCAATCTGATACTGCTTGCCGCATATGGAACACCTCATTCGGATGTGGCTTGACATTACCATCATCTCACCCCCACAACAGTGCAGCTATCCCAAGCATCACAGTCGCCCCAAGCAGAGCAAGAGCCGCCTTGTTCCAGCCTGCTCTGCTCAGACATTTTGCAATCAGCAGTCCGCTCGGAATCAGCAGCACAAGGGTCAATGTCATCTGTCCCATACCGCCGCACCATGATTTCTTCTGTTGTGGTCGGGTATGCTTCGGTTTCTCCGGAAAGCACAGCATTCAAGTGTTCTTTCGCAGTTTCATGCCTTGTCCTTGCTGCCCGCACTCGCTGTTCTGCTTCATCGATCTTTCGGGCTGTGGGAAGCATGTCCTCGATCAGGCGGATTCCGCCAATTGCCCAGATCAGAGCAATGTCCGCTTGTGTCACAATGCCGGGGTAAAAAATGTACACATAGTGGATCTTCTCAAATTCTTCATCCGTGAACGGTTTGTCTGTCAGTCTTTTGAATTCTTCTTGCAGCATTTGCCTGCTCCTTTCTGCATATCTCGTTCGTAATATTCTGCCATGTATCTTCCGTAGCTTACGCCGTAGGCAGCTGCCTGTTTAATACACCAGTTCAGCGTGCCTTTCTGCGGTTTCTTTTTCGCCATGTCATTTCCTCCGTTTCTTGTACAGATCCCATTTTACTTTTCTGGCGGATTCTGCGAGAAATACGGTCGGGTCTGCAAGCTGCTCCTGCTTTCGATTCTCCCGTATCTTCTCACGCTGCTTTGCGTACCGGATATATCGGTCACACATACTATGGCAGCCGATTTCACGCTCCGGACAGTTCTTGCATGGTGCTGTCATGATTGTTCTCCTAGGTCAACCTTTTTTGCATTCAGCAGTTTATCAACTTCGTTCATATGTATCCAGCGTGCACCTCCGGCATAATCTTCCACGTCTGCACACACTTGCGAATATAGGCACTGCGTACAAGCCGAATACGTTGAACAGTAGCTTGTCACTTCACATAGATTATTCATTTTCTCTTCGAGTTCATCAGCTGCCATTTTCAGCAGCCGCTTTAACTTCTCATTTTCCTCTTGCAGTTCGATGATGTATTCATCTTTGTGATCGCAATGAACACAACACAAACCGGAGATATTTGCAAGCGGACTTTTGATTTTCGGGTTGGTTCTCCATTTATTATCCCATCGTTTGTTCCATTTTTCAGCATATTCTCCGATATATCCAGTGCCCGGATTTGCATCTCCTGCTCCGATGGTAAAGGGCATATCGATTTCGTCCAATATGCAACTCTCATCATGATAGATGTCATAATCTTCATGCAAATAATACTGCTGTACAACTTGCTTTCCGTACTTGTTCGTGTGCGTTTCCCTGTAAAAGACCATTTTTCTGCCGCAAAACGGGCACGGAATCAGTTTTTCCCCTAGATTCTTTATCAGTTTCTCGCCGCCGTCCATGTTACCACCTCTCTTGTCCTTTTGGGCTTAATGTCATTGTTTCTGAAATATCCACGATCCGCACATACAGTCCGGGGTGTTCCTTGTGCCAGATCTTTTCGATGTGTTCTCTGGCTACCAGTGCATCATCTTTCCAGTATCCCAAACCGGTCATGACATCTTTCAACGCTTTGTTCAGATTGTCTGTGTCCGGTCGGGTGGTCTTATACTCGCCGTCAACGTGCGTCTTTCCCTTGTACGGGAATCGCCATGTGACATACAGTGCCACTGCTCCAGTCAGCGGCTTTCTGGGCGTATACGGTGCAAGTACCAGACGGAGCAGCTTCTTTGCCGCTTTTGCCTGTTTGCTTTCGTATACAATCACTCTGCCGTTTTTTTGGGTGTACTGCTTTTCTTGGGCGGTGGAACGGGGCGGGTCAAACTGTACGTTGATTTCCATGGGTATCCTCCTGCTCCATGTCAAAGATCAGCTGCCGCACAGCATCATCTCTGCCGCCCCACTGCTCCGCCATTGCTCTTGCAATCCCCGGAAAAGTTTTGCTCCTGTTTTTGGCTCTGTCTTTTGTAAAAAGCCCTTTATGCTTGGCATCGTGCTTATGGCTGTAGCTTCCGGACGGGCACCATGTTCCTATCGGCTCAACAATGTTTGTTGGCTGTAGCCGCGGAAGATTTACGAGCCATAGACACGTCCGCTTACTATATGGGTGCCCGTACTCATAAGGCTGTATCGCCTGCGTGTACCTAGGCAGTCCGTATATGCGGCTTGGGACGGGATTTTCGACGCAGATTCTTGGGCAATCCGCACCCAAAAAACGCATGAAAAACGCCTTGCCTTCCAAGCCTTTTTCGTACCTCTCTCGATTGAGCACATGACCTTTCCAAAGGTGCCGTGCTCCGGCGTTGCTGAGATATGTGCACGGTGGGTGTGCTATCAGCAAATCCCACTTGTCAATAAAATGCGTTTTGCCATCCAGTGTAACAATCACGATGTCATTTTCAAGCATTTGCAGAGCGTCTTCTACAACATGCCACTCCGGATGACCTCCGGAGCATTCCTGAATATCACAGCTGTATGCTTCGTGTCCAAGCCGCCGAAATTCTGTGCATACCCTCTGGGATTCTTCGCACGCAATCAATACTTTCATGCCGTCACCTCAATCTCCAGTTCTTTTCATCACTTCTCATTATCGCGAACAGATACCCGCCGCAGCGTTCCTTGATACGTCCTGCCAACGCCTTGTCCGCCGCGAGCAGGTCACGGAAGATACGTTCACTGGAAATAATTGTGACCATGTTTCGAGTGTACCGTTCGTTCAGCAGCTCAAACGCAATGCTGATTTCCTTTGGATTTGTATCACTGACATTGCCGCCGATCGGCTTCAGGAAGTCGTCTATGTACAGCACTTGTGCCTGTGTCAGCTGCTGAAAACGTTCCTGTCTGGTAGCAAATTGGCTTAGATCGCGAAAAATTGTCTGCCACATCTCATACCGCACTTGCAGTCCTCTCTGGAGCAGGACACCACAGACAGCTGTACACAGATGCGTTTTGCCTGCTCCACTTTGCCCGCCGATATACAGCCATTGCGGACGGTTCTTTTCAGCATAGTGCATCACGTTTTCTTTCAGTGCAGTTTGCCAGTCTTCTTTGCACTGATATGCATCAAATGTTTTGGTGCGTATCGTTTCTGCCAGTCCGGACTGTGTGATGTTGGACTGATTCTGCCGGATCGCCATGCACTCACAGATACGGTGCATTTCTACGCCGTCCTGCAAGTAGGCGATACTGCCCTTGTTCCGGCACTTAGGGCAATCATATCCGGTAAGGCTGCCCCGTGATTGATTGTACCAGTCACACCGCATCTTGTCATAGGATTCCGGTGTGATTCCGGCATCAGAATTTTGTTTCCCATCGATCTGCAACAGGTTCTGAATTGCTTCCATACTTTTCACCTCCACGGTTCCGTTCGCTTCGCTCCCACGTTCTCACGGCCGCTTTCCAGTCTTTCATGGGAGATTTCCCCACACGCCAGCCGTTGGATTCGTAGTAGTCGTAAAAGCGTTCTGCATCTACACCATTCTGCCTGCTCTGACAGTAAGCTCTGATTTCTTCCAAAGTCGGTTTCACAAATCGTTTTGCTTTGGGAGAGTGTGTGTCAGTCGGCTTGTCCGACTGTGCACCTGTACTCTCCCTCTTATCTACTCTTATCTTCTCTACTCTACTCTTCTCTACGTTACCTGTAACGTTGCAAAGCGTTTCTCCTGTGTTACATTGTAACAGCTCAGGTGTTTCTGCTGTACAGGGCAATGCAACAGTAACTTCTGCTTCCAGTTTCTCCTGCTTCTGTTTTTCACGGAATTTCCGCACTCTTTCCGCACTGCTGCTTTCTGAGCCAATGGCTTCATTGGCTTCCGGCATAAAGTAAACTGATTTACTTTTTTCGACCAGCTTTCCGGAACGCATCAGGAAACCAAGTGCCACTCTGACGTTTTCTTCATCTTCGTCCAGTGCAAGTGCCAGCTCGTCCGCAAAGTCGTTTTCGATGCCCTCAAAGTAGAGTTCGCCGCCTGTCTGAATGCTCATGAGCATCATTTTCAGATAGATGACCACATAGGTGTCACCGCCTGCGATCTTCCGCATTTTCTTCATGACCTTATCTCGAAAGAAGTCCTCTTTCAGTTTCAACCAGTAATATCGTTTTGACATGATGATACCTCCTTTCGTTCTACCTTGCAGCCGTGTTCTTCTGTCCAGTCACAGCTGCTTTCCGGACAGATACTGCACAGCAGCATGGATTCACCGCAGAATGGGCAGTGCATGACATGTCCGTCCTGCTCCTCGTCCCAGTATACCGTGACTTCCTTGCCGCAGTGCGGGCATTCTTCGGTGACGAAATCCTGTTCACAATAGAAAGCCATTTCTTTTCCTCCTCCCTTGATTTATTTGTGGAAGTGCACTGATCTGCTCAATGCACCAGAAGCACCGGCACGGTGTATCGTGTAATCACGGGACGATATATAACCGTGCAGCTACAGGTAATAAGCCGCCTGTGGTCGCTGTTGCGTGTGTGCCAACGGATTCCGTTCGTTGTCTGACTGCCGGCAACTGGGCATGGCGGGGCGTTCCGGAGCTGCACCGAAAAATGTGGGGTGATTATTCCCACATCATGACTGCATCGCCCGATCTGCGGCGGTGTACTATACCGCCGCACGGAAAGGAGTACCTATGACATTGGAGGTGTTGGGGCAGTGTGCCGGAGTTGCACCGGCAGTCTAGGGGTTGTCATTCCCCAGATATGACTGCATCACTGTATTTGCGGCGGCTGCCAGTACCGCCGCATAGGGGAGATAAAAAAATGGAGGGTAGCCCCATTCGGGGCAGTGGAGAGCGGTTTTGCGTCATGCTCAGGACGGTGTGTTATTTTTCCAGCAGCAAGTCTTTCAGCTGTTGCATCCGGCATTCCGCCTGCTCATGCGTAGCAAATATTTCTACGGCTATTGTCTCTCTTTCTGCGACATAGCATACTCTATTTGATTTTTCACCGGCGATGATGACTGCTACAGCATCTAAATTTATTAGATCACCGTTCTTCAATTCAATCCATTTCATGCAGACACCTCATGATTGGTATGTTCAAGTTCTTCATCGGCATGGATATATTTGTTTAGATCCTGTCCGTCATAGTCTTCCAAAAATTGCAGGAAGGTGGACACGCGGCATTTGTAAGATCCAAGCTTCATGAAGCGGATCACGCCGGCTTGACGCAGTTTATGTACCGCAGCAATGTTGCATTTCAGCAGAGATGCAACATCTTTTACTGTGAGTAGCTGTTCTGGAATAGGCTGCAAAGTGATTGTCGTGTCTTTCGATGTAAACACATCATCTTTAATGATTTCTCTCATGGGTTACTCCTTCCTTGGTAATATATCCGCTTGTATGGGCTTTCCATGATTGTCCAGCTGTGCAAATTGCTGGTGTGTTGTGTACCGGCATCCGGATTGACAAATGGCTTTGTTGCAAATGGTGTTCTTCTCTGGATTGCACAGGAATACGGGGTTTACATATGGTATTTTATGATTCATCAGTTTCACCTCCGACAGAATTTAAAAGTTCGTCCGTGGTACAATGCAGGATATTTGACACGCGCTTTACATTTACTAAACTTGGATTTCTCAATCCATTTTCCCATTGAGACACTGTACTCGGAGATACGTTTAATTTTGCTGCTAGTTCTTTTTGTGTGATTCCGCGTTTTTCACGGATTTTTTTTATATCAGTCAAATTATCACCTCGCATAAATCACTTTTCGTGATCTTATGGTTTTATTATAAATCACATATAGTGACTTGTCAATACAAAATATCACTTTCTGTGATTTTTCTACATATTGCACAAAAAACGAGACGATTTCCTTGACCGAAATCACAAAGTGTGATACAATATTCACAGGTGGTGAACTGTCATGATAGGCGATAAACTAAAAAAACTGCGAAAAGAAAATGGAATATATCAAAAAGACTTAGCCGAAGCACTTTCTGTGTCCAAGAGCACTATTGCTATGTGGGAAACTGGGAACTGGGTGAATGTGTCGCTGATGATGATGACCTGTGTTGTGGCACGCAGTTCGTCCAGGAACTCCTTTGCGCCCGGCAGAGGATCGATCTTTGCAATGGTTTCCTGGATCTCTTTCAGGCCCAGACCGTGTTCCTTCAGCACCCCCAGACGCCAGTGCATCAGCTTGTCATAATCCGGCTCGTCTCTCGTGGTACGTTTCAGTTCCGGGATGCCGCTCTCTTCTGCAAAAGCGATCCAGATCTCCGGTACCAGTACGCCTTCCAAATCCAAACAAACAATATTCATAGTATGTGATTCCTTTCCTTTGCCCGATACAACCATATTTTGTGCATTCGGACGTTGTTTACTCTTGCTATTATAACACACTCAGCCGGAAAATGCAACCGCTTTTTTCCGCCACTTTCCCGTCCGGTACTCCAAAAACGAGATAAGCCAGTTGGAAAACCAGCCGATGGGTACGGCGCACCACACCATCTGAATGCCGAACCGGGGCGCCATGGTAACTGCGAATATTACCCGGATGCTCAGATTCACCAGATTGGCGATGGTGAACATTTTCATGTCGCCTGCACCACGCAGCAGCCCGTCCACCGCCATTTTGAACCCGATCAGACAGAAGAACCAGCCCATGAATGTGAGATAGCCCTCGCCGGTGGCGTATGCCGCAGCCGTGCCGTCTGTCCCCAGGAACAATGTGACCAGCGGCTTTGCCAGCAGTTCTACGCAAATGCAGATCAAAACGGCACTCGCCAGCACCATCTTGTTGGCTGCGTGGTAGCCCTTTACCACACGCTCCTGTTGTTTTGCACCAAGATTCTGTGCCGTATAAGAGGACAGGGCATTGCCGAACGCTGTCATCGGCACAATGCAAATGGACTCTACACGCATCGCCGCCGAGAATCCGGCAAGTGCCTCTGAACCAAAGCTGTTTACCACAGACTGCACCAGCATCATTCCGATGGAAACCGTTGACTGCTGGAGAATAGAGGGCAGGGCGATTCGTGTCATTCCCATCAGTTCTGTCCGGCTGAATACACCGGGTTTCTCACAGGGAAAACGCCGCAGTTCCCACAGCAGCACGCCGAAAGAAAGCACTGCTGAAATTCCCTGTGCGATCAGCGTCGCCCACGCCGCACCAGCTACGCCCATATCAAAGCGAGTGACAAAGACCATGTCCAGCGCCACGTTAAATACAGAGGAAAAGATCAGAAAATACAAAGGAATCCTGGATTTTCCCAGGGCGTTAAACATGGATGAGAATACGTTGTACAGAAACAAAAACGGCAGCCCCAGGAAGTAGATGTTCAGATATTCCACAGATATTCCCAGAACATCTTCCGGTGTTCTCAAGACCTCCATGATCCAGCGGCTCAGTCCAAGCCCCAGTCCGCCCAGCAAGATGCTGACGCCCAGAAACGCCAGACAGGCAGTATAAAGCGCCAGTTTCATCCGCCTGTATTCCTTTGCGCCGAAATAGCGGCTCACTGCCACCGATGCGCCGATGCCGCCGCCAATGGCAACGCAAATGAAAATGTTAGTCAGCGCATAGGAGGCGCCAACTGCCGCCAGTGCCTGTTCGCCTACATAGCGTCCCACAATGGCAGAGTCCGCCAGCGTGTACAGCTGTTGAAACAGATTTCCCAGAACCATGGGCAGGGAGAAAAGAAGCAGCGCCGGCAGGGGCTTTTTTCGTATCAAATAGTCGTTTTCCATGATGTCTTACATACTCCTTGTCAAAATTACTGTAATATAATCAGTATAGGACGAGCATCGTGGAAAAGTCAACCGTTTCTTATGAACAAATCAAGTTGCGGCAAAGAGGGAGCAATCACACTGTAGTTAGCCTAGACTAACCAAGATTAGGATGATTGGTAAGAAATTTACAGAAAATGCTTGATTCCTGCCGGAAGATGGTGTATAATAGAGGACGTATGCAGATCGTATACAATGCCATATCATGAAAGGAGTTTGACCATGATTTATTCAAACGAAGTAAACGAAATGTGCTGCGTAAAACAGGGCGTTCAGCACGGTGCTGCACCGATTCCTGAGGAAGCAAAGTGGGTAAAGGCAAAGGAAATCTCTGACATTTCCGGTCTGACACACGGTGTGGGCTGGTGCGCACCGCAGCAGGGTGCCTGTAAGCTGACCCTGAACGTAAAGGAAGGCGTAATCCAGGAAGCTCTGGTGGAGACCATCGGATGTTCCGGTATGACCCATTCCGCTGCTATGGCAGCAGAAGTTCTGCCGGGCAGAACCATTCTGGAGGCACTGAATACAGACCTCGTTTGCGATGCGATCAATACTGCAATGCGTGAACTGTTCCTGCAAATCGTATACGGCCGTACACAGAGTGCATTCTCTGAAGAAGGTCTGCCGATCGGCGCTGGTCTGGAAGATCTGGGTAAGGGTCTGCGTTCTCAGGTTGGTACCATGTACAGCACTCTGAAGAAGGGTCCCCGCTATCTGGAAATGACCGATGGCTATGTTACCAAGATTGCTCTGGACGAAGATGATGAGATCATCGGCTACAAGTTTGTAAACTTCGGCAAGATGATGGACTTCATCAAGGCTGGCGACGATGCAAACACTGCTTTCGAAAAGGCACAGGGTCAGTATGGCCGTGTTGCTGATGCAGTGAAGTTTGTTGACCCGAGAAAAGAATAAGGAACAGGAGGAAACAACCCATGGCATTATTTGAATCATATGAGAGAAGAGAAAAGCAGATTCTGGCTGTTCTGAAAGAATATGGCATCGACTCTATTGAGGGCGCTGCTGAAGTAACCAAGGCAGCTGGCCTGGATGTATACAAGATGGTAGAGGGCATTCAGCCGATCTGTTTCGAAAACGCAAAGTGGGCTTATACCGTTGGCGCAGCTATCGCAATCAAGAAGGGCTGCCGCAGAGCTGCTGACGCTGCTGCTGCAATCGGTGAAGGTCTGCAGGCATTCTGCATCCCTGGCTCTGTTGCTGACCAGAGAAAAGTTGGTCTGGGTCACGGTAACCTGGGCAAGATGCTGCTGGAAGAAGACACCAAGTGTTTCGCATTCCTGGCTGGTCACGAATCTTTCGCTGCTGCTGAGGGTGCGATCGGTATTGCTGAAAAGGCAAACAAGGTTCGTAAGGAACCGCTGCGTGTTATCCTGAACGGTCTGGGCAAGGACGCTGCACAGATCATCGCTCGTGTAAACGGCTTTACCTATGTAGAGACCGAGATGGACTACTACACCGGCGAAGTCAAGGAAGTATTCCGCAAGTGCTATTCCAAGGATGCAAACAGCCCTCGTGCAAAGGTTAACTGCTACGGTGCAAATGACGTTACCGAAGGCGTTGCAATCATGTGGAAGGAAGGCGTAGACGTTTCCATCACTGGTAACTCCACCAACCCGACACGTTTCCAGCACCCGGTAGCTGGTACTTACAAGAAGGAATGTATCGAAAAGGGCAAGAAGTACTTCTCTGTTGCATCCGGCGGCGGTACAGGCCGTACCCTGCACCCGGACAACATGGCAGCAGGCCCGGCATCCTATGGTATGACCGATACAATGGGACGTATGCACTCTGACGCACAGTTCGCAGGTTCCTCTTCCGTTCCGGCTCACGTAGAAATGATGGGTCTGATCGGCATGGGCAACAACCCGATGGTTGGTGCGACTGTTGCTGTTGCAGTATCTGTTGAAGAGGCTGCTAAGGCTGGCAAATTCTAAGAAACTGCGTGGATTTTCCATGTAAATAGAAAAAGAGGGCATTTCGGCTAATTTGGCTGAGATGCTCTTTTTTGAAGTTGTGCGGAGAATGTTGCATTTCTGGCTTTGCTGTGCTATAATGTAAACTGGAAGTAATACAAGCACGGCATGGAGGAAAATATGACAACAGGCAGACCTTTTTCTTATGAAAAATTCCTGTGGATCTTAGAACGGGATCATATGTTCCTGGTGGATGAAACACGCTTTTATTTTAACGATGACGCTGACAAATCCGAACACTATCTGGGCTGTCTGAGAGCGTTTCAGAAACCATATTGGGTCGGGTACTGCGATGTTCCGGATGGCTGTGAATTTGATACGGCTTATGAATTACTGAATGCGCCGATCTATGACGGTCGGTCATTACGGGAACGATGGGAAAACGTTGTGTTCGAGGAGATCGGCGGTCTTTCTGTTGATGACTGGCTGAAACTCTACAGAAACAACTTCTAAAAACGGAGGGAAAACAATATGGTACATTATATTATTGTGAAATGGGTACAGGGCGTAGACAAAAAGCGCCTTGCTGAAAAGGTGCGGACACTGTATGCGGATGCAGTAAAAATTCCGGGCATCCAGGCGGTGGAGATCAAGGAAAATGTAACACCCCGTGAGAACCGATATGATCTGATGATCGCACTGCATATGGAAAATGATGCGCTTTCCGGATGGGACAACAGCGACCTGCATATCCAGTGGAAGTCGGAATTCGGTAGTGCAATTGAGAAAAAGTGCATCTTCGACAGCGAAATGTAATTCCTCTGGAGTATCGGTCAATACAGTTTGTTTCTTGATTTATCTATATCACAAATAGTTTTCTCGGCAGTTATTGACAATCGGAAAGGAATATGCTATAATCATATATGCTGGTGTGCAGAAAGCACTTTATCTGGGTGTGGCGCAGTTGGTAGCGTGCTACCTTGGGGTGGTAGAGGCCGCCCGTTCAAGTCGGGTCACTCAGACCAGAAAATAACACGCAGTTTCGGGAAGATTTCCGGGACTGCGTGTTTTGTTTTGTGTGGGAAATGCAGGTGCGGCAGTGTACGTTGAAACGCTGTTACTGCAAAAACACGGAAATCAATTTTCAAAAATATATTGATTAAAATTGTACAATATTATGAAATTTGGCAAGTGAGGCGCCCCTGAAAGGGGAGCTGGCAGTGCGTAGCACTGACTGAGGGGTTTCCGCTTATATGCCGAAAACGTCATAATAAAAAACCTCTCCACCGCCTAACGGCGGTCCCCCTCCCCTTTCAGGGGAGGCTATCATGGAAATTGATTTCCGAGCTGTAAAAATCCTGTACAATTCCGCAAAAATGTGTTATACTAGATAAGAACCCAAAGGCAACACCCTACGCTGCATAAGCTTTGTGCAGTGCTGCCCAAACTGAAACCAGTCAGCACCATTGGTTCTGGCGACAGGAGGAATATATGAAATTACTTGCCATTGACGGAAACAGTATTCTGAACCGTGCGTTCTACGGAATACGTCCGCTGAGCAATACACAGGGCATTTTTACCCATGCCATTTTTGGCTTTATGAATATCTTTCTGAAAAATCGGGACGAGGTACAACCCGATGGTTGGTGCGACTGTTGCTGTTGCAGTATCTGTTGAAGAAGCTGCTAAGGCAGGCAAGTTCTAAGCAATTGCGTTGTTTTTTTCGAAACAGCAAAAATGAGCGTATCCCGACCAAATAGGTCGAGATACGCTTTTTTTGCCGATTGACCACATTTTGACCACATTTTTTGAAATGTGGTCAATCCGTATTTGGTATTTGCAAGCCAATTTGCCATTGGCAAATCATTTGAAATTATCCCAAGACACATACCCCGTGACATACTTCCCTGCCGGTGTCTTACCGCAGGAAGCCGCCGTAGTAGTAATACGATACCGCCCCAGCTTGCACGGCACGCCGTCATAGATATAATACGTTCCGGCGGTCAGTCGGGCAGCCGGCGTGGAGGTAATTTCATTCGCAAACAGCGGCACGTTGCTGCCGATGTGCACCGCCTGACCTTTCTTCCAAGTTTTCGCTTGTGCGGGCTTCGTTGCTGCGGTCTGGGCAGTCTTGAACCCGTTCAGCCCCTTTTTCTTGATAGTTGTCGGATAATCCACATAGCACTCGTTCACGTCCACATTGCCGGAGATGCCATAGACCTTGCCTGTGCTGGACTTCTGCCAGATGCCGTACTGTCCGCGGTAGGTGGTCTTATCCACGCCGTAGTGTGCCACCCAGACAGCATACCGTGCCCGCAGTTCTTCTGTGATGCAGCTTTCCAGATATGCCTTGCTGGAGTAAATCCCCACAAAATAGCCCGCCTTTTCAACAGTTTCAAGGAACGCCTTTGCAATGGCGGTGCAGGCTGCCCTTCCATTTGCAAGCACGCTGGGCTCCTCGATGTCAAAATAGATAGGATACTCAAATGTTTTGCCCTTGATAACACTCAGACAAACAGCGGCTTCCTGTTTGGCTTCTGCCGGCGTGGCAGCGTAGCTGTACCAGTATGCACCCACCGGCACACTGTTGGACTTGCAGCCAGCGTAATTGTTTTCAAATTGCGGATCTTTTTGTGATGCCTGCTTGCCGTAGCCCGCACGGATAATGGCAAACTTTACGCCGTCTGCCTTGATGTGCGACCAGTTCACATTGCCTTGATGCTTCGATACATCGATTCCTTTCATAGTCATTCATCCTTTCCTTTATTCTGTAACAGTTCGATTGCTTTCGTAATAACTGTCGGCAGCGGTACGCCCAGCAGCCCTGCGTTTTCCGTGATTGAGATCAGCTCGTTGACGGTAAATGCAATGCACACCGCATCTCTGATGTACGATGTGCCCAGCGCGATGTCAAGCCGGACGGCTACCAACACCAGCAGCAGGGAAACGCATTTCTTCGCCAGACCACGCCAGCCGATCTTGCTGGACAGCCTGCCGGTATCGGATTTCGGGGATCTGCCGCAGGCTGCCACAGCAAGCCCTGTGATATAGTCTATGCCCATGAACAGCAGCAGCGTGACCAGTGACGTGTCCCACCCGCCGAACAGCCCCGCAATAAAGCTGCCGACAACGCCGACAGCTGTGCAGATTGTTTCTTTCATAATTACCTCCTAGTCAATAAATCCAGTGATCGTAAAATATAATGTGGCACCAGCGGCGATTTTACTGCCAAGAGCATACACGCATACAAGGTTATCTCCGTTGTAGTTTTCTACGGCAACATATGCCCCCACGCCAGACGATGACCGCCCTACACCGGAACAGCCGACAATTTTGGAAAAGTCAAAGGTCGTTGAAGCGATGTACTGCTGTGCTGGATATGAGGTAGCAATATCGTTCTTTAAGACAACACTTCCGGTTATCGTGATCTGTTTGCCGTAGGTGCGATACTTGACAGTGCCGGATTTGGCATAGCCCTCTACGGTCATGGCTACCCAGCCGGAGTCGGTGAGGGTTTTGGCGGCGGCTACAGTGCTATCCAAGAATGCACAATCGTAATATGCCGTCTCCGAGACAGTTCCGTCTGGCTCGTCCGGCTGTACTAGACGAGCCGTGGTCCAAGACGCATACTTGCCATAGACGGCATAATCGCCGTTCCAGTAACCCCAAGGTAGATATACCCAGACGGTATACGTGTTATGTGCCGTTGGTATCACTTTTACCTTGACATTAGCACAGTTTATGCGATACACAGTAACACCACACGCTTTTGCTGAAGCAGTTTCGGTACTTTGCCAAGCATCTTTTATATGTATCTCAAAAGACGAATTCTGCCGAGCATGTCCGTTTGCTCCGTCTCCGGATAAGATACGTATAATCGCCGTATTAAAATTTCCAGACGAAACCAAAGTCCCTAATCTGTACCATTGCGCCGTTCCACCAGCACCGTATATAACAACAGCACTGTTGTTTAAATTCATAAATCTCGATGCATCTAAATCATCCAGTTTTTTCTTATCCGCCGCAGTCATCAGACCGTGTGTTGACTGTGTGGCATCACTGTAGGTGGTATCAGTGAACTTAGCATTTGCAGGGACATCAGAATTGATGGAATGCGATATAGCCTTAGCAGCACCATTCGCGGCAATATAAACAGGTTTTGTAGCAGAACCAACCGCCGTGTTTGCAGTATGCGTTACAGCTGTGGATTTGTCTTGTTTACCGGAAATATCTTGATGTGCTGTGATAACCGTACCCAGATCAACTACGCCGCTAGTACCCTTGCTTGCACCATTCATTTTGATGCCTGTGATAGTACCAGTATTTTTAGTATAGCCTAGTGATTCAACTTTTGACTTTATATAGCTCCATAAAGTAGAAAATTTAACTCGACCAAATTTATTTTTACTTGACGTATCTTGTCTAATGAAATATGTATTATCTGTAGGAGCTGCAGTCCAGCTATTTGTTATTTTTGATAGCAGTGAATCTGCCCCTGCCGCAGTATTATCAACCTTTCCGGAAATATCTTGATGCCTTTGCAGTGCCGTATCCGCCTTGTCCAGACTTGCCTGCACACCGCTTGCAAGGTCGCTCTTGGGAATACCTGTAGAGGGCTTGGTGTATGTTCCATAGCCGGCATCGTTTTCCAGTTCAGATACTTTTTCCGGTACGGGAATGTTGACAGCCGTGTCCTTTGCCGCATTTGCGGAAAATGTCCCCACGATCTTGCCGTTACGCTGCACAGACAGCACGCCGTCTCCTACAGTCGGGATAACGGATTTGTCGGCTTTTTGAGCGAGTTCTTTGGTGATTGCCTGATTCTCCACCGGATTGGTACTTGTTTCGGACAGTTCCGTATCTACTTCCACGGCTCCGGACGGGATGTTTACAGTGATCTCCACGCCGTCCAGACCTGTCCAGTACAGTGTGTTCTTGTCGGTGTTGTCCTGCCGCAGTGCGACATTCTGTGACCGGTTGACGAGTTCCACCAGCCGTTTCAGTATTTTACTGCTGCCGTTGTACTGTATCTTCATGGTCACCCCTCCGATATGGTATAGATCACTTTCATGGTTTGGGCGGCGGTCTTGGTGACTGGAGAGGATAGGTTGTTGATGGTAGCGAGATAATTTGTCTGCATGTAAAATGTGCCGGCTTCCGGCGAACTGCTTCTGTATGGACTTCGAAAAAACATAATGGAATTGCCGATGATCGGTATGATTCGATATGTAGCGTTATATGCCCAAAGATTTGTGCGACAGTTTGTAATGGATACAGTATTTTTTTTTGTGTCAACAACAGCATAGTTTTGAGTATCGTTTCCCGATGCAAAAAGTTGTGGGAAATACAGAAATCCATTGCGTTCAAAAATTCCAACATCATGATAATTCGAACTGGTGTATTTTGATGGTATCTTTAGTTCTGTTACATCTCCAGCCGCAGTAATATTGATTTTATGTACAACAGATGCACCGAAATGATATAGATAATTGTTATATACATAGCAAAACTGGCTGTAGAGAGCTCCGCCTGTTGTATTGGCAACCACAATTTTTTCCAGCTTGAGTGTGTCCAGTGGAATGCGACACACTACAATATTGCTGCCGCTGGGTATATTGTAGTTAGAAACATTGTTTGCGACAATGTAAATTGCATTGCTGCTGCGATCATAATTCATAGCAAGATAGGAGATATAAATATTATCTATTGATAATTCTACCTTTTCAATCAATGGTCTGTAGTTGTACAGGTTGCGAAGCAGTGTAACACTTTTCAGCATTGCTTGTCTTTTGTATATGACTATCTTGTTGCAGAAACTTGTATTTTCCGGATTTGGCACAAATTCCAAAGAATACAGCACATCGTTTTTTTCATCGATTGCCAGCGTAAATTGTCCTTCATGTGCCATAAATCTGCTGCCGCCTAGGCTGTAAAGTAGAGCTCCGGATTGATCGCTGCTGTTGGTAGTGTGATCTTCGGGTTCTCCGTAGCTGTCAAAGCCGCCCCATTTAGAAGTCAGACATACGCTTGCAATTTTGCCGTTGCCCTTGGAAGTAGGGAAATCGTATACATACTTCATAGTTTTTGCATCTAAGTCCAGTTTGGATTCTTCGCTGTTGTAGTCGCCCCGAAGCAGACTGCTGACAGTATTCTTAATGCCATATACGCCAGATGCCGTCAGACGCACACCCAGTGGGGCATAGTACTTAGATGCATCTTCTTCCAGTGCTGTGTCAAACAGCAAAATGCCGCCCAGCAGGGACGTGTACAGCGGCTGTCCGATGCTGCTGTACATCACGCCGCAGTCTTTCATGTAGCCTTCCTGCCGGAAAATATCTGACAGAGCATTGGTCACCATGTTATGTTCCAACACTTTTTCCTGTGATCCGGTGCGGACATCGGTTAGGATCAATTCTGTTTTTCCTTTCAGCATGTGTCCTCCTTTATAGCGTGTAGTTGATTGCAAATTCTTTAAGCGTGGCGTTGCCCTCCAGCCATATGCGCAGGGCAATTGTTCTGGCTGTGGTCATGCCGCTGTAGAGTGCGTCAAGGTCTGTTTGCAGGAAGTCTGCCATAGCTGCCTGCTCTGTCCATGTGCTGCCATCGTAGCTGTACTGGACAGATACCAGTCCGGTGTAGGTGCATTCCAGAGATGTAATGCCGGTAATGCTGCTGTCAGACAGATCGGCAGTATTTTGAATGCAGCCGGATACAGACTGATCTGACAGCTGATATACGCCGTCAGAAATTGTAATGCTGTTGTCGTATGTGCCTTTGTTGTTCTTGGCATCGATCAGGAAACGAGTATCTGCCAGAGAGTTGGAGATCGCTTCTGAAATACTGCGGAATGTGATCTGTGATGCACCCAGCGTTAGGGCAAAGCGGTCTGTGAACGTCTGTGCAGCCGGTGTCTGCCGGTTCTCTGTGACAACTGTTTGTTTGATGTGGAACGTCATGTCTGCCGGTTCAAGTGCAATTTGCTGTTCCAGGAAGTCTTCCGCAGAGATAATGCCGTCCCATGTGCCTTCTCCGGCAAGGAATGTGCCTTCCATGGTGGCATTGAGTGCTTCTGCATCAATGGTGATCGTGCAGTCCTGGGTATAGAACCGCACGGAAAATTCCTCGGTGGTCGTGCCGGACACGGAAAAGTGGAAGAACAGGTGCAGGGTATGCACACCGTCCTGCAATGTCCACTGCGGCCGAACTCTGCCGATTTCTTCACTTCCCAGATAGTAGGCGGCAGTCAGGATGCCGTCTGTGCAGAGATATTGTTCTGCTGTATCCGTTTCCACGGTATCTGCTTGCAGCTTGATTTCCGCAAAAAAATTGACCTGTGTGGTTTTCGTAGAAATAAATCGCAGACTGACAACTGTTTTCTGACTGTCGGTTCCCATGAAGATTCTGGCGGCGTTGGTGTAGTTGTAGTAGTGCATCTGCTGTGCATCAAGTGTACTGCTTAACCCGCTGAGAGCCTTGTCTTCGGCAGACTTCGCCCAGTCTATGGTTGGGTCGCTGCCATATCCGGCAATCTCATATTCCCCGTGATATGTCCACGTGTATGACATAATGCAGCCAATTGTATCATCAGGTGCAATGCCACCGGTAAACGCAATCACATCGCCTAGATCATAGGCGGGGTCTGCAAACATTGATGCGGTAAACGGCGTGTAATGCAGGGCATGGGCGGTGTCTGATGTCGCATCATCGCTGCTGTAGCTTGTCAGTGCATAGAGTATCGTTTGCAGGAGTTCCGTTTTCTTGGCAGGTAATCCGTATTGTAAAAATGGGTTGGTGCCTAAGTCCATATAGGTGCCGACCAGCTCCGGTACCTTACAGTACAACTGTTTTTCCTGCACTTTGTCATAGCAGATAATACGGTTGTATTCCGTTCGAAAGTCAGAGAACTTTGCTCCGGTCAGCCGGTGTTCGCTGGAAACCGTGTCTGTGGCTGCTGTGGAGAAACAGCGAAAGACCAGCTTTCCGCTGCGGTCAATGGTAGCAAATCCGCCGATCAGCTGTGCCAGATAGGAGATTATGTCACGGTAGGTGTCAATGTCGTTTTCCGGATACAACACAAAATAGCTGTATGTACCATTAGGCAGTGCTTGTACGGCGGCTCTGGTCATGCCGAACTCTATGCCGCATAAGCTGCATGCCAGTGTTGCCATGTCATAGATGCTGCCGGAAAATGCTTGTCCGTCATAGGTCTTATCCAGCTTGGACATGTTATCATAAGCAACGGTTTCCCAGCCGAACGCTGTTTTTTCCATGGTAGACATCGTGTAAGGTGTCAAGGGAATTTCTTCCCATGTGTCATCAGCCAGTCGTCTGGATATGTATGCCGTGATCACAGTGCCTTCCTGATAGGGATTCCAGCGAAACCATGCAGGCAGTCCTGTAAATGCCGCCGAAAGTTCGCCGACATATACACCTCCGATTTTCAGCGTACTGGAAGCAGTGCACTGATTGGCAACGCGAAAATTCAGGACGTTTTTATCCGTAAAGGACAGCACTGTGCCCCTGTTGTTGTCGATCGTGCCACGTATGCGGAACTGCTGTACCGGTTGTTTCATGGCTGCTTTGTATTTTTGAGATACCGCATACACGGCACAGCACCTCCTTTATCATATTTCTTCGATTGTGAAGCTGACATTCCATAAACCGTCTGTTCTGGCGGTTCGTTCAGAGCCACTTTCCAAAGATTTTTCAAAATCCCGGATCATGACCGTGCGGCTTTCCTTGGTATCGCCTTTCAGCTGCATCGTCAATGTATCTTTGATGCTCAGGGCGTACAATTGGTTCACAAGTGCAGAGCTGCACTGATAGCTTACGGATACGCTCAGCTTGTCATATCGTGTGATGATCGTTGCGGTAGTTCCTGCTTCGGTTTCCTTGCTGTTCTCTATTACATCGTGGCTTTCTTTCCATTTCTGTGGGTTCGGCAGCTGTACGCCGTTCAGTGTGAGATATTTTCCTAGCATCTTAACGTCCTCCGGAACGGTATTTCATGCGCTGTTCCTGTGTGACAACTGCCTGATAGATCTTACTGCCGTCAAGGTACACAGGGATGATAGTGCTGCCCGTATCGGCACCAGATTGCATTGTGGTAAGCGCTGAACGGATTTCCGCAGAAACACCACTCATGTCCACAGAAACGCTCTGAGCGCTGTTCTGGATGTTCGGTGCGGCAATTGTCATCGTGGATGCAAGCCCCTGCATGGCATTGGCAACAAGGTACTGATTCTGTCGGATACCGTCTGCCAGTCCCTGCATCATATCCGGCATCCACTTCTCATAATCTCGCAACGGTCCGATGTCCGGACGGGAAAAGTGGATATACTGCTTGATAATGTCAGCGACTTCGCCGACTGCTTCGTGCACCTTGTGAATAAAGCTTTCGATGCCGCCGACAAATCCGTCAATGAGGTCGCTGCCCCACTGGAACGCCTTTGCAGGCAGTCCGGTGATATAACTCCATGCACTTTCAAAGCCGCTGTAAATGTGGTTATACACGCCTACAGCCGCAGATGCAGCACTGCTGACAATGTTGCTGAACTGGGTGGATACCGCACTGTACATGGAAGATGCATGGCTTGATACTGTGCTGTACGCATTTCCCATGGCATTGGAAATCGTGGATTTTACAGTGTCCCACGTGGCAGATGTCTGTGACTTGATATTGCTCCATGTTGTGCTGACAGAATTTCGCAAGGTCAGAAATGATGCCGCACCAAATGTAACCAGATTGTTCCATGTACTTGACAGATACGTTTTCACACTTTCCCATGCAGATGCAGTGCTGGTGTAAATGGTCAGTCCGAAATTTGCCCAGAACGTAGAAAAGTTGTTCCAGAAAATCGTAGCCCCCTCAGAAATGTTTTCCCATGTCTGAGAAGCTTTTTCTTTGATCGTGTCCCATGTGTCAGACCAGAATGTGGAGATGTTGTCCCAGGTGATTTCCCACGCTTCTTTTAAACTGTTCCACTTATCTTCCAGCCATGGGGCAATATCATCCCAGTTTTTATAAATAATATATGCCAGTGCGGCAATTGCCGCAATCGCAAGTGCGATTGCACCGATGATCCAGCCGCCGGACGCTGTTACGGCACCCATGGCAGGGACAAGTGATCCAGACAGGAATGTGACAAGCTTTCCGCCGATAGAAACAATTGACCCAATTCCCGTTGTGATTTTCCCGATGATGACAAGAGCGGGACCGATCAGTGCGATCAATGCGGCAATTCGTACAATGGTTTCTTTTGCACCATCCGGGAGCGCACCGAACCACTTGGAGAACTCACGCACGACTTGTGCAACGTCTTTCAGGATAGGGGCAACAACATTGCTGATGGATTCTCCTAGTTCCGCACCGGCTATTTTCATAGCATTGGTTGCGATTGTCATATTATCGATGCCATCAAGCGTATTGTCGAAGGTATCATCTACGCTTCCCAGGTTATCTTGTAAGGATGTGCCCAGTTCTGCAAATGACAGGGTACCGTTTTTGCAGGCTTCATAGATTTTCGGGGCAGCCTTTGCACCAAAGTAGTCATAGGCAATTGACAGTCCCTCTGTATCACTGGAAGCGTTTATCATCTGGTTTTGCAGGTCAGATAATGCCTGTTTCAGTGGGATGCCTTTTGATGTGGCAGTTTTCAGTGCCTTGGACAGACCAGTCATGACCGCAGATGTGTCAGTTCCGGACATTTCGCATTGTCCCAGGAATTTTGCTGCATCAGATACAGAAAAGCCCATCTGTGTCATTGCGGCAGCGTTGGACACAAGCAGCTGTGACAGATTATCCATACTGATACCGGTTGCCTGTCCTGTGGCATTCAGTGTATCCAGCAAAGCCGGGGTGTCTGCCACCGTAATATTATAGGCAGCTGCTACTTTCTGTACGTTGTCGATACTGGAAGATACATCGGTATCATTCAGATTGGAAAACTTAATAAAGGACTCAGAGAGATCTTTCAGAGATTTTCCGGTCACGCCGAACCGTGTGTTGACTTCGCCGACTGCATTGCCGACAGAATCAAAATCCGTAGGGACTTCTGTGGAGATATCCTTGACGATCTCTTCCATTTCTGCCATAGCATCACCGGTAGCACCGGTCTTTTTGACCACAGTATCCAGTGCGCTGTCAACTTCACTGAACTCCGCCACGGATGCAGCACCTACCGCAACAATGGGCGCTGTGACAGTTTTCGTCATTCCAGTGCCGACACTGGAAATTTTATCGCCAACACCTTTGATTTTTTCGCCGGCTTGCTGCATCTGCGTTCCCAACACACTTGCGGACTGTTTTGCCTGTTCTTCCAGATCTTTTAGTGCATTGGTAGTTTCGATGATCTCACGCTGTAGTGCATTCTGCTGATCCACATTGTCTACGCCAGATGCAGCCTGCTCTTTCAGCTGCCGCATGATCGTTTCTTCCTGCCGCAGTTTTTCCTTGGTTTCGTCAATTGCTTCTGTCAAATAGTGCTGTTTCTGTGCAAGCAGCTCTGTGTTGCCGGGGTCTAATTTCAAAGCCTTGTTCACATCACGCAATTGTGACTGCGTGTTTTTTAGACTCTTGTTGAATTCCTGCAATGACTTCATCAAGCCAGACGCATCACCGTCCAGTTCAATTGTAATGCCACGAATCTTTTGATTTCCGTTTCCTGCCATGATTTCACCTCCTAAAAAGCATCAAAGTCTGCCTGCACCGCAAGGCTAGGATAATCGTAAGAATCGTTCAAGGATTCTATTATCATATCACTCACCATGCCGATGGTCAGCAGACTTAGATCTGTCATATGCAGTCCCATTTGCGTACACCGCAGGAGAAACAATGCGGTATTTATTTCTCGGTCAATGGGTCGTTCTTTTTTTTTACTTCTGAGGTGGACTTTGTGTTGATTCCCCACAGTTCCATGATCTGCGGCAGAATCTGCACCATGGACGTTACGCCAAACTGTGCAAGCCAATCCTCAATATTGTCCGGTGTATGTTCCTTGTCGGCATGATATGCCATGATATATGCCATGTTTTCCAATACTTCCGTATCCATGCTGCTGATGTCCAGCTGCTCTTGAATTTCCTCCACTTCCTGTTCGGCAAGTTCTTCCGGTTTTGCATTCGGTGCGATTTTCCGCATCAGACTGCCCATATCTGCAAATACGTCACGCCCGAAGTGGATACGATACAGACGGGGGATAGACGCATCTGCACGGAACAGTACCGGAACACCATCAATCATGATTTCCTTGGTCATGCCCTTATCAATTTTTACATTCATTCTGTCGTCTGTACCTCCGTGGTTGTGTCGGGCATGTATACTTTGCCAAACCAGCTATTGTATACGTCAGCAGTGGTTTCAGAACCGGAACGGCACTTTACCAATCCGTTCGGCAGCGGTGTTGCAGACAATTTCAGCGTATCTGTCTGCGGTGTCTTTGTGGCTTCTGTGGTCTTGCCTGCCACAGACGGACGGGAAGCACTGCAATTGTACAGCCAATGCCGGATGTGCTTGCGGTCGCCCTTGAACTGGAATCCAAGTGCAAACTCTTCCAGCTGTGCATCAGCATTCTCGATCAGCACGCCATTCTTGTCCTTGGTCTGATTCAGAATGTCTGTGGCAAATGATTCCGGAATCATTGCAATTTCCAGATCACCATCATAGCCGTTGTTGTTATTGATAACGAAATACACGCCGTCATCTGCGTAGAAGTTCTCCGGTTCGCCGTTGGCATCCATGGACAGGTTGACAGCACCCGGAATTTTGACCGGTGTTGCATAGGTGATTTCTCCTGCTTCGCTCACTGTCTTTTTGGCGTAGACAACGTTTTCCAAACCGTATTTCACTTTGTTTGGGGTATTGGTATTAGCCATTGATAATCAGCTCCGTTTCGTATGTGATTTCATACATCTTTTCTGATGCGATATAGGTTTCTTCCTTGGTGTACACAATGCCGTTCTGTTCCAGCACCTGTTCCACCATTGCTTCTGTTTGCAAGTCTTTTCTGTCGGTATACAGATCTATTTGCAGGGCAGTGATCTTCTGATAGATGCTGTCGTCTGCAAGAAAATCATTCTGTTCCGGATAGTCAAACACGATCCACGGCAATTCCGGTACGTTTTCTTCGTCCCAGTGATGATAGGTGTACGGCAGACCAATTGCATCAAGCAAATCTTTGATAGATTCATAGGTCATGTGCCGTTCTCCAATCGCCGCTTTACGGATTCTACAAATTCCTCGGTATACTCTGCTTCTGCTGGCCTGATATGTTCAATACCGTCTACCATGCCGCCATTCCGCTTTGCGTGTCCGTATTCCAGAAGGTGGGCAATTTGCGGCTTGTTCTTGTTGTGGACAACTGCCGTCTTGATCAGACTGCCAGTTCCTCTGCGGTCTACAAGCTTGCACGTCCAACCGTTTCGGTACGGTTTTCGTTTCGAACCGCCTTTCGGGGAACTTTTCCGCAGTGCCTTTGCACAGGCTTCACCGGATCTTTCGGCTTCCTCGTTCAGCACTTTTACGGCATGATCGCCGTAGTCTGCCAGAATCTGTGCGATTTCATCAGCCACCTGTCCGTAGTTGACGCTGCCTTTCATATGGCTCATGGCTGCACACCGCCTTTCTTTTTGACATACAGTTCCAGGGTGTCATTTTTTCCTCGGTACGTACGGTACACGCTGTAGCGGCTACCGCCATACTCGCAGACTGTTTCACCGGCATAGTCCGGTGCAAATACGGTGAACCGGTATTCCGGCTTAATACCGTTCCTGCCGGCTTCCAGCCACTCCATACCGGATACACTGGACACATTGCAGAATACTTGTCGCTTGGATTCGTCCTGCTGCTTTTGAATGCCGTCTGCACCCTTGGAGATACTCTGCCGGATCAAAATCAGTACATCACTGCGATCCACTCGAATCCCTCCAATCTGTGTATCCGGTAGCCATGGACAACTGTGCCTTTTGTTCATCGTAGGATGCTTTCAGTCGGTCGTAATCGTCCGGCTGTCCGAAATTCATCCGGCAGTAGGTGACAATGGCACGACTGACAAGATGGTCTGCTTCTTCGGTTTCTGATACACCGGCAATGCCCAAATCCAGCTTTGCCGATGCGATCAGATCTAGGATTTCATCGTCAAACGCATCGGTGCAGACACGCAGTGACAACTTTGCCTTATCCAGCATTGCCATGGTGCATCACTCCTTACTCACCGGTGGTTTTAAATGTTACCTTGACAAATGCCTTGGGATTTTCCAGACCGGCATCAAACAGGGAATAACCGCCAACAACAGTGTTGAAGGTCTTGGGTTCCTGCTGGTTAGAGATGTACAGTTCCTCAAAGTTATTTGCAAGTAAGCTAGTTGGAACACCGACATAAGCGGTATTGTCCGCTACGTTTTCATCGATCTTGACAGCGGCACCGTAGATATAGCCTGCAATTTTAGGATCACTTGTCTGATCCGGCAGGAAGATCGGCCGCTTGTTTGCGTCCTGAATGCCAAACAAACCGTTCCATACAGTGTTGCTGTTGGCATAGACGCATCTTACGCCTTCTTCCTTTATCTTTGCCATAATGCTACGGATCGCCGCATCATCGTATGCCTGATTGGTCAGCACATTGTCAGTATCAATGCCATAGGTGGTGCTGTCCAGCTGTGTGATGCAACGCTTGTCCTTTGCATTACCGATACGCCGTGCCAGATGCTCTGCGATCCATGTTTCAAATGCAGCAATAGACTGCCATGTCATCTTTCTGGTGATGACCAGATGCTTTTTGATTTCTACGCCGTCCAAAGACAGCTGATCCCATGTGTCCTGTTCGTCATCGTTTGCCACACCTTCGGCAGTTTCTTTGGCATCACCCTGTTCGATAGACTTAATTCGGGGAATTGCAAAACCGCTTGTCATGCCGGACTTGGTAGCATCGGAGTAGATTGCAGTAGACGACTGTACCAGGTCAACAATGCGGTTCATGAGCTCTGTCGGGACAGGTGCAGCAGTGTTTGCAGTAGTCATGGTATATGCCGCACGTTCCTGCTTGGTCATTTCGCCCAGCAGATGCACACCGTCACGCACGGCCATGTTTTTCAGCCATGCTGTGCGGTATTCCGGACTGTTGCGATTGTAGGACTGCTCTGGCGTGCCGGTGCTGTCAGACGGGAACGATCTGGTGACAGTGCCTTCTGTGCCTGCCGCAACACGACTTCTCAGCTGTGCCCGGCGCTGTGCCATGTCATGCAGCTGTGTACGCCGTGCTTCCAGTGCGTCAACCTCACTTGTCAGTGCGTCAATGTCGGCGCTCTCAGACTCCATTTCTACGCGGATTGCAGCAAGGCGCTGCTCTACGCCCTCGATAGTCAATGCTCTGATTTCTTCCGGTGTCATATCTCATACCTCCATAATTTTTAGTTTCAGTTCCAGTTTTTTTCGTTTGCGTATGTGATCCAGTGCCTTTTTGCGCTCCGCCGCAATCTCTTTGATCAATCCGTCAGAGATATTGCGTGCACTGATCTGTGTGGCATCATTGGCAGGGATAGATACTGCACTGACATCGTACAGCTTTCGGATTTTTGTGATAGTCCGTGTCACTGTAATGGTGTTGTGTTCCTTGTCCTCCACATACTCCGATTTCTGTTCGCCTACTACAAATCCAAACGACATTTTTGTCGTGTAGCCACCCTTGATTTCCTCGTACAACTGATTGCCAATAGTCGTACCGGACAGATCTGCCCGGAAATACAACCCGATATTGTCCGGATTGAGTTCCAGTGTCTTGTTTGATGTGCGTGCAAACACTCTGCCCCTGTGGTCATACTGCATGATCACGTCAGACATATCGCAGTCGTCAAACGCTCTGCTGTCGATCTGTTCATAGACCTTGTAATCACCAAAATCATACAGCAGATATGGTTGATTGAATGTTGTTGCATAGCCGTCTGCGATCATGCCGGAATCATCAGTGGAATTGCTGCGTACAGAAAAGCTCTGCATCAGCCGGTATTCCCGTCCGGCACTGAGCCGCTGCATCAGCTGTTCCATTTCCTGTTCTGTCATTGCTCCACCTCGTCTTTCTGGTTTTCTTCGGTATCTTCCAGTTCCTCTGTGCGTTTATATTCGCCACGAATGGTGCGGACATCGCCGCCTTCCACTGGTGCTGCGTTGAATATCTCACGCACTTCATTGACAGAAAAGACACCTCTGTCCATCATCTGAGATGCCACTTTCAGCTTTTCTGTGGTGGACATATATTGCAGCCGGTTAGATGTCAGCATGATGCCGTTCCCGTTGGTGCGTTCCACAGGTGTGTAGACGCATTTTGTCATCACATCGGAAAACTGTATGGCAAACGGTTCTATGCAGCCCTCGTAGAACGCCTGCCACGCATCGCCGTATGCCTTGCTTTGCAGCACATCTTCGTTCACGCCAAAATAGCTGTATACGTTGTTCTGGATCTGTGCCGCCTGCTCTTTGTCTACCGTGTAGGACGTTTGGGACAGCTGCTTGATGTCGCTGTAGGTGTTTGGGAACAGCAGGATTCCGCCACCGTCCGCTTCAAAATTCTCCCGTGAGAATCGCTTTCGCTCTTTCGCAAGGTCTTCCGGTTTGGTGAAATTGTTGATTCTCGCCATGAACCGGTAAGTGTTGCTGTTCTTAACTGCTTCGGTGATCGCCTGATTCTGCAAGTGGATCAGCTCCATGGTGGGGGTCAGAGCCGCATTGCTGCTGCCGAAGAAATCGTCTTGATACTGAAATTTGGTCAGTATCCCACATCTGAGCAGTTCCACCGCTGCCGTTTCTCCCGAAGAAAAACGATACCGCAGAAACGGCTCGCCGTGTACATCAATGATGCTGCACTGTGACGGCAACACGGGATAGTATCCGGTGATTTCATCGTATTCTCCGAACACAGGGACAATAAACGCCGTATTCTGCATATCCAGAATGGTGGACAGGCGGTAGAGAAACTGTCCCCATGTCTGCCATTCATTTGGGCTTTGTTTCAGTCTTGTCCGCAGCTTGGGCTTTGCCGTGCCCATGATGTCTGCTTTCAGTTTGGAAATGTGTCTTGCCCGGACATCAATGGCAGACCGCACAAGCGCCGATTCGTATAGGCACCCGTGCCAGTTGGTGAATACCGGTGCATATCCGGTCAGCGTGCGGAAATACGATGCAGCTGCCGCAGTGGATTTTGATGGACGATTGCCCCATAATTTTTGAAACAGCCCCATGTACTCACGCTCCGTTCTGTAGCTGTATGCCGTATTGGTCATAGTGCTTCTGACGGACAGTAAAAGCATCTGCCAGAGCCGCACAGCCGTCAATGTGCGCCGTAGCGGATAGCTTTATCAGCTTGCCCCGTCCTCGTTCGTTGTTCATTTTGATGGCCGCATTTAAAAGATGCAGCTTTAACAGGTCATTGTCACCGATGCAAATTTTTTTGTCTTTGAACAGTCCTTCCATTTCCAACAATACCGGATAGAGGTTGTCACCCTGATACACATCGTCAGTGCAAAACCCATATGTTTTTAGATCCTGAATCAGGTACTGTGCAGAGTATCGGTCATATCCCACCATTAGCGGATAAATCTCGTATTGCTCAATCATGCTGCACAGCCAACGATAGCAGTCATGATAATCTACGAAGTTTTCGCCGGACAGTTCCAGCAAGCCACGCTGCACATAGATCTGATAGGGGACACCGTCCCGTGCAGTGGCTTCCTCCAGCTTTTCCGGCGGCAGCCAGAACTTTGCAAATACATACAGCATGCCGTCTTTTTCTATGACAATTGTTGCAGCAGTTAAGTCTGTGGTTTGTGACAAGTCCACACCGGCAACGCAATAGCTGCCCCGGAAATCTTCCAGATGGAGCGGATTGCCGCAGGCATGTTCCACTGCCGTTGCCTTTAGCCATGCCTGAGAACTGGACTGTTTGACGTTGCAGTATTTTGTGAGAAATTCCGCTTTCTTAGACAAGCTGCCCTCTGCAATAGCGATCTCTTCCAACATATAATCTACAGAAATAGATACGCCTAGATTCGGGTTGGATTTTCTCAGTTCGTTGATGTCATTCCATTTCTCAATATCATCAATCATGTACAGCAATGGAAACAGCCGTTTTTCCTTGCTGTCACCCTTCAAAAATCGGGTGCTTCGTTTGATCAATTCATCATAGATGCCGTCATTGATATATCCAGATGTTGAACAACTCAGCAACAGCGGCTGCCGTCTGGCTCCCAGTGCGGACTTCATGACCTCGTACTGCTTCAATCCGGTATCTCCAGGCCAGCTTGCAATTTCATCACAGATGACCAGATGCGGATTAAATCCATCTGACTTTTTGGCATTAAACGCAATCTTCTTGACGCTGCTGTTGGTGGATTCTACGTAATAATCGGATTTGCGCCGCTTGATCAGATCCATTAGTTCCGGTTCATTTGCGATAGTCTGCCAAATATCCTGGTAGACAATATCAGCCTGATCCAGCTTGGGAGCAACACAAAATATACGGGCACCATATTCGCCGTCCATAAACAGACAGTATACAGCAAGGCAGGATAAAAACAGTGTCTTGCCGTTTTTCCGCCCGATAACAATCGGGACTTCCCGAAACTGCCGGTTGCCATTGTGATCCAGAATGCCGAAGATGACCGAAACGCAGGCGCGCTCCCATAGTTCCAGCCGGAGCAGCTGCGGTGCAAGTGAACCCTCGCTGTGATGGCAAAAGTTTTCCATGAACCGGATCGCACGAGATGCTTTCTTTTGGTCAAAAGTAAACTCGCCGCTTTCCAGCCCATGTATCACATAGCGATATGCCAACCGCACCCATTCACTAACTGGAATAGTACCATCTTCGATCTGCTGATAGTAGGCGTAAATGTCATTCGTCATTTGCAAATGCGTCCAACTTGGATTTCTTCTGCTCCGGCGGCAGCATCTTGTCCAGCTTCTCAATGATCGTGGTGTAGTTTTTGAGTGATGTGTTGTAGGCAGATATTTCTGCACTGGCTTTTTTGCCGGATTGCTCTTTGCCGTTTTGGTAGGTGTCTACACAGCCTTGATTGTTGATCTCGGTTTGCAGATCTTCCAGCGTGACTTTCAGGAACGCTGCATTCTGGATCAGCGGCGTAACGATCTCCAACTTGTTGGCTGGCAGGGCGGCATACAGTTTCAGCAGCCTTGCGTTTTCTTTTCGGATTCGGTTCTTTACGGTCACTTTCGGACATCTCCTTTCCGGACACACCCCTTGCGCACGCATGGAG